>Ga0164295_10001532_pt1 | contig 19188 bp, 7 predicted proteins | sample GEODES006metaG_FD_111798 | JGI IMG/M metagenome (GOLD analysis project Ga0164295, IMG submission 111798) | Oligotrophic lake water microbial communities from Sparkling Lake, Wisconsin, USA - GEODES006 metaG | ecosystem: Environmental > Aquatic > Freshwater > Lake | place: USA: Sparkling Lake... | reverse complement strand
GCCGCCGCCGCGGCCGCCGCCGCCACCGCCGGGGCGCGGAGCCCCCTGCACGAAATCGCCGTTCGGGCCGGTCACCTCGATGGCCTTGAGCTTGCCGCGCTCGTCGATGACCTTGAACTCGACCTCCTCACCCTCCATGAGCGAGCGGAAGCCCGGCGAATGGATCGCCGACTGGTGCACGAACAGGTCGTCGCCGCCGTTGGCGGGCGCGACGAAGCCGAAGCCCTTCTCGGAGTTGAACCACTTGACGGTGCCAACCTGCTTGCCCGCGGACGGCTCGACGCCCTCGGGCCACTTGCGCGGCTCGCTGGAGCGGCTGCCGCGGCTGCGGCCGCCGCTCTTGCCGCCACCGCCACCGCCACCGCCACCGCCACCGCCACCGCCACCGCCGCCGCCGCCGATGCTCACCACGTGGGTGGCCTTGAGCTTGCCACCTTCGTCCAGCGAGTTGTAGGTGACCTTCTCACCCTCGTTGAGGGTACGGAAGCCCTCGGACTTGATCTCCGATTGGTGGACGAAGAGATCATCACCACCGAGGGCGGGCGTGATGAAACCGAACCCCTTCTGGGAGTTGAACCACTTGACAGTGCCTTCTTCCGCCATGGTAGGACTCGCAGGGGCCCTGAGCGGTGCACAGGCGAGCGCGGCGAGCAACGAGCACGCGTGAGCGGATTTGATGTGCAGTTGGAAGAGGTCTGACGCCGCCAGGCCAGGCAAGGCGGACGGGCCGGGCTGCGCCCGCGGGCACCCGCGGGGCTTTAGCATACTGCGACGAGGCCGCTTGATGACGAAGCAATCGGTCATCTCGCAGGCACACTTTTCCCACCGTTACCGGGTGCGTGTTCCGAGACGGCAGTAACAGTGCCGTCGCACCGGTTGCCGCGTAGAGTCGATTTGACTTGACTTGACTTGACTTGACTTGACTTGACTTGACTTGACTTGACTTGACTTGACTTGACTTGACTTCAATACGCGGGGCGCCCGGTTCCCCAGAATCCAGGCGGAATGCGCCCGAAATCGGTATGCCGATGTTCGAGTGCACGAAATGCGGCTACACCTGCGGCTCGGCAAGAGCGTGGGCGCGCCACACGGCGCACATGGGCGCCGACGAGCACGTTTTGACGGACCCGACCCTGGCGAGCGCCGTCAGCGTCGCTGACATTACCGCGGTCCAGAACACGGCAGTCTTCACGCGCGCCTTGGATTCGTGGGTGGCGCTGGAACGGGAGGCAGGGCACAGCGTGGAGAGCAAGATCACGCTCAGCCTTGAGCATGACCACCTGCCGATTGTTGCTGCCTCGCGGCGCGGCAACGTGGCACGTCTCAAAGAGCTCCTGCAGAGCGAGCCGGCAGCGGAACTCTCGCGTGTTGATGCGGCCGGCATGTCGGCCGTCGCATGGGCTGCCAAGACGGGCAATGATGAAGTAATGAGGCTGCTGCTCGACGCAGGGGCCTCGCCGACGATGCGGTTCGGATCCGCTTCCGCGGTGCAGGAGACTCACCAAGCACCAGCTAGGGTGACCGACGACGACGTCGTCGAGCCGCCGCCTGTCAAGCAGCCGCCAGCTGGAGACGCCTCCTCCGAGGCACAGCCGCCCTTGTACTTGGCCCTGACTAAGGGGCACTCGGCCGTCGCCACGAGGCTCCTCGAGGCGCGCGCCGACCCGTGTGAGATGGAGCCTGTGCGGGGGCAGAGTGCCCTGCACGCTGCAGCGAGCGCGGGTTCGTCACTCGAGGCCTCTCTCCTCAAGCGGTTGCTGCACGGCACGCACGTCGCCTCGCCGCTACCGGCGGACTTTGAGGGCTTCACGCCGCTTCACGCGGCCGCAGCCAACGGCCAGCTCAGCGTGGTCGAGGCGCTGCTCTCGCACCCGGCGGTAACTGCCGGTGCAGAGCTTTGTCGAGTCGGCACAAAAAAGCTTGTCACACCGCTGGCGGCGGCGTGCCGCCGGGGCCACGCGGACGTGGCGCGGCGGCTCGTGCACGTGTACGGCGCGTGCGTCGACTCGATGGCAGTGCGGCTCTGCCTACAAAAGGGACGATCTCAGCTGCTGCTCGAGCTGCTCAAGTTGAACGCGCCTGCCCCGGAGACGGGCGCGGCGGGCGCGGAGGCAGGCACCAAGGGTGGCATCGCTGGCATTGACGGCCACTCGGGAGACGGTGTGACTGCTCTGATGCTCGCTGCCGAGGAGGGCGACGAGACGGTGCTGCGTACACTGCTCGCCCTGGACGCGAACCCAGAGGCGCGGGACCAGGACGGACACACCGCCCTCCACCGGGCAAGCTTTTATGGTCACGCCAAGCTTGTTCAGGCGCTGCTCACGGCGCGCGCCTCGGTCGACACGTTCGACCACCAGGGCAACTCGGCGCTGCACCATGCTGGGCGCGGCAGCCAGGAGCATGTGTTTGACCTGTTGGAATTGCGCTTCGGGGCAGACACCGAGCTGCTCAATAGCAAAGGGGAGGTGCCCAAGCTTATGGAGGAGCCTTGCCGATGCAAGATGCAATGAGGTCGCACGCACGCACCGGAGCGTCGGTGTGGTCACCTGCTGTGTGCGGCACTGGAGCACGAAGCCAAGGCGCACGCGAGCAGCTGCCTACGCCGCACATGGCGCGCTCGGCGTCACGGCGAGCTGCTGGCTGGGATCGACGTGTCCACCCCCGCAGGCGGCAGGATCGTGTGATCACCTCAGCGTGTATTATCGGATGTATAAACCGTGCGCGGTTGACGGCTGAGGGCTGGCCCTGCCCGGCGGACGCGAATCGATACGCGCCCACGAACTGGTTCGAACTCCCGGCCCGTCCGGGAACTCCCGCGAACGGGAAACACGAACTGAGATAACTCATTTTTTCTAGAGATACGACTCCGCCCATTGACCGGCAGTTATTTTCAACCCTTGGGCGTTCCCATGATGACACCAGTATCAGCCGAGGTAGTGCCGAGGTCAGACCGCCAATTGCCTGCCACGCCGCCGCCGCGATCTTGGCGTAATCAGCAGCGTCCGTGCGTGTGCCACTGCCGCATCGCAACGCGCCGCGAGCTCTCACGCCGGCCGTGCCCCCAACTCCTCTGCCAGCTTGCCCGCCGCCGCTCCGCCCACGGGCCTGACCACGGGCCGTGTAGTTGGCGGGACGTACCTCGTCGCAGTCGTGGTGCTCAAGCCGGCTGCGAGGTTCGCAAGTCCTTCGTGCTGATGTAAGGTGGCGCTGGCCACCATCTTGATGTTGTTCACCACGGGGCCTACACTTTCACGTAGCCGGGCCTCACGCTCCTTCTGCGCAGTCTGCACCTGTTCTGTCATGCGCGCGAGGTCCTCGGATGTCCTTGGCTTTCCGTAGCCCCGCCAGATGACGACTCCGGCGAAAGCGGCACCGACCAGGCAGCAGAACGTTCCGACAAGCACCGAGGCCGACGCCACGACGGTGGCTCGAGCGCTCTGCTGCATCTCAGCCACTTCGCGCGGACGTAGCGGACGGCCAAGTCTCTTCTCCATCGCGTGGCCCTGAGTCTGGAGCATGTTGGATGGGCTCGTCGACGCCGCCAACATGCCAAACCAGCTCTTGCTGCGGCCGGCATAAGTCATCCCCGATTCGCGGTAGATTTCTGCTACGACCGCGCTCGTCGTAGGCTGCGGCGGCACGGGCACCGAAGGGTCGGGCGGCGGGATGGAGATGTCGTAAACCGTTGCCTCGTCCTTGGCAGACACCTTTCCTAACGGCACCTCGTGGGCGTGGATTTCTGCCAGCACGTCCACCGTTGGCACATCCATGGGTAGTTTCAGCTGCCGGTCGAGCTCAACCATCCGACTACGAAGCTCGGCAAGCTTTTCCTCCTCGGCCAGGATCGAAAATCCAACGGCGCTCTTTATGGCAGCATTCTGAATGCCGTCCTGAACTCTACGGAGCTCTGCAACCTTTTCGAGTTGATCTGACACGGCCTGCTCGCGCTTTTCGAGTAAGCGCAGCACGGATCGCTTGCTCTCGTCACGGGCGAAGCCACTCTCCGAGGCGGCAGCGCGCCTCGAGAACATGCCACCCAGGCCGCCCGACATACAAGTAGGTGTGACCTTCTTGCGTTACAGGGCCGGTAAAAAGACACCGGGGGGAGCCGAGACGCACACGGGGGGACACGCGGGCGCACAAGGCACACGGATCACACAGACGAACCTCCCAACCGTCCAAACCCACCAAGGTCCCGGTAGAAGTCACACAGACGCACATGCATAATCACACATACGCATTAACACCATGGCGGGTACCGCACGGGGGCGGTTTAGAAGGGCGACATGCCCTTGGTGAGCTTGAAGCTCATGCGTCATGGCGGGTGCGGCGAGAAGGAGCGAGGATGGATGGATCCCTTGGGATGGATGGTACTTAATGGTACCGGTGGCGAGAAAGACGGCTGCCGAGATAGCCTCTTGTGAACACCGCCCCCAAACCTGCGCAGAACAGTTTTTCTATTGTATAACAAGGAAAACCACATGTACAGTACAGTACCCGGTATCCATACATGTGCACCCACAAGTTTGCGTTCACGCTCATGTAAGGTGTGTGTATTCTGAGCGGGCAGTAACAGTGCCGTAGCACCGGCTGTCGCGTCTGTCGTGTTAACGTTCACGCTCAATTCCAATGCAGCCTGTCGTCCATCCTCCAATCCCATCGTTACCTCCACTGGAGCAGGCCAGCCCACTTTCGCACAAGCGTTTGGGCACGCGCTCGGCGGCGCACGTGCTACTTTCAGAGGTTGACGAGTCGCCGTGGCTGCTGCCTCGGCGAGAGGACCGCCCGATGAAGAAGTCTCAGGGCATTCGTGCAGCCATCTCAGCGATCAACACGTATGGCATTCTGGTGGTGCCTGGATTGGTCGATCAGCGTACAGCGGCTGGATGCGCCGCGAACGCGGACGCGGCGCTCGGCGAGTCGCTCTTGAGCTGCGACGGTTCATCGCCCTGTCGCTACGCAGTCCAGCTGGGCCTGACACATGCCACTCGCGCCGCGGTGCTCGCCGTCCGTGGATCGGCGCCCATGGCCTCCGCACTCGCGGCGCAACTCGGGGATGACGCCGCCCTCTGCGAGCTGTCGTGCGAGATGAGCGATGGCGGCGCCCCGATCAAGCCTATGCACTGCGCCACCCCAGCGTGCGTCGAGGACGCGCAGACGCACTATCAGGAGGCGCTGGCGCAGCGCGGCGCGTCCGTGCTCACGGTGCTCATAGCGCTGTGTGACGTCGGGTACCGCGCGGGCGCTCCGCTCGTGTGGCCACGCTCGCACGCCGCCGCCGTGCACGCCGATGTGCGCACACGCGGCGCGGACGCGTTGCGCGACGGCGTTGGAGTGCACTTCGACCTACGCTGCGGTGATGCGGTACTTCTTGACTCGCGCCTGTGGCGCTGCGGCGGCGCGCATGCCCCCGGGCTGCGCCGCACCGCCCTGCTCGCCATCTCGTTCTGCATGCCCTCGCTCTTCCCCGATGGCCGACAGTATGCCATGCGTCCCAAGCTCGTCGCCCAATTCTCCTTACTCAATATGGAGGCGGCCCTCGCCCGATTCATCGACTGGGAGGCAAGCTATGGCTCGTCCGCACGCCAGCTGCCCTCGGTGCACGTGCCACGGCCGATCGCCGCGCTCCTATGCACAGTCCTCTCCTCGTCCTCCGTGCCTGCTGATGACGCTCGATTGCGCCGCTGCCTGCAGCTACTCAACTCTGCCGTGACGTCCACCAGCGCGCCCGCGCTCGAGGACCTGAGCACCAAGTGCGCAGTCTCGGACCCCGCGCCGCTGGCCAGGGGATCTCGCCGGATCTCGCTGGATCCCCCACTATCCCGCTCGGACCCCGCGCCACTGGCGCCCGGCTCCGACGAGACCGAGGCTGCGCGCATTGTGCTCGACACAGCGCGCATGGTGCTCGTCCCGTTCGCTCTCCTCCAAATGGTTCGCTCGCTCGTCGGCACCCCCGTTCGTTCTGAGGCACGGTGGCGAGGGTTGTGGAGGTACGTGGATGGCGTGCTGGCTGACGGACCGCCTGCGGCCTTGCAGGCGGAGGCTGTGCCTCTCAGCCGTGAGGAGCTGCGTGAGCGATGGCAGGAGGCCCACGCGAGCTATCCCCTCTCGCGCGTGTCCGAGCTGCGTCCGCCCGCAGACCCTGCGGCGTTTGCCAGCGCGCTCGGCGCAGCGGCCAAGGGCGACTTGGAAGGGGTGCTTGCTTGGCTGCGCGGCGGCGGCGAGGTCAACGCGCAGGCCAACAACAGCGGCTCGACGCTGCTGCAAAAGGCGAGCGCGGGCGGCGCGGGAGCAGTTGTGGATGCACTCCTGGAGCACGGTGCGAAGGTGAACATGCAGGACGAAGAAGGAGTGACTGCTCTGCATGCCGCGGCGTTCATCGGGCACCCGGGCATCGTGCGCAGCCTCGTACGTGCGCAGGCCACCCTTGACATCTGCGACGCGGACGGCGAAACGGCGCTTGAATGGGCGACCGGGCAGGGGCACACGGAGGTGGCCGCACTGCTACAGCTCGAGCACTTCACGCCGGCCGTGCTGGGTCGTCTCGTGGACTCGGTACAGGTCGGTAAGCTCCTCGCGCTCCGCTCGCATGCCTGTGCATGGCCTGTGCACGACGACGGCGCCGGGCACGAGGTCATTTTCTTGCACGCTGCGATGGCGAGTGGGCTGCTGAGCGGCCCATGTGTGGAAGTCATCGAGTCAATCGTTCAGTCGATGAAGGATCATGACCCGCGGGGGCGAGAGGCGGCGGCCGGGCTGAACGTGCGCTGCGTCGAGCTTCATCACTACTCGGTGGGCGCGGGTCTCATGGACCCAGATCACAAGGACTCAGGCAGCTCCCTCACCCTATCGGTCCTACTCACCGATCCTTCGATGCTCCGAGGCGGCGAGTTCCTCACGTGGCAAGGTCACCCCTCGACGGGTGTGGCTGTCGCGCATGCTCTCGGCCTGGGCGATGGGATCCTCTTTCGCTCGGAGGACTATCACAACGTGCGCCCCGTCACCGCGGGCACGCGCGAGACGCTCATCATCGAACTGTGGGTGGGCCAAAGTAATCGAGTGGATCGCAATCGGTGAAGCATTAGTCGCGTGCAAAAAGCGGGGGGGCGGGGGGCAGGGAGCCTTTACATCATGCTGACATCCTGTTTCCCTCCGCCGTGCGTATCTTAATTCTGCTCTCGCGTCGGACGCGCGTTTCGTCAACTTTGCAAACTTCCGGTTTCCGGAAATAGCTGCGGATCTCCCGGACTTCGTCGAATTAGGCGAAATGAGCCGAAATGTTTTTGGTCTCACATGGTCTCAACACTTTTATCGGCCGGTGCGGGGCCGACCTTTTACTATATCGACGCGGAGATTGAGGCGAGCTATCTATATATCTATATATGTACGGATCCTGCAAACGAATCTCAAACTCAGCGCGCTGAAGCTTTTTGGAGATGTTGTGTTCGCGAAAGGGAGTCTCCCATGGGTGCAAACCAAAGTTCCGATGCAGTGGTCGACCTCAGCGTCAAAGTCGAGGAGAAGGAGACGGTCAAAATTGAGCAGCCCGTGAACGACGAGAAGCAGACCAAATCCACGCCGCAGGAAGACGAGATGTCTTCCGCCATGGCGTACCGAACACGTATCATGTCGTCCGAGCAGCAGCAGCACGAGCAGCATCACGAGCAAGAGATGCGCGCACACGCCGCTGTCCATCGCCCGCGAATCTATCTCCCGGATCTACCGGCGCCACCCGAGGGGCAGGGCAAGTTGTCCAGCTCACCGGGCAAGAGCCCTGTCCTGGACACTGGCAAGTTGTCCAACTCACCGGGCAAGGCCAAGAGCCCGTCCACATCGACATCGACCAATCTTGCATCGATGCGCTCGGCGCGCCAGGTGCTCTCGACGGTACGTGACTTGACGAATACGTTCTATTATACTAACCGCGGACCCGAGCACCGCGATCCGAAAAAGGTCTTCGAGGGCATCGCCGCCCTCTCGCTGCACGCCGCTCTGGACCAGCTATCGCAGCTGAAGAGCGTGACCGTTGCGGACAAGCAGGCGGTGATGACGCGCGATCGGGACGGCGACCGCTACCCTCTGCACTGGGCAGCCGCACGCGGCCACATGCACTGTGTGCAGGAGCTCAGACGCGCGGGTGCTGATGACGCCGCCCTCAATGCCAGCGGCCAGACTGCGGCAGAGCTCGCCGAGGCGTATGGCGCGATGGACGTGTACTACTTTCTCACGTACGGGCCGGCTGAGGTGGATCCAAAGCCCATGAGCGGTGCGATGATGCACGACGCGCTCTCCCTACACTGCGCACTCAACCAGCCCCGAGAGCTCAAAAAGATCCTCGACAAGGCGCTTGGGACCCATGCAAACCCGAACAGGCTCGACAAGGACAGAGATCGTCGACCTCTTCACTGGGCGGCCGCACGCGGCGCGATCGAGTGCTGCCGGCTGCTCATCGACGCGGGTGCCAACGTCACCTTTAAGGATAAGGACAATCGTACCGCTGCCGACCTTGCCCTGCTCTGCAACCAGCGCGCAGTTTACAAGTTGCTCTGCGATGAGATGGCGACGAAGCAGCAGGAGCTGGCCACGCGTTATTCTCGAAACGTCAGCGCGCCCACCTCTGATAGGAGTGCTGTCTCGGAGGACAAGGCGACGGGCGAGCCCCCCCTCGATCGCGACTTCTGCGACATGTTCGATTCGTTGACTTCGCCGCGGACCGAGAATCGCAATCGGCAGAAGGAGGAAGTCGTTCAAGTCTTGTGACACAAGAGTTGCTCCAAGTAATTGTATCCGGACATGGATTCGGTTACAGTTACGGATTCTCGTACAATTGAGAATTGTATCTCGAGCAGGTTGTCTTCGATTGGTTGTCTCCGACAAGTTACATGTAGATTCGTTGTCAGTGTTACGCGTTGTCTGGTGTCGGCTGTTCTCTCATGCGATAATCATGCACATATCACTATCACAGCGCTCAGAATTCACAGACATGTTGATGAAAAGAGGCGACCGGCCGTCGATGTTGTGGGGCACCAGCAACGGCGTGCAGCGCACATTGGCACCATTGACATCAATCATTTGTGTGCGGTCAATCAATAACAATGGCGGATCTCGATGCAGAACGCATTGCAGCTCAGCGCGAGCTCGCGGCGACGCGTGAAAAGCAGCTTGAGGTCGCTAAGCGCACCGAGGCACTGGAGGCGCAGGCAGCGCACTACAAGGCGCGTGTGGCGTCGCTCAGCAAGGGTGAGGCTGCGCTCGTAGCAGGCATTGGTGTCGGTGGTGCGGGGGGCTCTTCGCTGCCCGAGGACGTGCTGCGCTCCTACGCCGTCGCGCGGCCGCCACGTACTAGTACCTCGGCGTTGGTCAAGCCAGACGCAGGAGTCGAGGATCAGGAGACGCGCGGTGCTGAGCTGACGATGGCGCGGCGCAAGCAGCAGCTGTCGGAGCAGCGGATGAAGGAGCAACTTGATCGCCAAACGCTCAACGAGCAGCGCCTCGATCTGGAACGGCAGGTGCAGGCGCTCGAGGCGCGGCGCACCGAGCTGGCCCGTAAGCACAAGGACAAGCTTGCGGCGGCCACGGCCATCGCGCACGACTCGTCGGCCGATGGTGTGGGCGAGGAGGGCGGCCTGGACGGCAAGGCAGCGGCGGGCGCGGCAAGCGGCGGCGAGGCGGAGCTGGCCGACACTGACGAAGATCCGAGCCACGTGCACCCGCTCGAGAGCGCTACGGAGGTGCGCCGTGCGTACGCGGCCACCCTCGAGCAACAGCAGGCGTCGCTGCACGCGCGCCAGAAGGCGTTCACGCTGAGCCTGGCCGAAAACCGTAAGGGCGCGGGTGGGCGCGGGTACTCTGGCTGGCTGGGACCGCAGACCTACAAGACGGAGCAGCTGGAAGCTGTTAAGGTGTCGCGCTCGGTGGCGAACGACCTCGTCAGTGAGATGATCGGGCAGATCAGCAGCGCAGGCGAGCATGGCCCCGACGAGGCGCAGCTCCGGCAGGAATACGCCAACTGGGAGCGCTCGCACAAGGCGCTTGAGCGCCGGCTGGCGAGCGAGGCGCGTCAAAGGAGGGAGATTGCGAGGGAGATTGCGAAGGCCAAGGCTGCTGAACGGCGAAGCTCGAGCTCGGAGGAGGACGAGGACGAGGACGAGGACGAGGACGAGGACGAGGACGAAGACGAGGACGAAGACGAGGACGGCGCAGATGGTGAGGACGAGGCCGAGGACGTGAAGGCCGATGTGGAATTCGCAGTCGCCATCGCGCGCTCGGCGGAGAAAGCGAGATTGCGAGAGGAGGCGGTGGTCGACCCCACGAGCGTGAATAAGGTCGCCACGCGCATGCTGACGGATCTGGTACGCGAGGAGACGAATGCGGCGTGTCGGCAGGCGCTGGCGGAGCGAGATTTGTGCTCGAGCCTCGCCCGGCGCATCCTGCTACGCTCGATAGGGCGCGTAGCGGCGGGCGGCTTGCTCGACGCCGAGCCAGCGGCGGAGCTCCCACGCATGTACAACGACATGGCGCGTTCGAGATCGCAGCTCCCGTCCAAGATTCATAAGCACCATGCGCCCCTGACGACCAAGTGGCGTGGCCGCCGGCCGCGCAAGACTATCCACGATGCCGACTCCTCCTCCTCCTCGGACGACGTGGACTCGGATGACGGTCAGGGTGGCGTGGTGATCATTCCCATGTCGGACGCGCCCGATCTTCCAAAATGTTCCAAGACGATTCGAGAGGTCTTCCTTGACAAGGAGGGGGCGTACTGGGCGGGGACCGAGCTGATCGAGAGCTTTCTTGCCGAGGCTGGCGATCCGTCGCAGCAGCCGACGGCCTTGCAGTTCACTCCCAAGTGCCATATGCTCGCCGTTGGCACGCGCGGCGGCGGGCTGCTCATCTACCACTGCGCCGAGCGCCGGCCGGGCGCGGAGTTGATCCGCCGGATCCCTCGGGTTGCGTGCGACCGGCCGAATGACGTGCTTAGCGTGCGATGGTCGTTCGACTCGTCCGAGGTGCTCACCACCGACGCGGCGGGCTTCATTAGGGTCTGGTCGGTCACCGGCATGGTCAACTCTCTGGTGGGGCTTGCGCAGCATCGAGCTACAGCCTTCTGGTCTCAGGTGGCCTATCTCGAGGCGCAGGAAAAGGCGCAGGAGTTGAGTACGCCTGAGGCCCAACAGAAAGAGGGTGCCGCCAAGGCGCTCGAGACGGCGCAGGTCGCTTGGGCCGAGGCGGCGAATGCCATGCAAGTTGCGAATGAGAACTCGCAAGAGGCTTGGGAAGGGGCGCTGCCCAAGAAGCTCTCCGACCAGGTTGTGGGCCAGTCGGCAAAGGTGAGCGGGTCGGGGGAGCAGCGGCGGCCGCATCTGCTGGTCGAAGTGCTCGCTCGCACTCACCTGGTCAAGGCCGAGTTGATGATTGATGACGCGGCGATGGAAGAGGCTGCGGCCCGCGCCCTCAGCGGCACAGCCCTCTCCTCACTCGGGGAGACACTGCCGCCTTCCTCGCCCCGAAAAGGAAACCCGGGGCGTGATGTTGCCGAGGCGCCGATGCCGCAGCCGCTGCAGCCGGCCACCAAAAAGACGGGCGGCTTCTTCGGATCAGGCCGCAAGAAGGCAGAGAATGCTGCACCTGACGCACTGCCTCAAGCCCCGCCATCGCCGCCCAAGAAGGGGACGGCCGCCGTCCCGACGCCCAAGGACACTGAAGCTGAGGCCAAGCGCGCCGCCGCCGCTGCCACCAACCAGGTGGTGGCTGCGTCGGCACTGCGGCCCGCAGGGCCCAAGCGCGAATTGGATGAGGTATACCCTTTGGTAGCCGAGTTCCATCCGTCGTTCACACTCATGGGCACGCAGCCCGCCTTTGTCGTGGCGATGCGCGGCGGGCTGCTTGCCAAGTGCAACCGGCCAGGGGCCGAGCGCTCAGTGTACTCCGCGCCTGTCTGCCGCCCCTTGCCCCTTGGCAACGAAGAGGAGGCCGCGGAGGTGCTCGCCAGGCGCAGGGTCGGCGAGAAGCCCGACGCCGCTGAGGCTGCCGCGGCTCGCGCCGGTCGCGGCAAGGAGCGCGCCAAGAGCGGCGGCCCGCGCCCGAGCTCGCGCGAGCGAGGAGGCCCAGGAGAGACGTTGGCACCGCTCTTCCCTGCTTCTCTCATCTCACGCGAGTACTTCACCGGCCACCCGGCGCCCCTCGTGTTCGTCGGCTTCGTGCACAACAACTCGCTCATGATCACCGTCGACGAGCTCGGCTTGCTGCTAGAGTGGCCGTACCGCAAGGAGAACTACTCCGACTACGGATGGTTCAGTCCGGCCAAGTCCATGCAGCTCGGCCTCACGGTGCGCCTAAACGCCGCCGAGCCGAGCACAGAGCAAGTCCACTTCCCTCCCGCCGGCCTGCAGCGTGGCGCCATCGGAGACTCCGTTGCGCTCGCGCCCAAGGGCAAGAAGGGCAAGGAGCCGGAACCAGCTCCCCGGAGTGCGGGCAACAACACCGGCTACTCGGATGCGTTCGCGAGTGCGTCGCGAGAGCACGACTGGCTCGTCAACGCCCACTTGAAGCTACTGCCTGAGCGGCCGTGGCGCACGCAACGGCTCGACGATGGCACGGTGCGCAGCTTCTACGGTGACCCGATAGAGGAGAATCACACGTGCGAGATGACCATCGTCGACCGTGACAATCGCGGCACGCTGTTACGCCACGCGTCGTGCCGGTACGCGCACAAGAGGGTCAAGGGCTCTCTCATCACCGCCTGCCTCAACCCGACGAGCTCAGTCCTCGTGACCCTCACTCTCTTTGATAACCTGCCGGAGGGCCCGCACATGCGCATCCAGCAGCTGAGCGTCACCAAAGGACAGCGCGAGTTTCTGAAGCTCAAGGTGACTATCCCTTTGGGGGATCAAGGTGGATGGGATGCACAGACGAGGCTGCTGCTCAAGCAACAGGGGAAGCAGGCCGAGAGGCCGGTCAAAATGGTCGTCTCGTCGTACCTCGACCTACCCGGCACCGACTACGTCTTTCTGCTCCTCGACAATGCAGTGCGCATCTATAGCCTCGGCTCCGGCGTGCAGGTACGTCCCCCCATCCGACCTCTCGGTCGTGACATGAGCGTTTCACTCGACTCACTCGCCGTCACCTCCGATGGCAAGCGCATCGCCGTCGGCTGCTCGTCCGTCGTGCCCCAGCACAAGGCTTCCGGCGTCTTCGTGTACTACCTGCAGCCGCCCACCGACCATCGGCGTTCCGAGCTGCTCGCGGTGCGTACGGGCTCCGCTCGCATCGGCGCCGTACCTATTGAGCAGCGCATCTTCTCGCCGCACTTTTACCTGGGCCGGGACCAGGCAGGTGCGCTCTCGGAGCACAAGAACATCGTCGACTTTATGAGGACGACCGCGTGGGGGATTGTGGACGAGGCACTCGAGAATGCGGAGCCGACGCCACTCGAGCCTTTCCTGTGGTCGATTGAGAAGGCGGTGGTGGCGGAGGAGAGCGCCAAGCTCGTGCGCGTGGAGCTCGCACTGCTGGGCTGTTTCGGGACTCTCGTTGATGAGGTCGTATGCCAATTGGGTGCCGAGGTGGCGGTGGAGAGGCTCGATTCTTGGGTGAGCGAGGACGATGAGTTCGCCGAGAGCGAAGACGAGGAGCAGATGACGAAGGAGAAGGAGAAGCGGCTCGTCGAGCAGGCAGCGCGCGCGCGCGCGCCGCCTCCAAAGCGGTGACGCGATTGATGAGTCGGTGCCTTCGTCGTCCCGCCCCCGCCCTCCGGCACCGACGCCCACACCGCCGCCAACGCGGCCGCCGCCGCACTCTCCGCCTCCGCCCTCGCGGCGGCAGCCGCCCGCCCCCTGCGCGCCGCCGCCCTCGCCGCCGCCACCACCACCGGCACTGCCGCCGCCACCCGCACCTCCGCCGCCACACCCGTTCGTTCCAACGCGGTCGACGCCGCGGCCGCGGCATCCCCTCCAGTAAGTAAGTGATACACGCCTTTGACGGCACAGTCGGCAGCGCACACGGCGGGCGAGGGGGGTACCCAGGCATACAAACGTCAAAGCGTCATTCCCCTCCGAAACGACGTCTAGGTCCGGCTGAATTATTTTGAAACAGCCAACAGCACACGCACCCACTGATCGTGGCTGGCACGTACCGATGCTGCATTGACCGCTAATTCGAGTAACATCGTTCCTCAGGACCCGCTCACTCGACTGTCACTATTGTAGACACAGAAGTGACAGTGAGCCCGCCACTCACGCCCCGCACCACCCCTGTGCTCCCGGACAAGACGTTCCGGCACGGCGTTGTTATAGGCTTCCTTTGGAGGAGCCCGACGGCCGCGAGCGCGGCCCGCGGCCACGGTTTCGGTTACGCCTGCCGTGCCCCGGCGAGCAGTAGAATGAATCACCAGCCCGCATTCCCTGCATGGATGTTGCACTCTCGTCTCAAACGCGTCCAAGCGCGTCGAGGATCTGCTGGCCCATCAAACTCGTCTTGCCTCTTGCGTCTCATTGGACACTTGCTCGGACACTTGCTCCTTCAGCTTTTGTGAAGCTTCAAGCGCTAGCGCGCTAGCTGGACTGCCGCTGGGCGGCGGCGGAGGCGGAAAGGCAAGTGTGAGCTGGTGCTCTTCCGTCTGCTTCTCGATGGCAAGGCCCTCATATCGAATTGTGTAGCAAGGGGGCGTCGTCTCTGTGTGAACCCGCTTGATCTCGGCGCGGATCTGCGGGCCAAAGGCCTTAGTAGTGTAGAGGACCTTGTCGCCCTTGGCGAACTGCGCGATGTGCGAACGATCTGCCCCCCCCAAGGAGTTTGTAGAAGTGGACGACACCGTACCCACCTCCGCCCGTTGTGGCATCGTCACGAGCGGCGAGGCATCCGTGTCAGGCGTGCCAATCTTGCGATGCCTGCGGATGACATCCTCCTCGAGGACCTTCTCGCGCTCATCGTCGGCGATGGCCATGGGATCCTCTTGAAACTGTCCGAGGTCACGGGTCTTCATCCGCAGCATAGGGACCTTGGGGCCGGTGTTGCGCTCTTTGATGCGTTGCGACAGTGTACGTTCGCCCTCGATGAGCGCGTCGAGAAACTTGGGTTCCGTAAGCACCCCCGAAGCGGGGTCGACGTACGTAGACATACACCGAATGCAAGAGCTCAGGTCATCGCGAGAGATCTTCGGGTGGAGGGCAACGAACAAGTCGCGCAACTCGTCCGTGTCAAGTTCGCCACTTTCGTCCACGTCAAAGGCGTGGAAGACCTGCCCCACTGTCTTGTCGTACTCTTCGCCATCGTCGGGATCGGCCTTCTTGAGCTCCTTGATGCATTTTGCCTGCCAGCGCCCTAGGCGCCCCTGCCGGGCCCAAACAAAGAACAGGGTTGCCGGGATCATAGTGATGATGAAGATGCCCATGATCGCATAGCCCACCATCGTGTAAAGAACTCGGCCACGGCCCATGCCGTAGACGAAGATGCCCGTCGTCACGCCGATGTAGAGGGCCGGCAGCGTTTGCCGGCAGACAGAGTCGATGTGCGTGGCGAGCTTACCCGCGTTATGTTTGAAGAGGAGGTGAACCACCATCGTCTCGGCCACAGCGACCAGCGAGAGAAGCAGCTGCGAAAGATTGAAGAGGTCGTACCAGAGCAGCGTTGAGACCTTTCCGAGGCCCAGGTTGGTCGTCGCCATGTTGGTCAGCGAGATGAGGAAGGCGATGTACAGCACAGACGCGCGGTCGCCGCTGTGCTCCTCGGCATGCATGAAGAGCGCCGTGAGCAAGGAGCCGAAGACGACAATGATCGTCGTGACCAGCGCGCGGAAGATGAAGACGGTCGGGTTGCGGTTCGCGAACATAACGACCTCGCATCGGTGCACCTCCTCCACTCCGTTATTGAATGGGTGCGCCACACGCACCGACTCGGACAGGGGTCCGTTCAAGTACCACTCGGCCGTCGGCGGCAGCAACACTGTGTCCTTGTTCTCCTCCGTGAGGCCCATCGCGGCCAGCACAGGCGAGTCCGCGCCCGTGCCCACACAGCCGTACAGCCAGGCACCGGTCACTTCTACGGTCAACCTGAGTTCCTGCTGGTCAAAGGGATAGAAGAAGTAGATGTGGTGCGACTGGAGCAGCTGGAACTCAATGTCGCCCGTCCAGGAGGCGCAGCCGACGCATGCTGATGTGTTGCGTGGCCCCGACGTGAATTGGTTGGCGATCGGGAGGACGACCGAGGGCGTTGCTGATGGTGCGGACTCCGGCAGCTCGGTGCCATAGCCATCGAGCCAAGGCTGCACTGGGATGGGGACCCTTAACCCTTCATCTCTCGACCCTGGCGCACCATCTATAAGAATCGTCTCCGTACCTAGACTGAAATCGGTGGTATCGTCGAGGCCACGGTAGCCAGGGACGGCGTCTGTCTGCACTAATGAGGGCACCCAAAACTTGGAGCGCATCGCGCGGGCCGCCTCGCGCGCGATTTGGCTCATGCCCTGCTCAAAGTCGAGCGAGAGCATCCCCGAAAGTGCGCCCGCACACGGCGAGCGAGCGAGGCGCGGGTCGGCCCACTGCAGCGTGTAGGTCATCTCGGCAAAGATGTAGTTTTCGTTGAAGTCGTTCTGCAGCACCAAGCGGATGGGCGAGAGGTTGAGCGAGAGCGCGACCGGCACGAGGCCCATGACGTGCGTAGAGGTGCCGGGGGAAAGCGTGCTGTTCATGAGCCCGAAGGAGCCATCACTTGCACCAACAAGGAGCCCGAGTGCCTCCGGCTTTGTACTATAGTCAATGCGACCAAGATCTTGCTCAGCCATGCACACTGGCCGGATCTGGCTCTGTGTGCATGCGCCGGCGTCGTAGCCACACTCGCGGTTGTTGCAGTTGGGGTCGCAAACCGCGTCGACATACATGGACTCCATGCACCCTTGTTGGCGATTTCTGTCGGTCAGCGCATTGTTGCGCCTCTGACACTCGAGCGAGCAGGTGAGACAAAAGTCGCGCGAGCCGCAGTCGTTGCAGTCGCTGCCGAACGGGCAGAGCTGCCGAAAAGGGAAAGGGTCCGGAGAGGCGCCGTCGTTGCACACACCCGGGGTCCCCCCACTGCCGGAGGCGTCGCACGTGTTCGAGCACAGGCCCGGTGGTGCTGCGGGAGGCGGAGGCGCAGGTGGAGGGGATGGTGGCTTGTAGTACGGTACAGCTGCGGAGGTGATGGTTGCATGTGGTAAGTTGGTGATTCCGAATGCGCCTATCACGTTGGACCCGCCTATCACGTTGGGCATCGCCATGATCGCGATCACAGAAGCCGCGAGACGTCGAGCACGGCGTACGCCCGTGACGTTGACGTTGGCGAGCATGAGGGTCGCGAGGGTCGGGCTGCTGATTGCATTTGAAATGCTCGAGTGGACCGTGGTCGCACTGGCTGCCAGCGTCCGGATATGCACGACAAGGATGACGCCGGTGGCCGTGCCACAGGCCACGACGCTGCACGACGTAACATTCAGTTCCACCAGCTTGCGCACGCCGCAGTCGGTGCAGTCGGTGCCGATGGCGCAGGATGTGTACTGCATGCCAGGACCGCCATCGTCGCAATCGCCATCGGAGGCCCACACGCACGTCTCGGTGCAGAGAGACGCATTCACACTCGCCGCGGTCGCGATCGCGCTGGCAATCTCACTTCGCACACTCTCGGTGAACGCGGCGACGTCACCGGCAAGTTGAAGGGTGAATGTGATGGTGCGGTCCGTCGAATACACCGGCGCGGTGAGTGGCGTAGACGTGAGAGCGTTGCGCGCCGCATTGGCGCGCGCCGCACCCGCTGGGGCGGGGACGGCCGAGCCAAGGGAGCCGTTGAAGGTGGACTCGGGGAAGGTGAGCCGAAAGGTCATAGTGCTCGCAAGGACCGTTGAGCGTCCGAATTCCGGGCTGGTTGCCGTCAGCTCACGAGATACTTGGCAAGGCACTGGGGGGGTTGCACAGCGCGCAACGTTGCCCACCGTCTTCATGAACTCAAACACTTCCTCCTGTGTAACATTTCGTGGGGGGAAGGAGAAGGTGACGCGCACCACGGGAACGCCTCCAATGATGAGCGCTCCGGCTGGCAACGGCGGGAGCGGCGGATATCCGGGCGACGGTGGGGAATACAAGATGCGGATCCCACAATCGTTGCAGTCTGTGCCCAAGGCGCAATCGTTGAATTCAGCACCGGGCCCACCATCGTCGCAAGTGCCGTCGTCGATAAACGAGCAGTAACCTTCCCCATCGTTATTAGAGCAGAGGCTCGGTCTTTGAGGCGGCGGCGACGGTGGAATTGGCGGGAGCGCCGGTGGCCCCGGCGGTGACGGTGGCATCGGCGGTGATGACGGTGGTGGCGGTGGCATTGGTGGTGACGGTGGCATCGGTGGCGATGATGGTGGAATAGCAGTGGTACAGATCACAAAGCCTGAACGCGAGACCGCTTCATCGCTTGACCATGTCAAGAGTGTTCCGGCGGACACTTGCACATTCGTCGGGGCTGTGGAGCCGGAGTAAGCAACGCCTCCAATCGTGATAAAATCGTATCCGCTCTCGGTGTTGAACTCGAGGAATCGAAGTGTCATTGGCACTTCCGCTCGTATCGTGCAAGCTTCGAGGTTGCCATGGCTGCCAGGGCCATCGGTGATGCAATACCCATCGGAGGTGACCTCGCAATACGATTCACCCGAAAGAATCGACCAGATTGGTCCCGGCGGGCCAGGGCCAGGACCAGGACCCGGGCCAGGGCCAGGGCCAGGACCACCGCCTCCTGCGCCGCTGCCTGCTCCCGCTGGTGGTGCCGCCGTTGGTGGCGGGGGTGACGCTTCGCCGTAGTCGTAACTCGCTGAGATTGGCCCCGGCGTTGGTCGTGGCAGCGGCGGCGGGGGGGGGCGATTCGGCGGCGGCGGTGACGGCGACGGCGGCGGCGGTGACGGCGACGGCGGCGGCGGTGACGGCGACGGCGGCGGCGGTGAAGGCGGCCGAAAAGGCGGTTCAACCGAGCCGCCGCCGTCGTCGCCGCTCCCGGGATCTGGTGGTGCCGCCGTTTGTGGCGGCGGGGGGGGGCGATCCGGCGGCGGGGGGGGGCGATTCGGCGGCGGCGGCGACGGCGACGGCGGCGGCGGCGACGGCGGCGGCTGCGAAGGCGGCCGAAAAGGCGGATCAACCGAGCCGCCGTCGTCGTCGCCGCTCCCGGGATCTGGTGGTGCCGCCG
>Ga0164295_10001531_pt1 | contig 19189 bp, 14 predicted proteins | sample GEODES006metaG_FD_111798 | JGI IMG/M metagenome (GOLD analysis project Ga0164295, IMG submission 111798) | Oligotrophic lake water microbial communities from Sparkling Lake, Wisconsin, USA - GEODES006 metaG | ecosystem: Environmental > Aquatic > Freshwater > Lake | place: USA: Sparkling Lake... | reverse complement strand
TTGTACTAATCGTCACTTCATCAAACCTTAGGATTCCGTACTGGAACACAAGCGATGTTTTGTGGACTTTTGCAGGCGTTCTCTTGATTGCCACTCCTTGGTATTTCTTACGTTTCCAGGATCGAGTTGCGGGCGATAGTACAGGTGAAGCAATTTTGTTTATTGCAGCAGGTGCAGCCAGTACAGCTATTTTCCCAATCTCTGATATTCGTCACCTTTTTTGGGGTCTCATCCCTTCAATCGGGCCTGGCTTAATGTTCTTGAAATCCCTTATCAACCTAAAGCGCAATCAGGTAGTCCTAGCTTCACTTTCGCTAGTCCTGCTTGTCCCCTCAACTCTCCAGACTGTCGAGGAAACAGTAAACATGGACCGCGTCTCAGTGGCAAATACACCAATTCTCAAAGGGATGCTGATGGACAGGAAATATAGTCAGTTTTTTAATGAACGTTTTCAAATGATCGATGAGTTTCTTGCAGTTCACCCCAAAGCACCGATTCTCAACATTTGTTCAGATGGTCTCTTCGCTGCTCTGGCACCAATCCAGAAATTCCCAGATCCCTACTTTGTTTCTTGGCAATTCGGGTTTGATTTATTTAGCAGTAGCACCCCAGAGGGGCGTAACCGTTTGACTTTCGTTCAGAATGCTCGGCCAATCGTATGGATGTGTCCGCTGATGGAAGACCCACAACTAATCGCTGAGAAGTATCACCTCAGACTGATTCCGATCGACCCGAATGTTGATATCCGTGAACCATATAACTGGTGGCCTTATGTTTCTTATCTGGGAGTACCGAAAGAGTGGCCACTGATTGACTTAGAGTTGAGTTACCCAAACACTTGAAGAAGCCTTAACTATTGTCGATGTTGAGAATAGTTATTCTTCGGGCGTGGCAACTTTGCAAGATGTGGTTCAATTAATTTATGTCTACAGACTTCAAGCCTCGACAAAACTTCCAAATAAGAGCACTGACTTTTCTGCTTTGTTGCAGCTTAGGTTTCTTTTACTTCAAACAACTTCCAATTCTCAGTGGAGATACAGTCGCGCTTAGTCAGAGTGCTAGGTCCTTAGTCTCCTGCTTAGAAAATGGACAATTTCGTGGTTGTGCCGGAACGAATCAATTTGGATTACCTCAACACATTCCAGCAATGTTTCTAGCGTGGAAAGGCTTAGATGACACGTCAATAGTGTTCGTGTTGTCATGTCTCAATGTTCTAGCTTTGGTCGTCCTCGCACGAATGATTTACAAATCTGCTGCAATATCAGTAATCACTAAAACGTTCATAGGAATCACTTTATTCATCGGTCCAATAATTGCTTACGGTCCTTATAGTTTTGGCGAAGCCATCAGTACCCTGGCGTATGTCGGTCTCGTGATTGCTATTCTAGAAAGAAGATATTTGAGGCTGATTTTTTTCATGGTCTTAGCGGTTACTTCTCGCGAGACGGCCTTTGTTTCTGTCGCCCTCTTAACAGCGGCTATTCTATTTTTCGATTCAAAAAAGTCTCGGCGTGAAATCCGCGAGATGGCATCAGTAATTTATGGATCAATGCTTCTTGGTATCGTTTTTCTCTTCAGTTTTAATGTATGGAAATTCAACACTTGGAAAAACTTGCCGCATATGGACCCCGTTTTGAGGACGCCTGGGTTGAAACTCAAAATTGAATCGGCAATTGGAATTTTTCTTTCACCTAATGGTGGACTTGTTCCCTACTGGTTTCTGGGAGCAGTAGCGGCATTGGGAATACCCCTTTGGGGTTTGTTGAATAGACGCCTAAACACTCGAAAACGATTTGGTTTTCTATTACTCATTTCAGGATTTTTGGCTCAGGTTGCGATCCTTTCATCTTGGTATGCCCCCTACGGGTGGGTCGCATGGGGCCCACGACTGATTGTCCCTACAACTGCTATGGGAGCAACAATTTGCTTGGTGATTATCTTTCAGGATGAAGAAGTACTCAGAAACTTTGGTCAATTCAAATTGCTTTGTTTTCCGATTGGAGTACTAGGAATTGTCACGCTGGTACCCACGGTGGGGTTTCTGCAAAACCCAACTCGCACAATGTCATGGTTTGCCGGCGGTAGCGATGCAGTTTGTCCAACACCTGCGATTATTCAACTGGATCAGGCGTACTACTTCAAATGTTTGATTCATGGAAGTTGGAAAATGAACCCTTCCTTGTGGTACCAAGGCTTAAGTTCGTTTACTGGACTAAACGCGATCTTGTTTCTCGTCTGCGTTCTCAGTCTGATCTTCAGTATCAGCAGACATCTTGAAAGCCACCGCTAAAGCCGTAAAGAAAAACAATGATGTGATGAGGGCTCGGAACCAATCAACTCGCACTCCATTGTCTAACCATGAAGGTACCAAACGAGGCTTTGAGTACGACGAGGTTGCACTTAATTGAACGTTCCCCTTAATTACGCGACCAGAATCGTAACCATACCCAGCAACGAAGTTGTCACAAGTCGGTTTTAATCCTTCAAAAACTTTCTCTGTATCCTTATTCAAGAAAGAAACCAAAACCTTCGATCCGTCCTTGATGCGAATTAAAATATCGAATTGGCCTGCAACAAACTTCCCAGGTATCAATAAGCCGGAATAGCCGTCAGCTGCATTACTTCCAATAAGTAATCCGCCTTCACCCAATTCGTTTATCTCAAATCGAATGCCAGCATTGAGGTCGCTCGTTTGGAAAAGATTTTGATAGTTGTACAACCCGCTAAGAGTTCCTGAGATTTTAAAAGTGATTTCATCTCCCTCTTCCAGAGCTTGACAAAGCTGCTCGCCATCAGCAACTTTGACCCCCGCATTGGTAGTCGATACTTCAATTTTCTTGGTTGAGACCTGGGTCGTAGGTAATTGATTGAAGGAGATGGGCAGTAATAAAACAAGCGTGGACAGCAAGAAGGAAGCAATCAGATATTTGTTCGCACGTATTTGATTTTTAGTGATTACTTGACTTGTATTCTCTCTATTCATATTAATTATTGTAACCGACTATCATCTACCTTGTGAATGAGGAAGTTGAAGTCTCTAATTCGTATTTCAGAAAAGCCAAACTGTCGCTTCTGGTCTTGGTGCCCGCGATGTTTGCAACAGTTTATTTGTATCCCATTGCCAACTCAGGTCTCAGTGGAGACGACATTCCAAATTCCATGCGCTCCGCTGCTCTACAGGCCAACGATTGGACACGTTGGGAGTTCATAAATCTCTCCATAATTCAATGGAAGAACAGTGAAGGGCGTTTCTTCCCAGTTTCGACTATTGAGAATGTTTTTATGTTCGATCTCATCCACAGTGTGGCTATCTTTAAACTTTTGCAGTTGTTTGTCACCCTTGTTCTGTTGGTGCTAGCGGCTACTTTCGTTGCAAAAGTAGTTGGTTCGACAAAACTCTTTCCTCTTGCATTGTTCTTATTGCTGAGCTGTATCCAAACTAGGAACTGGTATGACCCAACGCTTGGCTTTGGTCTTCTCTTGCAGTCAGTTCAAATCAAAATTTTTGCTTGTCTTTACGCCTTGTACTATGCGCTACAAGGCAAGGACAACAGATGGTTCTGGTATCTGGGGGGCTGCGCCGCATTGTGGGTTGCGGCGTTACTACAATATGAAGTAGTCATCACACTCATCCCAACTTTGGTAATCATGATTATCTTGTTGCCAAGTAACCGTTTCCACAAGTTAGTTGCGCTCGCAGCCGTTGGTTTACCCACTGTGATTTACGTTCTTTACATCATCAAATTACGCGCTGGAGTAGCCGCCTCCGCTGCATACAGCATCAAACCAGATTTAGGCCTCACATCCTTAACATATCTGAAGCAATTGAGCGGTGCTATCCCCTTTTCCGCAGTGATCTGGTCTAGAGGCGGTGGTTCACTACTGGTCGCCTTGAGTGAATTACCACTACTTCATTTGTTTCTGCTCACCGCAACAGTATGTTTAGTTATCACATTCCGACTGCAGCTTGCAGAGTTGTCATCTCGGCGAGTTCTTCTTGTATTCATCGTGGGACTGAATTTTATACTTGGTCCGAATATTACAACCGCACTATCTTCTCGATGGCAAAATGAAGTTGGGTGGGGTCTGTCTTACCTCTCTATCTCCTTCTCATACACGGGTGTTGCGCTAGTTGCTTTTTCAGCTCTTTTCGTAATCTCGAGATGGACGATAAACAGATCAGTGTTGTTCAATACGGCACTTTGCCTATTTCTAGCAATCTTTTCACTCTCAGCGGTTTCGAATAATGGATTGCTAGACGACAACGCCATAGCCACAGGATTTGCACGGCAACAAAGAGACCTTTATGACTTAGCAGTCAGAGAGGGATTTCTGTCACACGTACCAAATGGATCAGTAATTGTCTATTCATCATTTGACGAGAACTCTTGGATCAACGACTACTTTACTAATTGGCTGGGCGGCCCGGAGAAACTCGTTTTCATCAGGTCGACGGAAGATTTGCCAACGAAGTGTAATCCCAATGTACTTTTTGAGCGATGCACAAGAACTTTTCGGTTGGATTACTTGCCTACTACGGCTTCGTCGCTTGTTCTTTCTCTAGTTGAACTAGACGCCAGAAAGCGTGACTCTCAACTGGCTCAACGTTACTTTGCTACCAATCTTAGTCCTTTGGATTTGCTGAATTTGTGTCCTGGTCCAGTTAAGGAGAAGACAAAAAGTGGTGCTATGTACTTCTGTAGAGAAGATTGAGAACGTGTCTAAAGGAATTTATGACTTGCTCTGACCAACTACCAATATCTGACGCCAACCAAAAATTGTTTTCCACGAGTAAAAGAAACCTTCGCCCTTTATTCTCCTCTTTGGAGAAACAATACAATCCACAAAATTGTGTGGCACCAAAGTTATGAGAGATGGGAAAAATCTCCCCACCAAGTTGAATCTGCCATTCCGATGATGCGCCGACTGAATGACATTTAACCCTACATCCGACATTAGTTGTGCCACATTACGAATCGATGTTGGGTATCCGTGACTAAAATCGCTAGACCAAAATTCGGCACGTGAACTAAGGATGTCAGGAGACACAATTACCAATATTCCGTCTTGCTTCAACCGGCCCTTCGCTTGCTCGAGCATTTCTCGCGCTTCAATCCATGTTGGACAGTGCTCTAACACATGAGATATCCAAATGACATCAAACAAGCCAAACGAATCGGGAAGTTCGCTTAATTTTCCGTTGTAGCCTCTAAATCCATTTGAATTCATTGACGCGTACACCGACTCGCTCATATCGACAAAAATGTAATCAAATTGTCTTTTAAGCACACGAGCAGCAAACTGACCGTGTCCCGGTCCAATTTCTAAGAAACTTTGTTTCGGACTGAGGAGGTTTTTCTTAACAACATAATCCAACATTTTCCCATGCCAATTACTTATGAGTTTGTTACCGAAATCACTCGGCTTTCTATCTTGGATGTACTCCGAATAGTAACCTTCTGATTTCTCATTAGATGCAGAAGTATTTTGAATCATTTTGTTATTCCCTTTATGGTGTTCATATTTTCTCAGATTGTTGGTACCACTGAATCGTACGAAATAATGAGTCCCGTAGTAGAACATTAATTTTCCAGCCGAGTTCAGTTTCCATCTTGGTAATGGAAGGAACATATCGATTTACATTCTCAGAGTTATCCACGCCGCGTACTACAACTTCAACATTTCGATTGATACAACTAGCTACCTCAAGAGCCAAGTTCTTGATTGATACTTCATGTTCGGAGCCAACGTTATAGGCCGTCTTCGTTTCTCCCCGAACTAGCAATGCCCATAAACTAGAGCACAGATCTGTGGCGTAGAGGTAACTTCGAACTGACCCACCGCCACTTTGTATTTCAATTTGATTGGAAGTAACAGCATCGCGAATGAAATTTCCGGCGGCGAAATGAGTTCCAAGGGGTAGAAACGGCGCAATAAAGGCAAAAAGCCGTGCGGTAACAAAATGAAGACCCTGTTTTGCACCAGCAATGTTTCCCATGAGTTCCGCAACCCGTTTCCCTTCGTGATATGCAGAGTTACTGTCACCAAGTTGAGGCGCTCCTTCCCAAGTCTCTGGAAGATGACCTAGGTCTAGAGGTTGGCGACCATACACAGCTCCGGAACTAAGAAAGAGAAGCCTGTTGTTCATTCGAACGGCTTCTACGATGACGCGCTCTTGTCCTTCGATGATTATCTTCAGCATCGCAGCCGGGTCGCTCGTGTTGAGGGCTGCACTTGCTGGGGTCGCAGCATGAATCAGATTTCCATTTCGAAACTCGCTAGGAATGTGAAGATTCCGAATATCGCTCGACAATGCAATTACGGGACTGCGTGAATCAATGACGCTTATAAGTGGAAGTAACGATTGAGGGTTGCGGCTTGTTATCAAGAGTTGCCCCTTGCCGTTTAGCTTTTTTCGTGCCGCCACCCACGACAATGTCAGCCAGGTTCCAACGAAACCAGATGCACCTGTGATGACAAGTGGCTTATTGACTATCTCCTCAAGGTCTGAAACTGATGTCTGAATAATTTCTTCAAGATCGGAAAGTATCTGACTCGTTATGTGTTGAGGGCCGTAAGTCATGGTTCATTGATCAAAGTCTGGTCGTTCGCGTTTCACAATAAACGTCGGACGAGATCTGGCTTCTATGTAGATCATGCCAATGTATTCAGCAAGAACAGACAACAGCAGAAACAGAAGACCGAACATCAACAATATTAATGACGTAATTGTGCCGAATCCCGGCGAGGGCACTCCATCAATAAATGTTCTAATAACGCCGATGATAAGTGCAATGAACGAAATACCGGAGAGAATTAGACCTGCAATTGGTATCAACTTCAAGGGCTTAAGAGAACTTGCGAACATACCCCGAATTGCAAAAGCTCCGGTGACAAATGGGTTAAATGAGGATGTTCCACCAGTTCGTGCCGGACGTTCGTACTCCATGCTGGTTGATTGGAATCCAATCCAACCCCAAACCGCACGAACCATGCGATCTTTCTCAGGTAACGCATTAAATGCTTGGTACATCTGTTTGTCGACAAGACGGAAATCGCTTGCATTGCGAGGTACCGGTGTATCGCTGATTCGATCAATCATCCAATAGAAAACTTCTGCAGCCACTTGACGGAATTTGCTCTCTCCATGACGATGCGTAATAACTGTGTAGACGTGGTCAAACCCAGAACGCCATTTCTGAATCATTTCAGGAATCATTTCAGGTGGATCTTGGAGATCTGCACTCATGATCACACACGCATCTCCACTTACTTCGGAGAGAGCGGCGAGCATGCCACCTTCCATATGAAAGTTTCTAGATAACTGCACTATTTTCAGCCGTGAATCAACGCGCTTGATCTGGGTCAACTTCGCGAAAGAATCATCACGCGAACCGTTCTCACACACGACAACCTCAAAGTCGTACTCGGAATTGAGTTGCTCAAACATAGTTGTGAGCCGACTCCATAATTCGTCAATATTCGCCGCTTCGTTATAAGCAGGTATAGCAATGGAAATGAGTGGCTTACGTGACATATTTAGAGATACTTAGTTACTTGCGTAAACAAATCCGGGGAAAGATCTGGACTCATCATGTGCAATGGGTTTGATTCCATTCCACCCCCTTCAACAATACGGCTGGTGATTTTGGGCCAGTACGTTTGCAGTGGGTCAATCGGAACAATAAAGCCATACGGTTTGTCTGAACGAAGAGCAGTAAGAACTTCCTGGTTGGTCGACCAATCCTTGTCGAGAGTGACTGTGTTAATTCCGAAACTCTGAAACAGCATGTCCCAATCAGGGAATCCCAATCCAGTTTCGGTGTCACAACCCAAATATGCGCCGCCAAAGTAATTCTTCTGAGTCATTCGAATTGAACCGTAGCCATTATTCGCAAAGATGAAAGTCTTAATCGGCAGATTATTCACCGCAACAGTGGCAAGTTCTTGAAGATTTTGAGAAAACCCACCATCACCCTCTATTAAGAATGTCCGCTTACCAGGATGAGCCATTGAAGCTCCGATTGCTCCGGCAAGTCCATACCCCATGCTGGCGAGACCCTTGTCAGTGATAATGACTTGCCCAAGTTTCTGTTCGATCACTTGCATTGAAACGGAGTTAGCACCGCCACTAGAACATGGCACTATCACATCATCTGATTCGGATAGGCGTACTAAATCTGCATAAAAATCATAAGGGCTTAAGAAGCCCTTGCCGGTTTCGTTTGCAGGATCGTTTAGAGGAAGCGCATTGCGAACCTCTTGTGCATACGACACCCTCTCCCATTCCCCACGCACCTTTGGAAGTAGTCGAGTCAAAAAATTGTCTGCATCGGCACAGACTGGCAAATCTATCTTCGGGTGTCCTTTGTCTAACTCTGCTCTATCAATATCAACATGTACGACAAATGCATTGCGACCAAATTGTTGCCAATTGAAACCCGTCTGTTGCATTCCTAGTCGAGTTCCCACAGCAATGATGAGGTCAGCTTGTGCCACCAAAAGATTCGCTGCTCTCTGACCCCAAGTATTTGGGCGTCCCAGATATGAAGGATGCGCGGCATCAACGCGATCTGCGGCGTTCCATGTGGTCATTACTGGAATTCCGGATGAGGTCAGTTCTGTTTGTAATGCCCGCGCTGCTTTCCGGCTAACTCCACCACCAATCAACAAAATCGGTCGTTGTGCATTTTTCAGTTGTGTAACGACGAGATCAATCTCGGTTTCTGAGGCAACCTCATTACCTTGAGGTTCAACTAGTACCGTTTCCTCTTTTAGTGTCGGCGCACCTTGTGCATTTAAACACAACTCAATAAACACAGGACCAGGACGTCCAGTACTTCCGGCATTTACCAAAGAAACAAACTCTGCCTTTGGCATTGGTTTCTTCATTTGAACGGAGTGTTTTGCCACGGGTGCAGCGAGGCCAACTCCGTCAATTTCTTGAATCCCTCGCTGACGTACTCCGCCAGTTGCTAAGTCTTCAGACTTGACTTGCCCTGCAATAACCAGAAGTTCTCTACTCTCAAGCCATGCCCCACTCATCGCTGTAATGATGTTCGATACACCAGGACCCGCAGTGACCATTGCAAACGCACGCCCATTGCCGCCTGCTTCATTGAAATACTCAACTGCAATACCCGCTGCCACTTCGTGCACTACAGGCACGCATGTAAAACGAGTACGTGCACCATCAAGTAGATGCATGATATTTCCACCTGCTACAAAAAAACAGTGGGTGTATCCAAGTTCAACTAACCAGTCGGTGAGTTGCTCCGCATATTTACTCGCTGCAGTCGTCGTACCGGTCATCTTTTCTTAGAGACCTCTGTTTTGAATGTGAGTACGGAGTTCAGTATTGCGTGAATATGGATTATCCAAGAAATCGAGAGTTAAAGGTTGGTCTGCTGTGATTGCTTGAACAATTGCTTCGCCTGCAATAAGTTCACGACATGACAATTGTCCTTTGAGTAACGGAATCGCCAAGTAGACATCATCGTCGGTCAACCGATGTCCGACAGGCAGATCGTGCTTTACATACACACCACGGACAAGAGCATCAAGGTATTCGACTTCAGCCGTAGATGGGATTCTTTTGTCAGTACCCGATCCACCACACATTTCTTTTGCCTTGTTAAAGGACTTAAACCATGTGTCACATTGCTCTGGCAATGTGCAGTACGAAGAAACCGCAATTCCATCAGCCTCAATATCGATGTGACGCTCAAAAGTACGTGCGCCCTTGGCGTACGCGATCAACATGGAAGAGGACCAGTCGTGATACTCATGTGAAGAGAATCCGATTGTTATTCCTGGGTAGCGGTTACGAAGAAAATCAATTTGATTTAGTTCCAGTTGGTTATCTTCTGATGGATACAACGAAACACAATGGTTAATTGCCAATGGAATACCGCGATTCTCAAAAAACATAACGAGGTCGTCAACATCTTTCAGCGAGCTTCCGCCTGTTGAGGCGATCACTGGCTTGCGTGTTGTTGCAATCTTCTCAATCAAGACCCAGTCATTCAAATCTGAACTAGCAATCTTCAACATCGGCAAGCCAAGTTCTTGAGCGAAATCTACTGATGCTTCATCAAATGGAGTAGCAGTAGGAATGCATCCGGCTTTCTTTATGTGGTCAACAAGACTCGCAAAATCTGCTTTCGACATTTTCGTGTCAAGAGTTTTTTTGATATAGCGCATGTCAGAATTCTCGACATGGTCTTTGTGGATGAACGAATCAACATCCCTCAATTGAACTTTGATTGAGGCACGAATTCCGTTATAGCGAACGACATGAGCGAAGTCATCAACAATCTTCTTTCCCCGCTCAAGACGACCCCAGTGGTTATTAGCCATTTCAAGCACGAATAGGTCTTCAAAAAAATCTCTGTTAATGGTCATGATAAACGTCTCTCTATTTCGCCTTGCCGAGTACAAACTCGCTGATAGTGCCAACCATAAAGTCTACGATTTCATTTGTTAACCCTGGGTAAACACCAATCCAAAAAGTTGACTCGGTGACTACATCAGCGTTGGTAAGGTTACCAACAACTCGCATTGGCATACCCTTATAGGCAGGCTGACGGAGTAGATTTCCGCCAAACAATTGGCGTGTGCCGATGCGGCGACTCTCAATATGTTGTACGAGATCAAAGCGTGAAAATGGCGCTTCTGCTTTTACTGTTATGGGAAATCCAAACCAGCTCGGTTCGCTGTTCTTCGTTGCCTTGGGCAACAGTAAGAATTCCTCCAAAGGCTTCAGTCCCTTACGAAGTCGCTTCCAGTTTGCATTTCGACGGTCAATGAAATCTGGAAGTTTTTCCAACTGTGCAACACCAATGGCAGCTTGCATATCAGTCATTTTCAAGTTGTAACCAATATGTGAATACACATATTTATGGTCATAGCCAAACGGCAAGTCGCCGAGTTGCCAATCAAACCGTCGACCACATGTGTCATCTTGGCCTGGAGGGCACCAGCAATCGCGTCCCCAATCGCGAAGAGATTCAACGATCTTCTTCATAGACGCTTTCTTCACCATCACGCATCCGCCTTCGCCCATGGTCATGTGGTGAGCCGGATAGAAACTGGCAGTTGAGAGATCGCCAAACGAACCAACAGGTTTGCCGTTGAACTTTGCACCAACTGCATCGCACGTGTCTTCAACGACAAACAGATTGTGCTTTTCTGCGAGTTCCATCACGCCTTCAAGATCGAATGGATTACCCAACGTGTGGGCCATCACGATTGCTTTTGTTTTTGGTCCAATCGCAGCTTCAATCTGTTCTACAGATGAGTCATACGTCCCGAGTTGAATATCGACAAACACAGGTGTGAGGCGATTCTGCAAAATGGGATTCACAGTTGTCGGGAAACCAGCTGCAGCAGTGATGACTTCGTCGCCTTCTTTCAAGGCTCGCTTTCCTAAACGAGATGATGTCAGTGCAGTGACTGCGAGAAGGTTGGCGGATGATCCTGAGTTGCACAACATCGCATGCTTCATGCCCATGACTTTTGCGAATGACTTCTCAAACTGTTCTGCATAACGACCAGTGGTCAACCAGAAATCAAGCGATGAGTCAACTAGCAATTCAAGTTCGTGATTATCGAACACTTTTCCAGAAACTGGAATAGTAGATATTCCACCTAGAAATGGCTTTGGTGGAAAGGCCTCCTGATGATATTCCTTCACTAACCCAAGTATTTGGGCGCGCAATTGATCGGCGCGTGATTTTTCAGCCATGGGAGTTATTTCTTTCCTGTGAGAAGTTCGCGATACCAATCAAATGATTTCTTCAAACCATCCTCTAATGAAACCGAGGCATGCCAGCCGAGAACTTCATGAGCTTTTGTGGAATCTAGATATTGATCTTTAATTTCGCTTGATGCAGCATTCAAGATATTTGGTGCGGCTTCTGGTTTTCCTGCAGCAGCACAAATTGCCTTATAAATCTGCATCACTGTGAGTGGGGATTCATCACTGAAGTTAAAACCTTGACCTGCAAATTCTGGTTTGTCGGTTTGCTCACCAAGTGCAAGGTATGCAGACACAATGTCATCAACGTGCAGGTAGTCGCGAATGAATGTTCCATCACTACGAAGTACCGGCTGCTCTCCACGAAGTAGCGAACGGAAAGTTCCAGGAACAATACGGTTCCAGTTCAGGTCTCCCCCGCCATAGATGTTTCCGCAGCGTGCAATTGTTACTGGCGTTCCATAGGTGCGTGCATATGTAGTGGAGATGAGGTCGGTACAACTCTTAGAAACTTCATATGGATGATCACCGTTCATCGACATATCTTCCGTATATGGCAATACTGGTTGGGTGCCATAAGCCTTGTCACTTGACGCAACAATGATTCTTTTCACCAAAGGCGACAATGTTCGACAGGCATCTAACAAGTTCCAAGTGCCTTGAATGTTTGATTCAAAAGTGTGACGAGGTGAACGATCAGCTGCGCCGACAATTGGTTGGGCACCTAAATGGAAGATCGAGTCCACTTCATGGTTATTGATAGCCCGTTCAATATCGTCGTAATTCTCAAGCCGGCCATTAACAACGTTGACCTTATTAATAGTGCCACTGCGCATGAGTTCGCTTTGAGGGTCTGAGTCAGCAATAAATGCAACGGTGTAGGCACCGCTTTCGGCCAGCCAACGGGTGAGCCACGAGCCCACCATGCCGGAGGCCCCGGTAACCAGAACTCGCTTGTCGCCCCAATATGCGACCGAACCTTGCTGCGTCACTATTTCCACACTTTCCAAGGCGCGTTGCCGCTATCCCACATTTCATTCAACATTGTGAATTCGCGATATGTATCCATCGGCTGCCAAAAGCCTTCATGCCGATACGCCATTAATTGGCCTTCTGCTGCAAGACGTTCAAGGGGGGCCTGCTCCAAAACGCACTCTTCATCGAGGTAATCAAGAACTTGGGGCTCAAATACAAAGAATCCGGCATTGACATAGTCATCGGTCTGAGGCTTTTCTCTGAACTGCTGAACCTGGCCTGTGGAATCAAGATCCATGACGCCAAACCGGGACAACGGCCGAACCGTAGTCACCGTGGCCAATTTGCCATGGGATTCATGAAAGGCCAAAAGAGCTGAAACGTCAATATCGGCTAGGCCATCGCCATAGGTGACCATAAATCGGCCGTCTATATATTTAGCGACCCTTTTCACGCGGCCACCGGTCATCGTGGTGGGCCCAGTGTCGGCGACCGTGACTTTCCAGTCAATTTCGGTGTGGTTACCGTGAACCTCTATATGTGTCGATTTACCGAGGTGTGCGGTGAAGTCGTTCATGCGGGCGTCATAGTTCAAGAAGTAGTCCTTGATGACGTCACCGCGATAGCCGGTACAAACGACAAAATCTGTAAGACCATGGCAGGCGAAAGACTTCATGAGGTGCCATAGAACTGGCTTCCCGCCAACTTCCACCATGGGCTTCGGTTTGTACTCAGTTTCCTCACGCATACGTGTGCCAAGGCCGCCGGCCAAGAGAATAACTTTCACTTTTCCATATTAGCCAATCTGGCGTTCGGAAACAGTGCTATGAATGTTAGAGATTGAGCCAGCAGGAACTCGGCAATTTCTAGGTTTTGAAAATCAAAACATTCGCTGCCCTGAACAAAACATCTGCCGTGCAGACAATTAAGCACATAAGGGGCCGAACAAATGAAATCATTCAAGAACCTCAGATTGATTCAGATTATGGGCAACGTATGGCTGATTCTGGTCATATCAACACCCATGATTGTTTTAAGTATCACGCCGAAAAGTCTGCCAGAGAAAAACTTTAAATTCGTAGATGGAATAAACAATAATCCTGCTTTGTTGCCAACCAAAGAGTGGCGGGATTCACTTGCATATTTCATCACGCTTCTTCTAGTCATGATTACGGTGTGGATTGTTCTAAATATTGCTCGAACACACAGACTAAAAATTGTCTGGTTCACTCCTGCCGCAATAGCAGCAATAGTGTTCTCTCTGGTGAATTCAGTCGTGCCAGATGCGCGGTTACGACAAGTGAACTTTAGCTATTACTACGAATCCCTTTCTTCAGAAGATTTGATTTTTAGTTTGCTATTGATGGTTGTACTCGCCTTAGTTTTCTTGGTTCGTCACAGATTTATAGATCTTGTGTTTCAAATTGGCACAGTAATTCTTTCAATGTCTTGCCTAGTGAGTTTTGTGATTCTTACAACTACCAACACCGACATCACCAACAGCCAATTTGTAATTAATGAACTACTCTCTGCGACCTCTGGGTTGAACCCAATGTTTAGTTTTTCTTCTCAATATTCTTCAGGTCTTCCCTACTTAGTACAACTAATTTCTCTATTCAATAGCAGTAGCCCCTATTCAATAGTCGCAATATTATTAACGAGTCTTTCCGCAGTCATCTTGGCTGGTTGTGTGTTCATCATTTGCAAACTCACCACTAACTTAACAACGAGATTATTTTCGTTACTTCTTGTCATGGCCTCCATTGCTTACACGACACCCAACGGCGGGCGGCTCACTGGTTACCTGCAGGGATTTCCAATTCGAACTCTGATTCCTGTATTGCTTGCGGTAATCGTCTGCAAGCTTGGTTCAAGGAATAGGGACAAAGCAGAACTTACTTTTGGAACATTAGGGGTCTGCTTGATTCTATTAAATTTTGATTTTGGGTTGGCTGCATACTTCGCTTTATTGTGCGTAGTGCTGGTAGACAAATTCTCGTTTGGTTTTGAACGAATAAGCCAAGTTATTGCTTCGGTCGTAAGATTTCTCACTCCGTTGTTGCTCGGTGTCGTGGCACTGAGAGTTGCACAAATTTCTACGCCATCTACTTGTAATTTCGTATGCACTGGAGAGTTTTCATATCTCTTTGGCGGGACTGGCTTTTTTGCTGTATCACAACTTACTTTTGGTATCCAGCAGTCGATTCTCTGTAGCGCCGTAGTCGGCTTACTAGTTGGAATTGTTGAATACATGAGAATTGACCGAAATGACGCCTATGTTTCACCGAGAATGCTGACGTGTCGTTTACTCGTAAGTCTCTCTACGTTCTTAGTTTTGTCATTCCCATATTATGTGAATAGATCTTACGCAGCTCTGCTGGTGCAGTATTTCCTACCTTGGACGGCAATTCTTCTACTCCTGGTCAGGCTGATAACTATTTCCCCAATGCATATCCCACGAAGTCGGGCAATTTCAGTATTGCTGATCGGATTGTTGATGATTGTTCCGTTGTCAAATTTGAGGCATTTACCACCAGTAGACGATGTCTCAAATCTCGTTTTTGATGCGCCAATGTCTACAAATTTCCGTATTGCGAGTGAATGGTCTGAATTACCGTCAATCATTGACAAGGCTGTAACTGATTTTGGTGTCACAAGAAATCAAATTGGACTGGTTTCTAGAAATGCTATGCCAGATGCCATTACAAATGGTGTTCTTCCTGCGATTCCCTACAACTCACCCGCAAGTATTGTTTTGAGATCCCAACAAAAATTTGCTTGTGAGTTCTTATTGAGTTCCAACTTGAAAGTTCTTATCGTACGCGCCGACTCGGAGTCTTCGGATTTACGTCAGGTTTTAGACTGTGCTGAATTTCAAAACTATACGGCTATGACAGGCTACGTAATTGCAAGGAAAAACTAAACGCATTACCGCCGCACGAAGAGTGTGCCCGAGGCCTTCATGTCCAACACAGGAACTCCGGACGTGGGTTTATAAGTTGACTCGTGCAGTAGTTCAAATCCCATTGTCTCCACTACGGAGATAATGGTGTTGCCATCAAAAAAATTGATGTGTTCATTTTGTTTGATCACAGCACCAAGAATTGGGCGTCCTATTATTTTTCGAGATACCAAACTAAACAGATCAGCGACAACAAAGAAGGGTGGAACTTTGCAAAGCAGTCGGGTGTATTTCCTATACGCGGGTGTTGAGAAAACTCGACCAATCTTGACAGGTCGATCAAGTGGAATCTCAAGGTAAAGAAGGCCTCCAGGCTTGAGCGCACGCAAGGCGTTCTCTACATTCTCACGCGCATTCTCAATATGTTCCAACACATGACACATCATGATCATGTCAGGTGAGAAGTCATCGACCTGATCCCAACTTGTCAAGATTTGAGCATCATTCACTGGCCGTACTCCGGATACCTCAAGAACGGCTTTCTGGATTATTGAATCAATTTGGGGTATGAATTGACCCTCGTCGCCGCCTACATCCAACACTCGTGTCGGAGAAAAATACTTTTCTGGGTGATTACTAGATGCATCCGAAAGAACTTTTTCTAAATGCTGTCGGCGAAGTGTAAGGACATCCTCTGAATGACCAATGGCATTATTGATTCTCTTTGTGTACCACGGTTCAAATTTTGCGCGCCGACGTTGATATTCGGAGTTTCTATATCCGGAATACATTCGCGTTAGTTCGTCATCAGAAAAAGACGCTGAAAAATAGACAAGCCCACAATCGTTACATTTCAATAAGTTGCTGATTTCGTTGGTCGAAGGTGATTCAACTATCCACCGAGCCTTAGCGCCGACCGCAATTTTGTGAATTCTTGGTGACTTACACCACCTGCATTCAGAATTAGTTCCAACGGTCTCTGCGTTGTCAATTGTCATGGGACGCAGTTTCCCATATTTCGACCTTCGCGCAGTGAAAGCGCAGCAATTCCAGGAAACAAAATGGGCGTTCAACAAAAATGGTGCGCGAGGGGGGACTTGAACCCCCACGTCCTTTCGAACACTGGCACCTGAAGCCAGCGCGTCTGCCATTTCGCCACTCGCGCGAGTAGAGACATGACGCTACCTACCCTTTGCCACCCACCCAACAGTGGTTAAGAAACTGAAGCTATTCCTTGTTGAATGGTGGCGGAATCAAGGCGTTCGAGAAATACGGAATTGCGACCGGGGTAGCCGATGCCAGCGGTTCCGAATGCAAAGATCCGTGTAATCAGACCCACAAGATGGTTGGCGTTAGGACACCTTGAGCACGACCGTTTTTGTCACAACCGAACCCTTTTTTGGCCTAATGGTAAGCGTTACTTTGCAGAGCCCCTTCTTGATTCCCTTCACAGAGGAACCCACGAGCTTGCAATAGCGTGATGAACTGGAGAGCACCTTTACGGAGATTTTTGCTCCGGTAGGAACAACTGCCTTTACATACTTCGCAATAGCTGTTGCCGATGCTGCTCTTGTCGCAGACACCACTGGTTGAGATATCGCAATGGTTGATGGTGGTGCAACAGTGACCACAGAACTCAATGTTGTGACAGGAGCAGGTGTTGTTGATGGCGCAACAGTGACCTCAGTATTCAATGTTGTAGCTGTGGAGACAGGAGGACTAGTCGTCACCGGGGCAGCTGTTGTGGGTGCAGTTGTTGTCGGAGGGGTCGTTGTAGTCGGAGGGGTCGTTGTAGTCGCAGCCGTTGTAGTGGTGGCGGCGGACCGTGTAACAGCAATGGCATAGGTGGTGGTTGAGCTCCCCGAGACAGAGTTGACTGCGAAGGAGATGTTTTCAGTTGCGCCTTCAGTAACCGACAAGGCTTCAGTATCAGATGACATAGCAATGGTTCCCGACGTATTGGTGCGCTTGATGGCGGCACCAGATGCACTAGCCATTGCCGTGAAAGTAACCGATGCGGATCCATTAGGAATGGTGAGTGAATAACTAGTTACGGCTGGGTCGAAGGAAGGTGTGAGCGTTCCTACATCAACGGAAACCAAATCTAAAGTTGATACCGAAGAAATATCAAGTGCAGCGAATCCATCAGCGGCGGCAACGCCACCAATATTGACACCGGCGGCACCAATAAGGAGTCTGCTATCACTTCCGCTGTACAACGCATCACCGAGGAGAGCATTGACAACAGATGGGGCTTGGCGGCCAATACCTTGCCACGAAGTTCCCGTCCATCGCGCTACGCCACCCGACGTACCAAACGCACCAGGAAATGAACCGCCAATAAACATTTGCGACCCTACGGAGGTGATTGACCTAACTACTGCACCAGTTCCAAATTGCGCACTGAAGCTATTGAAAGCAGAAAAAGCGCCGGTCGTAGTGTTGTACACACCAAGTTGATCCGCAACGCTAGATAACGAAGTGAATGTTCCTCCTATATATATGTCGGTGCCCACCGCTTGCATTGTGTAGATACCAAAACCTGAGCCGAAAAATGAACAGCTAATTGCTGTGATGGGTTGCGTCCAGGTTGTGCCATCAAATTTATGAAATGCATTTTTTCGGTTTGTTGAGCTAGAACTGCACGTTGCGCTGTTGCGGTAACCACTCACATAGATGGAGGTGCCCACCACTTCAATGTCGTGGACCACATAGTCAACTGTGCCAGAGGTGAACGGTTCTGAGTCGGAGTCGATACTGCCCCAAGCCGTGCTATTCCAAGTAGTGATGTTTCTTGTGTACGAAACTTGAAAGCCACTAGTTCCATTGTTGATCCCGTTATTGAACTTTCCGCCAACAAGCAAAACGTCGTCACTAGTTCCAGCATTGTTTTCTTGCACCTTGAGAGCTGCTGCGTAGTCGCCTGCTAAATCTCGAGGGCTGCCTACACCGAAGTTTGCATTGGTTCCGCCCGATACGGCTAGCCCCACCCAAGCACTACCCGACCATTTTGCAACCATGTCTGCAGTGACATCACCGCCGGCATCGTTGAATTCACCAGCGATATGGAGAACACCTTTGTACATCACCATGTCATGCACGATGGCATTGATGTCGCCGCTTGCACCCAGTCCCGACCATGCAGTGCCGTTCCACTTTGCAACGTAATCTGCTGCTGCAACTCCGGCGAAGTTAGTAAAGCAGCCTGCAACATAGATTTCTGTATTAGAGACCTTCAGAATTTTCTTAATGCCAGGACTGGCTACAACACCTGCAGTGTCATCGGCTCCGCATGAACCAGCGTCATATGAAACCGTTGCAAAGGTTGAATAGCTATTGACCTGAGCAGCATGCGCTATGCGGGAGGGTTCAGAGGCCTTCTCGATGAATAGCGTGAATGCAGACATGAGAAGTACCGCGATTGCGAAACCTATGGATTTTCCACGGTGCAGGCCCTGCATGCCCCAAAACGCTAATAAATGGACGTAGAAAATTCAAGGGTGTGAACGTTGACTAACGCTGGCACATGGAGCTACCTACCCTTTGCCACCCAC
>Ga0164295_10001529_pt1 | contig 19200 bp, 17 predicted proteins | sample GEODES006metaG_FD_111798 | JGI IMG/M metagenome (GOLD analysis project Ga0164295, IMG submission 111798) | Oligotrophic lake water microbial communities from Sparkling Lake, Wisconsin, USA - GEODES006 metaG | ecosystem: Environmental > Aquatic > Freshwater > Lake | place: USA: Sparkling Lake... | reverse complement strand
TTGGAAACGAGTTAATTCAGGCCGAGTTCGTTGCGTGATAAACTTGTTGGCAGAATCAATTAACATAAATCGCCTATCATACTGCAAGCCTGCTGGCTCAACAGTAATTTGGGAGACATTGATGCCTCCCAAAGATTTAATGGGATAAATGATAATGGAATGAATTTGAAGCAATGACATGCCGCAAATTAAAAAAAAGGATGCAAATTATACTATAGGTACTTATAGGTATTAGGCATAGAAATCTTAATCAAAATCATTAAATTTGTTATTGATCAATCGAAAACCATTTATCATGAAATTTATTTACCTCTGTTTAATCGTCTTATTTACCTTTTTCTATAGCTCAGTTTCAGCACAAAAACTTTTAAGTTTAGAGGAATCCATCCAATTGGGATTGCAAAATCATTACTCGATTCAAATTTCTAAGAAAAGAGAACTGCAAGCATTAAATGACAATACACCGGGCAATGCAGGTTTTTTACCAACTATCACAGGTACCTTGAATAAAAACTATACCATTTCTGGTTTAGATCAAGAGTTTTTTGGTGGATTAAGAGCACCGTTAGTTCAAAGTGGTGTAAACTCGAATTCTGCCAATGGAGGTTTAACGATGGCTTGGACACTATATGATGGCAAGGGGATGTTTATTCTAAAAGACCGATTTAAGGAATTACAAAATTTAGGTGCTAAGCAAACCGAAACCGCCATAGAAAACTTGATTTCACTTATATCATCTTCGTATTATGATTTAATCAGACAAAATTTAAGGGTGAATAATTTCAGAAAGGGACTTGAAATTTCAAATGACCGATTAAAATTAGCCAAAGATCGATATGAGGTGGGCCAAGGTTCTAAAGTAGACTATTATTCAGCGCAGGTGGATTACAATGAGGATAAAGCACTTTTAATTGCCCAAGAACAATCTTACTTAAACACTAAAATTAGCTACAACACTTTATTAGTAAGAAATCACCAAGAAGAATTTAATGTAGATTCAAAAATTGATTTATTGCCTAAACTAAATCTTCCTGAATTAAAAGAATTCGCGTTAAAACAGAATCCTACTTTGATCAGCGCGCTCTTGACCAAAAAGATTACCGACTTAGACACTAAAAGCATTCAGAGTTTACAAATGCCACAAATCGATTTATTAGCCGGTTATAATATGAGCCAAGTAAATAATGGGGCGGGATTTGGAGTTCAAAGAGGAAGTAGTGATGTATTAAACTATGGATTAAGGGCTACGATTAACATTTTCGATGGTTACAACCAGAAGCGCCGTGTTCAAAACGCAAAAATCAATGCTGAAATTGCCCAAATGCAAATTGACGACTTGAAAAATTCGCTTATTTCTACCTTAGAAAGAGCCTTTGTGACCTATGAAAATGCATTAAATTTGATTTCTTTGGAGACCGAAAACTATGCCATTGCCAAGCAAAATATTGACATTGCATTTGATCGATTTAAAGTAGGTATCGCAACCTCATATGAATTGAGGGAAGTGCAAAGAAATGCAGTATCAGCTGAAACCAGGTTGATTGAAACTAAATTTGCAGCTAAAGCTGCGGAAATAGAGTTGATCCGACTGAGCGGAAACTTATTATAATCCGTTTTCCTCCTCGTTCAATTGATTTTGGTATAACTCATAATAATAGCCCTTTCGTTTCATGAGTTGGACATGATTTCCTGTCTCAACAATCTGACCATCTTGCAAAACCATAATCCGATTGGCCAATTTCGCTGAAGACACGCGGTGTGAAATGATTAAACTGGTCTTCCCCACCATGATTTTTTTCAGATTATTCAAAATTTTATGTTCCGTATGAGTATCGACGGCCGATAAACAATCATCCAAAATCAGTATGCTTGGATTTTTTGCTAGGGCGCGCGCAATAGATACTCTTTGCTTTTGACCACCTGAAAGCGTTACACCACGTTCCCCTAAAATCGTTTCAAATTGGTCAGGAAATTCCATGATATTTTCATACACATCCGCCATTTTAGCTGCCTGCATTATTTGTTCCGTTGACATTCCATCTTGACCAAAACTTATATTTTCGGCAATGGTCGTAGAAAACAAAAACACATCTTGGGGTACATAGGCAAGTGCTTTTCGCACATGTTTAATGTCCCAATCTTTCAGAGAAACGCCATCCAATAATAGATCACCGCTGCTCGGATCATAAAATCGAGCCATCAACTGGGCTAAGGAACTTTTGCCCGATCCAGTCGTTCCTAACAGAGCGACAGATTCGCCCGATTCAATTTCAAAGGTAATTTGTTTTAAAATTTCGCGATCAGACCCGGGATAAGTAAAACTTACATTCTTAAATTCCCAATTTCCAGAGATGGGTTTAGAAATTTGTTGGCCTAATTCCAATTCAGAATGGGCTTGTAAAAATTCATTAATTCGTTTTTGGGAGGCGGCTGCCCTTTGGATTTGAGAACTAGTCCATCCCAGCGCAGTCACGGGCCAAGTCAGCATAAATACATACATAATGAATTCGGTAATATTACCCACAGTAATTTCACCGGCCATGACTTCTTTTGAGCCTATATAAACAACTAATAGCGTACTAAATCCAACCAATAAAGAAATTAAAGGCGTGAATAAAGCGTCTACTTTGACTAAATCCAAAGACTTCTTGCGATAATTTGTAGATGCCTCAGCAAATTGCTGGCCCGAATGATATTCCCTGACAAATGACTTTAGTACTCGGATACCCGAGAATGCTTCTTGGGCTAATGTAGAAATCGAAGATAAACCAGCCTGAATTTCCTCCGATTTTTTCATCACAATCGAATTAACATAGTAAATACTGAGAGATAAAATAGGCAATGGCAATAACACATACCACATTAAAGTCACATTTACTTTGGCCATATAATAAATCACAAGGGCAAAAACGGTAATCAAGTTAAACCCATACATGATGCTGGGGCCCACATACATCCGAACTTTACTGACATCCTCGGAAATCCTAGCCATTAAATCTCCGGTATTTTGCTTTCGATAAAAGGATAAGGGTAAAGTTTGATAATGGGCATAAATCTCATTCTTCATTTCATATTCAATGTGTCTTGACATGACAATTAAAGTTTGTCGAATCAAAAACAAAAATACACCCTTAATAAAAGCCATTAAGACAATTAAACCCCCATAATAAAATAAAGTGGATGCAAAAACCTCATAGAAAACAGATTGCAATGAAAAGCCTTTGAATAAAAAATAAACATCGATCGTTTCTGTAACTAGGTCCAAGGCATATCGGACCAATTGGGCAGGGACTACCCCAAAGAAATTAGAACAAAAAGTAAAAAATATGCCAAGAAATAAATGCCATTTATACTTCCAAAAATATTTATTTAAATGACCTAATGCTCCCATGCTAATTTTATAGACAACAAATATAGGGGCTTTATAAATTAAAATCCTTAATTTTGTGCTTTCAAATTATTAGAACGCTCTTTATTTACGGATGGTAAACAGAAGATTACTTCGGGTTAAAGCATTTCAACAAATGTATGCCTACTGGACCCAAGAACGGGCACAACACCAATTGGCGTTTGACGAGTTGACGTACATATTCTTGCCCGACCTATCCTTAATGATTGTCAAAGAGGAACAAATGCCTCGTTTAGAAGGACTTAGGAAATTAGCCGAAATCCAATTAACCGAATTTTTTCAAGGTATTCCGACCGAAGAATCAATCCCGGAAGAGTCCATGAAAGCTGCTCAATCGGTGTATACGAAATACCAAATCAATACGAAAAAGATCGCTGAAAAGCTCAAAAAAGATATGGTTTCAGAAGTAGAAGCCATCAATAACACGTACCTGAAAATTTTATTTTACTTGCAATCTCTTTCTGAAATCGCCCAATGGGATGAAAATAGAAGACTTCTAGAGAACAATACCAAAACATCTTTATTTAAAAACAATAAAATATTAGCCGTATTTCCTAAATGGAAATCTTTGCAGGTTGCATTTAAAGACAATCATATTGGTTGGTCAGAGGATGAAGAAACTAGATTGAAAAAATTATTTATTGAAGCTATTCTAGTCGACCAAACTTTTTTAGATTATTTACCCAATGCAGGTAAAAATTTCGAAGATGATTTAGAAATCATAAAATATATTTTGAAAAACTTTCTGTTAAAACATCCTAGTATGACAGAATTTTTTGAGGAAAAAGATTTAAATTGGAATTTGAATAAGGACGTCGTTAAGAGTATGTCCACCAAAACTTTCAAAATTGAAGCTTTGGAAGATTTAAGTTTGCAACCATTAGCCCTACAGTGGGAAGATGATAAAAGCTTTTTTGAAGATTTGTATGAATTCACAATAGATTCAGATAAAGATTTAAATGGATGGGTGGAAGCGCAAACGAAGAACTGGGAGTCAGATAGATTAGCAATGACCGATTTTATACTGCTTAAAATGGCCATTGCTGAAATGATTAAATTCCCCAGCATACCCGTTAAAGTTAGTATTAATGAATACATTGAATTAGCAAAAAACTATTCCACTCCTAAGTCGGGGCAGTTCATCAACGGAATATTAGATGAAATCTCGATTCGACTCATGAGCGAAAAAATTATACAAAAATCAGGTCGAGGATTAATCGACATAGCCAGTAAATAATATGAGCAGATCTTCTAAAACCCTATGGGCATTTATCGTGGGTGCTGCAGCCGGAGCGGTTGTCGGAATTTTATATGCACCAGACAAAGGTGAAAACACACGAAACAAACTGTATTTTCAATTGAATAAATACAGGGACCAATTAAAGTCATTGATTAATGACATTGTGGATGGTAAAGAAATACCCGATTCAATGGCCAAATCTGAAGGCAAAAAAGTAGTTAACGACACGAAGGTGAAAGCCGAGAAATTATTGGAAGATGTCGAAAAAATGATGAGTCAAATTAAATCGAAACCTTAATTCAATGCGAGGATATCTTTTTCTGATCATTTCATTTTTCTTTTTCGTTTCATCTTGTACCAACAAGCAAAAAGAGAGCTTAAATGCTTCAGAAAATGCCATACCTATGGACTTGCGCCCATCTCCTGAAAAGAAACCTAAAATGGTTTTTGAACAGCCCACTGTTTATTTAGGAAGGATTACCGAGGGTGACTCCATCACGTATACATTTCATTTCAAGAATAAAGGAAACCTTCCTTTGAAAATATTATCAGTTAATGCCTCATGCGGTTGCACAACACCCAAATGGAGTCAAGAATTAGTTCAGCCAGGCAAAAAAGGATTTATAAAAGTTATCTTTGATTCCAAGGGCAAGCAAGGAAAAGTTCAAAAAACGGTCACCGCATATTGCAATACATTACCATCAGATAACACAGTCGCATTTAAAATAGAAGTTTTACCTAAAAGAAATTCAAACTAATCCCTTACCTATTATGCTAATCTTACAAGCAGGAAACCCCCAAATGATGCAAATAATCCTTTTTGGAGGAATATTTGTTGTATTTTATTTTTTTATGATTCGTCCGCAACAAAAAAAAGCGAAGGAAGCGAAAAAATTTATTGAAGAATTAAAAACTGGAGACAAAGTGGTAACCATCGGCGGTGCTCATGGATCCATCGTAACCATCAGAGAAAAAACAGTTATCGTTGAAGTAGATTCAAGCAAAGGTGTTAGAATTGTTTTTGAAAAAACAGCTATCTCAAAGGATGCCTCGTCAAGATTAACTGAGGAATAAAATATGACAAATAGCCTGATCCCTTTTATTGGTGTTACAGGTGGAATTGGATCCGGCAAATCGATGATTTGTCGGATTTTTTCTTGCTTAGGGATTCCTGTTTTTGAGGCTGACAAGGAAGCGAAAATCATTTTAAATGAAAATGAAATGGTCAAAAAATCAATCAAAGAATTGCTAGGGAACCAAGCTTACACCGATAATGAAGTGTATAACCCAACATGGGTGCGAGCAATAATCAAAGAAGATCCAACATTAATTCCTCTAATCAACTCCATTGTACATCCAGCCGTCAGACAGAAAGCTATTGAATGGCAATTAAGCCAAAAAAACAAGCCTTTTCTAGTATATGAAAGTGCCTTGATATATGGTAAAAATAAGCCTGAAATAATCACTAAATTAATTGTTATCAAAGCGGACAAAACAGACCGAATAAAAAGAATTCATATGAGAGATACATCACACACAACAGATATTAACACAATAATGAATGCCCAACCCAGCGAAGCGACCTATTCGGAGCATGCCGACTTCATTATTGAAAATAGCCATAATGATGTAATTTGGCCGCAAGTTGAAAAAATATACAAATCCGTCTCTGGCTTAACATTGGGATCCACCCTAATTTGATTTTGGAATTATAGGCATATACCTTAACTTGCACCATGGAAAATTTTATTGTTTCGGCTCGAAAATATAGACCCACAACCTTCGACTCCGTGGTAGGTCAAGCGCATATAACCACTACATTAAAGAATGCGATCAAGTCAAATCATTTAGCCCAAGCATTTCTTTTTTGTGGACCTAGGGGAGTTGGAAAAACAACCTGTGCGCGAATTTTAGCCAAAACAATCAATTGTGAGAATTTAAACCAAGAAGGCGAAGCTTGTGGAATATGTGCTTCATGTCATTCTTTTCAGGAAAGCACTTCCTTAACGATTCACGAATTAGATGCAGCATCCAATAACTCGGTGGATGATATTAGAAATTTAATTGACCAAGTAAGGTACCCACCTCAAAGTGGTCGATACAAAATATACATCATTGACGAGGTGCACATGCTATCTCCAGCTGCCTTCAATGCCTTTTTAAAGACTTTAGAAGAGCCGCCATCCTATGCTATTTTCATCTTAGCTACGACGGAGAAACATAAAATCATTCCTACCATCCTTTCTCGTTGCCAAATTTTCGACTTTAATCGGATTCAATGGAAAGACATGGCCCAACATTTGGCCCATATTGCCGAAAAAGAAAACATTACAGCCGAGCCAGCCGCATTAGAATTAATTTCGATTAAAGCAGATGGAGGACTTAGAGATGCGCTATCTATGTTTGACTTGAATGTCACATTTTCAGTCGACAATTCACTAAGACATAAAGATGTTTTAGAGAACCTTCACATATTAGATAGCGATTATTATTTTACCTTGACAGGCCATTTGGTTGATCAAAACCATACTGAGACACTTTTATTAGTGGATGAGATTATGCGAAAAGGTTTTGATGGACATCAATTCATTAGTGGTTTAATGGAACACTTCAGAAACTTACTTTTCGCTAAAGATCCAAAGACGCTCGCTTTGATGGAATTAAGTGATGAGTCTAGAAATAAATTTGCCACTCAAAGTGAAAAGACACAAACCTCCTTTTTACTTTCAGCCATGAGTATTTGCTCTCAATGTGAAATTCATTATAAAAGTGCCAAAAACCCTAGACTTCATTTAGAACTTAGCCTTTTAAAAATAAATTATCTACCCTCCTTATTCAAACCAAATAACCTAGTTGCCACGGAGGGCGCTTCCGGAAAAAAGTCTGAGTCCCCAGTTGGCACAACGGGGACTTCAACCAATGAAACTTTAGTAACCCCCAGTGTTACCGTTCCAGCAAAAGAGGAAATAGTTGCTATAGCGCCTACAGAAATCCCTTCTGATTTACAGTCGGAAGCCGCCATAGAAACCGAAGCAACGTCAGAGCCGACTGCATCTTCAACTATTGTAGCGTTGGATGAGGACAAGGATATGTCATATTCAATTCCAGAGGAAATGGCAACCATTACCACTGAAGCACCTGCATCAGAAACTGCAGTACCTAAAAGTCCTAGCCCTACTTCAGGATTAAAAAGTGCAAGAAATATTCTAGATACAAAAATTGACCCGAGTGAAAAAAACGCACACTCCGAACATCATGCAGGTCAGGAAGTAAAGGAAATTACACTAGAAGAATTGCAAAGTGAATGGACACAAATTGCCGATAATTTCAAAAAGGCCAATCTGATCAATAAATATGTGATGATGAATAGGCCCATTCAGGTGTTAGGAAACTCCATTCATATATCTTTTGAAAATGAAGTCCAAATGCAGCAATTCAATGAGAATATTAGGCTGGAAGTACTGACTACGTTGAGAACTAAATTGAAAAATCATTTGATTGACATCGAGCTAGATATGGTCGAGCAAGAAAAAAATGATAAAAAGATGTTGTATACTCAATCAGACAAATATAATTTCTTAGTTGAAAAACACCCTGTTATTACAGAATTAAAGCAACGATTTGGGCTTGACCACGAATTTTAGCTTAGCGAATTTGCCCATTTCCTTTCACCACCCACTTCTCTGTGACTAATTTTTCAAGACCAAAGGGCCCTCTAGCATGTAATTTTTGAGTGGATATACCCACCTCGGCACCCAGTTCAAAAACACCTCCATCGGTAAAGCGCGTGGACGCATTCCAATATACAGCTGCTGCATCCACAGAGGCTAAAAATAGATTTGCTTCAGATTCATCCGAACTGATTATGGCTTCAGAATGCCTTGAGGAATACCTTTCGATGTGAAGTAAAGCCTCATTTAAATTTTGAACTACTCGAATAGAGCAAGCAAAATCCAAAAATTCTCGACCAAAATCAGCCTCTTCCGCCTTCTGTAAAAAAGGATAATTTAGACTAGCTAACACATTAAATGAAATTGCATCCGCATAGATCTTCACCTTATATTCCATTAATTCATTGGCAGATTTTGTCAAAAAATCAAGAACAATCGATTCGTGCAATAAAATAGTATCTAGCGAATTACAAACAGAGGGACGACTAACTTTAGCATTTACGACGACTGAAACAGCCATAGCAATATCAGCCGTTTTGGCAACATAAGTATGGCAAACACCGGCTCCTGTTTCTATCGTAGGTACCAACGATTCTCTTCGAACACGCTGAATTAAAGCTTCAGATCCTCTCGGAATTATGACATCTACGTATTTTACTGCATTTAATAAGGTGGAAACATGCTTGCGGTCGGTAGGTAATAGCCGAATTAAATCAGGAGAAAGTCCAGCTGAAATAAGTGCTCGGTGAATCAATTCAACTAAAATAGAATTTGTGTGCCAAGCATCCGAACCTCCTCTTAATATTGCTGCATTGCCCGACCTCATACAAAGTGCTGCAACATCCACAGTTACGTTAGGTCTAGATTCAAAAATTACGCCAACTACCCCCAGAGGCACGGATATTTTTGTCAATTTTAAACCATTGGCAATTACTTTATCACTTAACGTTTGTCCTGTAGGATCCGTAAGTTTCGCTACTTCATGTAAACTTTTTGACAAATTAATAATTCGATCTGAATTCAAAAGTAAACGATCCCTCATAGGATCATTCGCGGAAATTGTGGCTAAATCTTTTTCATTTTCAGCAATGATTAATGCTGAGTTTGCAAGTAATAATTGGGCTAAAGAGAATAAAATTTCATTTTTCTTTTCAGATGTAGCCAAAGCCAATGAGGTAGAGGCTGCTCTAGTTAAAGCTAATTGCTCAATAATTTCATTCTCTGAAAAAGACATAGTCAATTATTTATTGATTAAGATTTGACCCAGCAACATCATTAGAAATCATATCCAAAAGTCAAATAAGTAATCGGAGTTTTCACTTCACCATTATCAACTCCAAAGGCATAATCAAATTTAATGAAGTAGCCTAGCAAATTAGCCCGTGTACCTACCCCGTATCCAAACAAAAACGGATTTCTGAAATCTGTTACCGTCGCCTTAAATGGATTCGTCCCACCTCCATAAACATTGGTATTAAATCCATTTGTTCGAGAAAAAGGATTGGTTCCCGTCCAAGCACTTCCAATATCGGTAAATCCAACAAACTGAAAAGAATTCATGAATCTCGACTTTGAAAAATCTGGACTTAATAAAGACTTAAGAGGAATCCGAAGTTCTAAATTGATCAATAAATGACTATTTCCCGACAACTTATTCATATTAAAACCCCTTAATGAAGTAGCAAAATCACTCATAAACACATCCCGTTGCGCGATACCTTGCATACCTAAAGGGTTCTCCTTATTTCTAGAATCGGTATTGATAAATAACCAATTATCCATGCCACCTAATATGGTTTGTCGGGCCGCCGCACCTACTGCATGTGAAGCTGAAATTCGACTAGCTATTAAAAAAGTATTGGACAGTTTAAGGTAATGTCGCGCGTCAATTTTAAAACGATTAAAACCCAAACCATTCGTTAATCCTAATTGGTTTTCTGCTGACACATTCATCCTAAAGCCAGTTCTCAAATTTTCTGCCCAATGAATCGTATTATCAAACGTATACTCCAATTTTGTCCCTCCATAAGTAGCTAAATCTTCAGGCGTGGCTAAATTAAATTGATCGAATGCCCTATTCGATGTAAATATCCCTGAAAAAGACAATTTACTTGACAGGTCAAATGGATAAACACCTTTAATTTCCAACCGATTAAATCGGATTTTTTGAGAATACGTTTCAGTCTGCTGATCTAATACCTTACGATCAAACCTAGCAAACCAGTCGATTTTTTTAGCCAAATAAGCATACTCAGCCCACAAATCAGTGTTTTTTAAATTTGAAGTAACAAATATCCCTGTTCTCACTAAATGATTTTCTAATAAATCATTCATCTTAACCTCAAAAGAATAACCTAGGCCCCTCACTGGGTCAACTTTAAAATTTCCTTCCGAATTATTAATGACAAAAGAATTTTGATATTCAGTTGGCCCTGTCAATTTTCCTGTTTCCTTCCGAAGTCTTAAACTAGCTTGGCGATCTAAACGCGCTTTTTTCAATTCTGCATTTCGCTTATCACGCGCGGTTAAATTCTGATTTAACGTACTATCTGCCACCGAGTCTTGAATAGTTAAGTCCGCATTTTGATTGCTATCTAACGTAGGAATCCATTGACTCGTCTGAAGATTAGAAATCACGTCCGTTGGCATATACTGTATTTTATCCGTCAAATTATCCCGACTTTTAAAAACAATTTTATCCTTGACCCAATCAAAACCATCCCAAGTACCCGTACGAATAGGATTAAAAGAAAACTTATCCGAATTGATATTATAGGACACTAATTCGTTTCCAGAATATTGCTTGACCAAAAGATAAATTAAACTATCAGAAACAGCTCTCACATTAAAATAATCTCCTTTATGTGAAAAGACTCTTTGTACTTTCGAAGGCTCATCAGCTCGCCAACGGTACAAAGATTTAATTCCATCTTTGACCAAATTATTTTGCAAAGTATCATCATAGCGATCGGAAACATAATATACATCCCCAGTAGTTCCTACCCAATGCGCCTCCGTTTCATCATATGCATCTTGAGTAATAGGAGAAAAACGATTTCGTTTTAAATCATAAATCCCCACATCCACTTGGCCATTCCGAAGGGTACGAACCAGCATTCGTTGCGCATTACTAGATAATTCAAAATCTAAAAATTGCCAATCCCCTAGACTCTTTCGAGCTTCCATCCGAATGGAATTTCTTTTGTCGGTTAATGGAGCAAAAGTCTGCAGCCATGATTTACCCTCATTCTGATATAAAATAGAAAGGCTATTCGTCTTTGACCAAAAAACAAGAGGTCCCCTCCCATTTGAAATTCGCAATGGGTCCTTTAACCCGGTTTTAAATATTTCATTTGTCTTCTTAGTCTTCAAATTCATGAGTTGAATTTGAAATTTCCCAGCCTCATCGATCACATAAGCCAACCAGTTTCCATCGGAACTTACTTTGAAATCGCGTAATACTTCTCCCCGATTCAATTCTTTTTGAATTAATTCAGTGATACCCTGAGTCGCAACCGTATTTACCTCATACTGCTTAGATTCAGACAAATAAAATTCATACCATTCCTTCAAAAATTTAGCAAATGGCCTACGCAATGTGCTTGAAATACTAGATTGATCATTCCGAATGATGCGCGTTAAATTCAAAATATTGCCAACGGGCTGCTTGCCATATGTTTTGGCAATATAATTCCAAATCGATTGACCTAATAATTCAGCCTCCTTACCTCTAGCCAAGGAAGGTTTCCGCACTTTATTCGATGAAACAACCTGATACATATACTGATTCATCTCAGGAGAATCACCAAAAGCAACATAGGCTGAAATACCAGACAAATACCATTCGGGAAGACTTAGCAACAGTGAATTTTGCAAAACATCTTTAATGCTACCCCCATAAAGCATATCATGCACATATACTTTAGAAATTTCTTTAATTAAGTTTTTTCGGAAATTCGTTAGATCCTCACTGAAGGAAATTTCAAGCCTGAATTTGGATAAATTTTCACTTTCCACTTCATCCGGATTGTCCAAACTGATTCCACTATTTGACTGCAAAAGTTCAGATTGAGACGGGTAAACAAATATTTTAGTTTTCTGAAAAGGAGTATAACTAAGCAATTGTGTGATTTTCTGAAAATCACTTTCTGCAAATTGTATAGTCGTTTTGGCTAAATTTTCATTTTTCCCAAAATAATACACTTCAAAATTTTGGCTCGAAAAAAAATGCCAAACAAACTTTTGGTATTGAATTCGAGTCTTGTCAAATGGTCTTTGCGATGGGTAAAAATCTTGCGCAATTAAACTTGTGCAAAAGTTCGCCAACAATAAAACCAATATGTATTTAAATATAAGACGCATTTATGAAAACTCAGAAAATCAAATTTAACGATTTAAATGGAAAATAAATGATTAAATCGCCGAATTGATGCATCAGGATGAACCATTTTTTTTCCTTGAAGTTCACTTACAAATTCATTAGCAAAATGAGGAATTAAAGAAGCCCCTTTAGAGCCAAATCCATTAAAAATACCGACTGGTTTTTCGGGATGCATGCCGACAAATGGTCTCCGATCCTGAGTAGCAGGCCTAATACCTACCATTTTCTCTAGTTCAAGGTAATCGTTGACTTTGAATTGGGCCAACTTATCTTTCAATTCCTCATGGGCAGAGACCGTAGGCTCGGATCCAAATTCATCCCAACGATAAGTTGCACCTACTTTAAATGAATCCTGTCCAATGGGCAACAAAAATCCATTTTTATTTAAAATGTAATTGGGGTCTGCTTGAGCCGTTTTAATTTTAAGTAATTCTCCCTTAGCCGGTAAAAAATTCAAACATGACCACAAAGAATTTTTCATCCCATGAAATCCCTCACAAAAGATGACATGAGAAAAAGTAGAAATATCTGTTTGGCCCTCAATAAACTCCTTGTCAAAAAACACACCCATCTCACGAAAAAAGAATTGAGATGAACGTAATAAATGAGGCACATCCACCCAGCCAGCTTTTTTTACCCACACCCCATCTGATTTCCAATCCAAAAATTCATTGTCGATATCGGCCCGCCGAGCGTTCAACCAATCCGCCATTTCTACATTGGCAAAGGGCCGAAATAATGGCATTGGGAAAAAGAATGAGGCATTTAGTTTTTTTTCAAGTGCTTGATAATAGGGGAATAAATACGTAAAGATTTCATCAGCTAACCAAGTAGTCTCTAGTTTTCGACCCGTAATAGGATTGAAAATGCCACCTGCGGCATTTGAAGATGTAAAATGCGTAGAACTAGAATCCCAGATTTGGAATTCAATATTTTGTTGATGTACATGATGGGCTAATATCGTGCCGGCCAAACCATGGCCCACAATCAAAATAGGTTTGTTAGATTTCACCTTGAACTCTTCGAACATGTGCTAAAACAAACTCTACTTGTTCATCCATACTCCTAAAAGAAGTATCAAGATCAATCGCGTCAACTGCCCGCTTCAGTGGACCTTCACTCCGATTCGAATCTATTTCATCACGCTTCCGCAAATTTTCAACAATTTCTTCCAGTGGTAAATCTTCCCCTTTTTGCAAAAGCTCTAACTTACGTCTTTGAGCGCGTATATGAGGTTCAGCGGTCATAAATATTTTCAATTCCGCTTTTGGAAAAACAACGGTACCTATATCTCGGCCATCCATCACAATCCCTTTTTTCTCTCCCATTTTTTGTTGGAGCGCAACCATCGCATGGCGAACGATTGGCAAAGCACTCACTTGGCTAACCATATCCGAAATGAACATCATTCTTATTTCGTTTTCGACATTTTCCCCATTTAAATACGTGTCGGAAGATTGTTTAGCAGGATTAAAAACAAAAGTTATTTCAATTTCTTTAAGCGCATTGGCCACTTGAATTAAATCCAATAAAGAGATTTCATTGCGATGAAAATACAAGGCCACCGCTCGATACATAGCACCCGAATCTACAAAAGCATAATGCAAAACAGCTGCTACGTGACGAGCTGTTGTGCTTTTTCCACAGGAAGAAAATCCGTCTAATGCGATGACTATTTTTTTCGACATAATTAAATAAATGCATTAATGGCCTCAAAACAAGCGCTGGGAGCTTCATATTGCCCCTGATGGCCTACGTCTTGTAAAATTACTAATTTATGTTGGGCTTTATCTTGTAAAACCTCTTTAATTAAATCGGTGGAAATTAATGCATCATCACTCCCATGAATAAATAAAAAAGGAATTTTAGTTTTGGCTAAAAACAGCTGATAATCAGGTCTGTTTTTCATCGCTAAAGAAGAAGCAATTAAGCCGCTCGAAGGTAAATCTTGATATCGAGCAATTAAATTCTTCAGTAATTTTAAATGTATTTCGGCAAATTTTGGTGCAAACAAATTAGGTACAAATGGACCTAAGAAATCTTTAACTGAAAATTTTTTCAAAAATTCAATGGTACGATCGCGCCCCAGTTTTTTCTCCTCCGTATCAACCCAAGGACTTGAATGAAGCATCACGACTTGATGAATTTGACTAGAATATAACTCGGCCATGGCTAACGCGACATAGCCGCCCATCGAGTGACCTACTAAAATGAATTTAGTGTTTCCTGGCAAATCCGACATGATTTTAATAGCATAATCTTTAATAACTAGACAATCCGTCCAGGTAGAATAGTCGACGACAATGAATTCAAAAGGCCAAGAAAACAAGGGTAAAAAATCTGACCATACGCGTTGGTCTTCCCCAAATCCGTGTAAGAAAACGAATTTAGTAGGCATGTTAATAATAGGTATTTAACAATCCCAAAATGGTGAAAAGCAAACCGATAAAGGCGGAAATGCCTCCGATTAAACCTAGTCCAAACACACTAAGTACGATACCAATCACCAATAATGTAACACCTATTTTCAATCGAGGTTCCCAATGATTAGCACCCGCCTTTTTTTCAGCCCTTTTATTTTGAGCCTTAAATTTTTGAATAGTTTGAACCACTTCTTTTTGGCGCAAATACTTTTGGATTTTTACATCTCTTTTAGCAGTAGAATTCCTTGATGAAGCTTGAATAATTTGAACATCCATCGATTGATTTTCAGACGCAATCTCTAAGGAGAGAGTCAAAAAAGAAGATTGAGTAGGTATGAACGTAGAACGACTGGCCAATAATTGTGGCTCTTGCTTATCGACTTCTATATTCCGACTCGTATAATTTGAAAAATAGCCTTTAGTGCGCGAGCAAGAGCTTACACTAAGAAAAAGCAAAAAGGGAATGATTAAAAATTTAAATTTAAGCGACATGATCAATTTGATGGAAAACTGTGCGTTCAAACTTAGTTTTAGCATATGTTAAATCAACTTTAAAATCCTTCAAATTTTCTTGAGATGGAATTTCGTACATCGCATCATTCATGATGGCTTCCATGATAGACCTTAAACCTCTCGCTCCTAATTTAAATTGCATCGCCTGCTCAACTAAATAGCTCAATGCTTCCTTAGAGAAACTTAATTTAACGCCCTCCATATCAAAAAGCTTGCTATATTGTTTGACAAGCGCATTTTTGGGTTCGGTTAAAATAGACAATAAGGCCACACTATCTAAAGGATTCAAATAAGTAATCACAGGAAGTCGGCCTAATAATTCAGGAATCAAACCAAATGATTTTAAATCTTGGGCCGAAACATATTTCATGATTTGATCTTGTTCAAAAGACTTATGAAACGTATCATCTCCTGAAAAACCAATTGGCCTAGCGTTCAATCTTTTGGCAATATGTCGTCCAATTCCATCAAAAGCACCGCCACAAATAAATAGGATGTTTTCCGTATTAACCGCAATCATTTTTTGATCCGGATGCTTACGTCCCCCCTGAGGTGGAACATTAACGATGGAACCTTCCAATAATTTCAATAAAGCTTGTTGGACTCCCTCTCCAGAAACATCACGAGTAATCGATGGATTATCTGATTTTCTAGCAATTTTATCAATCTCGTCGATGAACACAATGCCGCATTCAGCTTTGGCCACATCGTAATTAGCCGCCTGTAATAGTCGGGTTAATATCGTCTCCACATCCTCACCTACATAACCAGCCTCCGTAATCACGGTGGCGTCAGCAATACAAAATGGCACTTGAAGCCTTTGGGCTAATGTTCTGGCCAAATATGTTTTTCCAGTACCGGTCTCCCCTACCATTAAAATATTTGACTTCTCGATCTTCACTTCGTCATTTGAAGCAGGTTGCATCAAACGTTTATAATGATTGTATACAGCCACAGAAAGATGTTTTTTTGATTCATCTTGTCCGATTACATACTCATCTAAATATGCTTTTAAGTCTTTAGGTTTGACTAATTCAAACTTTTTATCTGATGTTTTTTCCTTGTCTTCTGGACCCAACTCTTCCTTAACAACCTCATATCCTTGCTGCAAGCAATTATTGCAAATATGGCCTTCTATTCCAGACAATAGCATGCCCACTTCATTTTTAGAACGACCACAAAAAGAGCAATTTATTTTTTTAGTTGCCATGAATTAGACAGTCCGAGTTAAAATTTCATCAATCAAACCATATGCTTTGGCTTCTTCTGATTTCATCCAATAATCTCGATCGGAATCTTTTTCAATTTCTTCAAATGATTTACCTGAATGTTTCGCTAAAATTTCATACAATTCTTGACGTATCTTAACAATCTCTCTAGCCGTAATTTCGATGTCACGTGATTGTCCTTGCGCCCCACCTGATGGTTGGTGAATCATAATTCTTGCATGCTCTAAAGCTGAACGCTTTCCGGCAGCACCACCTGCCAACAAAACAGCACCCATAGAGGCAGCTAAAGATGTACAAACCGTAGAAACATCTGGTCGTATGTAATTCATGGTATCATAAATACCTAAACCTGCATAAACGGAACCACCTGGGCTATTGATGTACATCACAATGTCTTTTTTGGCGTCCGTAGATTCCATAAAAAGCAATTGGGCCACAATGATATTGGCCATATAATCATCCACAGGAACGCCCATGAATATTATGCGATCCATAATTAACCTAGAGAAAACATCGATTTGAGCGAAACGCATTGGGCGTTCCTCAATGATGTACTGGGTCATGTCTTCAATTTGATGAATAGGGCGATCGCCAATATTATTCATGTATTGGTCAACAGCAAGGCCATTTAAACCTCTATGATGCACAGCATACTTACGAAACTCTTCTCCAAATAAATCCTTAGGAATCATGATATTTTTATTTAAGATTCAAATCTACAATTTTTCGAGTTAAAATTGATATGCACTTAACCGAAAAACCATTAGGTTAGTTCACAGAAAACCCCGCAAAAACGGGGCTTCCTAAAAAAAATTTAAAAACTTATAGAGCGGCAGCTATTGCTTTAAATTTATCCACATCTATTTTACTTGTTTTGAAAGAAATATTTTCTACAATTGCATTGGATACCTTGTCCGCAAATGCTTGATTATACAAATTCATGAAATTGTCAGATTTAGACTTATCACTTAAATAGCCCATCGCAATTTTTTCAATCATTTCTTCGATGCCAGGTTGATCCGATGATAAATAACCACCAAATTGCTGACGCACCATATCTTTAGCTTTTTCTACAACCTCTGCATATTCTACTTTAACTTCAAATTTATCAGCAACAGAGTTCTTAATTAAATTCCAGCGAATATCCTTCTTCACATTATCAAAATCTTTCTCTATATCATCAGCAGTAAATTTCCCCTCATTGATGCGAATAAGCCACGTCTTTAAAAAAGCATCTGGAAGGTCAATTTTAATTTGATCCAATAAAGCCTTCTCTGCATCTATTTTCAACAAATAATTAGCTTCTCGCTTATAATTTTCATCTACAATTTTAACCAACTCCTCTCTGAACGTTTTTTCATCTGTAGCCTTTCCAGCGCCTAAAACTTTATCAAAAAATTCTACATTTAATTCAGAAGGAATTTGGCGAGTAATATCTTCCACCACGTAGGTCACCTCTCCTTTTAAATCAGCAACCTCATCTTCCTTCTTGCCCGTGGCCAATGCCAAAGATTTATCATCTACAAACACCTTATCGATGTCAAATTTCAATGTATCGTCTTTTTTGGCACCCAAAAATATTTTCTTAGACTTATCCTTAATGGCATGCAATGGAATGGCAGATTTCTCAACCCAATCCCCTTGCGTAAATGTTCCAAAAACTAAATCACGATCTTCTACCGTATCTGGATGTGTTTGCTCACCAAATTGCTTTTTTAAATTTTCAATCGTCTCTTCAATCTCCTTTTTCTCAGCTTTAATTTCGTAAGAAGTAAGTGATTTGATTTTTGACAAGTCAACCGTGAAATCACCATGAAATCCTAAATCATAATGAAAGGTGAATTCCGTGTCTTTTTCCCAATCGATGGAATCGGTTTCCTCCACCGCAGGAAGTGGCTCGCCAACTAAATTCAATTTATTTTCTTTGATATAATCACTTACCGTATGACCTAATAAATGATTGATTTCCTCGACAAGAACGGATTGACCATATAATTTTTTGACTAAAGCAGTCGGGACCATTCCAGGACGAAATCCCTTTATGCTCGCCTTCTTGCGATAATCCTTTAATTTGGCGTCAACTTTTTCTTGATAATCGGCCTCTGATACAACAACTGACAAACGACCTTGTAAATCCTTTGAGTGGTTGAGTGAAATATTCATATGATTATATTTTAAATTTCTATTAAAAAAGCCCCCAAAACCTTAAGAGTGTTGAGGGCTTGCCATTGGTACGGGCGAAGGGACTCGAACCCCCATGCCTCGCGGCGCCAGATCCTAAGTCTGGTATGTCTACCAATTCCACCACGCCCGCGTAATTTGGAGTGCAAAGGT
>Ga0164295_10001527_pt1 | contig 19211 bp, 15 predicted proteins | sample GEODES006metaG_FD_111798 | JGI IMG/M metagenome (GOLD analysis project Ga0164295, IMG submission 111798) | Oligotrophic lake water microbial communities from Sparkling Lake, Wisconsin, USA - GEODES006 metaG | ecosystem: Environmental > Aquatic > Freshwater > Lake | place: USA: Sparkling Lake... | reverse complement strand
TGGGCGCGCACGCCATCGAGCTGGGGCGCCGCGTACTGCCTGCGCTCCTGCGCGCGAGCGGCTCCGTGCAGCGGGTCCAGGCGCTGCTCGCGCTCACGCCCAAGGTCGCTCAGATCGGACGCGACGCCGCGCCCGCGCCGACCCTCGACAGCGTCCTCACGCTCGACCGCGTCTCCTTTGCCTACGCCTCCGACCGGCCCGTGCTGCACGACGTCACACTGAGCGTTCGGCAAGGCGAGCACATCGCGCTCGTCGGCCCGAGCGGGTGTGGCAAGAGCTCTGTGTTGCAGCTCCTGCTGCGCTTCTACGACCCGGACACCGGCGCGGTGCGGGTCGACGGCGTCGATCTCCGCACGGTCGAGCCCGACGCCTGGCGGCGACGCGTCGGCGTGGTGCTGCAAGACACGGTGCTCCTCTACGGCTCTCTGCGCGACAATGTGCGCCTCGCGCGGCCCGACGCCACAGACGCCGAGGTGGCCCACGCGTGCGAGCAGGCGGCGATTGACCGCTTCGTGCGCGACCTGCCCGAGGGCTACGACACCCAGACGGGCGAAGCGGGCGCGTGGCTCTCGGGGGGGCAGCGGCAGCGCGTCGCCATCGCCCGCGCCGTGCTGCGCAAGCCGCGCCTGCTGCTCCTCGACGAGGCGACGTCCGCGCTGGACCCTGCCACCGAGCACGAGGTGGCGCAGAGCCTCGAGGCCCTGGCGCGGGGCTGCACGGTGGTCAACGTGACCCATCGACTGGCCAACGCGCAGGCCGCCGACCGCATCATCGTGATGGACGCCGGGCGCGTGGTCGAGGAGGGGACACACGACGTACTCCTGGCGCGGGGCGGGCGCTACGCCGAGCTCTGGGCCAAGCAGAACGGCTTCGTGCTCAGCCCGGACGGCCGGCGGGCGAGCATTGACGCCGAGCGCCTGCGGGCCGTGCCCCTCTTCGCGGAGCTCAGCGAGCTGGCGGCCCGCCGACTCGCCGCCGAGTTCGAGACGCAGAGCTTCGCCCGGGGCGACGTGGTCTTTCGGCGGGGCGACGTGGGCGACCGCTTCTACGTGCTCGTGCGCGGGCAGATGGACGTGCGCCTCGACTCGGGCGGCCGCGTCGTGCTCGCCGACGGCGACTTCTTCGGCGAGATCGCGCTGCTCGAGGCGCGCGCGCGCACGGCGACCGTCAGCGCCCGCACGGACTGCGTCGCCATCTCGATCGACCGCGGCGCCTTCGCGCGGCTCATCGCCCGCGAGCCGACCCTGCGCGAGACCCTAGAAGAGGCCGCACTCGAGCGGCGTTTCAGGCATGTGCCGGCGACGATGTCGGGGGTGGGCTGATGAGTCGAGCGATTCGAGTGGGCGCGCTGGCTGTGGTTGGGCTCAGCGCGCTCGGTTGGTGGGCATGCGGGACCGCGCCTGAGCCCGCGGGGCGAAGCGCACAAGCCAACGCGGAGAGCGCAGCCGCGAGCGAGGCGAGCGCGCCGGGTGGGGCGGTGCTCCCTCGCGTGACGGGCACGCTCCCGCCGTTGCAGGCGGCCGGGAATGCGAACGGCACAGCGTCTGCGGCGGCACCTGCGTCCGCGATCGGTGCGGTGCAGCCTGAGGCTGAGGCAGACGCGGAGACGGGTCTCGCGGCCGCTGACGCCGCCGGTGCCGACGCGGGCGATGCGCGCCCAAGCCAGCCAAAGAGCCTGACGACCTTCGCGGACGTGAAGTCCGCGCTGGCCGCGGCTTCACCCGCGATTAGGGGCTGCTACGAGCAAGCGCTCGCGCACAAGCCCAAGATGCAGGGCAAGGTCTTGGTGTCCTATGTCATCGCCGAGCGTGACGGCAAGTCTTACATCCGCGAGGCGAGCATCGAAGAAGAGGGCTCGGACCCAGAGATGCTCGACCCGTTCTTCGGGATGTGCGTGCTCAAGGCCGTGGGCGATGTCGAGCACGCGGTGCCGGTCGATGAGGCCGGCGAGAAGAGCGGCGAGGTCCGTGTGCGCATGCCCTACCGCTTCGCCCCCGGGGACGAAGAGTGAGCGGGCGGCCACGACGAAGGGTGAACGCAGTCGACGCCACGCGGCGCGAGGTGTTGGCGTGGCTCGCTGTCCTCGGTGGTGCAGGGTTCGCGGGCTGCGGCGCGGAGCGGGCCCCGGAGGCGGGTGAGGACGCTGGACCCGCGGACGCTTCGCGCGTCGACGCCGCGGCGGCAGACGCTGGACGGGTCGACGACGCGGCGACAGATGCTTCGTTGGTCGACTACGCGGCGACAGACGCTTCGGCGGTCGACGCCGCGCCGACTTGCGCCCCGACGGGGTCAGACGTTGAAGGTCCGTTTCATCAGCCGGGCGCTCCCAGCCGCGCTGCCCTCGCGGGGCCCGATGAGCCCGGCGCGCCGCTGCTCATGGAGGGCAGGGTCGTTGACGAGGATTGCCAACCTGTCTCGGATGCGCTGCTCGATCTATGGCAGGCCGACACCGAGGGCGCATATCACGAGGGCGAAGCGGATGCCTTTCGCCTGCGAGGTCAAGTGCGCGCGGACGCCGACGGCCGCTTCGCCTTCACCACGATCATACCAGGGCGCTACGCGTTGAGCGGCTCGTTCCGACCCGCGCACATTCATGTCATCGTCGAGCGCGCGGGCTTCGTATCGCTGACCACGCAGCTCTACTTCGAGGGTGATCCGTTCCTGCCCCCGAACGATCCATGCACAGGCTGCAACAGTGAGGACCCGTCGCTCCTCGTTCGGCTCTCGCCCACCGAGCGCGGTCAGCGAGGCGCGCTGGAGATTGTGCTCAGGCGCGCTTGAGCGAACGATGACTAAAGCGGCGCGCCGCCGAGGTCGACCACGCTGACCGCGGGGTCGACCAGCAGGTTGCCGAGCGTGAACTTGTCGCCGTTGCCCGTCCAGCGTGCCTCGGTCTCACCGATGACAACCTGCGTCGCGAGGTGGGGGCCGAGCGGCGCGCGCGGCGGCCCGCCCTCGCTCTCCTCCGCGTATTCGCCCTCGGCACCTACGGGCTCGCTGGCTGCTTGCGCGAGCTCGGCGGTGGTGATGCGCTTGCGCCACGGGGCGTTGGCTCCGGGGATGCCCACGTAGTTCTTCTGCACGTTGTCGAGCAGATAGTACGACAGGTAGATGTAGTCGCCGCTGTCTGAGACGAACCAGACGAGCGTCCAGCGGCCCGACGGCGACGTCGATTCGCCCACGACGGCCTCTGGCAGGCCCGGCAAGCGCTTCGGCGCGGGTCGGCCGGGCTTCACGCTCATGTCGCGTTTGCACCACGGCCCCTTGTACTCCGGACAGCTGCCGAGCGAGGGGCTGACGCGGTGCGGCCCGCCGGTGAGGTTGGCATAGACCGTGAGACCGTAGGAGGCCATGTTGAGGTTGCGATCCATCAACGTCAGGCACGCCGCGCGCGGCGGGTCGAGGAGCAGGTCACTCGGGCTCTGAACGTCGAGCTCGCGGGTCGCGATCGTTTCGCCCTGGCTGCACGTCGGCGCGCGCTCGGGCAGTCTGATAACGACCTTTTCGGTGCCCGTATTCAGGTCGAGCCGGCGGAGCTCATGCTGCTCCGGCACGTAGACCAGCGCCTCTGCACCGCCGGGCAAGCGCCGCCCCGCGGAGGCTCGCGAAGGGGAGACGACCCGCACGGCCTTGCCTCGGGCGTCCACCTCCAGGACTCCCTTTGGTGAGAGGACGAAGTAGGTCGGGCTGGGCGCGGAGACGGCCACTGGCGCGGAGGTCGGCGCCGCTGCAGGCGAGGCCAAGGAGAGAAACAGGAGCGTCGCGTTCATGAACCCAAACGTAGCCGTTCCGTCTACCGCGAGGGAGGCATTTCTTCCGCGAGGCCGGGGCACCGCGCGAGCAGCGCCTTGGTGTCGAGCAGCGGCCGCAGCCGCTCCACCAGGGAGTCGATGTCCGCGAGGTCGACGCCCACCTGCACGCCACCGCCATAGGCCGCGATGTCTGCGTTTCCTTGGTCGACACCGGATGCATCGACCACATGCACGGTCAGCGACACAGGATCGCCGGCGTAGTCGGTGACACGCCCCGCGGGTCCTTGGGTCGCGCCGTTCACACGCGCGGGGCCGCATGTCACCGCGCACTGGCCGTTGGTACACGGCTCGATGCAGTCACCGTCGTTCGCGCACGCCGTGCCGTAGACGGAGCACATGCGCTCGCCGTCGGCGTAGGGGATGTTCGCAGGCTGACAGCTCCCCTCGATGCACGTCCCGTCGCCGGCGCAGTCGGCGTCGACCATGCATCCAAGACCAGTGTGCAAGCGCTTTGCTTGGACGCGCGGATGAAAAAAGCCTGCTGAATCGCGGTCTTCAGTCTCGCCGCCGTCGGTCAGCAGCACGACCACGTTGGGGCGACACTCATGGAGCGGGTCGTGGCAGGCGCCCTCGACGCACGTGTGGTGCGGTGAGGCGCACTCGGTGTCGTTCTGACATGGCTTGCCCTCGACAAGGACGTTGTGGCGAAAGTACTCGCCTGCATAGAACAGGCTCTTGCCGATTGGCGTGAAGCCGACGCCGCGCAGCTCGGGGTCGCTGACCTCGAGGCAGCGGTCGGCCTCGCAGATGTTGCTCGCGCAGTCCCAGTTGTTGACGCACGCCTGGGCCGTCGGGCGCGTGGACTCCGTAAAGTCAACCCAGCGGTTGAGCGCGTCGAGCGGCGGCTCGGCGCCGTCCGAGAAGGGCACCGCGATGACCTGGCCCAGGTTCGCCCCAAACCAGGTATCGAGCGAGGTCGACGTCTGGTTGTTGTGGTCTTCCATCGCGCGCAGACCCCAGTTGTAGCCGTCGTCGCAGTCTGGGGAGTCGTCCCCACGCTGGGGGAACCGCTGGAGCGCCATGCGCAGTCTCGCGGCCTCGTCGCTCTCGAACAGACGCTGGAGGGCGACCTTGACCCGGGCAATCCGCGTCGCGGGTGCAGTTGCGTCGTCGCAGGCGGGCCACGACCACTCTGGGCATCCCGCGCCGGCGCAGTCCCGCGCATAGATGTCCCGACCGACGACCGCGTTCATCGACGTCGACGTGTCGACGAGCAGCAGGACATTGCCCTGAATACCGACGCACTGCCCGCCGACGCAGGCCTCCCCGAGGGCGCACGGCTCGCTCACGATGTCGCCGTTACCGGGATCGCATCGGAAGCGCTGGCCAGCGCTGCAAAAGACCGGCGTGGCGGGGTCGCAAGCGAAGCCCGCAGCGTCCTCGGGCGCGCCGTCGATGGGCTGGGCGTCGCTCACGGTGGCGTCGATGAACGGCGCGGCGTCCGGCGCGGGCTCAAGCATCGCGCTGTCGCGCGGGAGAGCGCGGTTCGGTGGCGTGGCGTCGGACGCGCTGTTGGGCGCGGTCGAGTCATCGCACGCGGCGTTGAGCGCGGACAGGCAGAGAGCGACGGCGAGCGGGGTGAGGCGCATGACTTCCTACCGGGGTGAGAGACGCAGGATGCGGTCACGGACCGCGTCGACCACATAAATCCGGCCCGCGGCGTCGAGCTCGATGCCCATCAGCGCGCCGGGCTCAAGCGCCGTGTCGAGCCAGTCAACGACCTCGCCGGAGAGCGTGAGCGCGGTGATGCGCCCTGTCTCATTATCGGTCACGTAGAGCAGGTCGCGATGCAGCGCGATACCGCTCGGGCGCTCGAGGCCGGCGCTTGCATCGTCTGCGAGCGTCGTCAGCGTCGCGCCCTGCATCTGCCAGAGCACAGTACCCGGCTCCACGGTCTCGATGCGGCCCATGCTGCGCGCCTCGGTCGTATCGAGGACGGCGACGCGGCGATTGCCGGTGTCGGCGACATAGAGCAGGTCTGTCTGTCCGTCGTAGACCATGTGCGAGGGCACCCCGGCTACCCGGCGGACCTCACCCTCGACGAAGCGCTGCATACGGCCGTCGCTGTGGTCGTCGTAGCCGATGCCGTGGTCCTCCATGAAGTTGGCCCGAGTAATCGACTGAGACTTGCCGTCGAACGTCCAGTAGATGTTGCCGCGCTCCCAGGCGATGCCCATGCACAGCGGCGACTCGTGAAGCATGTCCAGGTGGGAGCCAAGGTCTTCACCCACATAGTCGACGGCGTCGGGGTTGGAGAAGCCGAAGATCTCCAGATCGGACGACCACAGAGTCGGCCCCATGAAGTCATTCGGCTCGGCCACGCCGTTGTAGGTGTTCACGGACTCTTGGCAGGTGCCAAAGAGGCCGGGCTCTCCGAACTCGATGCTCGAGACCTCGTCCATGAAGTGCAGCGCGTAGGGGTCGATGCGCTTCTCGCGCAAGGCGTCGGGGTCGTCGACGTCGTGCAGAATCACGACGGAGTCGTCCTCGCGGTTCACGACCCAGAGGCGCTGCGGGTTCTCGGGATCGAGCGCGAGGTCCCGGGGGACGCGTAGGCCGTCTGAGCGCGTTGCGAGGACGTCGACGCGCACGGCATCCATCGTGTGGCGCGTAGAGCCGAGCGCGGGGACCCCGCCCAGCGGTAGCGCGGCATCGGGCGGTGCGGCGTCGACGGGCTCAGCATCGGGCAGCGCGGCATCCGCAGGTCCTGCGTCGGCGAGCGGGGCCGATGAGCCGAGGTCAAGCTCCGGTACTTGTCGGGGCGTGGGCGCCGTGCCCCCCTCACAGGCGAGCGCAAGGGTTGCGAGCGTGGCGTAGGCCTTGAGTCTGACCGTGTCCATTGAACCTCCTGTCGAGCCAAGTCGAAGCGCGTGAGCACTCGACCCGCAGCCCGGTTGTCGAACCCCGCGGCGACCAGCGCTTGAGCGAGGTGGTCCGCGGTCATCGCGCCATACCGCGCGTCGATATTGGCCCCGAGAGCGTCCGTCAGAGCGAAGAATGCCTGAGAGAGGGTTGCGCCGAGGCGCTCTCCAACGCGGCGCTCAGCGCGGTCGGGCCCCGTGATGAACGCAGGGCGCGCGATGGTCCAGGGCAGCCCGCTCGCGCGCAGCTCGGTCTCCATCCTGTGGCGCACCTGCAAGTAAGCCCCGCGGGCCTGTGGGCCCACGCCAAGGGCGCTCAGGTAGACGAACCGCGGCGCGCACCCCGCGGCGACGCAGGCGTCCATGAGCAGCCGCGTCAGGCCGTAGTCAACGCGCTCGTAGGTCGCTCCGGGCTCCCGCGCAGCCCGCTTGCGTGTCGTGCCGAGCAGCGCGAAGACGACCGCGGGGCGCTTGCTCGCCAGCCGCGCAGTGAGGGCATCGAGCGACCAGGGCGTCGTGTCGACCTCGGCCCCAAGGGCCTCGAAGCGAGCGCGCCAAGTCTCCACTGCGGGGGTGTCCGGGCGAACGTGCGCGATCGTCGGCGTGCTCTGCTGGCGCAGTCGCGCGACGAGTGCCGCCCCGGTATAGCCCGTCGCGCCGGCGACGAATGCGAGCGAGTTCATGCGTCCGTTGTATCATGAGCCATGACCGCCGAACGACTTATGCTGGAGCTTCAGGCCGTCACCAAACGCTACGGCGCGTTTACGGCGGTGGACGGCGTCTCACTCAAGGTGCCCGCGGGGTGCGTCTTTGGCCTGCTCGGGCCGAACGGCGCAGGCAAGACCACCACGATGAAGATGGTGTGCGGCCTTGTTCGGCCGACGAGCGGGCGAGTGCTCGTCGACGGCGTGGACGTTGTCGAGTCGCCGCTCGAGGCCAAGCGTGCGCTGGGCTACGTGCCGGACCGCCCGAGCCTTTACGAGAAGCTCACAGCGTTCGAGTACGTGCGCTTCGTGGGCGGCCTCTACGCGCTGCCTGCCGCAGACGTCGATGCGCGCGGGCTCACGCTCTTGGCGCAGTTCGGTCTCGGCGACAAGGTGAACGCGCTCGTCGAGAGCTTCTCTCACGGCATGAAGCAGCGCCTCGTGATGGCGTCCGTTCTCCTGCACCAGCCGCGCCTGCTCGTCGTGGACGAGCCCATGGTCGGGCTCGATCCGCGCGGGATGCGGCTGCTGAAGCACGTCCTGCAGTCTCAGGCGCGCGAACTGGGGCACACCGTCATCTTCAGCACGCACACGCTCGTCGACGCTGAGGAGATCTGCGACGAGGTCGCGATCATGCACCAAGGCCGCGTTGTTGCGCAGGGCACGCCCGCAGCCTTGCGCTCAGCGAGCGGTGACTCAGGCGCCGATCTCGAGCAGGTTTTTCTCGCGCTCACCGAGGCGGCGGGCCCCGCCTACGACTTGGGGGGGGAAGCGTGAGTGTACCGGATGAGCGCGCCCTCTGGCGCGACGAGGGTCGGCGCGCGCGGCTCGCGACATGGTCGCTGCGCGCCGGCACTCTCGCGGGCGTGGGCGCCTACCTGTTCGTGATGATCGGGCTGAAGCGAACGGACGCCTTCTACGTGGTCTTCAACCTCTTCGCGGTCCTCAGCGGCCTGTCACAGCTCGTGTTCATCGAGCGATATCGCGTGCCGGGCTTCTTGGAGCGCGCCGCGCGCGGCGAGGCGGTCGATCTGCAAGCGGCGCGTGCGATCTGGGCTGAGATTGGCCCATCGACCGCGTTCGCGATCACAGCGCTGACCCGGGCGCGCTTCACGTTAGACGAGACGCGCGCGCTCTCGTTCGACCAAGCCGTTGAGATTGTACGCGCTGCGGAGAGAGCGCCATGGCCGCGCATCGCGCAGGCGTGGACCGGCATCTACCTCACGATCGCGGTCGTGGTGGTCGTCGCGACGCTGAACTTCGTCCCCGAGGGGTAATGCGCGCGCTTGTGCTTTATGTGGGTCTCCTCGTCGCGGCTGCGCTCGTCGCGTGGGGCGTCGTGTCCGCGGGCGACGGCTTGGTGGCCACTGGAGCGGCCCCGATGGGCGTCGCGACGGCGTCGTCCGGCAAGGGCGCAGGCATCGGGCACGTCGCGCTCGCGCTCGCGGTCGTGGTGGCCGCCGCGCGCTTCTCGGGCCTGCTCGCGCAGCGCCTCCTCGGTCAGCCTCCCGTCGTCGGGGAGATCGCAGCGGGCATCCTGTTGGGTCCGTCACTCCTGCGCGGCGTCGCCCCTGACGTCGCCGAGGCGCTTGTGCCGCTCAGCACCCTGCCGGCGCTCGGCACTCTGGCGCAGCTCGGCGTTGTGCTCTTCATGGCGTTGGTCGGCGTTGAGCTCGACCCGCGCGCGCTCTCGGGGCGGGCTCGCGAGACCCTCGCCGTCTCGCATGCCGGGATCGTCGTGCCCTTTACACTCGGTGGCGCGGCGGCCCTGTGGCTGTACCCGCGCTTGGGCGTGTCGGGGACCGACTTTACGGCCTTCGCCTTGTTTTGCGGCGCGGCGCTCTCTGTGACTGCGTTCCCAGTGCTGGCGCGGATTCTGGCCGACCAAGGCTTGACCCGCACGCCACTGGGCGTGACAGCGATCGCCTGCGCCGCAGCAGACGACGTCACGGCGTGGGCTCTGCTCGCAGGGGTGGTCGCGCTGACCCGCGCCGACAGCGGCGCGCTCGTGACGACGCTCGTCGGGGTCGTGGCCTTCGGCGCGGTCGCTTGGTTCGCGCTGCGCCGCGCCCTCGAATGGCTTGAGCGGCACGCCACCTTGAGTGAAACCTCGCGCTTCGCGGGCTTTTTGGGCCTGGCGCTCGTGAGCGCGTGGGCGACGGAGCTCATCGGCGTGCACGCGCTCTTCGGCGCCTTTGTCACCGGGGCCTTCGTGAACGCGGACGGTCGCATCGCCGCCGCCGTCACCGCTCGGCTGCGTGACCTGGTCGGCGTGCTCCTCCTGCCGACCTTCTTCGTCGTGACGGGCCTCCGAACAGACGTCGGCAGCTTGGACGGCGCGGCGGACCTGCTCGCGCTCGGCGTACTGCTTGCCGTCGCCGTGCTCGGCAAGCTCGGCGGCACCTGGCTCGCAGGGCTCTGGGTCGGGATGCCGAGCCGCTTTGCCGCGGCGCTCGGCTTGCTGATGAACACGCGCGGCCTCATGGGGCTCGTTGTGCTCGACGTGGGCTTGAGCATGGGGCTGCTCTCGCCGCGATTGTTCACGCTGTTTGTCCTCGTCGCGCTGCTGACGACAGCGATGACCGGGCCGCTCTTGCGACGCCTCAGCCCGGTGGCCAGTGCAGGGGGCGACCCCCGATGACGTGCACGTGCAGGTGGAAGACGGTCTGGCCCGCCCCCGCGCCGTTGTTGATGGCGAGGCGAAAGTCCTCGTAGCCCTGTTCATGCGCGACCTGCGCCGCCACGCGCATCAAGTGGCCGACGAGCGGCTCGTCCTCGGGCGCCATCGCGTCGAGCTGCGGCAGCGGCTTACGCGGCACGACGAGCACGTGGAGCGGGGCGGTGGGGTTGATGTCCCGGAAAGCGACGCAGAGGTCGTCTTCGTAGACGCGGTCGCTCGGGAGCTCGCCGTTGATGATCCGGGTGAAGAGGGTCGCCATGCTTCTCATGCCTCCGGGGGCTCTCAGAGCCGTCGAATGTCGATGTAGGTGTTCGGGCCAGCGGCGTCCAGCGGACCGCGCGCGATGACTTCGAGCGTATCGGCCTCGGCGCCGAGGAGCCCTTGCCAGAGCCGCTCAGTCGCAGTGGCCGCGCTGGCCTCGTTCGCGACGTCCGCGAGCACGAGCGCGAGGCCCGCGCCGCGCACTTCTGGTCCACCGCGTCGAAAGCCGGGCGCTTGTGCGAGCGTCAGGTGGGCGAGCTTTTGCAGGCCACCTGCGATGCCAAACCGGTTGTGCACGTCGGGAAAAGCCACGCCATCGCCGACACAGACGGCCGTGCGCAGTCCGATGCCGGCGCGGGTGCACGACTGGTGCACCTCGTAGGCAAAGCGCAGCAACGTCTGCCAGGCGAGCGACGGCGCGGGGGGGGAGCGCACCGTGGTCGCGAAGGCATCGCCCACGCGGCCGTGCGTCACCGTGCTGCCGGCGAGCCAGCCCTCGGCGCGTCGGATAGCGTCCGCGACGGTCGCGAACCGCGTCGCGAGGTCGCCACTCGTGTAGTCACCGGCACCGAGCAGGTCGAATTCGCAGTAAGCCATGGGCTCGGGGGGCGGCGCGGGGGCCTGGTCGTCAAGGCCGAGCGTCAGCCGCAGGGCGGTGGCGATGCGCCATCGGCTCGGCTCGGGGTGCACGACGAGCTCGTGCATCAAACGCAGCACGCCGTTCGACGGCGCCTCGGTCGGGCGCGCGATGACACGCTCGATGAGGCGCGTCCCTAAGGCCTGCAGAGCGCTCATCACATCCGGCTCGAGCGGCTGAGTCACGACGCGGTGCAGGACATCAAGTGGCCGTGTCGCGCACAGGGTGTCCTCGGGGCCCAGGTAGTCGAACGCCTCAAGCGCGTCCATGAGCGGCGCGTGGTCGACGGGGTGCGCCACCATGCCGCGATACCAAACCGGCACGAGCCCGGGGGCCACATCCGAGGACACCACGCGGACGGCGACGCGGCCCGAGGCGTCGGTGCAAATGAGGTCGCCAATCTCACAGCCGGCTGCTGCGTCCGTGAGCCACACGACGCCTCGCGCGGCGTCTGTGGCGGGGAGCGCGCCGCTCACGAGCGCGACGGGCACTCGAGCCCGCTCCCAAAGGCGCCGCTCATCCGCCTCGGTCGTCAGGCCGCGCGCGCTGAGCGCCGAGCGGATGAGCGTGCGCGCGGCCTCGAGCGTCGGTGCGGTGAGCGCGTCGCGCAAGGCCGCGTCGGCCGGCGTGGCGCCGGACACGAACGCGGCGGGCAGGGGCCACGGCACGAGCCGCAGGTCCAGATGCGTGCGGGCCTCGACGACCCCTGCACCCGCCGCGCCGCCCAGCAGGCCAGGCAGGTGCTCCGCGAGCGCGCGGCGGTACTTGCTCGCGAGCAGGGCGACCCAGCGGGTCTTGGTCTCGAAGTCTTTGACCAGCGGTTCGTTCTGGCGGTGGCGCTGCTTGGGCTCGAAGGGGCCGGGCAGCTCGACCTCGGCATCTCCGGCGTCGAGACCCACGGGCATGGACTCCAGCAGGGTCGCCACGATGTGCGAGAGCGGCCCGCCGACGGACGTCGTGAGGCAGTGGACGGGCTCCCGCGCGCGGGTGAAGTCGAGGTGGACACCGGGCCGGCCCGACGCGCCGACCGCGTCCTCGGGAAAGTAGGTGTCTGGTCGCGTAAAGACGTGAAAGGCCTTCGCGATCTGGACGAGCCCCGAGGCTGCAAGCGCGTGCCCGAACGCTGTCAGCCCGCCGTAGGGGTTCGGCCAATAGGTTCGGGCGCGCGAGAGCGCCTCAACCGGCGAGAACCCGAGGCCGAGCAGGAACGCGTGCTCGATCGACGGGAAGGCGTCGTGCAGCACGGTGAACGCAGCGCCACGCAGAAAGTCATGGTTCGTGTCTGTGTTGCGACGCAGCGAGACGAGGGCCTGCCGCACGGACTTGAAGAAGAGGAACGGCTCCCCGCGCAGGGCGAGACGAGGGTCCGCGTCGCCCTCGCCGACGCCGAGCACACGCACCACGCGCCGCTGACCCGAGGCGCCGATCCAGCGACGGACGAGCGCTTCATCCGTCGTGAGTACGACCGCGCAGGCGCCGTTGCTCGCGAGCGCGATGTGCCAGTCTGTGAGCCACCGCGAGACCGCGCTGGCGTCGGCGGGGCGAGCGGCGTCGGCGCGCTGCGCCGCTGGATACTCGGCTGCGAGCGCGAGCTTATTCGACACGGCGTCCTCGACGGCGGCATCGAACGCTTCGGCGCCGGGGTCCGCACCATCTGCCACAGGCTCGTCGACGCTCAGCCCCGCAAGGTAAGCGCGCCGCTGCCGCTCCTGCCGCCACTGCCAGGCTTGCACGTCCATCAGCAGGTCGCCCACGGCGAGCATCGTCAGGCCTTGCTCACGCTCCGGCGCGTCGAGCACTTGGGCGACCGTCTGGATCGCGTCGCGCCCACCCGGCATGACCTGGCCCGCGACTACGAGCGCTGTGCTCGGCTCCGCGAGGCCCCGCAGCAAGTGGACGGCGGACGCGAAGAGCGACGCGCCCGCGTCCGAGCTGCCGATCTCGAAGCGCGCCTGGCACGCCTCGGCGAGCTGCAGCCGGCGCTTGAGCACATTGGGCAGGTGAATGGCGTGGCCAATCGCATTACCGCCCACGTCGGGCATCGTCGTGAGAAGCAGCCGATTAACCGACAGGCGGCCTTGGTCTCCCAAGGCCAGGGCGCGCAGAGCCCGCTCGCCCGCGAGGTACATCAGGGCCTCAAGCTCGGCGCCCGGCTGCGTGACCTTGCGGGCCTTCTCAAAGACGCGCGCCGGGTGTTCAGCGTCGAGGGGCGCCGAGTACTCGCCGGCGAGCACATAGACAGGGCGTTCGAGCGTCGACATAGACGGGCGCGTAGCACGCCCGCGCCGCGGCGTGAAAGGTCAACGCGCTACAGGTCTGTCCGGACGCACATCATCGCGCCCCAGTAAAGGCGCCCACCCGGCTGCGCGGGCAGCACGATGAGCGCCTCGTCGTTCAGGTCGTGCAGTGCGATGCCGCCATCGACGCTGAACGGCCCTGGACCGCCAATGACCGTGTAGACGTTTTGGCTGGGCTCCAGCGCCTGCTGTCCAGCGCCCTCCCAAGCCAAGATCAAGTCCGGCTCGACCGCTGCAGCCAAGGCGAAGGCGCGGTGCCCCGGGCCTTGAATCGGCAGCGTGATGCCGCCGCACCACAGAGGGCCAAGCCGGGGTCCGTTGGGCGACGCCGCGCCCGACAGCCCGAGCAAAACGCGGTCTGGTGGGCTGTCCATGCGGGCGCCGTAGCCCAGGCCCAAGCCGCCCGTGCCGCTGGCGTCCGGGGAGAAGGCGACGACCGCCCCGCTGCCCTCCTCCGTGAACGTGAAACGATCATCGCCGAGCGCGGCCCACATCCATCGTGTGTCCGGCAGGGTGTTGGCGACGCCGATGGTCAGGCGCGAGCGAACTGCATAGTAGGGTCCAGAGCGCAGCAAGACGCCGAGCTCACCCTGCCCGCTGCGGGGGGTTCGGCCCAGCACGGCGTGGACCATCGTGTCGGGCAGTCGAGGTCTGGGCACGACGACGCGCGACGCAAAGAGCGCTGCGACGGGGGGCGCGATGTCCGTGGGCTCGGGCGAGATGACCCCGAGGCCGCTTTGGGTCGCGAGCGCTGCGCGCAGCAGCCCCACGTCCGGGAGCGGCACGGCGAGGGTGCCGGTGCCGTCGTCGCGCGCGGCCATGTCGAGCGGCGTGCGGACGCGCCCAGACGCGTCGCTGAGCCACGCGCGGTCGGCCTCGATGTCGATGACTGCGTCATAGACGCTCAGCTCGCCTGCGACCTCAACAAGGCCGTGCACGCGCCAGCGGCCCACCCAGCGGGCGAGGTCCCGAGGCGGGAGCCACGCGGCGTCCGGCGCAGCGTCAGCGGGCGGCGCAGCGTCTGCGGCGGCGTCGAGCGTGACGTCTGGCGGCTCCGCGGCGTCCACCGCGGCCATATCCGGCGCAGCGTCGCGAGGCGCGGCGTCCGCGATAGGTCGTGCATCGGGCGGACGGGCTGCGTCCGCGACTCGGGCGTCGGCGAGCGGCGCGGCATCCGCGGCGGCGTCGGTGACCGGCGGGCGCGCAGCGGGGAGTTCGATGTCCCCGATCGCGAGCGAGCACGCGCTCGCGGTCGCCCCGACCAACGCCCACAGCGCGCGCGGGGACGTCACGGCTCGCCTCCGCTCTTCGACGCCGGTCGGTCGAGCAGGTCGCTCGGCCTGAAGGCGTGCGGGAGCAGGGTGTTCAAGTGGACCTGCACGCGTCGGCCCGCAACGTTGACGAGCACGATGGGCAGGTCGAGCGCGAACTCGGCGAGCGTCTGTCGGCACATGCCGCAGGGGGTCGCGGGCGGGTCGTGGTCGGTGGCAATCGCGATGGCCTTGAACTGTCGGACACCCTCGCTCACGGCCTTCACGACGGCAGTGCGCTCCGCGCAGATCGTGAGGCCGTAGGTGGCGTTCTCCACGTTCGTGCCGGTGAAGACGCGGCCGTCCTCGGCCAACAGCGCGGCCCCCACGAGGAAGTGGCTGTAGGGCGCGTAGGCGCGGGCGCGGGCGGCCAGCGCGGCTTGGATCAGGTCCTCGAAAGCGGCGTCCGGCTGGGTTGGCTGCGTGACGATGGGATGCTTCATGCCGCCTCAGCGCCCGAGATGCGCGGCAGGGTGCTTTGCAGGAGCCCGATGAACGCGCTGCGCGCCATCAGGGCGGTCTCCTTGACCTCATCGTGCGAGAGCTCAGCGTGGCCCAAGCCCGCGGCCAAGTTCGTGATGCAGGATATGCCGGCCACGCGCAGGCCGCAGTGACGCGCGGCGATGACCTCGACCACGGTCGACATACCCACGGCGTCCGCACCGAGCGTCCGCAGCATCCGAATCTCAGCGGGCGTCTCGTAGCTCGGTCCTGCGAGGGCAGCGTACACACCCACTCGGAGCGTCAGGCCGCGCTCCCGCGCCACGGCGTGCAGGTGCGCGCGCAGCGTCGGATCATACGCCGCGCTCATGTCGGGGAACCGCGGGCCTAGACGCGCGTCGTTCGGCCCCGTGAGGGGGTTATGGCCGCTCAAGTTGATGTGGTCTGTGATGACCATCAGGTCCCCGGGCCGAAATGCGGGGTTGATGCCCCCTGCGGCGTTTGTGAGGACGACAGCCCGCCCGCCCCAAGCGCGGAACGCCCTCACACCGTGAACGCAGGACTGCACCCCGTGCCCTTCGTACAGGTGCGCCCGCCCGGAGAACGCCGCCACGCGCGTCCCATCCGGTAGGTGGCCCACGACCAGTCGGCCGGAGTGACCCTCGACGCCCACCGGGGGGAAGCCGGGTAGCTCGGTGTAGGGGACCGAGACCGCGTCCGAGAGACTGTCGGCAAAATCACCGAGGCCGCTGCCGAGCACGACCGCCGCGGCGGGCGCCTCACCGCAGCGTTCGCGCAGAGCGGCGGCAGCGGCTTGGGCGGCGTCGAAGGGGAGGATGGCGTGGGGTGTGGACATAGACCGCGAATGTAGCACGCCTTCGTTGACAACGCCGCGCCCAGCGTCACCATCCCCGCCCCGTGCAGTTCAATTCACTCGAGTATGCTCTCCTCCTCGGCGTCGCCTTCGTCGCGTACTGGGCGACCGCCCGGCGGCCTGTGCTCCCAACCGTCCTCCTGCTCGTCGCGAACTATGTGTTCTACGGTTCGTGGAACCGTTGGTATTTATTGTTGATTTTCGCATCTTCGACCGTTGATTACTTCGTCGGTCGAGCCATCGCGCGCGCCCCGGAGCGCAGCCGCAAGAAGGCGATTCTCTGGCTCTCGCTCGCCTATCACCTGAGCATTCTTGGCCTGTTCAAGTACTACGACTTCTTCGTGACTTCGACGAACGCGGCGGGCGCTCAGCTGGGGTTGAGCCCCGACCTGCCGCTCCTCCACCTGATCCTGCCGGCGGGCATCTCGTTCTTCACGTTTCAGTCAATGAGCTACGCCATCGACGTGTACCGCGGCGAGATCGAGCCCGAGGACAGCTACCTGCGGTACTTGGCGTTCGTTTCTTTCTTTCCGCAGCTCGTCGCGGGCCCGATCGTGCGGGCGCGGGACTTGCTCCCCGGGCTGCGCGAGCGACCCCCGCTCGTTGCCGCAGAGGCGTCTCACGGCCTCTTCCTCATCTTGGTCGGTCTGACGAAGAAGATCGCCTTCGCAGACCCCCTCGCGCTCAACTTGGTCGACCGCGTCTTCGACCTGCCGTGGCAGTTCAGCAGCCTTGAGGTCCTCACAGGCGTCTACGGCTACGCGTTCCAGATCTACTGTGACTTCAGCGCGTACTCCGACATCGCCATCGGCTCGGCGTTGCTCTTTGGGTTTCGTTTCCCGCCGAACTTCGACGCCCCATACCGCGCTCAAGATCTGCAGGATTTCTGGCGGCGCTGGCACATCTCGCTGTCGACCTGGCTGCGCGACTACCTGTACGTCCCTCTCGGCGGCAACCGCGGTGGCGAGGTCGCGACCTATCGCAACCTGATGCTGACCATGTTCTTGGGCGGCCTATGGCATGGCGCATCGTGGAACTTCGTCGTGTGGGGTCTATTGCACGGCGGCGCGCTCGCGGTACTCCGGTACTTTCAACGCAGCCGCGCCGCGCGCGGTCTCGGGCCGCTGCTGGGTGAGCGTCCAGCGGCGCGTGTGCTCGCGGGCTTCATCACGTTCAACTTCGTTTGCCTCGCGTGGATCTTCTTCCGAGCCCGCACGTGGGACGACGCCATGGCGGTGCTCGACCGCCTCTCGGAGCTGAGCTTGAGCGCCAACAACTTGGGTTGGGTGGTGCTGGCGACGCTCGCGGGCGCCGCGGCCACGCACCTGTGCCCGCGGGCTGCTTTCGACGCGGCCTCGCGGCGCTTCACATCGCTGCCGGCGTGGGCGCAAGCGCTCGTCTTGGTCGCGGGTCTACAGGGCCTCGGCAAGCTCGCGGGCACCGAGGTCGTCCCCTTCATCTACTTCCAGTTCTGAGGTTGACCATGCGCCTCATGCCGCCCGAATCGTCTTCTCACGCGCACGTGACGCTCGCGTGGTGCCTCCTGTTCGCGGCGGTCTGTCAGTGGGCGCCCGGCCTCGACGCGCTGCGGTTTCTGCCCGACGACCCCGCACGCCTCCTGCCGCGGCTCGTGCGCCTCGAAGCGGACCCGCTGCCTTGGGCGAGCCCCGCTCAGTCACCCACGCCCGCTGACGTCGACGACGACGCCTTGCTCGCCGAGCCGGTCCTCATTGATGCGCCCGTGTCGACAGCGGTACCCGACTCGCCGGGCGGCCTTAAGCCGACCCCCGCGGCTGCGGTGAGCGTCGCTGCGTCCGCGGACCCTCGCCCGATCCCCGTGCGGGGGGTATTCACCGAAGCGTCTGCGCTGCCTGCCCCCCCCGCGGTTCGCGACGGGGGGGCCGGCGTGCCGCTGTTGCCCATCGAAGACCCGCATGGTGTGCTTGAGCGGTTCTACGACCGCCTACGTGAGGCCGCTGCGGGCCGCGCGCAGGTGCGCGTGGTGCACTACGGCGACTCGCTCATCACCGGTGACTACATCACCGAGACGATGCGGCGCCTGATGCAGAAGAAGTTCGGCGACGGAGGCCACGGCTTTGTCCTCGCCGGGCTCACTTCGCCCTGGTACCGGCGCAACCACCTCGACATCAAGGCCAGCGAAGGGTGGCACACCAACCGACTGACGAAGCCCACCGTGCCGGACGGGCGCTACGGTCTCGGCGGCGTCACGTTCCGAACGCGGGAGGCGGGCGAGTGGGTGACCTGGAGCTCGGCCAAGCGCCGCGCGAAAGATGAGACGCTCAACGCTGGATTCACGCGGCTTGAGGTCTGGTACTGGGGTCAGGGCGACGGCGGGCGGTTCGCGCTCGAAGTCGACGGCGAGGCTGTCGCCGAGGTCTCGACCCGCGACGCGGGGGAGGGCGCGCAGGTCAAGCGTTTCCAGCTCTCCGACGGGCCCCACAAGGTGCGCCTCAAGACGCTCGGGGGCGGCGAGGTGCGCCTCTTCGGCGCCGTGCTTGAGCGCGAGGCACCGGGCGTCGTCTACGACAGCCTGGGCGTCGACGGAACCCGTGTAAAGTTGCTGTCGCGCTTCGATGGCCGCCACTGGGCGGAGCAGCTCAGGGCGCGGCAGGTCGACCTGGTCGTGCTGCATTACGGCACGAACGAGGGCGAGGCGGCTGACCTCGGCACGAAGAACTACCGTGAGGACCTGCGGCCCGTCGTCCAGCAGCTCCGGGCGTCGCTGCCGAGCGTCCCGTGCCTCCTGGTCGGCCCGATGGACCGCGCTGAGCGTGACGAGCATGGCGAGCTCGTCAGCCGACCCGTTGTCGAGCGCATCGCCACAGTGCAGCGCCGCGTGGCCTACATGGATGGCTGCGCCTTCTTTGACACGTACCGCGCGATGGGCGGCGAGGGCTCCATGGCGGTCTGGGCGCGCACGGGCCTTGGCGGCGGCGACTTCACGCACCCGACAAAGCAGGGCGCCGACCGCGTAGGCGCGATGCTCTTCTCGAGCCTCATGGACGGCTATCGACATCGGGACAGCCCGCATTGACAGGCACGCCACGCGCGCGAACGATGCGGGTGTGACTTGGGGTTCCTACGACTCGACTGTGCCGCCGACGCTCCTTCAGGGTGGCTTCGTCGAGTTTGACTCGGCGCTCGCGTTGGCGGCGCTGATCGATGTCGAGATCGCGCACCGCAGGCTCTTGTGCATCAACCTCGCGGACGCTGTCGTTGACCAAGGGATGACGCTCACTCTGCGCGTCCGCGCCCGCGCAGGCGAGGTCCAGGTCGTCGGCCGCGGTGTCTTTCGCCAGGCAGACCTGCTCGG
>Ga0164295_10001526_pt1 | contig 19216 bp, 13 predicted proteins | sample GEODES006metaG_FD_111798 | JGI IMG/M metagenome (GOLD analysis project Ga0164295, IMG submission 111798) | Oligotrophic lake water microbial communities from Sparkling Lake, Wisconsin, USA - GEODES006 metaG | ecosystem: Environmental > Aquatic > Freshwater > Lake | place: USA: Sparkling Lake... | reverse complement strand
TGACGCTGCTGCTGGGGTTTCTCATTCTCTGGGGAGGCGGATGGGTGCGTTTCACCACCGATCCGCGGGTTGTCGAGATCCAAAAGATGCATCAGGATCTGGAGCAGAAATATGTTGAATCGGGGGGGCCGACAACGTTTGTCGAGGCAGCGGCGGGGATCGCCGCCATGGGGCAGATCAGACAGAAGATGGATGCCCTCCCGCCCCATCTGAAGCCCGCCGCAGAGAAGTCGGGCCAGGATCTCGTCGCCATGTACTTTCGGGGGCAGATGAATTCCTATTTCACCAAGCCGCCCCAGCAGCGGCAGGCCGAACTCGACCGCCAGATCAGGCAGTTTGAAATGCTGCGCAAGGCGTGGGAGGCGAGCAACTCTTTGCTGAACATGATGGGGGGCAATCGGGGAGCAGCAGCGGGCACTTCCGGAGGGCAGGCTTCCCAGACCAGCCCGCAGCAGCCCGCAGCGGCGGCGCCAGCTTCCCAGCCTTCCCCCAACGCGGAGGCCAACCGCATCCGCTCCCGCAAGGACTTTATCGACCGTACCAGCCCAATCCAACGCGCCCAATACAACGAATACAGAAGGGCGATGGAAGATCGTCGCAAGCAACTCGGACTGAAGAATTAATCCCCTCAGTGCCCCCGTCCCTCTCCTTCACGGCGCGTCCTCATGCACTACTGGCTGGTCAAAAGCGAGCCCAACGTTTTCTCCATTGAGGATCTCTCCCGGCAGCGAAACCAGACCACCGGCTGGGAGGGGGTGCGCAATTATCAGGCGCGGAATTTTTTGCGGGCTATGCAACTCGGCGACAAGGCGCTGTTCTACCACTCCAATGCCAAGCCGCCGGCGGTGGCGGGCTCGGTGGAGATCGTACGTGCCGCCTATCCGGATGAAACCGCCTGGGATCCCACCAGCGACTACCACGATCCACGAGCCTCTCCCGACAACCCGGTCTGGTCGCGGGTCGATGTGCGGCTGGTGGAGATATTTCCCCGGCAGGTTTCGCTCGACGAGCTGCGCGGTGTCAAAGCACTGGCGGGAATGGAATTGCTCCGCCGCGGCAGCCGCCTTTCGGTGCAGCCGGTCACTGCGGCCGAGTTTCGCACCATTGAAAAACTCGCCCGCACGTGATTGCTTGGGGGCGGGGCCCGCTTCCGCACGCGGCCCGTTTCGGCGCGGCATAATGGACCCATGCCCTGCTCCCCCAACCCTGCCACGCCTCCTCCCCGCCCCCCCGCGGCGCCACTGCCAGAGCCCTTGGCCTGGATCGCCCCAGCCATGGAACGGCTGCGGGCAGAGGGACTGGAGCGGCCCGACCGCGTGCGTAGCGGCCGGCAGGGGAGGGAGGTGGTGCTCGATGGACGCTCCCTCGTCAACTTCGGTTCCAACGACTACCTCGGCTACGCTGGCGATGTGCGTCTCACCAAGGCTGCCTCCCGTGCCGCCTGTGCGGAGGGATTTGGCGCGGGAGCCAGTCCGCTGGTGAGCGGCCACTCGCAGGCCCATGCCGCGCTCGAAGCGGCGGTCGCCCACTTGCTGGATGTCGAGGCGGCGCTGGTGTTTCCCAGTGGGTTTGCCGCCAACACCGCCACCATCGCCGCTCTGGTCGGCCCGGAGGATTGTGTGGCCAGCGATGCCCGCAACCATGCGAGCATCATCGATGGCTGCCGGCTGTCGCGGGCGGATGTGCGCGTCTATCCCCATCGAGACATGCTCGCTCTTGAGACACTCTTGGCCGAGTCGCGCGCGCAGCGGAAGTTGATCGTCACCGACACGCTGTTTTCCATGGACGGCACGCTCGCTCCGCTGGCCGATCTGTGCGCGGTGGCCCACCGCCACGGCGCGATCCTGATGGTGGATGAGGCGCATGCCACCGGCGTTTTTGGCGCGCGGGGCAGCGGGTTGGTGGAGGCGGCCTCCTGCGCGAGTGGAGTTCACGTGCGCGTCGGCACGTTCTCCAAGGCCTTGGGAGCAGCCGGTGGGTTTGTGGCCGGCAGCAGCCACCTGATCCACTGGCTGCGGCATACAGCCCGTGCCTGGATCTTTTCCACGGCCCATCCCCCCGCCGTGGCCGCCGCGGGCACCACAGCCATCGAACTGCTGGCAGCCGAACCGCACCGGCGGCACCAGCTGCTCGCCATGGCAGCCGCGTTTCGCGCCGATCTCACCCGGCAGGGAATCCCGCTCGAGGGTGTCGCGGCCCACATCGTGCCGGTGGTCGCCGGGAGAGCAGAGGCGGCAGTGGCGCTGGCTGGGCGGCTGGCCGCGGCCGGGATGTTTGTGCCGGCCATCCGTCCCCCGAGCGTGCCGGAGGGGCGGAGTCTCGTGCGGGCGAGCGTGGCTTGGCACCACACCCCGAACGATCTCGAGCGGCTTGCCGCGGTCCTTCTGCAGGCGCGATCATGACTCCACAGCACAGACTATGGTGCGTGATCGGGGCGGGGCCATCGGGGCTCACGGCGCTGAAAAACCTGCTGGCTGTGGGCCTTCCGGCGGTCTGCCTGGAGCGGGAGGCGGGAGTAGGGGGGAACTGGAATTTTGGTTCTGGAGCCTCGAGCGTCTTTGCCTCCACGCGCCTCATCAGCTCCAAAACGCTCACTGCCTACACCGATTTCCCCATGCCGCGGGAATGGCCAACGCATCCCAACCACGAGCAATGTCTGGAATACCTGCGGGCCTACGCCGCCCACTGGCAACTCCTGCCTCACATTCGCCCGCAGTCCGCGGTGAAGAGCGTGCGCCCGGCAGGCAGGGATGGTGGCTGGGTGGTCGAGGTGGCAGGGCAGGGGGCTTTGGCATGCGCAGGCTTGGTGATTGCCAGCGGCCACAACCGCGAGCCGCTGTGGCCGGAGATCCCGGGCACGTTCTCCGGCAGACTGCTCCATGCCTGCGATTACAAATCGCCGACAGTGCCGCTGCCAATCGGGGGCCAGCGCGTGCTCGTGATCGGCGGTGGTAATTCAGGCTGCGACATCGCGGTGGAATGCTCCCGCCATGCCGCGCACACCGTGCACTCCACACGCCGGGCGTATTTTGTCGCGCCCCGCCAGATCCGGGGCCGGCCGGCCGATCTCCGCTTGGAGCGCCTGCTCAAGCTGGGTCTGCCGCTGTGGCTGCGCCGCTTCTTGAGCCTGCGCGCCATCGACCACACCATCGGCCTCCCATGGCGGCATGGGCTTCCCCAGCCCGACCACCGGCTGTGGGAAGCCCATCCGGTGATCAACGACTCGCTCTATGAGAGCATCGATTCCGGGCGCATCGTGCCGGCCGGTGGTGTGAAGGGCTTTGAGGGTTCCACTGTTGTCTTCGCCGACGGCACCCGCGAGGCGTTCGATATTGTGATCTGTGCCACCGGCTATCGGCTCACTCTTCCCTGGATCGATCCGGAAAGTCTCTGCATGCAGGAGGGACTCCCCCATCTCTTTTTGAACATGCTCCACCCCCAGCGCGACGACATCGCCATCTGCGGATTGATCCAACCCGATAGCGGACAGTGGGGGCTCACCGACCTGCAGGCTCAGGTCATCGCCAGAATGGCATTGGCCCGCACCTGCTCGCCTGCCGCTTCCGCCTGGCTCTACCGGCAGCGGCAGGCTGGCGGCAGCGAAGAGAGAGCCCGGGGGGGGATCCGCCACATCAACACCCCCCGCCATGCCCTGGAGGTGGAGCATTTTGCCTACCGCCGGCAGCTGCAACGCCTCATCGCCGGACTCGACAGACGCCTGCGAAAAACAGTCATGGTGCGGGCGCAGGCTGAGGATTGCCAAACGCCTCCTCCAGCCCCTGCAATCCCCGATTGATCCCGTCGTTGAGCACCGCCTGCGCAGTGTTCTCCATAATGCGGCCCACCATCGTGTCGATAGAACCGGCATCCAGCTGGGGCCGTTCGACCGTCCCCGTGAGCGGAATTACCAGCGGCGTCCGCAGCAATTGCGCTACCACTGGAGTTGTTCCGGCCAGCTCTGCACGCAGGGCGATCTCCACGGTCATGGCCAGCGAGCCATCCCCACCCACGCTCCCCTCCGAGCGCACGACGAGTTGCCCCATGTCCATCGTCAGCCCCTCCTGCCAGAGCCGCCGGCCGGCTAACCTCATCCGCACCGGTTGTGGCCGAACCCTCAGCAACACCGCCTTATCGCCGAAGGCAAAGCGGGGATCGACCGCCGATTGGAGCTTGACCAGCAGGTTGGCCAGCGGCGCCATCGTGCCGCCGGGGGTCACCTCGAGATTTTCAAATACAAGTTGCCCGGCGCACTCTCCCCCCAGCGGATCGGCCAGCGGCAGCCGTGCGCCGGCGAGATCGACGCTCACCACACCCTGGGTATGAGTCGAAGATCCAAGCAGGGGTGCGATCCAGGAAATCCAGCGCTCGCACACCTTCCCAGAGAGCGCAATACGATCGGCGATCCGCCCGGGAGGCACGATCACTTCTCCCGGCGCCGGCAGAAGCTTGATCCAGGGAGCCGCCCGCAGCCGGCCCCCCGAGGCGGAGATATCAAAGGGGCCCAGGGCCACTTGGCCTTCGAAGAGTCGCACCATCATCTCGCCAGCGTCGATCTGAAAACCATCGATGTCGGCCGCCGTCCAGGAGGTGGAAGTGTCGATCGTCACTGCGCGGAGCCACTCCCCCTGCGTGGGATCGGCTGGCGGTTTCTCTGCGGCAACCGGCAGGGCAATCTGGGCAGCCACCTCGCGTGTCCCACCCGATGTCGCCAGCCAGTCTGCGGGGAGGTTCACCGCACCAGCACCCGCCGGCGCCGGTTCCGCGGCCGGGCCCTGCGGCTTTGGCCCCAGCGCCACCAGCGGCAGATGTGTCAGTGGGCCGCGGAACATGAACGGACGACCGGCAGCCCCCACCAACCGCACACGCCCGCCGGTCCACGGCACCAACAGCCGCGAGAGCATGTCCCAGTCATAGGTGAGCGATCCTCCCAACTCCACCTGCGGCGTATTCGTTGCCTGCGTGAGCCGGCCGCTGGCAGCCATGGCGAGCGTAGACGACTCCACGCTCAGCCGGTTGATCGTCAACTCACCGGGGGCTCCTTGGCCGGGGACGAGCGCGTTGCCACGGGTTACCTCCACCAGCAACCGGGCCCGTGGTTCGGCCCACACTTCAGTGGGTGGTGCGCTCACAACAGCGCCAGCCCGGGGGAGCTGCGCGGCAGCGAGTGCGAGCTGGTTGCCGGTGGCATCGAGGAGCACATTCAGACCGGCGGGCGTCTCCTGCACCTCCACAGCCCCCCACACCCGACCGCTCACTGGCCACCGCACTGCCTCCTCCGCCGGGATGCACCACTTTTCGAGGCGTCCCACATCGGCCTGCCACTGGGCCTTGCCCCGACAACTGGCCAGAGCCTGCCACAGCGGGCCGCCAGCGACAGCCTGGACCGGCTGCAAAGCAAACCCACCGGTGCGCAGCGAGGCCGTGGCGGAGAGCATTTCGCCAGAGGAAATCTCGATGCGGCCGGTGATCGGATTGAAGATGCCGGCAGCCGTCGCCACCACACGCGGTTCGCTGATGGTGCCGAAGGGGCCGGAAGCGACCAGGTTTTCCAATTCGGCGCTTGCGCGCGCAATCTGCCAGTCATCACCTCGACCAGCCAGCGCGGCGGAGGCCTGCACGCGGCCGGCGAGCCTCACACCTGCGGCTGGCAACCCACCCATCAACCATCCCAGCCGGGCCTGCCAGCGCCCGATATCCCCCGCCAACGACCATTCCACCGCCACTCCCTCCGATTGCGGCACGGGGCGCAACCAGGGTATTCGAGCCGGTTCCCGGCTGCCGAGTGCGCCAGAGAGCGCCGCCGACCAGAGGGCTTGCGTGTTCAGGATCGCTCCGCCAGAGAGGTCCATTTTGAACCGGTCGTCCGCTGCCGAGACCTGCGCCGAAAGGCTATCGAGAACCGCCGCTCCGCCGGTCAGGCTCCCCGCAGCCTCGGCATCGATCGTGATCTCCGCATCGCGCCATTCCGGCTGGCCTTCGGCCTGCATCAGCAGGTTTCCAAACACCGCCGAGAGCCGCGCCGTCGAAACACCGGTCGCCGGCACGCGGTCGATATCGAGCCTGCCGCGGGAGGTGCCGGCGACTTTCGCATCGGTCAGGTCCAACAGTTCGGCCGCCTCGTTGACCAGCTTGGCGATGTCAATGGTCCACTGGATGCTGGACGATTCCGACGTGCCTGCGGCCGATACTTCAACCGCCGACGAAGCCATCCGCGCCTCTTCGATGCGCAGGCGTTCCCCCCGGGCGGGCCCCCGTTTTCCCCGCATCCAGGCGATGAACGGTTCACTCCACCGCAGCTGCCGCTTCCCCTGCACCGCACCGAGATCACGTGAGGCGGCCCGCACCTCAAGCACGCGTTCCACCCCCTCGGCATGGGCGGCGGCGGCCAGTTGCAACTGTCCCGCCGTGATGCGCACATCGGGGCGAACCTGCAGCCCGCCTGGGATCGCCCGGGCAGCCGCAGCCAGATCGATGTCGGCAGCCAGTGCGAAATCATCACCGATGAGCGATTCGGCCCACTCCCATGAATCTCCCTGCGGCAGGCCGATACGGCCGGAGGCTTCCGCCTTGAACAGGGAAGAGGAGGCCTTGAGTTCGCGGATGGTGAGCATCGGCCCCTCCAGCGAGACATCCAGCGGAACCTCGCACCGCTCCAGGGCGAAGACCTCCTCCTGGGTGTCGGCCCGGCACAGTGCCAGCCCCGCCCCCGACACCATGCCGGCGATCCGCGTTCCCTGCAGCTGCGCCCGCTGGCCGGGGGCCAGCGGCAGCTGGATGTCGAGGCGCACATCGGCCAGTCCCTGCAACGAATATTCGGCATCAAAGCGCGTCGCCAACACGCGCGAGATTCCCAGCGGCACCCGATTGCAGGCAATGGCCAGCTCCCGCGGCGCCGCGGAAACCGGAGCCTCGGGCGACGATACCGACCAACCACCGCCGCGGGAAAGTGTCGCCGTCGCCCCGGCGGCGATCGTGGTGCGATCCAGACGCGTGGGCGCCGATGTCTCAGACCCGCCTGCGGGTGGCGCCTGCGCAAACGCTGCGGCCAGATCACCGGCCGGCGTTTGGGTGTGGACGAGCCGTCCCGACACCGCCCACCCAGCCAGCGTGGCATCGGCACGCACGGTGCCGGCTGCCAGCAGCTCCGTGATCCGCCACGCATTCTGGCGCTCCAGATCGACCAGTTCGATCGCCCCGTCAACCACTTCCAGTTCGAATGCCAACGGCACTTTCGGACCCTGGCCCCGCGCGGCCAACCAGGGGGCGAGTACATCCTCCAGCGTGCTGCCGCCGCGACGCACCTCCACCAAGGCCTCGCTACCGATCAGGCGCACGGTGCCCAGATGGGTTGGATCGAAGGCCAGCGCCAACAGCCCGCGGTCGATGACAATCCGCCGCACGGCAGCGACGACTCGACCGTTGCGATCGGTGAGCACGACATCGCGGTATTCACTCGCGCCCAGCCACGACCATGTCGCCGCCCGGCTGCGGATGCGACCGTCGATACCGGCAAAGGCCGCTTCGAGGGGCCGGTTTCGCAGCGTTGTGAGCACCAGCGCCAACGGGGCCAGCCAGACCAGCACACCGCCCACGGCCAAGCCCGTCAGCAGAGAGACAGCCCACCGCCGCCGCGGACGCCGCTCACCCTCCAGTGTTCGGTTTTCTCGCGTCGCCATACGGCGAAGTATAGAAGTCAGCCCCCCAATTCCCGTAGGTCAGCTTTTCGCCACGGCAGCAGGATTCTGAGCCGGTGGCGAAGTGGCCTGATTGGGGTCACGAGGGTTCGGGATGACTTTGGCCATCAATAGCCAAAAAATCGTCCCACGTATCGATATCGCGAAACGACTCCAACTGCGGATCCACCCCCCGCAGCTCCGCCTCAGGCAGGATGCGCACAAGGTGCGACTCGCGTGCCTGCAGGCTCTCAAGCAGCCCCCGGGGATCGCGGCGCCCGGTGGCCAGATAGGCTTCAACATCGGCCAGAACCGTGAGGTCCACCGCCGAGAGGAGCACCTGCGGGTGGCCTGCGACGAGTGGAACGGCCCAGAGTGGCCCCCGCTGCTCCGGTTCGGCAGCAGAATGAGGCCGCCCGCCGGTGAGTGCCCCACAGAGCAACCGGATCACTGCCGGGCTGATCAGCGGCACATCGGCCGACACGATAAGCGCCTGCCGGGGGGCTAACAAACCTCCGGAGGGCGCAAAAGAAGCGGCAGCTCGCAGACCATCGGCCAAGCCCGCCAATGGCCCAGAACCGGGACGCGTATCGGCGATCACCACCACGCCAGCGGGGAGCGGAGGCAGAGCCTGCCCCGGGCCTGCCACCACGATCACCTCCCCAACTTCCCCCATCAACCGGGCGCAGACACTCTCCACAAGCGAGCGACCCGCCACCTGGAGCCAGATTTTCCCTCCCGGCACCGGTTGGCCGTCGCGCTTGAGACGGGTGGAGGAGCCACCGGCCAGCACAATGCCGATCGTGCGGTGCTGCAGCGGCTGTGTACTCAAGGTGGCTATTCTCACGCCCTCCACGCTCCTGTGCCCCCTGCGGCGGCACGATTACAATTCTATCTTGTCATCTCTACCCATTCGCCGGAGTCTCCGCCATGGCCCTGCGTTCTCTTGCCAATCCTCTGCTGCTCTTGGTGTGCCTGCTGGCGACTGCGGCGCGGGCTGATGAGCCGCCCCCGAGCGAGTCGCTCAAGCCGATTTTCAACAGCCGCGATCTGGCTGGCTGGAAAGTGCCCGCCGAGAATTACTGGCACGTGATCGACGGCGTTCTGGTTGGTGCCAGCGACGATGCCAAACAGGGCTCGATGCTCTACTCAGACGGTGTGTACGGCGATGTGATCGTCGAGGGTGAGGTGCGCTTCTCCGGCGAAATCGACAGCGGCATCATGCTGCGGCAGCCGGAACTGCAACTGCAGATCGGCACCTCGCGGAAGCTCAAACGCGACATGACCTGCTCCTTCTATACCGGCGGCTATCCGGAGGATGGGCAGGCCAAACGCACGGACGAGCTCTGGAAGCCCGACGACTGGAATCGCATCCGCATCGAAGCCCGGGGAGACACGTTCACCGTCTGGCTCAATGGCCAACAGGTGACGCGGTACACCAATGCAAAGTACGCCCAGCCCGGGCCGGTGGGGCTGCAGATCCATGCCGGAGTGAAGATGAAAGTCGAGTTCCGCAACCTGCGGGCCCTGCCGCTGTAGTTGGCTCTCTCGTAGTGGGCTTGAGCGTGCTGCGCCGGAGGCGAGCCGGTGGCAACGCCTCCGGCCGCTAGCAGGCTGTGGATACAGTGCAGCATCGCTGGATGCGATGCCCGTCGACCGTGGAAAACCTCGGCTTTTCCGCCGGGCGACCGAGTGGACTGTCTTCAATCCAGAGGCGCATGGAGGACTCTTTCCACGGGCAGCTAGGGTTCACCACCGCTGGCTACGCCTGCACGAATCTGCCGATCCGGTCGAGGCCCGCGGAAAGCTTCTCCTCGGCGGCGGCGAATGACATCCGCACATGCCCCTCCGCCCCGAAGGCGCTGCCGGCCACCAGTGCCACATGCTCCTTCTCCAGCAAGGCCTCGCACCACTGGGCGCTCGTCGTGCCGTTGCGGCCACGGGCAAGGGCTGCAGAGATATCGAAAAATGCGTAGAAGGCTCCGCCGATGGTGGGCAGGCGCACGCCCGGCATCGCCGCCAGCCGGCCAGCCACCAGATCGCGCCGCCGCTGGAACGCCCGGCACATCTCCTGCACACACTCCTGCGGACCGGTGAGTGCCGCCAGAGCCGCGTGCTGGCTGATGCTGCAGGGGTTGCTGGTCTCTTGGCTCTGCAGGTTGCCAATCGCCTTGGCCAGCGGCTCCGGGCAGATCGTCCAGCCAATGCGCCAGCCGGTCATGGAGTAGGTCTTGCTCACTCCGGCCACCACTACGGTGTTGTGGGCCAGACCGGGACGCAAGGTGGCAAACGACACGGCCGGCCGGCCGTCGAAGACCAGTTGGTCGTAGATCTCGTCGGCCACCACCCCAAGATTCGCCTCCAGGGCCACATCGGCCAACGCTCCGAGTTCCTCGGCGGAGTAGACGACCCCGGTGGGATTGCTGGGCGAGCAGAGCAGCAGCATGCGTGTGGCTGGTGTGAGCGCAGCGCGCAGCGCGGCAGGACGGAGCTTGAAATCATCCTCCAGTCGGGTCGGCAGAATCACCGGCCGGCCGCCGCAGAGCTTGATCAACTCCGCGTAGCTGACCCAGTAGGGCGCCGGGACGATCACCTCATCCCCCTCATTGATGAGCGCCGTGAAGGCGTTGTGGAGCGAGTGCTTGGCGCCGTTGGAGACAACCACCTGTGCCGCAGTCACCGGCAGACCGCTGCGGCGGGTGTAATCGGCGGCGACGGCCGCCCGCAGGGCCGGGATGCCGGCGGCAGGAGTGTATTTCGTCTTGCCAGCCCGGATGGCCGCCTCAGCAGCGCGGCAGATGTGCTCCGGCGTGGGGAAGTCGGGCTCACCCACCGAGAGGTCGATAACATCGACCCCGGAAGCGGCCATTGCCCCGGCTCGGGCTGCCATGGCCAATGTGGCCGATGGTTCAAGCGAAGCCATGCGTTGGGCCAACTGCAGCCCCGCAGACGGTCGTGGTGTCGAAGCCATGCTGGTAGGGAGGACGCTCCTGTGACGGAATTGGGGCCACACCGTTTTGCGTGGCGAACAACCGCATGCCATGATACCAGCTTGGGCGATTTTTCCCAGCGTTTCCCACGTGACGTGGGCGCACAACGGCACTCACCGCGGAAACTCTTTTCATGTCTGCAGAAGCGATCGGGATGTGGCTCATTGGCGCCAAGGGGGGCGTGGCGACCACCGCCATGACGGGGCTGGCAGCGCTGGCTCGCCAGGCGGTTGAGCCGATCGGTCTGGTCACCGCACTCGATCCCTTCACGCAACTCGACCTCGTCGGATTCGATCAGATCGTGGTGGGCGGCCACGATATCCGGTCCGGCCGACTGGAAGACGAGGCACGGCGGATGTGGGTGGAGAGCCGGGCGATCACACCGGAACTGCTCGCCGGTGCCAGCGACTTCTTTGCCGCCGTCGAAACGCGTCTGCGCCCCGGCACGATCGTGGCGGCGGGCGACAAGATCTGCGAACTGGCCGATCCGGCAGTCGTCGCCATCGTCGAAACACCCCGGGCAGCCATCGCGAGAATCCGGGCCGACATCGAGGCCTTTGCCGCCGCCAACCGGTTGCGCCATGTCGTTGTGGTGAATGTGGCCTCCACCGAGCCCCCCGCTCCCCTGCCAATCCCCGGCTCCTACCGTGACCTCGCCCCGCTGCTCGATTCCGCCTCAGCGTGTCCTGTGCCGGCGAGCAGCCTGTATTGCATTGCTGCATTTGAAGCGGGCGCCTCCTACATCAACTTCACCCCGTCGACTGGCTCCACGCCGCCGGCCCTCTGCGAACTGGCCATGCAGCAGGGGGTTCCCCACACCGGCTGCGACGGCAAGACTGGCGAGACGCTCCTAAAAAGCGTCCTCGCGCCAATGTTTGCCGCACGCAACCTCGACGTGATGAGCTGGGTGGGCCACAACATCTTCGGCAACATGGACGGGCGGGTGCTGGACGATCCCCGCAACAAGGCCACCAAGGTGCGCAGCAAGGATCATCTCCTCGGCAGCATCCTCGGCTACGCACCGCAGACACACGTCTCGATCGAATACATCAAGAGCCTCGGCGACTGGAAGACCGCTTGGGACCACGTCCACTTCCGCGGCTTCCTCGGCACGCCGATGACGTTTCAGTTCGTCTGGCAGGGATGCGATTCGATCCTTGCCGCACCCTTGGTGATCGATCTGGTGCGATTGGTGGAACGGGCTCACCGCGCTGGCGAGCGGGGCTCGCTTCCCTGGCTGGCATGCTTCTTCAAGAGCCCTCTCGGCGTGACGGAACAGGATTTCTCCAAACAGTTTGCGCTGCTTGAGACATGGGCCCACGAGCTTGCTTCGCGCCCGTCGAAGCACGCAGCGCGCGGGTGACTCCAACGCACAAAAAATGCGCCCGCAGATGTCGGTCGCAGCGCGCATCTGTCGTCTGAGCGGACCTCCACTCTGGAGGTCCGCCGCGCGGTCGCAAAAAATTTTTTGGTTTTTTGCGCGGACTTCTCTTGACAGTCTTTGATCGAATCCTTCACAACACATGAACTGAGGTCGCGTTGCATTGTTGATGAACGGTTCGTGAAGCGGATTCGCTGTTCGACGAAACGGTTCATCGAGTTGATGCAGAGCGATTGAAGCGGGTCTGGTTGCGGTGTGATGTCCACCCGGAAAGACATCGTTGGGAAAGGCTTCGTCGATGCGGGTGCGGTTCGCCGCCCGGGCTCAGCCGGGGAGCGGTTCACGCGTGTGGGGAAGCCGTCCAAAACAATACGTCGTCCGGTCCCTTCTTGAGAGTGCCCGAGGGATCGGCCGTGGGTTCTGTGTTCGGGCACTCGTCGTAAGGAGCCATCACTATGGCGAAGAAGAAGAAGGCAGCGGCCAAGAAGGTCGCCAAGAAGAAGAAGAAGTAACCCTCCTCCCTGGCGTTCGGTTCGGGCATGCCTGAACCATCGTTCGCCGGGGACCGTGAGCGTTCAGACGAGAAAGGCCGGCCCGGGCCCTTGGGCGCCCGGGCCGGCCTAATTTTTCCCCGCAGGGGCCGCACAGCCTCGAAAACAGCTCCACGCCGGGGCTGCCGGCCCACGCTATCGGCCCGGCTCCGGGCAGGCGAAGATGGGAAGATGCCTGCCCCCGACCAGCCGCCCGAATTATCTCCCTCCCCGCCGGACACGTCTTCCGCCGCCGATCCGGGGTTTTCTGCCGCGCCAGCCCCGGCATCCCGAGCCGATTTTTTGCTGTTCACCTGCCAGGGAGGCGCGGAGGAAATGCTCTGCCAGCGGCAGAGGAAAATCCTTCCGCAATTGACCAAGGGGGTCTGGAGACGGGGTCTGGTCACCTTCCGCCTGAGTCCTCCCGGATCGACGTCTCCCCCGTTTGACCCGCCCGAAGATTTTTTCCCCGATCTGGTGTTTGCCCGCGCCGTTGTCCGTTGCTTTGGCCAAGTGGCGGCAGCAGAGATGGCCCAGCGCTTTGCCGAGGTGGTGGCGCTCGCCGGTCACCGCTACGACCGCATCCATGTATGGAAGCGCGACGAGCGCGTCGAGGCCGACTGCGAAGCTATCCGCTCGGGCCTGCTCACCCTCCTGGCCGCCGGCCCGTCGGGGTGCGGACCGCAGGCCACAGCACTGGCCGAACCGGGCGATCTGGTTTTGGACATCGTGATTGATTCCCCCGAGCGCTGGTGGGTCGGTTGGCACCGCGCTGGTCGCCTCCACACCTGCTGGCCGGGGGGCGCCTATCCACACGCTCTGCCACCCGACAAGGTGTCGCGCGCGTGGCTCAAGCTCGATGAGGCTCTGGCCACCCACGAACTGCTTCTCCCGCCCGGCGGGCGAGCGGTGGAACTGGGCGCAGCTCCCGGTGGCGCCTGCCAGCGCTTGCTTGAGGCCCAGCAGCTGGTGACCGCGATCGATCCGGCCCTGGTCGATCCGCGGGTTGCGGCGCTCCCGGGCTTTCTGCAGTGGCGCAAGCGCGCCCGCGATGTGCGGCTGAAAGAGTTCCGGGGGTTTGACTGGATCGTGGCGGACATGAATATCGATCCGGTCAGCACGCTGGAGGCGATCGGGCGGATCGTGACAGCTCCCGGCGTCCACCCGCAGGGCATCATCGCCACGCTCAAATTGCCGCAGTGGTCGCGTGCCGAGGCCCTCGACACCTGGCTCGACCAGTTTCGCTCATGGGGTTTTGTCCCACAGGCCCGCCAGCTCTCCAGCGGTGGGCGGGAGATCTGTGTCGTCGCTCGGCGCCAACGGCTCAGGCCGTCGCGTTCGACTGGTCATCCCGCCACACATCGGCGGGGTCGGTGAGACTCCCGGAGAGCAGGTGCAGCCGGCCGGCAACGGTGTCGAGCACCAGGCTCCCGTCGCTGGCGATGCCCTGACACCGGCCCCGCAGCTTTCGGCCGTCTGCCTGATGCACCACCACATCCTGCCCGGTGAGCGCACAGAGTGGTTGGTAACGCTGCCGCAGCACTGTAGGATCCTGCTCCACATCCGCCAGCAGCCGGAGAAACCGCGGCATAAACTCCAGCAGGAACATCTCCCGCGGCAGCACCCGGCCGGTGAGATCGGGCAGCGTGATCAGCCGCTTCTGCAAACCGTCCGGTGCTTGGCGGGAACTGCCGCTGGTGTTGACTCCGATTCCGAAAATCAGGCGGCTCCCCGCCACTGTTTCCACCAAAATGCCCGCCAGCTTCCGCCCCAGCACTTCCACATCATTGGGCCAGCGCACACGGGGAACGAGTTCGGGTTCCAGCGCCGCCACAGCCTCGGCGAGGGCCACGCCGCACACCAGCGACCAACTCGGCCGCGGTCCTGAGCCTCCCGGCACCGCTGCCGCCTCCAGCACCAGGCTCATAGCCAAACTGCCGGGGGCCTGCCACCACCCCGCCTGCCGCCGGCCACGGCCGGCGGTTTGACGGTCGGCCACAATCACCACTGGCAGGAGAGCGGCGGGATCGGCCGCCCACTCCCGGGCCCGATCCATGGTGGATCGGGTCGCTGCCAACTGTTCAAAGGCCTGGAGTCCACAGCCGGCCAGAAGCACCTCCCGCCGCAACGGATCAGAGGCGGCTTCATCTGCTCTTGAATTGGTTGGGAGTCGCGCAGCCATCACATGCCCTCACTCACCGTATTCCTCCAGAAAGGGCCAACCCCCGCACCCCTTGGCTGCGGAAGACTGGCCGGGGGAATTCCGGTAAGGAAGGGATTCTACGGGGCGGCCGGACAGATTCCACGCCCCCTGCGACCTTGACCCCCGCGTGAGGGCCGTGGTACTTCCCAACTTGAATCCTTTTCTTCATTCCATTTTCTTCAGGTGTGATGCGGTCCCTGGGGACCACTCACCGAGGAAGTTCCGCTCGTGCGCCGTATTCTCCGACTGACGGGATGGTGGCTGTCGCTCGCCCTCTGCAGCGTCATGGCGCCCCTGCGCGCCCAAACCGTCGCGCTGCCGTCGCCGGCTGCATCGTCGCTCGATCGCCTCGCACAGGCCCCCCCTTCACTCTCGCCCCCTCCGGCCGGCTGGGATGCCTACGCGCCCCAGGCAACGCAGGTTTTTCCATCGGCGCCCCAGACAGGCTCCTGGGCGCCTTCGGCACTGGGTGGCATACCGGGCTATCCAGGCTATTCAACGGCGCCTCCCTCGCTGGTGCCTCCGCAGGGGCCCGCCCCTGCCAATAGCTCGCTCCTCTCCAGCATCCCGGCGGTGCCCAATCCGATGGCCAGCCCCACCGTGCAGCAGACGATGCGCCTCTATCAGGGCGCTCGCGGCAGCTGGGCCTATCTCTACGGCGACGGTGACGGCACCAACGTGGGAGTGAATGAACTCGACACCACGGCCACCTTTGCGGTTCCCTTCTTCCACAATTCGCAAGCCAATCTCAACCATGCCCCGCTGTTGGTCACGCCGGGCTTCGGTCTGCAGTTGTGGGACGGCCCACAGACGAGCAATTCCATGCAGGCCGACCTGCCGCCCAGCACCTACGACGTGTTTCTCGACACCGCCTGGAACCCGCAGTTCACACCCCTGTTTGGTGCTGAACTCGGCCTGCGGGTCGGCTTCTACACCAACTGGGATGTGTTCGTCTGGGAGAGCTGGCGCCTGATGGGCCGCGCAGTCGGCACGCTGCAGCTCACGCCCACGATGCAGGGCAAGGCCGGGATCGCCTATCTCGATCGCAATCAGGTCAAGCTCCTCCCCGTGCTCGGCGTGACCTGGGTACCCAATCCAGACGCCCGCTACGACATTCTCTTCCCCGCTCCCAAAGCCTCACGGCGTTTCCGGGAGACCCCCAAACATTCGCTGTGGGGCTTCGTGGCGGGTGAATACGGCGGCGGCGCGTGGACCTTCCGCCGCATGAACGGCTTCGGCAACACCGGCGAAATTACCCCCTTCGATTACAACGACATCCGGATCACGGGCGGATGCGAGTGGATCCCCAAAACGCCCAACGGTTTGGCAGGGAGCGCCGAGGTGGGATATGTGTTTTACCGGCAGCTCTACTATGTCAATCATTCGCCGCAGAGTTCACAGATTCAGGATCTCGACGACACGTGGATGCTGCGCTTCAGCCTGGCCTATTGAACAGCGCAGGCCGTATGAAGCATCTCAATCGCATGATGGGCTGGGCGATCCTGCTGGCGGCGACGCTGGCCGGGGTCGGGCTGCGCGCAGCCGATCCTGAGCCGGAACAGGGATTTCCGGATGCCTTCCGCCCGTTTGATGCCGAGGGGGTGTCGCAGTTGCCGCCGGTGGACGATGCCGGCGTGCGGCGCATCCGGCTGGCAGCGCTGGGAGATCCACAAGATCTCCAAGAGCCGCTCCTGGCCGATGAACTGGCCGCACCTGGCCAGCCCCGCCAGGAGTTCACCCCGCCGTCGGGCCGGGCCCGTCCGCCTGGTGTGAAGCCGGGCATTCTCCAGCAGGCGATCTCCACCTTTACGGAGCTGCCCAAGCTGGGGAGCAACGGGCTGGGGCTGACTGTCCTGGATCAATCGCTGACGCTGGGGCTCCCCATTCCCGGCGCCGAAGCGGGCCTGCTCATCACTCCGGGCTTCAGCGCGATCATCATCGACCAGCCGGCGGGGGTCGATCTGCCATCAGAGCTCTACGATTCCTATCTGCAGGCCCGCCTGATGTGGAAGGTGAGCCCGCGGTTGGGCGTCGATGTGGCGGTGGCTCCCGGCTGGTACAGCGATTTCAAAAACGACACTTCCCAAGCCCTGCGCATCACCGGCCATGGATTCGGCGCGTGGGAGGTCAACGAAAACCTGCGGGCCGTGCTGGGCCTGATCTACCTTGATCGTCGCGACGTCAACATGCTGCCAGCTGGCGGTCTGGTCTGGACGCCCAGCGATGACAAGCGGTTTGAGCTGATCTTTCCCCGCCCGCGGCTGGCTTGGCGCATCGGGGAATATCCGCGGGCCTCTCAGTGGGTCTATCTCGCAGCGGAGTTTGGCGGCAGTCAGTGGGCGATGCAGTCGACCACCGGCCAAGACCAGATTGTGGTGATGCGCGACTACCGGCTGCTGGCCGGCTGGGAGCGACGCCCGGAGAATCTCGGACTCAGTTGGCGCTTGGAATCGGGCTTCGTGTTCGGGCGAACGGTGCAGTATTACTCCTCCACCGAAGCCCCCTTCAGCCCCGGCGACACGTTCCTGGTGCGCGCTGGAGTGTGGTATTAATGCCAGCCGCCCTACCGCGGCGCGGCGGGCACGAGTTGGTCCCGGCCGATCTCGCGGCCATTGACGATCAGCAGTGCCTCATCCGGCAGCCGCGGCTCAAACTGCAACCGCTCAAGCGTCGCAATGTCGAACTCCAGCGGCAACGATCCGGCCACGGAAAATCGCGTCCCCTGCATGCCCGCGGTCACCTCGCGGGCAGAAAACTCCCTCCGGAAGGCCGCAAAGGCCGCCTCATCGCAGCCCTCACGGGCTTCGATGTCCAGCGCCAACAGCCCCCCCCGCTGCGGCTGGCCGGAGGAAAACGTAGCCGTCAGCCGCTGGGCGCGCACCGCCTCGCCATCCGCCTCGAGCCGCAGCTTTTCAGCCGCCAGCGGCAGTGAGGCCCCCACCAAAAACCGCACGCCCACCACCGCCTCTGCCTGCCGCAGAAAGATGACCGCATCGGGTGGCAGATCGGTGCCCGGCGCCACCGGCGCCTCTGCCGTCCAGACCGCGCAGGCAACCGGTAGCAGCAGGTGCGCCTCCAGCAGGGCGAGCTGCTCTGGATCCACCTTGAAGGCGGGTAGAAATGGATCGAAGAGCCATCCCGCCGTGATCCGTGAACCATCCTGCGAGGCGCTGAGAAAGGGCTTGAGATGCTGCGCCTTGTGGTGGCCGGCAGAGCCCACAGGATTCTTCTTGATGCCGTAGGGATCGCCCCGGCCATCAAACAGGAGCGTCACATTCGCCGTGCGTGCGTCACCGGGCAGATTGATCAGCAGGCCCTTGTCCTCGGCACCGCGGCTTTCCCCGGCGATGCCGAGTGAAAGCGTGGAGCCGATGTGGTTGGTGAGCCGTTGCCAGGGCTGATCCCCCGCCCGCTCCACCACAAACCGGGGAATCTCCGCCTGCATCTCTTCCAGCTGGCTCGGCGGTGGAATCCAGCGGCAGGCGCTGCGAAACACCAGCAACCGGCTGCGCACCGCCGGCTGCAGCCAGCCAGCCCCCTCCGAAACCGACTCCCGCGTCAGCCAGCCCGCCTCGGCGAGGTGGTCGTCGAGATAGCCGAGGCCGTAGAGGGTGTCGTAGTCGCGGCTGTGCGGACCAGAGAGGCGTTCCGCCGGCGCAAACCAGTGCGCCGCCATGCCCGTCCAGAAAAATTCCAGCACCGCTTCCGCCTCCGCCCGCACTCGATCGCTCCGGGCATGCTTGGCGATCAGGGCGAGCGAATCGAGGTCGATGCCATAGTAGGTCGGACTGAGATATTCCGTGATCCCCCGGGAGCGGGTGAAAGCGAGCCACTCGGCCCACAGCGTCTCCCCCTCCCGCTCGATCTCCTCTCCCTGCACACTGCCGATCGAAAGCAGGTTCCAGATCTTCATCAGGCAGATATTGGTGTAGCCGAGTTTCACGTCATGGCGACGCAGGGCCGGCAGCGCATCGCGCTGCATGAGATCGAGCAACTCCAGGCTGCGGGGAGTGAATTTGGCGGCATGTTCCACACGCAGCAGTCCGGCGAGTTGCAGCGCAAACTCCACCGCATTTTTGTCGGTGACTTTTGCATCTCCGTTGCGCCAGCGGAAATTGCCGAAGTCGGGGTCTTCGGCAGAAGTTTCCTGCATCGACCGGGCCAGCTCCAAGGCCTCCTCAACGGCCGCGGGGGCATAGTCATTGCCGACCGCCTCGAGGGCAAACCGCAGCACACCGCGAATCCCCTGCCGGGCGCCGGGCTGGCGCAAGAGGGCAGCCTGGACGTCGAGTTGTGCGGTAGCGAGGTTGGGCACCGTCTCCTCGCGGATCCGCAGATTGCGAAACCACACCTTGCCACCATGGTTTTGCAGGGACACAAAACCCTCCAGCGGCTTGGTGCGCGTTTCCGTCGACGTGGATTGGTCGTAATCCTGTATC
>Ga0164295_10001525_pt1 | contig 19228 bp, 15 predicted proteins | sample GEODES006metaG_FD_111798 | JGI IMG/M metagenome (GOLD analysis project Ga0164295, IMG submission 111798) | Oligotrophic lake water microbial communities from Sparkling Lake, Wisconsin, USA - GEODES006 metaG | ecosystem: Environmental > Aquatic > Freshwater > Lake | place: USA: Sparkling Lake... | reverse complement strand
AAAGGATATGATTTTCAATTATATATGATAAATATTGATGGTACTGGATTAAAACAAATTACCTATGAAAGTGAATTTAATGCGTTTCCACAATTTTCACCGGACGGAAAAAAATTAGTGTTTTCAAGTAACCGCCAACAAGATAAAGCGCGAGAAACAAATGTATTTATTGCGGATTGGGTGGAAACAGATGAAGTTGAAAATGCCGATAGAAAAAATTTAAAAAAACATATTTCGTATTTAGCTTCTGATGCCTTAGAAGGAAGACTTTCAGGAAGTAAAGCTGAAAAAACAGCAGCGAAATATATTGAAAGTGAATTTAAAAAATTAGGTTTACAACCTTATAATAAAACATTTTTACAACCTTTTTCATATCGATACAAAACCAATCCACATGCAGATTCCACTGTTGTAGGAGATTTATTAAATTCAAATAATGTAATTGCTTATTTAGATAATGGGGCAAATAAAACCATTATTATAGGAGCACATTACGACCATTTAGGTAAAAACGAACATAACAATTCAACCAAACCTTTCTCTAAAGGAATGATACATAATGGCGCAGACGATAATGCTTCTGGTGTGGCAGGCGTGTTAGATTTAGCTCGAATGTATGCAAAAAATAGTACCAAAGAAAAAGTAAATTTCATTTTTGCATTGTTTGCTGGTGAAGAAGATGGCTTAATTGGTTCGAAGCACATGGCAGAAACTGTAAAAACACTTTATCCAAATGTAATTACTATGATTAACATGGATATGATTGGACGATTAGACGATAAGAAAAGTCTTATTGTTGGTGGAACCGGTACTTCTCCAATTTTTTCAGAATTAATTCAACGTAACAAACCTGCGGGATTTGGGGTTACAGAAGAAACTGGAGGTATTGGACCATCAGATCATACTTCATTTTACTTAAAAGATATTCCTGTACTGTTTTTATTTACAGGAACGCATGAAGATTATCACAAACCAAGTGATGATGAAGAAAAAATTAATTATTATGGCGTAACCAATATTGTAAATTATGTGTTTAGAATTGCGAATGAATTGGCCGAAAAAGAAAACATTGAATTTACCAAAACCAAAATAAACAGCGAAAAGAAAATGGCAAAATACAAAGTAACACTTGGTATTATGCCAGACTATGCTGAACATGGTGATGGGTTACATGTAGATGGCGTAACGGAAGACCGACCAGCCATTAAAGCCGGAATTAAAGAAGGTGACATAATAACAAAAATTGGCGATTGTGAAGTCAAAGAAGTATATAGTTATATGGAATGTTTAGCCAAAATTAACTCAGGTGAAACGAAAGAAGTTATTTTTATTAGAGACGGAAAAACTAATAAGGTAAACGTAACGTTTTAATAAAAACTTATAAATGACAAACGAACAAACCGCCATAAAAGCTACCTATTTTAGTATTATTGGCAATACATGCTTAGCACTTATAAAAGGATTAGCAGGTTTTTTCGGAAATTCTTATGCATTAGTTGCTGATGCCATAGAATCTATAACGGATATTTTTGCTTCGTTTTTGGTTTTATTTGGTATAAAATATTCTAACCGACCTGCAGATGAAAATCATCCTTACGGTCACGGAAGAGCCGAACCTTTAATTACATTTTTGGTTGTTGGATTTTTAATCACTTCGGCTACAATTATTGCTTACAAAAGCATTCAAAATATAAGTACGCCGCATGATTTACCAAAAGCTTGGACATTAATTGTGTTAGCTGGAATTATTTGCTGGAAAGAATATTCGTTTCAAATGGTAATAAAAAAAAGTGTTATTACTAACAGCTCTTCTTTAAAAGCAGATGCCTGGCATCATAGAAGCGACGCCATTACTTCAATAGCCGCTTTTATTGGAATTTCGATAGCTTTAGTTTTAGGAAAGGGTTACGAAGCGGCAGATGATTGGGCAGCATTATTCGCTTCTTTTTTCATTATTTATAATAGTTATTTGATTTTCCGACCTGCATTAGGTGAAATTATGGACGAACATCGGTATGATGATTTAGTAGAAAATATTCGCATTGAATCATTAAAAGTAGATGGAATAATAGGTACAGAGAAATGTTTTATCAGAAAAGCAGGAATGAAATATCATGTGGACTTACACGCAATTGTTGATGCAACTATTTCTGTGAAAGAAGGACACGATTTGGCGCACAAACTAAAAGACACTTTGAGAAGTCAAATTTTAGAACTTGGACATGTTCTAATTCATATTGAACCAAATGAATAATTAATAAAACAAAAAGTAAAATAAAAAACCTCCCATTCCTGAGAGGTCTTATTTATTTTTACTCGAAATCGTAAATCGTAAATCAAAATTACATATTACGTCGATATTGTCCCCCAACCTCAAACAACGCACTGGTAATTTGACCTAACGAACACATTTTTGTAGCTTCCATTAATTTCTCAAAAATATTTTGATTATTGATGGCGGCGTCTTGAATACTATTCAATTGTTCAGCTACTTTTTCAGCACCAGATTGATGTAGGTTATATAACATATCAATTTGATATTTTTTCTCTTCTTCAGTTGCACGAATGACTTCCGCCGGAATAACCGTAGGCGAACCTTTTGAACTTAAGAACGTATTTACTCCAATAATTGGAAATTCACCTGTGTGTTTCAAGGTTTCGTAATACAAACTTTCCTCTTGTATTTTCGAACGCTGATACATCGTTTCCATCGCTCCCAATACACCGCCACGTTCTGTAATTCGATCAAATTCTTGTAAAACTGCGTCTTCCACTAAATCCGTCAATTCTTCAATAATAAATGAACCTTGAATTGGGTTTTCGTTTTTCGCTAAACCTAATTCTTTGTTAATAATCAATTGAATCGCCATGGCTCTTCGAACTGATTCTTCTGTGGGTGTGGTTATTGCTTCATCGTACGCATTGGTGTGCAACGAATTACAATTATCATAAATCGCATACAACGCTTGTAAAGTGGTACGAATATCATTAAAATCAATTTCTTGTGCATGCAACGAACGCCCCGAAGTTTGAATATGGTATTTCAACATTTGTGCTCTTTCGTTGGCTCCGTATTTATTTTTCATGGCTTTCGCCCAAATTTTACGAGCCACGCGACCTATAACTGCATATTCAGGATCCACTCCATTAGAGAAAAAGAACGATAAATTCGGACCGAAATCATTGATATCCATTCCTCTACTCAAATAGTATTCTACATAGGTAAAACCATTCGACAACGTAAATGCTAATTGGGTAATTGGGTTCGCTCCTGCTTCTGCAATATGATATCCAGAAATAGAAACGGAATAAAAATTACGCACATTTTGCTTGATGAAATATTCTTGTACGTCCCCCATTAATCGTAAGGCAAATTCAGTGGAGAAAATACACGTATTTTGTGCTTGATCTTCTTTTAAAATATCGGCTTGCACGGTTCCGCGAACTTGTGATAAGGTTTTAACTTTGATATCATTATAAATATCCGAAGGCAAAACTTGATCTCCAGTTACCCCTAACAACATCAAACCTAAACCATTATTTCCTTCAGGCAAAGTTCCTTGGTACGATGGACGAGTAACGCCTTTTTTCTTAAAGATATCGTTGATTTTAGCTTCAACTTCTGCTTGCAAACCATTTTCAATAATGTATTTTTCACAATTTTGATCAATAGCCGCATTCATGAAAAATCCTAATAACATGGGTGCTGGTCCATTAATTGTCATGGAAACCGAGGTCATTGGATGACTCAAATCGAATCCTGAATACAATTTTTTAGCATCGTCTAAACAACAAATTGAAACCCCTGCATTTCCAATTTTCCCATAAATATCAGGACGAATATGTGGATCATTTCCATACAAAGTAACTGAGTCAAAAGCCGTTGACAAACGTTTTGCGGGCAATCCGGCAGAAACATAATGGAAACGCTTATTAGTGCGTTCTGGTCCGCCTTCTCCTGCGAACATTCTACTTGGGTCTTCGCCTTCTCTTTTAAATGGGTATAAACCAGACGCAAAAGGAAATTCTCCAGGAACGTTTTCTTGTAAATTCCATTTTAAAATATCGCCCCAAGCTTGGTATTTTGGCAAGGCTACTTTTGGAATTTGCGAATGCGATAACGATTCGGTATGCGTAGCTATTTTAATTTCTTTATCACGAACTTTAAAACTGTAAACCGGATTTTTGTATTTGTTTACTTTTTCATCCCAAGTTAAAATGATTTCCCAATTGTAAGGATCTAAGTTCATTTTTACACGATCGAATTCTTTAGTCAATAATGAAACGAAATCTTTGTTATCCGCATTTATTCTTATAGAATCTTCAACAATTCCAGCTTTATCTAATTGAGGTAAATTTCCGTTAACTGATTCCACAGTTTTAAAAATCCCATATAATTTTTGCGCTACTTCGACTTGTGAAAGTGCAGTTTCATCGTATTTTCTATTGTTTTCAGCGATTTCAGATAGATAACGGGTTCTATGTGGAGGAATTACGAAAATTTTCTCGCTCATCTCACGGGTGATTTCAAAAGTCGATTCTAAATCAGCTCCTGTTTTTTCTACAATCTTATCCATAATCGATTTGTAGAGCGTGTTCATCCCTGGATCGTTGAACTGTGATGCAATCGTTCCGAAAATGGGCATAGTATTCGTATCAACATCCCACAAATTATGATTGCGTTGGTATTGTTTTTTTACATCTCGAATCGCATCTAAGGCACCACGTTTGTCAAATTTATTTAAGGCTACTAAATCAGCAAAATCCAACATATCGATTTTTTCTAATTGCGTGGCTGCACCAAATTCTGGCGTCATAACATATAACGAAACATCCGAGTGATCCATAATTTCTGTATCTGATTGACCAATTCCAGACGTTTCTAGTATAATGATATCGTATTTAGCAGCTTTTAAAACCTGAATGGCCTCAGCTACATATTTTGATAAGGCTAAATTCGATTGACGAGTGGCCAACGAACGCATGTAAACACGAGAATTATTAATCGCATTCATACGAATTCTATCCCCTAATAAGGCACCACCTGTTTTACGTTTTGAAGGGTCAACTGAAATTAATCCGATTGTTTTTTCTGGAAAATCGATTAAAAAACGACGAACCAATTCATCAACCAAAGAAGATTTACCTGCACCACCCGTTCCGGTAATTCCTAAAACTGGAATTTTTGAAGTTTCGTTCTTTTGGTGAATTTGGTCAAAAACCGATTTAGCAATTTCTGGAAAATTTTCAGCTGCAGAAATTAATCGGGCAATAGCTGTTGGATTTTTTTCTTCTATATGCGATAATTCTCCAGTCAATTTATCTCCAATTGGATAATCCGAACGTTGTACTAAATCATTAATCATGCCTTGCAATCCCATGGCTCTTCCATCATCGGGAGAATAAATTCTTTCGATGCCGTATGCGTGAAGTTCTGCTATTTCTGATGGTAAAATTACGCCGCCGCCGCCGCCAAATATTTTAATATGCCCAGCTCCTTTTTCCTTAAGTAAATCGTACATGTATTTAAAATACTCATTATGACCCCCTTGGTAAGAGGTCATTGCAATTGCATTAGCATCTTCCTGAATAGCGGTATTCACAACTTCTTCCACACTTCTGTCATGACCAAGATGAATCACCTCAACACCTGTAGCTTGAATAATTCTACGCATAATGTTTATGGCTGCATCGTGTCCGTCAAAAAGTGATGCTGCTGTTACAATTCTTACTTTATTGACAGGTATATAAGGTATTTGTGGTTCCATTTTTGAATATTAATCGATTTTAAGGCTGCAATTTACGAATTTAATAATTTTTATTTCTAATTTATAGAAGTAAAAAATCAACAAAAATTTAAAATAATTTTTTATTAGAAAAAATAAAATGTAATGAATAAAAATTGAAAAAACAGAATTATTTATTAACCAAAATTCTAATTAGTTGAAGCAATTATTTAGAAATTTAACATGTAATACGATAACTATAACAAAAACTTAACAGTTTTAACTAACTAATATTCTGATATTTGCAACAAATAAATAGTTTTTTAAGGTTAGTTTTTAGTTAAGAAACAACTGGAATTAAGGTTTCAGTTGTTTTTTTATGCCTTTTTTGGTTTTTTATATATTGAATTACTTCCGAATTAAATATTTCCCACTTTTCTACGTTTACTACGTGACCACAGTTTTCAAAAACTACTAATTGTGAAGTTTTATAATGACTTTCCACAACTTTTCTTACAGAAGGTAGAAACATATAATCTTCGTTACCCATTACATATAAAGTTGGTACTTGCAATTCCACTTGACGAAACCATTTTAAAATAGGATTAATTTCTGCTGTTAATTTAAACCATTTAATAAATTCTTTTTGATACAATTTTTTTGCTTCATTAATAAATAACAAACGTGATTGTTTATGATTTTTGTTTGGCATAATTACAAATGCAAAAAAACGATACAAAACCAAATACGGTAAAACATATTTAAATGTATTTCCTAACCGCATTAAAATTTGGGAGCGAAAATTCATTTTCAAAATCGCGCCGCCCATAATCATGCTTTCCACTCTGTTTTCGTGCATTTCTGCAAATTGTCGGATTACGATTGTCCCTAAAGAAATACCAATAAAATGGGATTTTTCGATGTTTAAATGATTTAAAACCTCCAAAACATCATTCGCAATAGCTTCAAATGTGTATTTTTTTGTGATTTTTTCTTTTGAATTACCATGACCACGTAAATCTAATAACAAAACATTAAAATGAGTTTTGAATTCTTTTATTTGTTTAAACCAAATAGATGAACTACCTCCTGCACCATGAACAAATGTTACCCATTCGGTTGAATTTTTGTTTTCGTATGTGGTGTAAGCTATCATTTTTATTTGTAAATGTATAGCTTTTCTTGTAACAAAGTGAAATAATCGAAAGCTTTAACTAAGCGAGTTCCATACCAAGAAAACATTTCGCCATCCACAAAAATAGTTTTTGCGTGGTGCGTATGTCTTCCTAACTCGAAAGCGTGTTCATCTGTAAATGGAAAAGGTTCGGAAGATAAAAACACAAAATCAGGATCCCCTTGAATTCGCATTTTATTTATGACTACTTCTGGATATCTTCCTTCATATTTTGGATTAGTATCATAGATATTTTCTAATCCATTCATTTTGAGCATCTCATTTATAAATGTATTGCCAGCAGCAACCATGTAGGGATTTGCCCAAATAAAATACGCTACTTTTTGTTTGGTATTTTCTTCAAATTTAGATGCAACAAGCGTTTGAAATTTTTGATATCTGAAGTTGATTTTATCAATCCATTTTTGCGCATTGGTTCGTTTATTAAACAAATTACCAAAATCTTCAATCATTTTATTATTGTCTGCAATCGTAACAATATCTGTTACCCAAACAGGACAAATAGTTCTTAATTGCTCGACAATTTCTTGGGTATTTTCTTCTTTATTGGCAATAATTATATCGGGTTGTAAGGCTTTTATTTTATCGATTTTAATATTTTTCGTACCACCAATAATTTCTTTAGTGGATTTAAAATGAAACGGATGCACGCAAAACTTAGTAATTCCGACGATTTCATCTTCCAAACCCAAATCGTAAAGCAATTCCGTTTGTGAAGGCACTAAAGAAATAATTCTCTTTGGTGTGTTTTCAAAAGTGTGAATGGTGCCAAGTTGATCGGTGAATTGTTTCATATTATTTGGTGTAGGGTTCTCGGTTTTGGAATTATTCTATAAAAAAAAATTTACTTTTTACTCAAAATAATTTCCATTTCCGCTTGTAACTTCAAAGCTTCTTCCCTAGCCTTTTCAGCAAAATCAGTTCCGTTTGATGCGTAAATTATACCTCTTGAAGAATTAATCAGCAAACCAACATTTTCATTCATTCCGTATTTGCAAACTTCGGCTAAACTTCCGCCTTGAGCTCCCACACCTGGTACTAATAAAAAACTATTAGGAACAATTTTACGAATTTCTGTAAAATATTCTGTTTTTGTAGCCCCTACAACATACATTAAATTGTCACTATTTTTCCAATTTTTAGACGTTTCTAAAACCGTTTTATACAATTCTTGCCCATTAGTATTTAATGTTTGAAAATCGAAAGCGCCTTCGTTTGAAGTTAAAGCCAACATAATGGTATGTTTGTTTTCAAAAGCCAAAAAGGGTTCTACAGAATCTTTTCCCATATAGGGTGCAACAGTAACCGAATCAAAATTTAAATCTTCAAAAAAAGCTTTGGCATACATGGTCGAGGTATTTCCAATATCGCCTCGTTTTGCATCGGCAATTGTGAAAATATTGGGATAGTTATTGTTGATATAATCGATTGTTTTCTGTAACGATTGCCAACCTTTGATACCATATGCTTCATAAAATGCTGTATTTGGTTTGTACGAAACACATACATCGTGCGTAGCATCAATGATCGCTTTATTAAATTCGAAAATTGGATCTTCTGTTGTTAATAAATGGGTTGGGATTTTAGTCAAATCTACATCTAAACCAATACATAAAAATGATTTTTTAAGTCGGATTTGTTCAATAAGTTGTGGTGTTGTCATTTTATTAGTTTTGTGTTTACAAAAGTATAAATAATTTATTGAGATGTTACAAACCTGCAATATGTTTTATTAGAATAATGAAATCAATTACATAATAATTACTTATATTTGCTATAAATTTATTTAATACATTGAAAATCATAGCACAAATAGTAATTTTTATTTTCATAACATCTTTAATGAAACCATCTTTTAATTGGTTTGTTAAGGATATTGAAAAATGTTATTCCTATTGTGATTTAGAAAAAGACACCAATAATTCTGAAGAAAAAGAATTAGAAAAAAACGAATTTGATTTTTTTGACAAAATAATATTTACAGAAAAAATTTACTTCATATCATTAATTAATTATGATTGTATAAATTTATTTCATTTTCTAAACAATCATAATTCCCAATTCAAAGAAATTTTTTCTCCACCACCAGAATTAGTTTAATATATATTCAGTTATCGATGTTGCATTCAACATCAAAGAATAATTTATTAAATTTATATTTTGGTATGTCAAAAAAAATCAATCTTTTTTCAAACCTTAAATCTGATTTTGCTTCAGGTTTAGTAGTTTTTCTAGTGGCTTTGCCATTATGTCTCGGTATTGCATTAGCAAGCGGAGCACCTTTATTTTCGGGTATTATTTCGGGTATTGTAGGCGGTGTAATTGTTGGTTACTTAAGCCAATCTCATTTAAGTGTTTCTGGTCCAGCAGCGGGTTTAACTGCAATAGTTTTATCAGCCATAACCGATTTAGGTTCATTTAACATTTTTCTTTTAGCTGTTTTACTTGCAGGATTAATTCAGTTAGCTCTTGGTTTTATTAAAGCCGGAAGTATTTCAAACTATTTTCCAAATAATGTTATTGAAGGCATGTTGGCTGGAATTGGAGTAATAATAATATTGAAACAAATTCCTCACGCATTTGGTTATGATCCAGATTTTGAAGGTGATGAATCTTTTTTTCAACCTGATGGACAAAATACTTTTTCAGAAATTTTCAATATATTTAATCATGTCCAATTAGGTTCAATTGTTATAGCCATTATTTCATTAGCGATATTAATATTATGGAATAAAGTTGACATTTTAAAGAAGGTAAAACTAATTCCACCTGCTTTAGTAGCAGTTATTGTTAGTATTTTATTAAATGAGTTTTTTATCCAATCGGGAAGTGATTTAACAATTGTAAAAGAACACTTGGTTAGTTTACCTGTTCCAAAATCTTTGGAAGAATTCAAAAATATCATTGTAACTCCAGATTTCAGTGCAATCTCAAATTCAAAAGTTTGGATTGTTGCCATAACTATTGCTGTCGTTGCTTCAATTGAAACCTTATTATGTATTGAGGCTTCCGACAGAATGGATGCCCAAAAAAGATATACCAACACTAATGTAGAATTAAAAGCACAAGGAATTGGCAATATTTTAAGTTCACTTTTAGGCGGTTTGCCAATGACTTCTGTAGTAGTTAGAACCACAGCTAATAATACAGCTGGAGCAAAATCAAAAATGTCAGCAATAATTCATGGCGTACTTTTGTTAGTGAGTGTTTTAGCAATCCCATCCATATTGAATAAAATTCCGTTAGCAACATTAGCCGCGGTTTTATTATTAGTGGGTTATAAATTGGCTAATCCTAAAACAATTAAGCATTTTTGGGAAAAAGGAAAATATCAATTCATCCCATTTATAGCAACTTTTGGTGCAGTAGTTTTTACTGATTTATTAAAAGGAGTTGCTTTAGGAATGATTATAAGCGTTATATTTGTTTTAAAGGGAAATATGAAACGTGCTTATCATTTCAAAAAAGAAGAATATCATCATGATGGGGATATTATTCATATTGATTTAGCGCAAGAAGTTTCGTTTTTAAATAAAGCTGCCATAAAAACAACATTATCTGAAATCCCAGAAAATTCCAAAGTAATCATCAATGCCTCTGATACTGTTTATATCGCACATGATGTATTAGATCTTATAAAAGAATTTAAAAAGATCCGAGCAAAAGATGAAAATATTAATGTAACACTTGTTGGTTTTAAAAAGGTATATGAGTTGGAAAATTCTGATGGATTTAAAAATACTGTATCATTTGAGAACCAATACGATGCTATGAAACGAAAAATAATACCAGTTGAAATTAATAAAACAGATATAATAGAATAAATATATATATTATGAAAACATTAAATAAAGAATTACAAGCTTCAATTACACCAAGAAAAGCCTTAGAAATACTTAAAGAAGGAAATTCAAGATTTATACAAAATTTAAAAGCGCATCGAGACTTACTTGAACAAGCTAATGATACCAGAGATGGGCAGTGGCCTTTCGCAGTTATTTTGAGTTGCATTGATAGTCGAACATCTGCCGAGCTAATTTTTGATCAAGGATTGGGTGATATATTTTCAGTAAGAATTGCTGGAAATATTGTAAATACTGATATATTGGGAAGTATGGAGTTTGCTTGTAAAGTAGCAGGTTCTAAATTAATTGTGGTTTTAGGTCATAGTAAATGTGGTGCAGTAAAGGGTGCTTGTGACCATGTTGAAATGGGAAATCTAACAGAACTTTTGTCTAAAATTCAGCCAGCGGTTTATCAAGAAAAACAAACATTAACTAACAGAACTGCAGGTAATTTAACTTTTGTTGAAAATGTTGCCGAGATAAATGTAAAAAGAAATGTGAAGAATATTATTGAAAGAAGTTATATTTTAGAGCAGATGGTAGAAAATGGCGAAATAGGTATTATAGGAGCTATGCATGATTTAGAGACAGGTAATGTAACATTTTATCACGATGTGGAGTTTATTAAAGATGAACATAATCCGAATTTCTCTGTTGCTGCTCTTCGACATTAAATTTTATTTTTATTTTATTGAAACGAATAAGATCAATTGTGGTTAATGAATATTAATTTTTATATATTTGAATTCTTACTAAAATTTAATTTTTTCAAATTAATCTGATTACGAAAACATAAACTATGAGCGATTTTTATAAAAAAATATTAGAAAATAACAAGAAATGGGTTGAAAGTCAATTAGCCCACGATGCAGATTATTTTAAAGATTTATCAAAAGGCCAAAATCCTCCTTTGTTATGGATAGGATGTTCAGATAGTAGAGTGCCAGCAAATGAAATCATTGGCGCAAAACCTGGTGAAGTTTTTGTTCACAGAAATATCGCTAACATGGTTGTTCATAGCGATATGAATATGTTAAGTGTTTTAGATTATGCAGTAAATGTTTTAAAAGTTAAGCATGTGATTGTGTGTGGTCATTACGGCTGTGGTGGTGTTAAAGCTGCTATGGGTAATGACTCTATCGGAATTATTGATAATTGGATTCGTCACATAAAAGATGTTTATCGTTTACACAACGAATATTTAGATTCTATTGACAATGACAATGACAGATTTAATACTTTTGTTGAACTTAATGTAAAAGAACAGGTATTTGACTTATCGAAAACTTCAATAGTGCAAGCAGCTTGGAAGAAAGGTCAAGATTTAACCTTACATGGTTGGGCCTACGGATTAAATTCAGGATATGTAACGGATTTAAATGTGAATATGAGTTCAAATAAAGATTTGGATGATGTATATCAACTAAAATTCTAATCGTTTAAATTTTCGTTAAATGCTGAAGGTAATAACTGAGGGATAAACTTTATTAAAATAGGCAATAATAAACCACCACCTGGAAGTAAAAAAATAGTAAGCGACGGAATGCTTTTGCAGATGTCCAATAACTGTTTTTTTACTTTCTTTTTTTCTTCAAAACTTAATTCATTTTGTGTGGATTTTCCTAATAATTTTACCAATTCTTTACTTTCAGAAAGTTCCTTAAGTAACCTAGTTTTATTTCTGCTTACTAACTTTGCAATGTTATCTTGCGTGTTGGTATAAAATTGTTTTACTGGATGATTTAAATTATAAAAAGGCAAACTTTTTTTATGTTTATTTATAAAATTAACTAATTCATAATCAATATTTTGATTATTTTTATTTAAACTTAATTTTAAAACTAAATCAGAAAGAAAAACTTGTTCGTAATCATAGACTATGCCATCACTTAAAAGTGTCATATGAGCGATTTCATACAAATACAAACTTTCTAATTCAGAACGATTTCCTTCAAAAACAACATCAATAATTTCGTTACTTTTTACTTTAGAAACTTTTGAATATCGTAAGGAATTTTCAAACATTTTTAACAATATTATATCATACTCTGATTTATGTTTTTTTACATTTAATGAAAACATAATTAACGCCAAACATTTACGTTCTAAATTCTTAAAAAAATCAAGTTCAATGGTCTTCTGATTCAAATAATATTCAAATGCCAAAATATCAATATACAACATGGAATTGGTTACCAGATGGGTGAAATTTTTAGTAACAATATTATCGTTTGTTTGTAAACGTTCGTTGATAATACTTTCTAATTTTTGATAAGAATTCGCATGTGGCAAAACCATATTTAGAAAACTGAAATTCCCTTTAGATATTACTGCATAAAATTGAAATAAATCTTCAATAAACATTTGATAATCAGCATCTTTATTTTTTTTATATAATGCAAATAAAGTAGCTAAAAAACCAACTTTTACTTTTTCTTCATTATCCCATTTAGAATCATCTAAATTACTATCCAGATGATAGTTTACTACATAACCATAGATTAGTCCACTTTTCTGGCAAGCTAAAAAAAATGACGCATCAGTTGTATAATCTGACACAGCAGTTCCATACTGATTTAGAAACTTGTCAATCCAACCGTTAATTGATGGGTTAATTTGCATGAAAGATCTCGTGTTTTAAATCGTAATTAATTAACAATCCAATGAATTTGCTGTAACTTTCCATTCCATCTTTTTGTTGATTCATCTTTAAAAATGAATCGTAAATGTATTCAAAAAAAGTATCAATCCAGGAATGATACTGTTTCCAAAAGGTTTTGTTTTCGTTAAAATTATCTAGCACACCTTTGTTAATATAGGCTTTATAGTTAGCACCACTACCTTCTTCCATTGTTTCTAAATTATATAAGCAATAATTTAATGCAAAAGCATAGGCCGAATATTGAAAATACACATCTTTATTTTGCGAAGCAGCAATAAATCCAATAAAATTACAATCACTTTCAGATGCAATTCCAGTTTGATGGGCCATTTCATGACAAATAGTTAACGGTGAAGAATATTTAGGTTTCAAATAATTTACCTGCGCTTCATTGGTAAATGGATTGAGATAACCCCCAAATCCCATATAACTTAATGGCAAACTAAAAATTGATGATTTGATACTTTTATGTTGGTATTGAATATGCGACAAAGGCAGAGGTAAATTATGATATCCGTTTGGTGCCATTTCATACATTTGTTGCTCCGAATAATTAAAAACTACTTTTTTATAATGTTCTTTTTCAATTTTAAGTTGTAATTGATTTGTTTTGGCGATTAATTTCAAGGTTAAATTTTGTAATTGTTCTTTAGTATACTCTTTTTCAATACCTATTTTTTCATGTAATGGAATTCGATAATAATTCAATCCCCACAAAAAGTGAAATAATAAATACAACATCGAAATAAAACCCAATATAGTCAAACCGTTTGATTTCCAATTTTTAAAGAATCCTATTCTATTGATAAATAACCATCTCAAAACAAGTAGTATCAAAACGACATAAGCAATATCACCAATAGAAATTGGAATCCAACCTAAAAGCAATCGACTAATCTTAGAAAGATACAAATACAAGCCATTACTATAATAGCGCTCTATGAAGTCTGGAAAAAGCGAGAGTACTTTGATCAGAATAATTTGAATAATAAAAAAGTATACCTTCTTCACAAAATGAATTTAAATTGTAAATATAACTACAATTTCATTTATTAAGAAATTAAACTTTGTAACTTTGTATGTCAAAAAAAATCTGAATAAATAATATAAAAAAGACAATTCATAAATGAGTCAAGAAGTAAGAAATTTAGAACCAAAAGTGCTTTGGAACAAATTTGCCGATTTAAATGCCGTTCCACGTCCCTCTAAAAAAGAAGAACGCGTTATTGCATTTATGATGAAATTCGGTCAAGAACTAGGTTTAAACACCAGTAAAGACGAAGTAGGAAACGTAATTATAAAAAAACCTGCAACTGCTGGAATGGAAAATCGTAAAACCATAGTTATGCAATCGCATTTAGATATGGTGCATCAAAAAAATAATGATACGGATTTCGATTTCGATACACAAGGTATTGAAATGTATGTGGATGGAGAATGGGTTCGTGCCAAAGGAACCACTTTAGGTGCCGATAATGGTTTAGGTGTTGCCACAATAATGGCAATTTTAGAAAGTACCACAATTCCGCACCCTGCAATTGAAGCTTTATTTACAATAGATGAAGAAACAGGAATGACTGGTGCAATGGGATTAAAAGGTGGTTTATTAGAAGGTGAAATCCTTTTAAATTTAGATACTGAGGAAGACGATGAAATTGATATTGGTTGTGCAGGCGGTGTAGACGTTACAGCAGTTGCTGAATACGATGAAGAAGATACACCTGCGGAAGCTGTTGGATACACCATTACCGTAAAAGGTTTAAATGGCGGACATTCAGGTATGGACATTGACAAAGGATTAGGAAATGCCAACAAAATTATGAACCGTTTATTATTTAATGGTTTTGAAGATTTTGGTTTACAAATTTCAACTATTCATGGCGGAAGCTTACGTAATGCTATTCCTAGAGAAAGCGTTGCGGAAGTTGCTATTGCTCCTATTTACGATGAAGCATTTACATTTGATATGCAAGAAATTATCAATGAAATAAAAGCTGAGTTTAAAACTACAGAACCCAATTTAGAAATTGTAATCGAAAAATCAGCTACAACCCCTACTAAAGTCATGCCGCCAATGGCTCAGTTTTACATGGTTCGATCTATTTATGCAGCACATAATGGGGTGTATAGAATGAGTGCCGATTTTGATAATTTAGTAGAAACCTCAAATAACATTGCAAAAATTACGGTAGCAAACGGTAAATTAACCGTACAATGTTTAACACGTTCTTCGGTAGAAACCTCAAAATTTGATTTAGCAAACGCTTTACGATCCGCTTTCGAATTAATGGGTTGCGAAGTGACTTTTGGTGGATCATATCCCGGTTGGACACCAAATGCCAACTCTGAAATATTAGATGTCTTAACTTCAATTTACGAAAAACAAAACGGAACCAAACCACACGTAGTTGCTTGTCACGCAGGTTTAGAATGTGGGATTTTAGGAACCAATTATCCAGAAATGGATATGATTTCTTTCGGACCAACCATCAAAGGCGCACACAGCCCAGATGAAAGAGCAAATATTGCATCCGCTCAAAAATATTGGAAATTTGTATTAGAAATTTTAGAAAATATTCCAGTTAGAAAATAGAAAAAAATAAAATAGTAAAAATAAAAATCCCAATCTTTCGATTGGGATTTTTTTAATTTATTTAGTTAAATACATCTTTCTTCTGGCATACAAGTCATAAAATTGATCATCTTTTAAATCATCAATAAATAAAATACTTTCGCCAGTTGATTTCATTTCTGGTCCTAAAGCTTTATTTACATTTGGAAACTTACTAAAAGAAAAAACCGGTTGTTTTATTGCATATCCTTTTAATTGCGGATTGAAAGTAAAATCGGTAACTTTATTTTTACCTAACATTACTTTAGTAGCATAATTCACATACGGCTCTCCATACGCTTTTGCAATAAAAGGCACCGTACGAGACGCTCTCGGATTGGCTTCAATGATATAAACAATATCGTCTTTTATTGCAAATTGAATATTTATCAATCCAACCGTTTTTAAAGCGACTGCAATTTTATGAGTATGATCTTTTATTTGTTGCATTACAAATTCACCTAAATTAAATGGAGGTAAAGTAGCATTACTATCACCAGAGTGGACACCACATGGCTCAATATGCTCCATAATTCCGATAATATATACGTTCCCATCAGCATCACAAATAGCATCAGCTTCAGCTTCAATAGCCCCATCTAAATAATGGTCTAATAAAAGTTTATTTCCAGGAATCGATTTTAATAAATCAATTACATGCTCTTCTAATTCTTGTTTATTGATTACAATTTTCATTCCTTGACCACCTAATACATAGGAAGGACGAACTAATAATGGGAAGTCTAACGTGTCAGCTAATTGCGAAGCTTCTTCAGCACTTTCAGCTATTCCAAATTGTGGAAACGGTATTTTTAATTCTGTTAATAAATCGGAGAATCTTCCTCTATCTTCTGCTAGGTCTAAAGCGTCAAATGATGTTCCTAAAATTTTAATTCCGTATTTCGATAGTTTTTCAGCTAATTTTAAAGCGGTTTGTCCACCTAATTGCACAATTACACCTTCTGGTTTTTCATGCTGAATAATATCATAAATATGTTCCCAAAAAACAGGTTCAAAATACAATTTATCAGCCGTATCAAAATCTGTGGAAACCGTTTCTGGATTACAGTTAATCATTATCGTTTCGTAACCACATTCTTTAGCAGCCAATACCCCGTGCACACAAGAATAATCAAACTCAATTCCTTGACCAATTCGATTTGGACCAGAACCTAAAACTACTACTTTTTTCTTATCTGTTACAATACTTTCATTATGAACGTATCTTGTTCCATCTGCTTTTTCAATTTCGGCCTCAAAAGTAGAATAATAATAAGGCGTTTGAGCTTTAAATTCTGCGGCGCAAGTATCTACTAATTTATAAACGCGTTGAATATTCATTTCGCCACGTAATTTATGAACTTGACTTTCCAAACATCGCATCATATGAGCAATCTGTCGGTCTCCATATCCTTTTTGCTTGGCTTCTAATAATAATTCTTTAGGTAAAGTATCTACTTTGTATTTTGAAATTTCTTTCTCTAAATGAAATAATTCTTCATATTGCTTCAAAAACCACATGTCTATTTTGGTGATTTCATGAATTCTACTCAATGGAATTCCCATCGCAATAGCGTCATAAATCACAAAAACTCTGTCCCAACTTGCATAGGTAAGTTTTTCAATAACTTGATCATAATTGGTATAACCCTTTCCGTCTGCTCCTAAGCCATTTCGCTTAATTTCAAGCGATTGGGTTGCTTTATGAAGCGCTTCTTGAAAGGAACGTCCAATTCCCATTACTTCTCCTACCGATTTCATTTGTAAACCTAAGGTTCTATCAGATCCTTCAAACTTATCAAAATTCCATCGAGGTATTTTTACAATCACATAATCTAAAGTTGGTTCAAATAAAGCGGAAGTAGATTTTGTAATTTGATTTTGCAATTCATCTAAATTATATCCTAATGCTAATTTCGATGCGATTTTTGCAATTGGATATCCAGTAGCTTTTGATGCTAATGCGGAAGAACGTGACACACGAGGATTAATTTCAATAGCTACAATGTCTTCTTTTTCATCTGGTGAAACGGCAAATTGCACATTACATCCACCTGCAAAATTTCCGATAGAACGCATCATTAAAATAGCCATATCACGCATACGTTGAAACGTTGTGTCTGATAAAGTCATTGCAGGTGCAACTGTAATTGAATCACCAGTATGAATTCCCATAGGATCCATATTTTCAATGGTACAAATAATTACCACATTATCGTTACTATCTCGTAATAATTCTAATTCATATTCTTTCCAACCCATTAAAGCTTTATCAATCAAAACTTCATGAATTGGTGATGCTTCTAAACCGTATGTTAATGCTGCATCAAAATCTTCTTTTTTATAAATAATAGCTGCACCTGTACCTCCTAAAGTAAATGAAGGTCTAATTACCAAAGGAAAACCAAACTCTTGCTCTATTTCTTTTCCTTTTAAGAAAGAGTTGGCAGTTTTAGCAGGCGCTTGAGGGATACCGATTTTATTTAATAAATTCTTAAATTGCTCCCTATCTTCAGTAATATTAATTGCATTTATATCTACTCCAATCAAATTAACATTAAAATCCTTCCAAATTCCTTTTTCATCTGCTTCTATACATAAATTCAAAGCAGTTTGACCTCCCATAGTGGGCAAAACAGCATCAATTTGAGGATGTGCTTTTAAAATTTCAATTATAGATTTAGTAGTCAATGGTTTCAAATACACATGATCAGCCATCGTAGGATCTGTCATGATGGTTGCTGGATTTGAATTGATTAAAATCACCTCAATTCCCTCCTCTTTTAAAGAGCGAGCGGATTGTGAACCGGCGTAATCAAATTCGCAAGCTTGTCCAATTACTATTGGTCCCGAACCAATAATTAAAACTGATTTTATTGTATTATCTTTTGGCATGTTTTGTAGTATTATTGTTGTTCGTAATTTAATGCAAATATAAAAAAAAGGTGCTACTATTAAAATAGTAACACCCTGATATTTTGATTAACTAATACCATTATTTTTTATGTCTTGGTTCACAAGATACAGTTAATTTATGTCTTCCTTTAGCTCTTCTTCGAGCAAGCACTTTTCTTCCGTTAGGAGATGACATTCTGTCCATGAAACCGTGCTTATTTCTTCTTTTTCTCTTTGATGGTTGAAATGTTCTCTTACTCATTGTTAGTATTTTTAAATTCTATATAATTCTTT
>Ga0164295_10001524_pt1 | contig 19233 bp, 18 predicted proteins | sample GEODES006metaG_FD_111798 | JGI IMG/M metagenome (GOLD analysis project Ga0164295, IMG submission 111798) | Oligotrophic lake water microbial communities from Sparkling Lake, Wisconsin, USA - GEODES006 metaG | ecosystem: Environmental > Aquatic > Freshwater > Lake | place: USA: Sparkling Lake... | reverse complement strand
GGAGGTAGTTGTAAGAAAAAAGGCTGAAGCGACAGCTTCCGAAACTGGCCTGCTTGTTAAAAAGGGCGCCGTGATCACCTTTGATATCAACGGTGCCGCTCCCGCTTCAGCATTCCCACTGCCACCTGAAACGGTGAAATGGAAATTAAGGCAACTCAAGCATGATGGAACAACGACGAACTGGACGGATGTTCCGGGGCAGGGGCATGAGTTGGACTTTACAACCAATGAGAGCGGAGTGTTTGAGGCAAAAGCGGTTCTGACTCCGCAGGGACGTCGAGCTCAAGATTTCCCCCTGACAAGAAAAAAAGATGCGCCTCACGCTGACAGCAGAGAAGGAGTTGTGCAGGATTTTCATAAAGCGGGGGCGGTTGATTACTTTGGCGTTGCCGACGCGCAATGGCAGATAGACGTAAGAAATGCAGCGCTTGGCAGCTTGGGCAGTGAGTTCTATAAGAACGAAGGGGAATGTGTTGTTCAGGGAGGCACAACGGCACCAAATCCAAGCAACAAGTGCAACATCTTCATCTATCATAAATGCGGGGATGCTGGCGCACCTGTGCCGTTGACACGTGGTGGTATTCCTGGTTGGCGTACGGGTCCGCCGTTGGCAATTGATTGGTGGAATGACAACTCTGGCCGCACTGATGATGCAGGGCGAACGATCATCAGTTTTGAGATTCCAAATTGGTCACGCTTACCAGACGCAACAATGCCTCAACCTGGGCTGATTGTGGCTCACCCAAACCTTGCCGGAAATCCCGATCAGTATTCTTCTCACGTTGGCATCTTTGATTATGACGGGAGTTGGATCTCCGCTGGATTTGCAAAAGTGAACAAATACTACCACCCGAAAACGAATGGTTATGAGCCCCAAGGCTATCGCAAATACACTGGAGGAAACTCGAATGAAATATTCACTATTATTTTTGATCTTTCTTCTGATGGCATTCGCCTTACCTGCAGTCGCGCAACTTTCTCAGCCTATGCATGATGCACTTAGCCGATCTCAACTTGGAGCAAACGCAGAACTTCTAGCGACTCCCGAGGACAGGAAAACAATCTCTGACTATGCCAAAACACACCTTGTTGCACCGTGGACGGAACTTAAGGCATTGCCGCCAGATCAGCAGGCAGTTCTATTGCAAGCTGCTATTGAGCAAAAAAAGGGTCTTACCTATCTAGAATTCGCTATTGCCGTCTTTCAAAGCATTACAACGGAAGAGCTTCCAAAACAATTTGGGCAAATGCTTTTAAGTCCTGCTGCCTCGGACAAAGAGGGCTTCATACCGATAAACTTCGCTGATGAGAAACTGGCGAAAGCTCTGCGCCAACTTGTTCCCCTGTATGCCGATGCACCAGAACGAGTGGTCTTTATTGAGAAAGTGCTTTCGGGCAAAGCAAGAGATGAGTATTTGGAGTGGTCTTCATTGCAAGGAGTCCAGCCAATACAGCCAATCTCAAATATTGGTGAAACAAGGAAGAAGCTATCACCATCAATAAGCACAACCGTCCCAGCAAATTCATCACCAGCACACAAATCAGCTCAAACAAAGCAAGCGGCAGCAAGTGCTAATCACCTTGCATCAAGGCTATGGAGCATCGCTGTTGTCTTGATCGTGTCGGCAAGTGGCCTACTGTTGCTGCTGATCAAAAAGCGCAAGTGATCGTCGCTCCGCCCCACCAGTCATCCCACTGGCGACTGTCACGCGAGCTGCTAGTCCTGCGGGAACATGTGACGTGCGCGGGGTAATGCTGCATCCAGTCCGGGTGCCTCCCAATTCCATTTCCCAGACAAGTTGAAAAGAACATTGAGCCGATAAGGAGAATCCGATTCGAGGGGAGATTCGGGTGGTATCCCAAGCACGAGCGGAGCCGATTCATCAAGGTCCGGCCCGAAGCCAGCCCATCGCAACGGCGGCGTCCCCACCGAACCTGCAACTTCATGAAACATCCACCATCGCCTGATTTTAGTTTGACGAAAATCCGCAGAATCATTACCCCACCGCCGTCAGTTATCTGACACCTTCCACATCCCCTCGTCCCAGCCTCCATGCTGGTTCGTTCCATACGTCATGCATCCTCCCGCAATCTACCTCCACCGATCAGAATTCGTCCCAACGCGGCGAATCCATTTTCTTTCGGTGGCCTCTCAATCACGGCGACCTTCCATGCGGAGAAACTCGCTCCCCAATTTCCAATCCCCTCGCCTTCAACTGACCACTTCTCTCGTGGCCACAGAGGCAGCACTCATGACTGGAAATCCCAGAATTGCACCTTCCAGGGCTGCCTCTGTCCTGAAACAACCGCGCGCGACTGTTCCAGGTAAAATGCCGCGTGTGACTCAATGAGACTGTTAGCCAAAGAATATGGGACTCGCTGACTGGTTCAATGACTTCAACGTAAACCTCCAAGTCACAGACGGAAGGACGATTTCGTCTCGATACAAAGCAATCACTAGGCGGCTCAACACTGACTTTTGGAGCACGACGTCAGACACGGCTCACAGTTTGTATGTCGGGTCGTATGGTCGGAACACTGCGATCAAAGGATTCAGTGACTTGGATATGATCTTTCAGCGCCCCGTGGCACTCTACCACCAATACGATAATTACTCATGGAACGGCCAGTCAGCACTCCTCCAAAAAGTCAAGCAGTCCATTGAGAAGACCTACTCCACGACAAGCATAAGAGGAGACGGACAGGTGATTCTCGTGCCGTTTACCGATGGGTTAACGTTTGAAGTAGTCCCCGGATTCCTTAATACCGATAGCTACACTTTTCCTGATGCGAACGGTGGCGGTCGGTGGCGCACGACGAATCCCCGTCCGGAGATATCAGCGATCCGAACTCGTAACGCAGAGTGCAATGGAAACCTGGTTCCACTATGCCGCATGATGCGTGCTTGGAAAAGAAAGTGGGATGTTCCTATTGGCGGCTTACTTGTTGATACACTTGCTTACCAGTTCATCGAGAACTGGGAACACCGAGGTGAGTCTTACCTGTATTACGACTACATGTGCCGCGACTTTTTTGACTTCATGGCTAACCAAGATAAAGAAAAGGAGTATTGGCGTGCATCGGGAAGTGGCCAGCATGTTTACGGCAAGGGGCTTTTTCAATGGAAATCCCGTCGTTGCCACAACCTAGCACTTGAAGCGATCCAACATGAAACAGCCCAACCCAAAAGAAAATGGTCAGCCAAACAGAAGTGGAGAGAGATCTTCGGAAACCAATTCCCAGAATGAGACGATGAATCGCAGCGAAGAAGTTCTTGAGGCTCAGTTGAGAGAGTGCTTTGGACGAGTTGTCTACAGCCACAAGACACACGAGAAGTGTGCAGACATTCTGCTTTCTCGCCTTTCTACCATCAAGGTCTGGCAGATTGCTCTCTCGGCAATAACGACAGGAGGCTTTCTGTCAACATTCTTGGGTTCAGGTGAGGTTGGCGCTGGAATCGGCGTAGTTGTTTCCACAGCTCTATTGGTGCTCAATGCATACACCAAGAATTACGATCTCGGCGAGCTTGCTCAGAAGCACCGTGGGGCTGCGGCAGACCTCTGGCTAATTCGTGAGCAGTATCTTACTTTGCTTACAGATCTTCGTGGCGCGTCCCAGTCGCTTATCAAGATCATGAGCGCTCGTGACACTCTTCTCAAGGACTTGCACGCCATATATACTGGTGCGCCGAGCACTACCTTCCAAGCATACAAGAAGGCGCAGGAAGCATTGCAGCGTTTCGAAGATTTGACATTCTCGGATCCGGAGATCGACGCATTTCTCCCATCAGAACTCAAGAAGGCTAACAATAAAGGGTGCTGCGAAGGCTGAGTGAGCGCGAAGACTTCGACTGTGCCGTTTGGTTGAACAAGTCCGGAGCGGAGGTGGGTACGCTTTATGCGTTTTCTGTTTGCTTAGGTGCTAACTTCAATGCCCGCCAAGGGCGTCGCGTGTGAGTCGGGGACAGTGGATGACGCTCGAAGGAGGTAGTTTGAATCCAAGAGTAAAATGAGTCGGTGGCCTAGTGGAACTCGGATCAGGCTGGAGCGGTGAAAATTTCACGTTGGAGACGTGATCCGCCATTGCCGATTGCGAGGTTGCGCAAAAAGCCAATGTGCTGACACGGAGATGGAGGGAGGGTCAGGCGCATGAGCGTTTCCGAATGGGTGGACTGCGGCCGGAACGCCATGCGGGGAGGAGATGCAGCAGTTCAATTTCGCAGATCAATAGAAATGGAAAGCTGCCTGGTATTCTCTGGGGGTTTCCGGTGATGAGCGGATGATGCCATCACTGCAATTTGGCTCGGGTCGTTCTTCATTCTGCCTTGAAATCACGGAATGGATTCCCGAATTTCAAGGTGGAGATTGCCCTTTTTTTCATCAGACCCTGAGGTTTTGAGGGGGAGTCTGGCGGAGAGCAGTTCCGGATTCATCATGCCAACAAACGTCCGCGAAGTTTTCTCAAGCCCAAGCCCAAACTGGGGCACTGCTAGGTCTGGCTTACCATGCCAGGATGCGGCCGATCGCTGCGCGGAGTGCGGCTTCGAGGACGGCTGCTTCACCATGAGTGAGGGGGATGGTGACTTTGCGGAGTGATTTGTCGGCGGTGATTTGGCGTGAGATGCTGAGGAGGTAGGGTGAGCGCTCGGGGTCGTCTTGGTAGGTCAATTCGCAGGCGCTGTTGGCTTTTTCTGACTGGTGAAACAACTTGGCTTGGGGGAGGCGGCCTTGAAGGGTGGCGAGGATCTGGCCGATGTCTTGGAAGCCCCACTTCATGGTAAATTTGTTTTCCCAGTCGAATTGTTTATCGCCGGACTGTGAGGCGGCATCGACAAAGATCGAGGCCTTCGCGGGATTGAGGCCGAAGCGGACCACGCCGCCGGTGCCGCGGGAGTTCGGCTTGTAGATGGCGTAATCGGTGGAGCGCTCGGTGAGGGATTGTGGGGCAGCGGGGGTGTGATCTTGCATGGTGGGGTAGTGGTTGGGGTTCGCGCGCAGGTTTTCACCTGAGATACCGCCGTGCAAGAAGAATGTTCACGCGAACATTGTTTTGCGGCGCTGGTTTGATGGCGATTGAAATGCGGCAACACGCGTTTGGGAGATCTGAGAATTGAATCTTGGCCCATCCCGCTTCAGTGGTCAGGCTCGGGGGAGTGAATGCGCGCGTGTTAATCGATGGACCCTCGGAGCTTGTCTTCGACTACGCGATTCCGTCGGGGTTGGACGTGCGGCCCGGATGTCGAGTGCGGGTTCCGCTGCGCCGGAAGTCGGCGGTGGGCACCGTGCTTGCGACGGGTGAGTCCGAGCAGGCGGATTTCGCGATGCGTGAGCTTGAGTCTTTGATTGATCCGGAGCCATTGATCACGCCGGTTTTGTTGCGTGCCGCGGATTGGATTGCGAACTACTACGGTTCTAGTTTGGAGTCGGTGATTCGATCGGTGCTTCCAGAGGGTGTGAGGGCTGAGGAAAATTCTGCGAAGACGCGGCGCATTGCGGTGCTCGAAGTCGCGCCAGATCCTGAGGTGTTGGCGAAGCTTGAGAAGCGTGCGCCGCGGCAGTTTGCGATTCTTTCCTTGTTGGCGCATGCGCCAGAAATGAGGTTGCCGGTAGCGGACCTCGGTGAGGGTAGTGCGGCTGCATTGAAAGCGATGGAAAAGGCTGGGTTGCTTCGGTTGGAATCTGAGGAAGTCCGGCGTGAACCGGATGGGGATTTGGTGGAGGAGATTCTGGAGTCCAAGCCGCTTGCGCTCAATGCTGGCCAAGCCGCAGCGCTCGAAGGGGTCTTGGCAGCGGTGGCGAATCCAGCGGAATCGAAGCCCATCTTGTTGCTCGGAGTCACGGGATCTGGCAAGACCGAGGTCTATCTCCAAGCGGCTCAGCGCGCGCTGGATCTTGGCAAGACCGTGCTGGTGCTCGTCCCGGAGATTTCTCTAACACCCCAGACTGTGCGTCGTTTCAAAGCGCGCTTTGCGGCAATGCAAGAGCAGGTCGCGGTGCTGCACTCGAATCTCTCACAGGGCGAGCGCTTCGATGAGTGGCATCGGATCCGCAAGGGCGTCGCCCGCATCGTCATTGGGGCTCGTTCTGCGGTCTTTGCGCCGCTGCCGGATCTCGGGTTGATCCTCGTGGATGAGGAGCATGAAAATACCTATAAGCAGGAAAATGTGCCACGGTATCATGGGCGCGATGTGGCAGTGTTGCGCGCGGCCTTCGAGCCGTGTGCCATCGTTCTCGGGTCGGCCACGCCATCGTTGGAATCTTGGAACAACACGCTCGGCGGGAAGTACGAACTCCTTCGCCTGAACGAGCGTGCGGATGGGCAATCCATGCCGCTGGTTCGCGTGGTCGACATGCGGATTGAGCAAACCAAGCACAAGGGTGGTCCTGCGATTTTATCGGACAAACTGCGTACGGCGCTTGAGCAGCGATTAGAAAAAGGCGAGCAGTCGATTCTATTTCTCAATCGCCGTGGATTCGCGCGGTCGCTGCAGTGCAATTCTTGCGGGAATGTTTGCCAATGTCCGCACTGCGCGGTGGCATTGACCTATCACCGCACCGACGAGCGCTTGGTTTGTCACGTCTGCGGGTATCAGTCGATCGTCCCACGGAAGTGTCCCGAGTGTCGTGATCCTGGAATTCTTCTCCAAGGGTATGGCACGCAAAAGGTGGAGGAAATCCTAACAAAGATTTTGCCGAAGGCGAAATTTGCGCGGATCGACGCTGATGCCATGCGGCGGAAGCATGCGTTGCGCGACACGCTGGATGCATTCAAGGCGCACAAGATCGACATTCTCATAGGCACTCAGATGATCGCCAAGGGCCTGCATTTTCCGAATGTGACGTTGGTGGGCATTCTCAATGCAGATCTAGGTCTTCATGTTCCTGACTTCCGTGCCGGTGAGCGCACGTTCCAGCTCATCACTCAGGTGGCTGGGCGCGCGGGGCGTGGCGAGCTTGAGGGAGAAGTCATTGTCCAGACGTTCACCCCGCATTCGCCATCGATTCAGTATGCCCGCAAGCATGACTTCGATGGATTTTCCGAGCAGGAAATGGAGTTTCGCCGTGCGTTTTCGTTTCCACCGTATGGCCACTGCGCGGTTCTAACTGCCCGCTCGACTCACGAGCGGCGTGCCGAGTTCACCTTGCAGACCTTGCACGTTCGGCTAGCAGAAAACCTCCCTGCAGGCATCACCTTGGGTGAGGTTTTGCCGTCACCATTGATTCGGTCGCACGGTCAGTTTCGGTTTCAAATCACGCTGCGGTCATCCAAGGCTCGGCCGCTGACTCGCCACGTTCAAGCGGTGTTGGCGAAGACCTCGCTGCCGGAAGATGTCACCGTGGTCTTCGACATGGATGCGTTGAGTTTTTCATAGGGCGATGCATTTCGTTGTTTGATCTTCACGAATGCCGAAGCGCTTGTGATTTGAAAAATCTATAAAATGCGCGATGTTGTTGAGATGAAAACGGCATCATTCAAATCTCTCAGCAATCTATGTTTTGTCCTCGGCTTTGCGTCGATTCTTGGCTCGATCATCATTTGGTTCATGGCGGGTGGTTCTGCGCCTGAGTCGATGGCACATGCCGAGCGTTTCGGCATTTTCGTCGGCTTGTGGGCTCCGACCTTTCTTATTTTATCGAATCGTCTCGATCGCTATGCGGCGCGGGGAGCGTGATCAAGCGTGCCGGATGAATTGATCATAAAGCGTCAGGCCGATCTCGGCGACGATGAGTAGTACGATGTACCATTCCACGCGTAAGGAGCGGCGGGATTGGACGAGGTCGATGGATGTTTGGATCGTCCGGCCGATGAGATTGAGCTTGGATTCCACGGCCTCGAAGCGGTCGATGATTTCAAACTCATCGTTGAGTCGAGCATAGAGGCGCTCGAGTTCGGGGTGGTCCCAGAGCACATCGGGTTTGTCGGTGATCGCGATGCGGCCAACCATTTCCTGCTGGTCTAACAGCACATCGCCGAGGCGCCTGAGGAGGTTGCGGTAGTTGATGCGGGTGAGTCGCCCGCTGCCGAGGCCCGCGGCCATCGGGTGGAGGGTTTCGAACGCGCTTCCGACCCGTCCCTCGAAGCGCTCGAGGACGACGCTTCGAGATAGCACCTCTGCGACCACTTGGAGGGAAGGCATTGAGAACTCCGGTACGAAGATCGCGCCCGCTTCGATGATCTCATGGACATTTTCTGATAGAGATAGTTCGATTTCCTCGATGATCGGCGCGTCCAACGGTCGCTGGATGCGCGAGCCCAACTGGGTGAGAAATGCAGTTTGCTCGATCGGGCTCACGTCGAAGAACGTGATCGCACCTTAGCGGAAGACCACGGCGCGGCCGCAGTGCCCGGCCTCAAGCGTGAGAGGAGATGCGGCAAGGCTGCGGGCTTTGCGCAGGGAGCGGGTGTCGATATTTGCGCCGACGCAGATCGAGCGGACAAGGATCGAGCGGCGGCCTTCGAAGGGAGCGGGACCTGACTGGGGGGATTCGATCCGAGCAATTCACCTTAATTTCGTGGGTGATGGCAAGTCATCCCTACCCGCTTTGGGCGGCTTTTTGTCTGAGTGAGATGGCATGGGTGAAATTTCTCATTTGCTTGGAGGCATGGATCGGTGAGGCTGCGGGGCAATGTTGAAACCCCGATGGAAACGTGATGCGCTTGAGGCCAAGAAAGCCTTTCGTAATGCGCTGGCGGTTTGGTTTGCGGCAAACGGACGGGATTATCCTTGGCGGCGGACGCAGGAGCCCTATGCGATTTTGATCTCTGAGGTCATGCTTCAGCAGACTCAAATCGCGACGGTGTTAGGGAGAGGATTTTACACGCGGTTTTTGGCGACGTTTCCCGATGTGAATTCGCTCGCGGCGGCGGATGACGAGCGCTTGCTGAAAGCGTGGGAAGGTTTGGGATATTATCGGCGGGTTCGCATGTTGAGGGAGACGGCGCGCGCGGTGATTGCCGATCATGGTGGCGAGTTTCCGACGGAGCTTGATGCTCTGATGAAATTGCCGGGAGTCGGTCGGTACACTGCGGGTGCTTTGCGGGCATTTTCGGCAGGGTTGCCGGCTGTGGTGGTCGATGGAAATGTGGCTCGGGTGCTTGCGCGGTTGATGGGATATACCAATCCGGTCGACGACGGGGCTGGGCAAAAACAACTGTGGGAGTGGGCGGAAGTGTTAGCAGATCCAGCGAGGTCGCGGGTTTACAATTCTGCCTTGATGGAGCTGGGTCAGACGATTTGTCGGCCGGGTGTTCCGGATTGTTTGAGTTGCCCAGTCGCGGGATTTTGTAAGTCCCAAGAGCCCGAGCACTTGCCGGTGAAGCGCCAAAAAACGGTGGTGACGGAAATGGATGAGCATGCGGTGTGGTTGCGTGATGATGCGGGGCGATTGCTTTTGCACCGTGAGGGAGGAAAACGGCGGCAGGGATTGTGGAAATTACCAACGCGTGAGGCCGAAGAAACCTCTGCGCTGCCGGTGGTTGATGAAAGTCGCTACATGATCACGCGTTATCGGGTGAGGCTGATGGTTCATGATGGCGATGGAGTTAGAGAAACGTTTCAAACGGCTGCGGATGAGGTTTGGCAGGAGATTGACGCGGTTTTGGCTCTAGCAATGCCCTCGCCTTTCCGACGTGCGATTGGTCGATTGATTGCCGAAAGGTGATTTCGAATAGGACGAGAGACCGAATGTGTGCTTAAATGGTTGTTGATGGAAAAGCTTCGGTGGTGGTCTTTCGTGGTTCTGTTCGGGTGGCTGGCACAAGCGTGCTCGGTTGCTCCCGCGCCCGATGAATTGGTTCCGGGTCGGATGATTCGGATGATGGTTGCTGAGCGGGTGAGTGCCGTGGTGGTCACCGATCAGGGAAACGTGGATCAGTGGATCAAGAGAAATTTTATTGCATCGGACACACCGAGTGATGCCGATGGAGGTTCTGCGGCACCCATTACTGGCGATGGCTATTTTCTAACTGCGGACCATGTGTTAGCAGGATACCCAAACCGCAATGTGTTTCTCATTTATGGGCAAGGTGGGATATTTACTCATGCGAAGGCGCGGGTTGTTTGGCGGTCTGAATCGGCGGATTTAGCGCTGTTGCACATTCCAGTGAAGACCCCGTTTTTTTATGAATGGACGAAACCGGATGGTTGGTTGCCCTCGGGGAATGGAGTCATCCATGGCGGGATTTCTACTGGGTTCGATGCGGGTACAGGCAAACTCTGCACGGCACTTGGGCCGGAGAGCCCGTTTACCGGCACCCGTAAGTTCAAGATCGATCTCCCGCTCCAGCCTGGCGACAGTGGGGGACCTGTGGTCGATGCCTACGGGCGATTGATCGGAATCAACTCTGCGGTTGAATTCCTTGTGCCGATGGAAACCGCGCTTTTTATCGATTCGGAGGGGAATCGCCCGAATGTGCGGCTGCTTGAATCGCTGATCCGCGCGGACCGCTTGAAAAACCATGACGCGTCGAAATTCGGGGAGGTGCGGCGATGAACCGTTGCGGAAAAACCAGTCCTTGCGGGTGGCTGTGGATGCTTTTGATCGCGGGGGGGGTGGTCTCATGCGTGCCGACCCCGGCTTCGCGGAATGCGGCGGCTGCGAAGGATCACATGATGCTGGTGAGGGAAGATCCCCCTTCGTTTGGCATGCAGCGGTTGGTGACCCAGGCCCATGCTTACCCCGATCTAGCCACCTTTGTTGCCGAAAAGGGCTTGCCCGATTTCTTGGCTGAAACCGAGGATCCGCAGCGCAATTACCTGATCCTCTATTACTTAAAGAATCGCAAGGCATTCGCGTGTCGCACGAATCTCGGCCACGAAAAGAACCTAGAATTTGCGGGGCCTTATCCGATCAGCGACGGCGAGTTCCAGCTGTTGGACGGATTTCTGCGTGGGGCCGCGCCGGAGGCGGGTGCACGTTGAGCCGCTCGGGCGGTTTGCGAAGTTTGGGGCTTGGCGAAACTTGATTTGCGCGGAGAAATTTCACCCTTGCAAGGTTGGCGCGGTCGCATACGTTCGTTGAAGTCGCTTCGATGCAAATCGAAAATGACTATCCTAAATCCGGGGCACTTGCTCCATCCATAAAAACCAATAATTAGACCTATGAAAACCAACCATCACGCACGGCGTGGTTTCACCCTTGTGGAACTTCTCGTCGTTATCGCAATCATCGCCACGCTGGCAGGAGTCGGCGCGCCGGTCATCATCAGCCAGCAGAAAAAGGGTGCACGTACCGAGGCCATCAGCAATGCCAAGCAAGTTGGTATGGCGATGTTCAACTTCGACCAAGATTATGGCAGTTATCCAAGCGCAGCCACGGGCACAGAAGTCTCGACGAACAATCCTGATTCCGGCCTGACCTTTGGTAGCACCAACTCAAATGACTATTTCCGCCAGCTGATTGCTGCGGGTTATGTTGATTCGGAGAAGCCATTCTACGCCAAGGCCCCTTACACCAAGAAGCCTGACAATTCGATGACCGCTGCCAAAGCGCTCGCTGCAGGTGAAGTTGGATTTGCTTATATCATGGCAACTTCGACCGATCCGTTGACCAGCTCTGGCAACTCCGGTCGCCCATTGCTCGTGGCAGCCGTTGCTAACGGTGCTTCCGATGGAACATTCGACACCGACATTTACGACAAGAAGGCAGTGGTTTTCCGCATCGACAACAGTGCTGCGATCGAAACCGTCCGTCCCTCAGACAAGAAGGTGATCGTGGGTGGCGGCAAGACTCTCTTGCAAGGTGGCGACAAGGACTCTGTTTGGGGTACCGACATCACTCCTGTGCTCAAGGCTCCTTCGAAATCCACTGGAGCCAACTAATCTGAATTTTGTTAAAAACCGGAAGGTCCTTGGCGGCCTTCCGGTTTTTTTATGCCGTTTTTAGTTGCCCTGCATTGAATCATGGGCGAAGGCCATGCCAACGTTTTCATCATGTCAGAACCAGAGAACAAGCCATCGAGAGCATTTTTGCCCTATCCCGTTTCGACCTTGAGCCCTCCGATCATTCCGAATGATCTAACTTCGTTCAAATCGCGTGGTATTTCTCAAGTCGAACGCGACCTGCAGCAGAAACTACAGGAGATCCGGGAGTCTTACCTCGCGACGATCGATCATTTCAACTGGAACAAGCTCGTTTATGAAGCTGACATTCAGTTTGAGCCGATCATCGGTGGGACTTACTATCTTTACGAGATGCGCGGGCGTCATCTGCTGTCGATGATTTCTCCAGATGAATGGGCCCAGAAGCACCTCGCGACCGTCCGCTTGAATATGGACCGCCAGTGGAAGATCGTCGAAACGGCAGCCGACGTCGATTCCCGTGAGCTCTTTGGCACGGTCGAGGCAGAATCCTGATCGTCAATTCTTGCCAGTGGGGCAAGGATCTTTAGTTTAACGCTTGTGAGCGAACCCTTCCCAGTTTCTCCGCCGCGCGCATGGGCGGAGATCGATCTCGGCGCGATGAAACAAAATCTCGCCATGGCTCGCGAGGCGTTTGGTGGGGCTTTGATGGTGGTGGTGAAGGCTGGGGCTTATGGCCATGGGCTTGAGGAGATTGCCAAAGCACTCGCCGCCGAGCAGTTGGCATTCTTCGGGGTGGCGAATGTCGGTGAGGCGCGCCGCATCGCGGCAGCAGGAGTCCGCACGCCGATTTATTTGTTAGGAGCTACTTGGGCTGAAGAGCGTGAGGAAATTGTGACCCGCGACTGGGTGCCTTGCATTTCATCGATGGCTGAGGCGGAGCACTTCGATCGGCTAGCGGCGGCAAACGGCAAGCGCTTGAAGGTGCACCTGGCGGTGGATACTGGGATGGGCCGCGGAGGTTTTTTGGCAGAGCACTTGAAAGCGCAGATCGGTGAACTTGATGGCCTAATGAATCTCGAAATCGAGGGGATCGGCTCGCATTTGCCTTCGGCCGATGAAGACGAGGACTTCACTCGAGGTCAGTTCCAAGACTTTCGAGACTTGGTCGATGCGCTTGGGGGTACAGGGCGGTTCAAGTGGCGGCATCTTTCGAACAGTGCGGGTCTCCTCGGATATGACCAAGGCATTTGCAATTTGTCGCGCCCGGGCTTGATGCTTTATGGCGTATCGCCACTCCTCGGCTTCCAAGAGCGGCTTGCCACGGTGATGACGCTCAAATCGAGGGTCACTCTGGTACGGACCTTGCCTGCGGGCCACGGGATTTCCTATGGACGGCAATTTGTGACCGAGCGACCTACGCGGGTGGCGACCATCGGCATCGGCTACGGCGATGGCTACCCGCGCCATGTCTCGGGGAAAGGCGCCGAGGTATGGATTCGCAACCGGCGATTCCCGATCCTTGGGAGGATCACCATGGATCAAATCATGGTCGATGTGACCGCGGCCGATGAGATCCACGAGGGGGACGAGGTGGAAATGTTCGGGCCCCACTTGCCTGTCGCCGAGGTTGCAGAAAAAGCGGAGACGATCGTCTGGGAGATTTTCACGGGAATCACCCCGCGGGTTTTGAGGCACTACAAGGCTTAGTTTCGGAGTCGGGTCCCGACGGTTTCCACGGCTTTTGGAATTCATGGATTGCAGCTGTGATCAGATTTGGAAGAATGGCCCGTCGTGGAACGTAGTTCCAAAATAACCCAAACCAAAACTCGCCATGCAACCCATTCTTCATCGTCGCGCCTTTCTCCGAAATTCCACGCTACTGGGTGTGGGCTTAGCGGCAAATTCCGTCTTAGCGGTAAATCTAACATCGGGAGTCAAGAAAGTGAAGGTGGGGCTCATCGGTTGCGGTGGCCGGGGCGTTGGCGCAATTAGGAATTTCATGGAAGCCTGTAAAATCCTAGGGATTGAGGCGGAGTTGGTGGCTGTGGGTGACGCGTTCAAGGAGAAGGCGGAGGGTGCGGGGAAAAGCTTTTCGCTACCCGCCGACCGTTGTTACGGAGGATACGACAACTACCAGAAAGTTCTCGCCAGCGACTGCGACTACGTCGTGATGGCGACCCCTCCAGGATTCCGGCCGCTGCATTTTGCGGCCGCGGTCGAGGCAGGAAAGCATTGCTTCATCGAGAAGCCCGTCGCCGTCGATGCCCCCGGCGCGCGGTCCGTAATGGCAACTGGGGAACTTGCCGCTGCCAAGGGGCTCGCGGTGGTGGCTGGAACCCAGCGCCGCCACATGGCGGACTACCTGAGAAATAAGGCCCTCATAGACGCCGGAGCCATCGGCCAAATCAAAGGTGGGGTGGTCCAGTGGAATGGCACGGTGCCATGGACGAAGCACCGAAATGAAGGGGAATCTGCCGCTTCTTACATGACACGCAACTGGCTCAATTTCACCGAATTGTCTGGCGATCACATTGTCGAGCAGCACGTTCATAATCTGGATGTAGCGGTTTGGTTTTTGGGTCGTTTACCGGTGTCGGCGGTCGGCTTCGGGGGGAGGGCCCGCCGTGAAACCGGCAACATGTTTGACTTTTTCAGCGTGGACTATGACTTCGGAGACGATGTCCACATCCACAGCCAATGCCGACAAATCAGTGGAACTTACGGGCGGGTGGGTGAATCGTTCACCGGCACCGAAGGGAGCTGTTATGGAGGTGGCAAGCTGAACGGTAAAAAGGTCGTCATTCCCGAGATCAAAGTCGATTCAAGCAACGGCCAAGTGCAGGAGCATATCGACATGATTCGCAGCGTGAACGGTGGGAATCCTCTCAATCACGCGAAGCGCATCGCTGAAACCACGCTGGTCGCGATCATGGGCCGGATTTCTGCATACACCGGAGAAATCGTCCGTTGGAATGACCTCGTGAAAAACGAACAATCCCCGCACTTTGGCGCGACCTGCACGCCGACGGCGCTCGACTTCGAGCGTGGCCCGATCACGCTGCCTGCTGAGGTTCCTCCGGTGCCCGGCAAGGCATGATTCATAGTGGCGGCATGCGTTTGCGGATGCGCAGCAGGGCCGCCAGCATGGACCACGCATCGCGCAGGGGTCTGACCGTGCCGCCAGGTTTTTCAATCCAGTTGACGGGGATTTCGCGCCAAGTTGCGCCGCCTTGCTTGAGCGCGCAGAGCAGCTCTGAGTCGAATGCTAACCCATTTTCCGAAAGCTGGTCAGCGACTCGGCGATAGTCGGACGCCCGCAGGACTTTTGCGCCACACTGAGGGTCCTCGCACTGCAGGCCGAGTAGCAACTGGGCCGCTGTGAGGAAGCCGCGATGAAACAGCCCCCGCCATGGGCTCTCCACGATCTCGGTGGTCGCGGTTCGCCGCCGGATGGCGATCACCGATTGGTCGAACTCCAGCGCCGTGGCGATGAGGCGCAATTTTTCCTCCGGGGTCACGCTGCCGTCTGCATCGACGAAGGTCAGCCAGTCGGCATCCGTTCGAGTCGCCCATGCTTCACGCACCACGGCACCCTTCCCTTGATGGTCCGCAGCGAAATGCAGATGCACCTTGGGGAAAATTTCCATAAAAGACTCTCTGAGTTGGTGGAGAGGTTCGCGCTCGTGATCGCCCGAGCCATCGTCTGCGATGACCCAGTGAATCGTGAGTGGCGATGCCGCAAGAGCCACCGCAAGCTCTGCCCCGAATGACGCCAAGCGCGACGAGTCATTCCAGACGGGAGTGACAAGAACGATGGTGGCGGACGGATCGTGCATGATTGGATATGAAACCATCAGAATAACATTGCGAGCTTATCATTTCTTTCAAACGATCAACTCCACAGATGACACGAGCCGCCATCATCGCCTGCTGGATTGCGGTAGTCCTTGCCGGAGGATTTCTACGCTTCGATGAGCTTGCGAGTCGTCCGTTTCATGCCGATGAAGCCACGGGGGCACGCCTTGCTGCGGTGCGCATGGGATCGGGCGACTATCATTTTGACCCGACTCATTTTCACGGGCCCACCATGGGGTACTTGGCCATTCCGATGTTCCGCGGGTATGGCGAAAATGAATGGGCTGAAATGACGAAAACCCCACCGCGCCTGCTGGTGGCGATGGCCGGCACCTTGGTCTTGTTGATTCCGCTGGCATGGCGGCGGCGTTTTGGCGATGGCCCAACGCTATTCGCGGCGGCGCTGTTAGCGACCTCGCCCTTGTTGGTTTACTACAGCCGGATGTTTATTCACGAGTCGCTGTTAGTGCTATTCGGAATGCTAGTGCTGGCATCTTGTACGCGGGCACCACACTGGGGGCTTCCAGGGATTTTCATTGGGCTGATGTTTGCCACCAAGGAGAGTTTCGCGATAAGCATGATCGCTTGGATGGCTGCGGCTACCTTGGTGCTCATTGAGCGGCGGCAAGCTCTGAGCCGCGCATGGTGGGTCAACGCGTGGCAATCCTATGGGAAATCGATCGGCCTCTCGATACTCACCGCTGCATTTGTTTCAGGATATTTCTATACTGATGGATTTCGCCATCCCACTGGAGCGCTCAATGCCGTCCGCACATTTTTTGAATACAAAACCGTGGGGGGCCACGAAAAATCCATCGGCTATTATTTTGAGCTCTTGGTGCTACCGTTCAAATCCGGCGGTATTTGGTGGTATGGTACACCCGTGGTGTTTGTCGCCTTGTTAGGATTCGTCGCAAGCTTTCAGCGCGATGCGAACTGCCCACGCGCCATCCGGTTTCTTGCGTACGCCACGCTCGGCCATTTTTTCATCTACAGCGTCATCGCTTATAAGACGCCATGGCTTGCGTGCTTGCCCTGGGCGCATGCGTGTCTGTTGGGCGGACTGAGTCTAGTAGGTTTTTCTCATAAAAATAAATGGCTCAAAATAGCACTCGGTTTGTTAGTAGTGTTCTGCCTTGCGACCCAATGGACCCAAGCCCGATTTGCGACCTGCCGCTTCGCCTCCGCCGAGCGCAATCCTTTCGCCTATGTCCCTACCCGAAGTGACCTCGAAGACCTATCTCCGTGGCTGAAAAAACTCGGCCAAACTGCGCCAGAGACCACCCTCGAACCCGTGGCGGTTATCGGAACAGATTACTGGCCGTTGCCATGGTATCTGAGGGCCTTTAAGCGAGTCGGCTATTGGGGTAACTCCCCAAGCAACCTCATGGAGTTTCCTTTGGTGTTTGCCATGCCCGAGGTGGAAGATGCTGTTTCAAACCAGCTCAAAACAACTCACACCGCTCTACCACGGGGGCTCCGTGCGGGAGTTTCCATCACGCTTTTTGTGAAGAACGAAGTTTGGAACCGATGGATGAAATCCGCAAATGACTGAGCCCGTTCCAGCAGCACGCCTGTTCACTCATGAGGCGATGAATACGACGTTTTTTCTCAGGATCTGCGAGCCTGATGCAACCACGGCGAATGGGATGGCGAGAGAATGTTGCGATCAGATTGATCTATTGGAATCTCGCCTCAGTCGTTTTTTTGATGGCAGCGATGTTTCAAGAATCAACCGCATGAGAGCGGGAGAGACGCTTTACCTCAGTGAGTCTTGCCACCAATGCCTGCTCGTCGCGTTGCAGGGGCATTCGCTAACTGGAGGATTGTTCGACATCACCCTAGGCAGGCCGATCGCCCATTTGAAATCACGGCAGGATGGCGCCGAGCCTGAAATCGTGGGTCAGTTGATCATTCACCCTGATACTCCCGCCATCACTTGCGAATCCCCCGGCCGTGAGATCGACCTCGGCGGCATCGGCAAAGGCTTTGCCCTCGATCTGCTCCGGCAGCTCTTGGTCGATTGGGGCGCGGAGGGAGGCCTCCTCGCTGCGGGTGCAAGCTCACTGATTGCCTTTGGCTCTGCCGCATGGCCTATTGATCTCACGGGAGATCGCGGTACGCAGCGGATTACCTTGATGAATGCCGCACTGAGCGCTTCGGGTTCGGGAATTCAAGGCAGCCACATCGTCCACCCTGGAGGAGAACATGCCATGCCTGTGAATCCCTCCCGCCGAGTTTGGGTGAAAGCTCCCACCGCCGCGATGGCAGAAATCTGGTCCACCGCTTTGATGCTACTCGATCCCAAAGACGTTCCTGCTTTCATCGCTGGCGATGATTCGATCGACGCGGTTTACCTCGATGATGGCGAACAAGTCCAGCGAGTGATTTCATGTTAAGAAAATCCAAGATCGACGCCGACGCTTGGTATACTTTTGTAATCCTATACCTTTTGTTAATGGTTTTGGATTTCTAAAGGTTTGGCGTATGACCTATTCGTTGGATTGAAGAAATTGGATGCGGTTGCAGGCGGGGATTCATGGAATCTTCTTGAGTCGATTACGATGATGCTCTAATAAGCCTAGGATGAAACTGATTGTCGATTCATCCCGTTGCAGTCATGTTTCGTTCGATACAGTGGCGGAGTTTGAAAGCGCGATTTTAGCTGATCCGCTTGTCGAGGTGGCTCGACCGAGTGGGCGTTTTCTTGCAGCGGGCCAATGCTTGCTTCAGCGAGTTATCAGAAAATTGGGTTATTCGGTCGTTCCCGATATCGATCCCGAGCGTGCCTCGAATCCCATGAACGATCCGAGGCATCTGTTTGCGGTGCTGATGCGTTTGGATGCGATTCCCTTTGGCGATTATGGGTTGGCTTTAAATGGTAACCGAAGTGCTTTTCTCTTTGATGCATGGCCCGACCGCCACGATTTGATCGTGGCATTTGCCGAAGAATATAAAATCAATCATCTATTCGTATCTGCATCCCAAGCGGCTGATGCCCTACGAGCGCGGCTTCCGAAAACCCATGTTCACTGGATTCCGGAGGGCATCAACCCTGATGAGTACCACTTCGATTCGCCTGAGGAGAAGTCGATCGATGTGCTGGCGTTGGGGAGAAAATATGATGCCTATCATCAGGCCATCGTCGGGCATTGTGAGGAACGCCAGAGGCAATATCGATATGAAAAAGTGAAGGGCCAGCTCGTGTTTGATTCTCGTAGCGAATTCATCGACGGGTTGGCGCGATCCAAAATTGTAGTTTGTGTTCCTTCGAGTGTGACGCACCCCGAACGCTCGGGCGCGATTGAGACCATGACCATTCGCTACCTCCAAGCCATGGCTTCCAAGTGTCTCGTGCTTGGGCACATGCCCGCGGAAATGGGCGAGTTGTTCGATGATCAACCTGTGATCGAAATCGACATTCAGCAGCCGACTCTTCAGCTAGATTCGATCTTATACCAAAATCCGCTAGGTTTTAGACTTCCAATCCTTGGGGCACTGCTTCAGTCTTCGGCATGGCTCGAAGCTTACCGACATTGGGAGAGGAATTGGTCCAACAGATTGAAGCCGCGTGG
>Ga0164295_10001523_pt1 | contig 19243 bp, 24 predicted proteins | sample GEODES006metaG_FD_111798 | JGI IMG/M metagenome (GOLD analysis project Ga0164295, IMG submission 111798) | Oligotrophic lake water microbial communities from Sparkling Lake, Wisconsin, USA - GEODES006 metaG | ecosystem: Environmental > Aquatic > Freshwater > Lake | place: USA: Sparkling Lake... | reverse complement strand
TTTGTGGGAACGATTTCAAAAAACGTGTTTGTTTTGTGTCATCCAAAATTCTCATTTTTTAGGCCCTGTCGACACGATCCGTATTTCCCACAATTTTTTGTGGGAACGATTTCAAAAAACGTGTTTGTTTTGTGTCATCCAAAATTCTCATTTTTAGACCCTGTCGACACGAACACAAAATCCCACAATTTTTTGTGGGAAATAAATTTAAAGAAATGAAGAAATTTAAAGAAAATGAACGACGATGACGATCACGATTTGCGAAAAGTGTAAGAAGGTTTGTCGTGATAGTTATGATTTAAAAAGACATCTTGCGAGGAAAATTCCATGTATAAATAATATCATCAAAAAAGAAATTCAAAATAAAGAACATGCTTGTTCAACTGTAATTGAAAACCAAACCAATTTTTTTATTACAATAAATGTATTTGGTAAAGAAGACCTTTCCCATATCGACCCAGAATGTATCATAGAACATTGGAGACAAATTAATAAAAAAAGCCAGGAAGAATATGTTAGAGCTGGACAACTTGTAACAACATTCCATAAACTCGTAAATGAAAATCCAACAAATCAAAATATAAAATTATCAAATGTAAGGTCACAAGCAACAAAAGTTATAACACAAGAAGGAACTGTAAGTAAACGAACACCTGATGTTATAAATAATACTATAAAAACGAGAGCTGGACAATTAGTAACATTCAAAGATTCCATTGCAGAAAAAAATGAAAGGGTTTTTAAATCAACAAAAAATAATTTAACATGGAAACATATTGAAAAGTTTAATGATTTAGGTATAGAGCACCGTGATACATATAACAATACAAGAAATTTAGCAACCAATATGAAATTTGAATTACTTTAACGGTTTTTAAAAAAAATAAAATAAATGTTCTTTATAAAGATGTTTAATGTAAACGGACCTCCAAAAGGATTTAATGTTACTTCTGACCAGTCTAGCTATGATCTTGTATCAAGAGATATTATCGTGTGTTCTATCAATGGAACACCAAACACAGGTTCTGCAAGTGGATTAAATTCAAGTTATTCTTTTAATCTTGGAACTGATAATATCAACCAGATTTATAAAGCAGAACTTATAAGTGCTACAATTGCATTTGGAAATGAAACATTACCTACAAATGTAAAAAATAACACTTTGATACTTTCCATACCTCAAATGAATCAAAATACTTTTAACGTGGCAAGTAACACAAGTGGAGTTGGTTCATCAAATGAAGGAAATAATCCTGTTCAATCACAAATATTTGGACAAATTCCTGATAATTCAACTCCCATAACACCAGGTGGAGTAACAACACCCAATGGTATTATAAGTTTATTAATAGGAGCACGAATGTTCGATACTGTTCAATTTTACAATCCACCACTAAGCAAAGTGAATAAAATTGATGTTCAATGGTTCGATACACTTGGAAATCCTGTGTATGTATCATCATCTGTTGCAGATGGGGTTATAACTACTTTTTATTTTACTCTAAGAGTATACTACTTCCAAAAGAGAAACAATACTTCCTCTTTTTCAACTAGTGTATTCAATTATGGAGCTTCAGGTACAATTGATTCTATTTTCCAACCTTATCAGAACTAACAACTATTATATAATTAGTTGTTATTTTATTTGGCTCATTTATTAACCATTTGGGTGGGTTTGATAACAAATGACCACTATAATCATATGGCTTAATCATTGTTTTCATTTAAAAAGTTGTTTTTTTAAATTAATTTTATTTATTTTGTAAATTGAAGAAATGGTTCACTTTACCGGTAACGATTTTTAACCGTTCAGGGTTTTCGAATGCACTCCACCCAGATGATATATGTGATTGCTCCATAGCTTCTGGTTTCTCTGATTTTATGGTACCATCATCGGTAGAATACATTATTTTTTTAATACCATATTTTATCATTGTATTCAAACAATGATTACACGGCCGAGAGTTCTTCAAACAACCATCTTTTCCAAATCTAACAACAGCGATAACGCAACCATTAAGAACTGTATCATTTAACGTTCGTATAGTCTTTTGTATTACATCTATTTCAGCATGTGTACTGAAACATATGCATTTGTTATTGTAACTGTTCCTAAGATGATTGGAACCAGTATAAAGCTTCTTCCCATTACGATAAATTCCTGAATAGTGACAATGATACTTAGCAGATGATACATCATCGATACTACTTATCAAACTGTTTATTATTCTCGAAGACATCGTATTTTTATTTTAAATTTGTTTATTTTTTAAATGAATTTAAAATATCACTTATTTTAAAGAATGAACTATTCTTTTTTTAATCAAAATACACCTGTTCGCGATTACCTACCAGATTCCATTTATAGCATATGTGGGGAAAATACTCAGGGTTGCACTGTTTGCTCGAATACTTTATGGAGTCCTGGGTTAAACGGACTAGTCCATGATACTCTTCGTGGAAAGGTGTTTTGTCCATTTGGAAAAGGAAACTCCATGAACAAACCAATTTATGGAGACCAGGGTTACCTTGTCAATTTTACCCCTCAGAAATTCCAAAATACAACTTGGGGACGCGTTCCTCAACTTGACCCTCGACCACTTGCTCATATCGGTCTTGAATGGCGAACAAGTTAAACTTAATTAAAAAAAATAACAGTTAAAATTAAAGGATATGAATTACCAACTTATTTTTGGTATAATAATTTTAATTGTTGTTTTTTATTACACATTTAGAAAAGATACCTTTTATAATATACGAAAAGAAGACCAAGTAGAGAAAGCAGAATATTATAGACCAACTGTATATACAAATCAAATAGTACCAGCTAAAAAAAATCAAGATATATCAAAAACAGAACTTGCAAGCCTTTTTAGGGATATCATAACTTATGCAAATGGCTCTCCAGGTGGAGCAAATGTTAGCGTAGAACAAGCAAGGTATGACCTTATATTTAAAGATGTGCTTGTTTCATCAGATAAAAGAAACATGGAACGGTATCCAAATCCAAATAATTACTATATCAATTTAAATGTTAAACTAGATAAAGTTTATAAAGCGGAACTTATAGATGTATACATCCCAGCTGCTACTGACGAATCTGTAAACATACCAACTAATGGAAATAGACTCTATTTTAGTTATACTTCTCCACCAATAACAGGAACTCCTATCACTGGGTATGTTCAAATACAAACTGGAACATATATGAGCCCTGATTCAGTTGCAAAAGAACTTTCCAGACAGTTTTACCAAGTTCTTATAGCCGCTGGTTTAATAATTTCTAAAACTATCGGTGTATGTGTAGAATACGATAAAAACTTAAATCGATACATTATCAAAGATAAACAACACTCTGTTCCGGGAACACTAATTATCTTTACAGAAAATGGTTATCTCACACCAACTGTTCCAGTTTACATAGTTACAAATTCCATAGCTTCTGCTATAATGTTAGACTCTCAACCTTTTTATATTTCACAACCTCAAAGTGTAAATACAGATTCAGATGGAAACTTGTATGTATCTCCAGCCGTCCCAGGTGATTATGGAAACACAAATGGTCTAAATGTTCCATTGAACGTCGATTTTGCATTTAGTAATTGTATTCTTTCAGAAGTTGTTCTTACACATTGTAAACTATATTTGTCTTTGGGTAAACTTAATGGAGACACGTGTAACGTTACACCTGATGAAAATGGAAGTAATAAAAATATTTCACAGATATTTTGCCAAGTTCCTAATAACACATGTGTAAGTAGTGCAGCTGTAAAAACACTTCTTAATCAACCACATAACTTCAGCGCTATACAGTTTTATAATCCACCTATTTCAAAAATTAATAAATTTGAAGTTAAATGGTACAAGGATGATGGAAATTTTGTAAGAATCTTAGACCATTGTTTTACAATTAGAATTTATTACTTTCAAAAGAGAATCAACACAACAGATTTTTCTATTCCAATTCCATAAAGAAAAAAATAACGGTAAATATTAAAAACAAATGGCTATGAACTGTAATTATATGTTAATTGGACTTAGCGTTCTGCTTTTAATTACGGTTATTATCATTGCATTTAATAAAAGTAAATTAACTCCATTTTTAATTAATTATACTACTCGTGGATGCAAATACGACAATCGCCATGTACCGGAAGGAAATGTTCCAGGAAGTTACCTTGGATTATCGGAAATTGAAAAAAACCAATTACTTCGAAACTTCGTTAATGATAATCCATACAAAAGAACTTAAAAAATTACAATTTTATACAAATTAAAACTTGTTTTATACAAATTAAAATGGAAACTTACGATATTAACACAATAATAGATATAATTGAGCTATCAAAAAAATATGAAAGAGGTCGTAAGAGAGCTCGTGAATCTAGAACCGCTTATAATGTTGACCTTGAAAGGTTACGCTTTTGTATAAAACCTTTGAAGAAACTCGATGAACTTGTAGGTATGGAAGATATAAAGAAAAATATAGTTGACCAAATATTGTTTTATTCACAAGAACTCAACACAAATGAAATGATGCATATTTGTCTTACAGGGCCTCCAGGTGTTGGTAAAACAACTGTTGGGAAAATACTCGCTGAACTTTATTGTTCCATGGGATTTCTGAAATCAGACCGTTTTAGTGTTGTTGGACGTTCGGACCTTATTGGGGGTTACCTTGGACAAACAGCAATAAAAACTAAAAAAGTATTAAATAATTCATTGGGTGGTGTCTTATTTGTTGATGAAGCATATTCCTTGGGGAGTGGGAGAGGATCCGATGACGATTCTTATGCAAAAGAGTGTATAGATACTATAAATCAGTTCTTATCTGAACATACTGAAAACTTTATTATGATTGTTGCTGGATACAAAGATGAACTTGAACGATGTTTTTTCAATATGAATCCTGGTTTGAGGAGACGGTTTCCATGGATATACGATATTCAAGATTATAAACTTAATGACCTCAAAGAAATATTTATTTATCAAGTTCGTGAGAACTGTTGGAACTTTGACGATTCGTTAAAATTTAATAATTATGAAAAACTAAATGAAATATTTAGCAACAAGGACCTTTTTAAAAATAACGGAGGTGACTGTTTGGCTTTATTTGATAAAGCAAAGATATGTCATTCAAGGAGAGTATTTGGAAAGAGAAAAAGTATGAAGAAATATCTTAATTACATAGATATAAAGTTAGCACTTGAACTCATCAAGACAGAAAAGAATAAAACAAAGAAACCAGAACCACCATTTGGGATGTATGTTTGATACATTGTTTATGTTTACATTTCTGTGCCGTTTTAATTTAGTTTTTTTTTACAAAAACAATTTTACTTTAAAATAAATTCATTGTGGTTATAAAGAAAGGCTTTGATGGAAGAAACCAATGAAATTAGTTCTTTGTTTATAAATGCAAAATTGGAAGACCTTCTTGATTGTATAAACAACAATGATTTTAAGGTTAAAAACCCACCACACAATCTATCAAAAAAAGAATTTGAAAAGTATATAAATAAAAAGAATGAGGAACGTAGAAACAATAGCACAGTTATTATGTTACGGGATTTCCATAATTTTATCAAGAAAACACTAATATGTAACGTAGCAAATTTGTATCGCGCCAATCACTCAAAACAAGAAAAGATTCATTTACTTGACCTCGCGGTTGGAAAGGGTGGTGATATGGCAAAATGGAATAAAGCAAAAATTTATAGCGTATTTGGATTGGATAAATCAAACGAATCCATAAACTCCATTGATCCATTTAATCAAGGAGCTAAGGAACGTCTTAGAAATGCATCATGGGTAAAAACTAAGATTCATTACACAGTTGCTGATGCTACAAACCCAAGCCTTGAACTTAAACAAGAAATCGAAAGTTTTATTAAAAACAACCTATTTCAAATTATTAGTTGTCAGTTTGCTCTTCATTATTTCTTTCAGAGTGAAATAGCACTTGAAAATGTATTTAGATTTTTTAGCCCATTTCTTAAAAAGGGTGGATATTTTATAGGAACAAGCACAGACTCTACGAAAATTACAAATTTGTTGGGTAAGAACAAATCATTTAATTCAACATTACTAAGTATAACAAAAAACTTCAAAGCACAAAAACCTAAGTTACCATTTGGAAATAGTTATACATTTCGATTAAACGACACATTTGATGGAGCAAATTATTTTAATTCCATGGGTGAATCAACCGAATATCTCACAAATATGGATGTTCTCATTCAAATGGCCTCAAAATATGATTTACAACCAGTATTTCTTAATTTATTTGAACAACCTTATTCAATTTTACATCCAGGAAGAGACGACAAAAGACATTTTCTTACATTTGAACAAATTTATGGATTACCTGAACATGGAGGTTGGTTAAATGAAAAAAGAAACAATCAATTAAACGATGATGAAATTATAATAAATGGACTATATACAACCTTTATATTTATAAAGACTTAAATTTAAGTCGCGCAACAGCAGTTGCTTTAAGATTTAAATATTTTCCTTAGGGAAAAACAAAAAAACACAAAAAAAAGCTTTAATGAATCTCTTTTTTTTACATATCGACCCCAAGAAATGTGCTATGTTCCATTGCGATAAACATGTTGTTAAAATGATTCTTGAAACAGTTCAGATGTTGTATACTGCACATAATGTTCTTAAAACTGAAAACCTTTCTAAAGCAAAGGAAGAAGGTTTACTTACTTATAAATCATTTAGTCCCAAACATCCAACGTGTTTATGGATTCGTGAAAATTCAGTGAATTACACTTATGCTGCAAACGTTGCAAAATTTCTTTGTGAAGAATATACATACCGCTACAATCGTATCCATAACTGTCAAGTTCATGTAGATTGGTTGGTTAACAACGTTCCAACTCATTTTGAAGTTGTTCATTATAACTCAGATACTGTTATGAGTTATAATAAAGAATTCCAAGCTTTAGGTCATACACCAGTTCCATTAGCTATGTATGACGACGTTAAATACCCTGATACATTTAAAAGTTATCATTTTTATTATATTGTCCATAAACGCCGATTTGCAAAATGGACAGCTCGTCCAGTTCCATGGTGGTATACTAGTGGGAATTATCAACTTTTGTTTTAATTAATTTAAATTTGGTAATTGCTTTTGCATTTTCCATTTAACCAACCAACAAATTATTTTATGGATTCTTCATTTAAACTCTCCATAAAATATTTCTTTTTTAAAAGAAAGATTAAATTATGAAAAATTTCGAAGTATCGGACAAATTAAAAAATGATATTCTTGTCAATTTGGTAGAACCTCAGTATAAAAATGATATTATTCGCAATTTAAAGTTCCGTAAAAAATTTAAGAGTTATGGACTTTTCTTTGAAACACTTTCTAAATTATTTTTGGGTATTAGTAGCGTTATATCATTTGCATCGGGTATTTATAAATACGAAGTGTTATCATTTTTATCGGGAACTAGTTCTGTTGTTTCTTTAGTGTTATTACAGTATTCGAGCTTTAGCTATCGTGAATCAAAAAAGCTAAGTATAGAAATTAATGAAATACTTAAAAAACTTAATATATCAACATTTAATATTGAAAATATATCAAATGCAGATTCAATAGAAAATTTAGAACCAAATACTCCAAAAATAAAATAAAATTCGCTTTTAAATGAATTGTATAAACAAAGTTGCAAAGGCTAAAGGAATGAGTAAAGAATCATTTATCAATGAAGCACAAGAATATGGATATTCCAAATTAAATGTTCCATTGGGAATAAACGGAACAAGTGCACTTGGATTAAAAGCTGAAAAAAAAGGTGATGATTATTATGCACCTGGTCTTAAAGTAATGACTGGTGAAAGTTTTAGAGACAGAGAAATAGGAAGACGCTCAGAAGATGCTAAATTAAAAGAAAGATACAATGTTCCCGATGCACCATTTGGATGGTGGGTATCTGAAAAATTTGATGGACAACGTGCAGTATGGGATGGTGAAAAGTTTATATCTAGAGGAGCAACAACTGGAGAGCCAAGAGTATATCCATACATTCCAAGATGGTTTGTTGCACTTATGCCTCCAGGAATTGCACTGGATGGAGAACTGTTTATGGAACGAAATTCATTTAATGCTACAACAAGTATACTTAAAACAAAATTAAAACCTGAAAATCAACGTTCTAAAAAAGACCCAACACAAGAACAAATTGACCTTCGATGGTCATCAATTAAATATGTGGTATTTGACATAATAATTTCAGATTTACTTTATGAAGAACGTAAAGAAATACTTAAAAAGTTAGTTATCGAACGTTGTAAGGTATGGAATTTGATTTCAGTGCCAGTTTATATGAAGAAACCAAAATGTCCACTGGTATTTACAGAACAATATCTCATAAAATCAGAGCAACAATTAATGGATATTTATGATAAACTTATAAATGAAGGTGCAGAAGGAGTTATAGTGCGCGCACCAGGTATTCCATATATACCTAAACGAACAAAAATGATGTTAAAAATGAAATTAGTTGATGATGCCGAATGTAGAATTATAGGTTATAAACCAGGAGAAGGAAAATATACTTCGCTTCTTGGTTCATTTCATTGTGAAGATATTAAATCAAAATCCCAATTTTATCTTGGTGGAATGACAGATACCATTAGAACAAATTATCTTCAAACACATCCAATTGGAAAAATATTAACTTACACATTTAATGGAATAACACCTGATGGATTACCTCGTCATCCACGATATAAGGGAATTAGAAACGATTAAAAGGATTTTAATTAAATTAAAATAAAAAATAAATATTAGAATTTAATATATATTCTTATTTATAAATTCATTAAATGGTTGATTTTATAGGATTTGTTAAAAAAAATCCATTGAACATATCAGCTGTCCTGGCTGTTGTTGCTGTTATTGCTGTTTTATTAGTTATTTTTACATCTAAAAAATCTACTTTTAAAAGAACTTTAGTAACACCACCAAATGAAATTGATAGAAATCCTCCAATGGAATTCACACCACTTACCGAAGAGGACAGTGGGAGTATAAGCTTAGAAAATCCGGTTGTTCCTGAAGAAATTGGTCTTGCTATGATATATCCACAGGGTGCTGGAGCAAGTATGTCTAAGTCCGATTCAAATTCTTTTGAACCAACAAAACCTGGATCTTTACTCACTGATTACACCATTCCCCAATCTTATGGAGAATCTAGTTTATCTGACCCTATGGGAGATAACGGAGCTGGACAGGGAGCACGGATTTTAAGAATAAAAAATACAGGTAACCAACTTGCTTATAAGCCAGTTGATGAATCTATGATATCAACATTTGCTGGGGCATACGATACAGGCGAAGTTCAAGATGGTTCAATGCTTATTAATGGAGCACAGGCTGTAAACTACGAAAATGGATACATTCCTAATAACAATCTTAAGCTTCAGGCATCACCAGGACAGTCAAGCGATCTTCTCAACTGCGAAACAACATACCCCAATGTTGTTAAATACAATAACATGTGTATTACAGAAGGTGATATTCCATATGGCCAGGTTGTTGACGGAAAGGTAAATCCTCGCCTTGTATCACGCTGGGAATCATTCACTGGTGATTATTCACGAGAAGGAGCACTTCAGCCAATAGATGGAGTTCTTTACCCAAATCTTAACGTCCTTGTTAAGTAAATTTATTCCAGAAGTTCTTTTAAAAATCGTCTTTGACGATTTTCTTGTTAAACTTTAACTTATTTTAAACGTTAATTTAATAACTGCAAATAATAAAAATGAATTTAAGTTAAATTTTCATTCATTTTTTTTATTTTTTAATTTAAACTTTTATTATTTAAATTTTTAATTTAAATTTTTAATTTAAATTTTAATTTTTTTTAATTTATTTTCAATTTTTGAATTGTAAACACATTTATACTTTATTTTGTTAAAATAACAATTTGTAAGCATGATACTTGTTTGTTCATTTTCATACCTTGAAACAAAAGCGTAAACTTTTTTTTTTAACTCGATTTCCCACTGAAAACCGATTCAGTGCTCCTCTGTAAGCTCAACTGGTTTGGCTTTCTTCACTATAATCTTCTTGACAGTCTTTACAGGTGGAGTTTCGGAGACCGGTGCAACAACTGGAACCGGAGCAGGGGGTTCTTCCTTAGCAGAGGTTTTCTTGGTGGGCTTGGATGTAGCTTGCTCAACCCCCTTGTCAATTGGCATGGGGAGGTAGTGGTGCTTGAGGTAACGCTGGAGGTTGAAGTAGGTAACATCTTCCTTGGGATTACCGAGAAGAGCCCTCAGAGTCTTGGCCGCGGGACGCTCATCGAGGATGAACTTCTGCTTGTTAGCGGGGTCACTGAGCCCATTAGACTTAACAAAGCTCGATACTCCCTTTGTAACCTCGTTACGGGGAACGAGTGTGCCAATGGCAACACCGAGAAACTTCGCGAGCTCATCAGAAATCGCAACAGGTTTGGTGATTCCCGAAGGGAGAGCATCGGGAGAACGCTCAACCTTTGTTCGGTTCTTCTTGTTGCGAAGCTTGTCGAGCTCCTTGGAGTTCTTCTCGGCATCCTTAAGAACCGAACGAAGTGAATTTTGAAGAGACTTTATAACTGCACCCTGCTCAGCGAGTGTGCTCATCATGGCCTTGATAGCCTCAACTGAGCTGAACTCACCCTTGGGAGCATCGGTAGCGGTAACAATTTCAACGGTAGACATCTTTAGTTCGGTTGTGGATACTTTTACTACCTCTTTGTCTTTAAGTAAATTTTACTTTTTTAAAAGTATAAATTAAAATACCAGAGCCTTTTAAAGCGACGTTTAAATGAATTGTTCACAACTTTTGGTTCTTTTTGGGTGTATACCTTTTCGTATTTTTCTTGCTTATATCAGCACTAAAATCCCAGAGGACAAACTTCCTTTGTTTGCTATACCACTTTTATTGGCAAGCTTAGGATTTTTAACGCTTTATTTTACAAAAAATAGAATGAATCCACAAGAATCTGGAACCGGTGTCGCTTGGTGGAGCGATCTTAGACTTATCCATGGTTTGTTTTATTTAATGGCAGCAGTTTATGCATTCCAAAAGAAAGACATCGTTTGGATTCCGCTGAGCATGGATATCACATTTGGAATAATTGTTTTTATCGTCCATTATTTTTTCCAAGGTATTTAATTTCCTTTTCGAGTTTATCAATTTCTTTTTGGAGAGAACGTTTGCCAAATTCTTGCATTCGACTGTAATCTCTTTTTGCTAAATATTCTTGGTCCGAAAAAACAGATGTTGGATTTTTATTACGCATTACACTTTTACCACTTATAACTGATCCAGGGAGTAAAATAGAAGCTGTCATTGCCGAGAGTATATCATTTGCACTAAATATAATTAAAGGCTTTGGTTCTAATGTAGTAACTTGAGACATTTTAACTCCATATAAAATGTCTCGTTTTGCTTTATCACCAATTGTTTTAAATAAAACATACCATAGATTATTCATTTGATTTTTTATTTTTTTAGTTACACTTGATATACTAGAATCATTAAAGGTTAAATTCATACTAATATCCATAAATTTAGTTATAGTTGCAGAAGGTGTGTTATAATTTAATATAGAATAATCTATAATATAAAAGGGAACATTGTATCCGATAAAAGTAAATTGTTCAGTAACATGTAAATTACCAGTTAAAGTATAATATCTTAAATGATTAATAACCTCTGCTTTTTTCCCTGAACGATCAAATTTATCAGCTATTGAATTAAAAAAATAAAGTTGGTCTTGGTCAGTTTTACCATAATATTTTTTCATTAGTTTTCGTAAATAAGACGATTTTGACGAAACAACTACATCATGTCCTATAAAAATAGGTAAATTACCATTTTTATCGCTATTTATTTTAACAGCTTCATCAAGTGAATCAGCAATATCTGAGATATCAGTAGGTGGTAATTTTATGTAATCTAATATAGATTCCATAACTTCTTGTAATTCTTCTTGTCCATTTAATTTTTTTAAAGCATCAGATTCAAATATTTGTGTAATATTAAATTCATTTGATAATATTATTCTAATTTTATCGCTAGTACCTGGATTTTCATATTGAACTTGAACTAACGACTTTTGTTGGTTTTCTATTATTCTTTGATCTGTATAATCAAACAAATCACAAATAAAATCTAATAAGGTATCAAGGGTTTGATTATTAGTTTGATTATTAGTTGGATATAAAGTATTTATAACATATAATATACGTTCTTTATAGAATTTTATATAATATTCTAAAATATCTTTTTCAACTTTATCAGTAAAATCATGTAAAATATCAAGTATATAAGTCATTGTATAAAGTATAAAAAATTTAAGTTGGTCTTTTAAATTGCTATCTAAACCAGCACTTTTAGCTAAATCATTAACATTAATATTAATAATGTTTGACGAAGTATCGTTTTCAACATCCTTTCCTTGATTATCTAACATTACTGGGCTTTTACTTAATAATGGGATATCATCGGTAAGAACTTGGTACTTTTTAAATAAACCACTTACAATTTTAAGTATTTGAAAATTCATAAGGAACCCATATAATTTGCTTAATTCTTTAATCTCATCATCGGTTATTTTTTTATCTATGTTATCTATATAATATATTTTTGTTTTATCCTTAATATTAATATTTTTAGTTTCCACTTTTGTAAAAACCGGTGGTGGTTTTGGTTTCTTGGGTTTCGTCGTTGGTTTTCGTTGGTTTTCGTTGGTTTTTGTATCGATTGTTATATATTCTGATTTAGCACCGTCTTCATAATATAATCTAAATTCATAAAGCTTCTTATAATCAGGGTTAAATTCATAAAGCTTCTTATAATCAGGGTTAAATGATATGAGAGCTTTTTCCCATTTTACAATTTTATTTTTACTAGTATCAGTAATTATAATTGCAACTTCTACAAATTTTCCATTTAATTCATTTCTTTCGTTTTCTATTCTTTGTTTTTCTTGTTCTTTTATTATTTCTCTTCTTTGTTTTTCTTGTTCTTTTATTATTTCTCTTCTTTGTTTTTTTTGTTCTCTTTCTTCTTCTTCTTTTCTTTCTTCTTCTTCTCTTTCTTCTTGACTTTCTGAACGTGCTACAATCTCCTCAGGTGTCAGGCCACAAACTTCAATAGTAACACCGCGTGATGTTATATCGTATAAATTTTTATAAATATCTTCTTGTGTTTTTCCTTCTTTCATCTGGTTTTTTATGGATTGTTTAATATCTCTGGGATTTATTTTAATATCATTACTACATTTTATCCCATCAAGTAGATTATTTGTCAAAAATATTTCTCCCATATTACCTATATAAATATACTTATCTATATTATCATATTTTGTTATCATGGATGAATCCATATTATCATATTTTGTTATCATGGATGAATCTGTTATTTCATGGTTATTTAATAAAAGATAAGGGTTTTGCTTTTCTTTTGAGAGATTAACGAATATTGCATGTTCAACAAGTGGTGCGATTTGGGTAGTACCAAACCTTGATTTCCGTTGAATTAACGCAGAAAGGTATTTTATTTCATTTTCAACTTCCAAAAGACGCTTCATAGCTTTTAATTTCGCATTATTTTTTTCCCACAGAAAATAATTTAAAGAATTGGGCGTTTTTAGAGTATCAACGAACGGTCACAGTCAAGCAATCAAAACACAAATGGCATCAGTTCTCACTGCTTCCAACTTCAAGATTGACGCAATTAATTTCGGCAAGCACAAGCCAAACGCTAACGGTGGATACAACATTGACATTACTCTCGGTAATGGAACCGAAGAAATCCTTGTCCAAACTCCCAAGATGAAAACACCTTTCGGCTTATCTTCCGACAAGACCAACCCCTTCAAGAAATCCCTCGATATGTCCTTCCAGGGCATTGAATCAAGTGAAAGCATGCAAGCATTCCGCAAGATGGTCGAGGCAGTCGACTTCCTTGCAGTTGACTATGCTCATAAGAATTCCAAGACTTTCTTTAAGAAAGAGCTGAGCACAGACATCATCCGTGAGTATTACAATTCCGGTATCAAGATTTCAAGCAAGGAGCAGTATTCCGATACTTTCAAGACTCGTATATTGTTCCTAAAGCCGAATCCCGATAAGGGATACGCCGATGGAAAATACATCACCACCTTTTGGGACCCCAAGGGAGTGGAACAAAACTCTTCTTTTCTCGATAAATGGGACCAAGTCAAGTGTCTTATCAAGCCTCAGTTGCTTTGGGTAGCCAACAAGGGTTTTGGCATTCAGTGGGTGTGCACACAGGTGTGCGTGTTCAAGCAACAAAAGAGCACAGGCTTTGCTTTCAAGAAGACTATGGATAGCGATGACGAGGTCGAAGAGACTATCATATCAGAGGAGGAAGTCGAGGTCGAGGAAGAAGAAGAAGAGGTAGAGGTCGATGCTTAAACAAAAAAAATAAAATTAAAATTAAAATTAAAATTAAAATTAAATTTAAATTATAACAATAGTGTAATATAAATTTAATTTAAATATTTGTTCATTTTATAACCTTTTAAATGGACAAAAAAAACTACCTTATAGCAGGTATTATAATTTTCGTTATAAGTTACATAGTTGGATTTGTTGCAAATATATTACCACCTCTTCCACCGATAAGAATGTTTGGTATGCTAATGAGCTTAGTGTCAATGGTAGGAAAACTTGTTGGTGTTATTTTATTTATTGTTGGATTAGTTAAAGCGGCTACTCCATCAAAATTTACCGAAGAAGAAAATAAATCAATTTAAAAAATAATAAAAGTTTAAATTAAATGGAAGAAACCGTTATCGATAATCTTATACAAGAAACATTTATAAATGACATCTTAAATATGTATCGTGAGAGTGTAAGGAATGTTAGAAACCCCAATCGAAATTTTCACATAATCTCAAGCAGGTATTATAATGACCCACCAAGAGGAGGATACCAAATAGATGAAGAACATGATTATATTTTACCAGATGATGACGATATTAGCTCAACTGTTCTTTTAGAAGTAATTACTCGTTTTGGAAGTCCCGAAACAGATACTTTCCTTAAACATTGTCGGCGCAAACAAATTAAGAACATAGGAAAATACAAAAAAGTAATGGCAAGTTCAGAATTACTCGAAACAAGTTGTCCTATTTGTCTCGATGATTTTAAGGAAAATGAATTTTACAGAGCTCTTGAATGCAAACACTGTTTCCATAAACGTTGCATTGACCGTTGGTTTCGCAAAGAACATTCTGATTGTCCAATGTGCAGAACAAAAATATTTTAAATTAATTTCTCCCAAGTAATTATAAATTACCTAACTATTGAGCAGTCAAAATGATTAAGTTTATTTGGTCAAGCAACTCTAGTTATTTTTTTATGTCAATTTATATTTAACCTATCCCACCAACAAAGTATACCAGTGATTATTTTCCTTTATAAATTATAAAATGCAAATTAAAATAAAATAAAAGTATAATGTATACATTTACAATGGACCTTCTTTCAAATTATTTCACACAGAGCCATTTTGCAACAGCGTCTGATATTATGCGTGAACGCGAACGCCTTCGCAATCAGAAAATTGGCCAGGAAATTTTCCTTAGCCACCTCTTTATTATTTCTTTAATGGTGGTTATCATCATTCTCGGATTTACAGCCGTTAATCACATTTGTCCGGACAAATCAGACCGCGGTAAGAACACTCGTCTTGGTCTTTACTTTTTATTACTTATTTCAGGAGGACAAATAGGATGGCTATATATCCTTTTATGGATTGCAAACATTAACCTTTGTATCTAAAAGCTCAACCCTTAAAAGCTTTTAAACGTCGAAAGAGCTAATTGAATCAAAGTGAAACTTAGCGAAGCAGGGCCACCGGCGTTGCCTTTAATTTAATCGAAAGTGGTTTGTATTAATATTATAAGTTCTTAAAAAATCAATACATTTTTTGATACGTGAACCTAAAATATTTTTAAAAGTAATTACGTTGTATAGTTTATTTATTTCTGGATGTTTATGTTCCATGAATATACTCAGAAGGAGATGTTGAAAATATATATCTTTATTATTCACCATTTTTATGGATTCATTAATTGTTTTAATTTGTTCATAAATGATGATATTATTAAAGATAGATAATTTCTCAAGGTCAGGTAAAACAATATTGGGATAAACAATTGTTATTGCATTTTTGTTTATTTCAAAGTTTGTTAAAATTGTAAAGATATCATTTACAATTTCATTTTTTCCCTTAAAGTTGTAACAAACCAGGTATCTCTCAGAATTACAGTTTCTAGAACTTTTTGGTTTAATTATTTTTACATAACTATAAAACGAACAAAGCAAAATATAATAAACAATGCTATTGTGACTAAACATATCAAAAAATTTAATGATAAATGTTCCACCTATCTTTTGTGTCATTAATGCTATGTAAATTTCACAAAGTAACAGTTTACTGCTCAATATTTCCTGTGCAACAAACATTTTAACGTCAAATCCTCCATCTGCTGTTATTAGGTCGAAACCATTAATGAAACGTTCAGAAACATTTTTAATTGTTTTGGTGATTATGGAAATGTCTGTGATGTCTCCATAAATAATGTTGTTTTCTTCAAGGTAATTTGAGTATTTTATAAGGGGGTCATATTTTGAAATACTTGTGTAATTTGTTCGAAGATTCTTCTTTCTACGAATATCGGTCACACATTCTATAAACCCACCAGGGGCTTCACAAATAAAAAAGCAATCGCAATTTGTTTCTGTAACAATTTGTTCGAAGTATATAATTTCATAAAGTTTGAAATATGCTCGTGAAATTACATGTTTTTTACAAAGTAATTTAACAAGTTCATATTCATGGAGATACTTCGCAGCAGCTCTTCTGTAACGTTCTTCAGATTTATCTAGAAAGTCCAGACGAGCTTTTGTATGGTCAAGTTCTTTAAAGTTTCCATAAATTTCATTTTTTAAAGAAGTCACATCTATAAAGTGTTCTAATTTAAATAATTTTTGATTTTTGAAAAGTTCCCCACTGATTTCATTTCTTCTAAAAATAGTTATTTCCATTTAATTTTTTTTATTTTAATTCTTTAAAAGGAATTCATTATGGGAAATAATACTTCAGTTCCACAACCTGAAAAAGTTAAATTCGGAACCGTTTATGGAACCGACGGAAAGGTAAGACCTGGTTACTACATCAGAAATGGAACAGTAGTTTATAAAGGACAAAAAATTCTAACTATACCAGGAGAAACTGATTTTCAAAAGTTGAAATATGGATACCTTAAATCTAATAAACATGTTTATTATAATGGGAAAGTGATACTAGATGCAAACCCATCAACCTTTTTAACTATTGAAAGAAAAAATGTTGAAAGACTTTCTAAAAACCCTGCAAAAAATAATGAATTTAGAAAATTAAATTCTGTGTTAGGTATTGATTATATAGGAAACAAAAAACGAATTTATTATGGTGAGCATGTAATACATGAAGAAATTTAAAAACATTCAAATGTTTATTTTACTTCATAAAATAATAATGTTTATTTTACTTCATAAAATAATATGTAAGAATCACGATGATTGTAATTACTTAATTTAATTGATTCATCGTCTATAAACAAACACTTTCCATTTATAATGGTGTAATTTGTATAATGTCCGTTATATAAATTTCCAGTATGATTTATTATACTTTGAAGATGATAGTCTTTGATATCATTTGACAATGATTCCCTAATTTTAATCTTTGGTTCAAATGTTACTTCTGATACTATTTTAGAACCAGTAAAAGTGTATCGTTTTAATACAATTATCAAAATTTTAGGAAGTCGATAAAGTGATATCTTTTTTTCACATACTTCATTATTTTTACATGTTTCACAATAATATAGATTGGCCGTATCATTATGAACTTCTTTTTCGAGATACTTTAAAAAAAGATCCGTTAAATTTGATTTTTCCAGTGGAACATTTAAGTTTATGGAATTGTATTCTTCAAAAACATTTTTTACCGTTTTACATTTTAAACACTTTATACAATTTTTTGTTTGTCCATGATAAATAGGAACAAATGGAGAAGTATCAAACTTATCCCATGAATTATCTTCATTTAAAATTTTAGTTTGGTATGGACAATTTTTTATGAGAAGTTCTAAAAATAAAATTATACATTCATGTGCATCTTGTTGTTCAAATTTACGAAATGAAAAATAGTTACAAAGACTTGATAAATTAAATCGTTGTGCAATGTATTGATTATTATCTGTAAGGTCAACTATTATTTTCTTTAATTCATTCACAAATGGAAGGTCGTAATTTTTAATAAGTTCTTGAAATGTGCTATTATTTATAAAACATTGTAAAACGGAATTGAGATAACATGTATTACCAAGATTTGGAAACACCGATATTTTCATTAATATTATTAATTTTAACCTTTTTTGTTTAAATTATTTTACAAAAAAAAATTTACTTAAACTAAAATGTGTTATATTAATTAAAAGGTTTTAAACAATGTGTGAAATCAGAAAACACTGTTTTGAAAAAATTAAACAAGTCTTTGATGAAAACGATTGGGAAATTATTGATAAAGAAACTCTTCTTACAAAACTAGAATGTTCCATTTTTGATACTGACCTCGATGAGCGTTTGAGAATTTATAAAATAACTTCACCGACATGGAAAATGGAACTTTTAAAAATGCCAGAAGTCATGGAAAAAAATATTTACAATACTACAATCAAGGAAGCTCGTGGAAAACTTATAGAAAGGGCTTGGTCAAATAAGGATTTCGTATGGATTTATAAAAAAAATTATATGAAAATTATGGGCAACATTAAAACAAATAAAAATGCAGATTTTGTTTTAAATAAAATAAAGTATGGATTATGGGAACCTCAAAATATACTCTCCATGAAATCCCAACTTCTTTACCCACACTTGTGGGAAGAAATTCTTCTCAAAAATGCTAAGAAACTCAGTATGATTGGAAAACAAATGAACGAACAAGGAACCAATATGTTCCGTTGTGGAAAGTGTAAGAAGAACAATTGCACTTATTTTCAAATGCAGACACGTTCAGCAGATGAGCCTATGACCACTTTTGTTACCTGCTTGGAATGTGGTAAGAGATGGAAATTTTAAATTAAAATATTAAATTGTTTTAAAGACTTCAATTAATTTAAAATTACTATGAGTTGTTGTTGTGTTACAT
>Ga0164295_10001522_pt1 | contig 19244 bp, 18 predicted proteins | sample GEODES006metaG_FD_111798 | JGI IMG/M metagenome (GOLD analysis project Ga0164295, IMG submission 111798) | Oligotrophic lake water microbial communities from Sparkling Lake, Wisconsin, USA - GEODES006 metaG | ecosystem: Environmental > Aquatic > Freshwater > Lake | place: USA: Sparkling Lake... | reverse complement strand
TTTGTTAGTTTCATAGGACAAGTATCTCGCATTTGTTGTGATGGGCGTTAGTTATTGCTGGGAATAGTGGGAGAATTACTGGGTGAGCCAGTTCTTAAGCAAGTGCGATGCATCGGTAATGGGCGATGCCGCAGAGGTATTGATCAATGGTGGCTTAGTGGCCTTTCCAACTGAAACTGTTTATGGGTTGGGGGCTGATGCGTGTAACGCAGATGCGGTTGCGCGAATTTATTCAGTAAAAGGGCGGCCGGCAGATCATCCTTTGATCGTACACGTGTCATCGATGTATGCACTAGGTGATTGGGCAGCTGATGTGCCCGCCTATGCAATTTCACTTGCCCGTGATTACTGGCCAGGGCCAATGACTTTGGTGGTTTCGCGAAGTGAGTTAGCAGCAGATTTTATTACCGGCAGTCAGAACACAGTGGGCATCAGAGTCCCTAACCATCCTGTTGCTTTGGGATTACTAGAAGCCTTTGCAAGAGCTGGTGGCAAAGGCATTGCAGCACCGAGTGCCAATCGCTTTGGCAATGTCTCACCAACAACTGCCCAAGCTGTCGGTGATGAGTTAAGTGATTACTTAGGGGACAGTGATGTGATTCTTGATGGCGGGGTGTGCGCGGTTGGTGTGGAGTCAACAATTATTGATTGCACAGGGGATCGGCCAAAGATCTTGCGACCAGGTGCGATTACAGAAGAAATGATTGAGCACTCAACAGATCTTGATGTCTTAGATGGCGATGGTGTTGCTATTCGTGTTAGTGGATCACTGGAGAGTCACTATTCACCAAAAGCAAAGGTTCTCTTGGATCAATCCCCTGTTGCTGGCCAAGGCTTTATTGCAATGGCAGATTTTGCATCGGCGGCTGGGGTTATAAGACTTGCTGCGCCAAAAACACATGATGAGTTTGCGAAAGTTTTGTATTCAGCGCTACGGGCTGCAGATGAGCAAGGGTTAAACACTGTTGTTGTTGCTCAACCGATAGGAAATGGAATAGCTATTGCAATACGTGACCGACTACAGCGTGCTGCAGTTAAAAACTGATTGTTTCGGTTTCAGACCACTCTCTATCAGATAGACATTTAGAGCGATCAGGAATCACTAATTTTGAAAGTAGTAAGGGGCGTAAAAAAATAGGTGGTTAGATATGCAAAAGAAGTCGCACTCCATATGGCAAAATTAGAAATCTATTCATAGTTATTGGTAGCAGAGATGATCTAATTTGATGATCCCGTATTCATAAGTAGACAGAAGCCTGTAATAATCTCTCTGAATAGTCCAGTTAAAAGGATTTGCGTCATTTAAGAAACTAGGGAATGATAGATTCAAGAAAATTTCATAGTATGAGCCCGTAGCTCAGTTGGTAGAGCAAAAGACTTTTAATCTTTGGGTCCTCGGTTCGAGCCCGAGCGGGCTCACTCATATAACAAGCAAGCCCCGCCAATTATTTGGCGGTGTTTTTTTTGTTTTGCGCCACTATAACCGCCGATATTTAACTTCGAAATACAGTCGCAAATCTGCCCCAAAACTCAGTTTGAAATTGCCCCGACCCAGAGTATTGGAACCGACAAAATCGAAGAAGGAGAACTCAAGCTTTTTTGTAAAAATCAATGCTTTAAAAATCAACCAAGTCAATGCCCCAATCTCCCGACCAGAAGAAGAGTTCACGATAAAAAGACTATATGCCGTTTTACCTGATGTGACTATAGCCAGAGCTGATTGAAGCTTTCCATGAGAATCGGCTGCGCCAAGAAGCATCCCATTACCACCAGAGATTATCTCCAGTATGCTTTGCACTTTATCTTTAGTCTTCGAATCGATGTTTATATCTTGTTGTGCAAATGTTTCAGTGTATAAATCGAGAAAATCCTCAATATCAACAGACTCAATAAGCCGAAGCCCCATGGAATCAACTTTTTTATACACCCGCTGACGATTCTTGTTCATTGAGTTGAAGAGATCAATTTCGTAAGTAAAATTCTCTAGGTTTTTTATTGCTGTGTAGCGAGGGAAAATAATGAATTCGTCTTTACCTTGGTCAAAGTTATGCCATAGAAATGGCCTTACGTCTTGAAATTCAGGGCTAAGTGAAAGTTCAAAATCATGGTGCCTACGGGAGAGTTCCACAATTACTTGCTGGAGAAAGTTACTTTTGTCAGCGACGCCCCATTCGGAATTCTGATTGGAACCCTTATTCGATAAACCAATCGAATGAAATACAGAAAAAGAAGGAATTCCCTCTTTTGATTCCTCACCCGGGAGCATAATTGCAGCTCGAACTCTGGAATTCTCAATCCAGAAGTAACGATAAGCGTTTGGAAATGTAGTTTTTAATAGAACCGTTTGCATGAATGGGGTAGGAAAGTTGACACCGTCGCAGAATGAATCCCAGTCATAATCCAAGCTGGCATTTACAGACAAAAGACCATTTGATACTTCTTTGGGATTAAACATCATGTTAAAAAGACAAATCGCCGATTTTTTCCACCAAAAAATAGTTCAGTCATTCTTTTTCCCGATCAGCCAAATAGATTGCTTTCGCGCATTTGAGTAAAGTTTTTGAAACTGTCTCTGAATTAGCAACTCGATGTGTAAATCGTTTAGATAAATAAAGTAAACTTCGGATCTATTATCTTTACAGAAGCGGTCAAGATTATCCAAAAACATACTTAAGCTGCTTTCCCCAAATGAATTAAAGAAAAAAATTACATTGGCTCCACCACATAACTCACGAAAATCCCAATCTAGAGCAGATTCATGAATGTACTTTAGATTCTTAGGTTTGTTTTGCAAGTAATTAGTGGCTAGTGCATGAAGACCGGCATCAATTTCAATTCCTACACAGGATAAACGTGGGTGCTTACGGGACATGAAGAATGCGACAGAGCCATCTCCACTCCCAACATCTATAAAGCCCTCAATTTTATCAAAAGAAAGTTTTTGGCATTTTCGAAAGAGATATTCCACATTTCCAAAGTATGCAGTCATAAAGCCATTATTGTCTTGTTGGTTATTTCCATTGTTTAGAAAATCGCCACTCAAATTCTTTGAGTCTCTCATTTTAAAGCATATGATAAATATTCTCTGATAGAGGACAAGTATTCTGCGAAATAGGTACTTATCAAGAACCTCACCATTAAACTCAATCATTAAAAAATTCCATTCTCGGGATTAGATTTGATAGCATCTCTGGGGACTTAATTGATTCTAAACCAAGCTCAGAGGCCAAATTCGAAACTTTTTGCGACTCACTCAATTCAGGGTTAGACAACCAGCCATAATCTTCCCTCAGCATCTGAGTTCTTTCTTCCAAGGTGAAACCAATTTTTTGATATCGATGGTATTGGACATCCTTATTATGACCAAACGATTTGTTTAGAATACCGACTTTTTTTCCGAGTGCTGCGGCGTACAATAGTCCGGTAGTAAACTCCTCACCAATAACAACATCGTATTCATTCATAATTTTTTGCATGTTTTTGAAATACAAATCTCGACCACCACCACATGAATTTACAATCTCTCCAGTATGGGCAATCCCAGGACAGTGAATATTTCTTGTGAATGCCGCATAGCCCTCCCTGACAGAATTATTTAGAAAATCAAGATGTCCTAGGCTAACGCCAGCTTTGCTCAGAGTGGAAATTCTATAGAGGAAATCACTTTTAAGAATTTGGGGTTCTAATACCTCGCCAACCCAAGAATGGAGCGGCATATACAAAACACTTTTCCCTTCGAGAATTGCAAGCTGATCATTTGGTTCACTTGGCCAATCCCAATTTTTGAACGATTGCTGAACATTAAAAAAGATTTGATCCATAGATATTCCACTATTTAGCAAGTGGTAAATGAAGGGTGAGCCGATAGCGGAAACTCTAGAGATGCCCTTTTGCTTGGCATCCAATTCCACTCTGATGCTCCAGACAGCTTGGAAGATAGGCTGCCCCCGATAATCCCACTCAGGTTGAATTGCTCCAAAATCTCGTGTAGTAGAATGACCCGAGTGAGGTATTTTGGCAAGAAAGATTTCTGATTCAGGGGCCCCTATGTATTTAAGTAATACCTCGCGCTGACCGTATGTAAATTGTTCTGCATAAACATGAATGATCCGATCCTTTTCCGAGACCCCGTATCTTTCAATCAATTTATTCCTAAAGTAACTTCTCAAACTAATCTCCATTCACTGCTCCTTCTATTCGGCTCACAGCCGGCGCGTGCGTGGTGAAGGAAACACAGCTCATTGGCCCATTATAGTAATCAAATGGAGATTTTTGTTTGGACGGAGGCCTTAGGTTGTGGCGAGATTCTTGAGCCATGCTTGAAGTCTTACGTTACCCACCACGATACCCCTATCCATGTTTACATCTACAAAGAAGATTTGAGTAAGTTACCAGCCCACCCGTTGATTATTCCACGTGTACTAACAGAAGAATTCGAAACCGATGGGCTGAAAAAGCTAACAATTGTCGAGGCGTATAAGGCAGGTCATCGAGGTACTGCAACATTGTGGGCTTCATTGATTAAGAATCGAGATGAAAAATATTTTGTTCACCTTGATGCAGATTCTGTTTTTTTAGGCGATGTTGTTACTCCGGTGATTGTTCAACTAAAAGCAGGTTTTGGTGTAGTAGGAACTCGGCGTCCCTATAAGAAAAGAGGGAACAGGAAATTCAATTATTATTCTATAGTCCATAATTTTCAGCCAGATTCTGTGAACACGCATTGTTTTGGATTCGATAGAACTCAGATCGATGTTGATGAACAAATCTTGACACGCTTGATTCAAGGACAAGCCAAAAATCGAATTACCCAGCGGACATTTCCAATAATTGATTTTTTTGACAGAGTGACATTCCTTCTGAGGCGAAAAAGTGGAATCTATTACCTGGATTCACCAACCCAAAAGAGATCTGGCCACCATGATCGAAAAGGGCCAATCGAAAGCTCCATGATTTCTTTTGCAGCAGTTGGCAGTGGTTGTTCGTATTATAAAAACCCTCACTCCGCCACTTCAGAAAGCTACAAAGATTTTGCTCTACGGAGCTTCGCACTCTATTCAAAATACTTATTGGATCAGAATATTGATTTCCCTATTTTGGACTCGCCATTTCTAGTGGATCAACTAGAAAGACTGGATAGGTCAACCTGGACTTTGCGCAAGTGAAAGCCAATGCGACTTAATCGAGTCATTTAACTTAAATTCTGGAATCCATCCGAGCCCTCTAAGGGCTTCAGATTGCTGGGACCAAATAGCAATTGGATCTGCTGGATCTGCTGGCAAGTTTGAATAGGGTATTTCCTTCCCCACGACTATCTCAAATTCTTGCAGTACTTGTAAGACTGAAATTGGAGTTCCAGTTGAGACGTTAACTATACTTTGTACTTTACGTGTTCCGATAACTTTTGCAAGTACAGCATGAGCGCGCGCTAGATCCCGGACGTCGATGTAATCGCGTATACACGTGCCATCTTTTGTAGGGTGTTCAGTGCCAAAGATTCTAAATGGAGTTTGAGTTAAGAGATGATTGGCAATTACTGGTACCAAGCATTCTTGACTGTTGTCATGAGAGTCCATGAAATCATCGCAGCCAATAACATTAAAAAATCGCAAATTAATCAAAGCAATATTCTGCGGAAGCAAAGTTTGGAGGAGTATGTCCTCGGAAACCTTTTTTGTCTGTGCGTAAGTACTTTGAGGATTATCCTCAGAACCCTCAAATACCTGAGCAGTGTCTCCATAAATAGAACAACTAGAACTAAAGATAACCTTTGATACTTCAGTGCCCTGAATTCCTTGCACAAGTCCCAATGTGCCTCCAACGTTATTCACCCAGTACTTGAGAGGATTTAATCTAGATTCACGTGCATGTTTGTGTGAGGCTAAATGAATAACACCATCTATTTTATACTCATTACAAACTTGATTGACAAGTCTCGAATTCTGCACGTCGCCTTTTATAAAGATAGAAGCATTAGGCTTTCGAGAAAATAATCCCGTTGATAAGTTATCAAGAAGTACGACATTAAAGCCACTATCAATAAGTGTCCGAGCTACATGTGCGCCAATGTAACCAAGCCCACCAGTTATGAGCCAAGTTTCATCGCTCGGTTCTATTGATCTCACTGCCGCCCCAATCCCTTTTTCACAAATCATTGCGTCGCTGCACATCTATCTACCATAAAGCGCACGAGCAAGTAAGATATTCTAATGATCACGGTAATTATACCCACTTGCAACCGTCCGGTTGAACTAAAAACCCTTTTGGAAAAGATATCGCACCAAACGAAGGGTGTAGCAAGAGTCTTAATAATTGATTCTTCAGACAACCCTTTTCGTATTGTTTCTTCGAATCGCTGGACGTTTGATCTTAGCATTCACCATGTGACCATCAAATCTGCAGCTGTTCAACGAAATATTGGAATAGAAATGCTGTCAAGAGATTGTGAATATCTGTGTTTTCTTGATGATGATGTTGAACCACACCCCGATTATATTTACAGATTAGTTGATGGTTTGGAAAAGACAAAAGGTATCGGCATTTCGGGAATCGCACTTAACCCAACGAAGAGAGATTCACTTCGGACCAAGCCAAGGGGTCTCTATGGTAACTTACAAAGATTCTTTGGGCTTGACTCTATCCGAGATGGTGCACTTCTAAAGAGTGGAATTAACATTCCGATCCGTAGGTACGATGGTGAAATACAAGAGGTCGAATGGTTAATTGGCTGTTCTGTTTGGAAATTCAACGCCATTTCCGATTTGAGATTTGAGTCAGACTTTATGGGCCAGTCATTGAGCGAGGACGTTATATTTTCTCATCGCGCTAGGCAACGAGGGCGGCTATTCGTAGACCCAACAGTTCACTTAAATCATTCAGAGTCTGAAATTGGGAGGCCCAAAGGTATAGAGTTTTGGAGCATGTGGGTGATCAATAGAAAGCGGTTAGTCGACTTGTTTGACAAAAACACTTTGTATTTGTTGTCCTATCATTTTGCAAACTTCGGACAATTTTTGTCACTGATTTATTCTGGAGTTTTTGTTCGCGGGGGCTCAACCCGTCAAGCTTTAGGGATCCCAATGGGGTATGTCCGCCTAATTCGCCGGAGGCTTAGTCCATGAAGATTAGAGTGATTGGTCATGGCGGGGAAAGTACCTTTCCATTTGGAACATCTGGCCCCTGGTCCGAGTTTAGAGATGAAATTGTTTCAAAAGGTCATGAAATCTGTGAATCCACTTTTGGCGCTCAAATTGATGCCCTTATCTGCCACCGACATTCGATTGATGCAATACATGAGGCAGAAAAAAATGGAGTGCTGACTTCTCGCCGAGCTTTAGTGGTTTGGGAGCCCGAAATTGTTGAAAAGGAGAGGTACTCAAAAGAAGTATTGAAGAATTATGGGATTGTTTACGCACCGTCACTTATTTGGGCAAGTAAGGTGTCAGGAAAAGCTTTTCGCTGGCCGCAAGATGAAGTTCTCGGCATATCGCAAGAACAAAATTGGATCACGAGAAAAAATAAAATTGTAATCATTCAAGGTAACAAATTCTCGGCGCGAAAAGGTGAATTGTACAGTCTTCGTCGGAGAGTTATCCAGGCACTCAGAGAAGAGATTGATCTCTACGGCACAAATTGGAATAAGGGTTTGGCATTTGATTGGTGGCTTTGGAGTAGGTCAGCTTTGAATTCAAACCTCAAGGAGATTTCTATCCGCTCTATTTTCGGGATTGGAAGGAAGTACTCCAACTACTTTGGTCAAACACCACTCAAGAAGGAAACTTTGGCTGACTATCGAATTGCGATCGTCATTGAGAACTCTGCCGATTTTGTAAGCGAAAAACTCTTTGACGCTATTTCTGCTGGTTGCCTCGTAGTATATGTAGGGCCCTCTTTATCAAGATTTGGGATTGAAAGTAGCAACATCGTGGTCTGTTCTGAATCAAGATCAGAAATCAGGAAAGCTTGCCTTGAACTTCTAAAGTTAGACGTGTCAGACCAATATAAAGTGGCACTTGCGCAAAATGTTTCATTGCGAGCTATTTCAGAGTATTGGGAGAACAAGAATGTGTTGAGGTTGTTAGCTCAAGATATTTTGGAAGATATGGCCTTAGGTACTAAGAATTAGCGGTGACTCTAATTATTTTTCTAATTAATCTTGCGAAGATTCCAGATGGCATCCCGATAGAAATCAGAAAACCCTCCAGTACTAATGTAACTCGCTCTTTACGAGAAACAAATGGAGAAAGTGAACTATAGGCGTCAATTAAGAAATCAAACTTATGGCGATTGAGTCTTAGTTTTCTGGGTTCGAATAACGGATCTGCACTACTAGCTTGATTGATTAGAGATACATATCTGGTAGAAAACAATTGTTCTGGGGTGTGTTTTGATGACAATTGTTCTGGATGTTGTCTGTAGAACAATATTGTGTCATTTAAATTACACACTTTTCCAACTTTTGAAATTCGTAACCACAAATCAAAATCCTCAGCGATATCTGTGCGCCCTTTGCGGCAAATTGATCTGTATCCACCAACCTCAAGCAAGGCCCTTCTTCGAATCATGGCTGATGGGTGAGCAATTAAGCATTTGGATTCGAATTGGTTTAAATTGTTTAAAGTTCCAGTGAAGTATTCTGACTTTCCTAAAAAGCGACCGTCAGAATTAATGTATTGAACTTGACCTCCAAGGACCGCTATATCTGGGTCAACCAGCATGGCACTTACCTGCAATGCAAATCGATCTTGGGTAACAACGTCGTCAGCATCTAATCTTGCAATAAACGACGTGTTTATGACTTCGATACCAGTGTTTAATGCGTCCACAAGACCTGAACCTCGATTGGGTTCAATGTGAAGGACTAGCCGTGAGGAGAAATTCAAGATAGCCGTCATGGCAAGGTCAGTAACTCCATCGTCGACAATGACTACACGATCTGGCAGTAGGCTGGACATACAGATCGATTCGAGTGCTTGCTCAAGGAACTCACAGGATCCGTGTGCAGGAATTAAGACTGAGAAATCTTCACTCATAACTACTTCAGGTAATTTTTCATGTCGGCATCAACCATTAACTCGGCTAATTCTTTCCACCTCATTTTTGGCTCCCAACATAGTTTTTCCCTAGCTTTGGATGGGTCGCCAATCAATGCATCCACTTCGGTAGGGCGAAGGTATTGAGGGTCGTATTTCACGTAATCTTCCCAATTCAGACCAACTGAAGAGAAAGACGCGTCGCAAAAGTCTTTGATTGTTGCGCCAACTCCAGTCGCTGCAACAAAATCATCTGGAGTCTCTTGCTGGAGCATGAGCCACATCCCTTCAACATATTCTTTTGCGTATCCCCAATCCCGAACAGCGTCCAGGTTTCCGAGGAATAACTCCTTTTGGTCTCCATTTTTAATGGCTGCAACGGCACGAGTAATTTTTCTTGTGACGAAGGTTTCGCCTCGGCGAGGAGACTCGTGGTTAAAGAGAATTCCATTTGTGGCATGAATACCGTAGGCCTCTCGATAATTCACTGTTACCCAATATGCATAAAGTTTTGCTGCTGCGTAAGGGCTTCTTGGATAGAACGGAGAGGCTTCCGATTGTGGTGGCGGCGTGGCACCAAACAATTCGCTCGTACTCGCCTGATAGTAACGGCAATCCAAACTCGAACTTCTTATTGCTTCAAGAATCGTGACCGCACCAATACCATCAACGTTCGCCGTGTAGTGTGGCATAGTAAAAGATACTTTTACATGACTCTGTGCTGCTAAGTTATAAATTTCTGTAGGTTTTATACTTGAAATCAAATTTGTTAATCCTGCCCCATCGGACATATCTCCGTAATGTAGGTGCAATTTAACATTTGACTCATGCGGATCTTGGAAAAGATGATCAATTCGTTGGGTATTAAATGTGCTGGCACGGCGAATCAATCCGTGTACTTCATATCCTTTTGATAGGAGTAGCTCAGCTAGATAGGAACCATCTTGTCCTGTGATACCTGTGATAAATGCAATTTGCTTAGACATGTTTCTCCTCGAATTCTGATAGTGCATCTACCAATAAGTTGATTTCATTTTGCATTGGATAATGATGGTTGCCCACAAAAAGTCCATCAAAGTGCACTTTGTCTGCATTTGTTAGCGATGGCAGTTCTGTATGTCGTAGATGCTTCAGCACAGGATTTCTCGCAAAATTACCAGTAACTATAGGACGACTTTGTATGCCGTACCGGTCCAGCAGTGCGATTAATTCTTTTCGTTTCCCACTTAACGAATTCTTGAGAATCAGTGAAAAACCAAACCAAGAAGATTCGCCAAACTCTCTCTGCAATTGAATATTTGGGAACCTATCCTTAAATTGAATTAGGTACTCTGCATTTTGTCGGCGGTGCAGAACAAATGCATCTAACTTATCGAGCTGAGTCTTTCCAAGGGCACCCTCCATCTCCAAAGGACGTAAATTGAATCCCGGGAGTACGAATCTGAATAAATCATCCCACTCATCCCCACTCTTGTTATGGACACTATTTGATATTGGAAGGTCCCGAGTCCACCCGTGTGCACGGATTGAACGCATAGTTTCATCTAAGGTTGTGTCATTTGTCGCGACAAGACCTCCTTCCATTGTGGAGATGTGGTGGCTAAAGAAAGTTGAAAATGTCCCTCCTAGCCCAAAGGTGCCCGCAAACTGACCATCTGTTTTTGCTCCGAGCGATTCACAATTATCTTCAAGCAGAATCAAACCCTTATCCTTCGCAAAATCACGAAGCGCAGTCAAATCACATGGATTGCCAAGTAAATTGACGGCAAAAATTGCCTTTGTTCGCGGAGTTAGGGCCTCTGCAATCTTATTCAAATCAATATTTAGTGTTTCAATATCAATGTCAACAAAGGATAGGACCAATTCATGTTGATGAATTGGATAGTAAGTCGTACTCCAGGAAACTGCTGGAACGATTACTTCGTCACCGGGTTGCAATACAGAATCCTTCATGTACCTAGCTGCTGCGATTAAGCCAAGATTTGCACTCGACCCGCTATTGAACATAACCGCATGTTTGGCCCCGATGTAATTTGCAAATTGATTCTCAAACTCAATTACTTCTTGACCCATAGTGAACCTGCCTGAATCAATTACGCGATTTAGCGCTAGGTACTCTTCTTGATCCCAAGTTGTGCTTGCCAACGGATATCTGATCGAATCATTATGCATTTTGCACCATCGATGTCTTCCACGAGATTGTTTTTTGCAGTCCATCGTCTAACTTAGTGGGTGGGTTCCACCCAAATTGCTGTGCAAGAGCACTATTCATTAATTTTTGCTTCATACCTGCGGGCTTTGTTGTGTCATAGTTGAATTTAGCTGAGAAATTTATGAGTTCGCAGACTTTTTCGTAGTACTCTTTCACCGAAAAGTCCACTCCTGCGCCTACGTTCATCATCAATTGCCAAGATGAAACCTTTTCCAACTCATCAATAACAAATTCGGCAACGTCACCAACATAAGTGAACTCGCGCCTAGCGCTTCCATCTCCCCAGATCTCAATCTCCGGAAGTCCTTTTTCTTTAGCTTCCAGCACTTTGTTAATTATGGAAGCAACTAAATGTGAACTTGAAGGATTAAAATTGTCCCCCGGGCCATAGAGATTTGACGGAATAAGAACACGCCAGGCAAGTCCATCTTGGATGGCGGTCGCCGTAACCATTCGCGCGGCAGCGATTTTTGCAAGGGCGTAACTCTCGTTTGTTGGTTCGAGTGGTCCACCCAGAATGTCGATTTCTTGAAGTGGTTGTGGAAAATCGCGCGGGTACATGCAAGAGGATCCAAAGTAAATCAACCGGGTAATCTTTTTTTCGCGAGCAATCGTGAGCAAGTTCGAATCGATAAGAAGATTTTCTAATATGAAGTCAGCAGGGTTTTCAATATTTGCAGCTATTCCCCCGACTCGAGCTGCGCAATGAATTACCGTATCGATATCATGGGAATTAAAGTAACTTTGAATTTGCAGTTTGTTTCTTAAATCAAGTTCAGTTCTATTCGGGTGCAGTACCTCTAAACCAGAGAGTTGTGCTTTTGAGAGAATGCTTCCGCCAAGCATCCCCCTGGAACCTGTTATTAGGATTGACAACCCGCTGCCTTTCATTTAGTAACCGAAGGCTACCATCAGGAAAAGTGTGTGAACCTTGGAAGAAACACCACGGGATGCTCTCTAGTTGGTACTCTCAGAGTGTGCCCGATTTCGAGAGAGAAAATGCTGATGTATTGGCTTCGATTCCAGTCACCGCACTTTTGCCTATCAAAAATGGCTTGAATTATGTTGCCAGAGCTAGGCACCAGTTAGAGAATACGTGTCGCGAAAACGATGAAATCTTGGTCATTGACGACAATTCTATTGATGGCACTGCGGCCTTCTTAGGAAAATGGGCTTCAGAAGATCGACGCGTAAGGGTTTTAAAGAACTCCGGTGAAGGATTAGTTTCGGCACTTAATTTAGGAGTTAAGGAATCGACCAACCAATGGATTGCCAGATTTGATGTAGATGATACTTACAATTTTGAAAGGATCCATAAACAGGTTTCCAGGATAAAACTTAATGTTGTTGCTGTTTTCTCAGATTATAAAATTTTGCGGCCCAATGGACAATCTTTGGGAATCATTCCTAGTCCTGTTTATTCAGATGCTGTAGCGGTATCTTTAATCAGTAGTAGGCGAACAGCACACCCGTCGGTAATCTTTTCGAGAGACGCTGTCATGTCTGTTGGTGGGTATCTCCCAAGTGATTTTCCTGCCGAAGACCTATCTCTGTGGCTAAGGTTGTCCAGAGTTGGACAATTAGTGTCCACTCCTGAGGTGTTGCTTAATTATGAGTTAGGTCTGAACTCGGTATCAGGACAAAAACGTCACCTAATTCAAAGTATGACATCTAGTTTGATCCGTGACGTCGGCATCGAGGCTGCATCGTTGGATTCTGCATATCAACGTGTCGATGAGTTAATGGAGAGCTACAGTCATTTGAATTTTGGTTGCGAAAGGCAGATTTTGTTTATACAAGAGCTCTCAAAGGCCTTGAAGATCTCGGGTAAGTCCACAATGTTGGGAACAGTGAAACATCTAGTTAAGCGTATAGATATCGATTTAGTTCGAGCAGGAGTGAATATTTCAGTGGAAACATTTAAAAGAAGGGCATATAGAAAACAGGGTTAATCCTGCCAGCTACTTTGAACCAATAGCCAGTGAGGCGGGTAGAGATCCTTCGGATCAGGTATTCCCCTAAACCATTTCTCCGGAGCTACAGTCACGACAGATTTCTCATTCAAAATAGCGCTCCACCAAGAAAAAGTAGAGTTCGCGATGATGTTTCCTGCACCTAACGACATTAATGCAAGTGATTCAACGGGATCAGCACTATCCGGTGGGTCTATCCAATTTGTTTTTGTAGGCAAAGTAGATGCCAATAGATTTTTTGCCTCTGGAATGTCATCAGAAACCACCCAGATTGGATTATCGGGTAAGAATTTTCGTACAATTTTTATTGCGGAAAAATAATAGTCAGCGTTGAGCAATCCATACGAATCCGATAACTGTTTGTAATCACCTCTTCGAACATGAATAAAAATAGGCCTACATGATTCCACGACCGCGCAAGTCGATATGTACCAATCTGAAGGGTTTCTTACTAATGTGTTTGAACTTAGAAAATCTTCGCTCATGAGCTCAAAGTATCTCCAAGACTGAAAATAACCTCGAACATTTTTGATGCTTCCTATTTCAAATAGTTTTGGATCGTAACCAATCTCATCAGAAGTGTAACCTCCGCTGCTCAAAAGATTTTTTCGAATCAACTTTTTCAAAGTGCGATTTACCTTGTTTATAACTCTTGTTAGAAATTGATGGCCTAGGGATTTGCTGGGGGAGATCTTCAAATCTAGATTTAATGACAAAATCGAAGATTTATGCTTTGTAAAACCTTTACCGACATCAGATAAGTCAAACAAAACTTCTCTATTGTTTGTCTTGGAAAAAGCCTTTCCGGCCGCATATCCAAATAATTGATTACCGATACCACCAGTTAAATGAAAAACACTAGGCTCATTTGAGTGTGACAGCACTCTACTAATTCTCATGAGGTAATCTTCCTAGATAAACTCGACAATGGTCTTCGCCGAATTTCTTGACACTAAAACTCTTAGAACAGTGCTTTTTGGCATTTTCTCCCATCTGGCTGCGCAAGGCAGTATTGCTTTGAAGAGTATTCAAAGCATTTACTCGTTGCTCGAGGGTATTGCAAAGGAATCCAGATATCTCATTGATAACTACCTCAGACACAGAGCCTACATTTTCTGCAATCGAAGGAATACCGAAGAGGCCAGATTCAATCAACGCTATAGGCAGTGCCTCATTTTCAGAAGTCAGAAGAGCTACATCTGACGCACTCCAAATTTGTTGCGCCTCCGACCAACCAGGCAGTAACAAATTTGAAGGCGCTGATAATTTAATTTCTTCAAACAAACTCCCGCTACCGGCCATGAGAAAAATGACATTTGGAAAGCATCGGGCGAGCTCCACCACTCGAATTGGCGATTTGATTTTTTCAAATCGACCCATCCACCCAACCACAAAAGCTCCATCATCTATTCCAAGCTCGCTACGAGCTTTCCGTGAATTTGAGTTAATCGCGATATCCACACCTGGATAAACTACGGAGTACATTTTTTCATTTCCAATACCAGCCTCTATGAGCTGGTCACGCACGGACTTCCCGGCGACTATGAAATGATCAGTGACTAATGACATCAATTTTTCAACAACATTTATCAGAAAGGACACGGGCTTGGAGAAATATCCGTAGAGCAAGTGTCCATGGTAAGTGTGAATGACTTTGGCTTTGTTGTTTGGGATAGTGAATGCTGCGGCTCTGCCAAGGACTCCAGCTTTAGAAGTATGAGTATTGAGAACATCTGGACGGTGGTTCTTAATTAACTTGCGCAATTCAATAAAGGACCGAAGGTCATTAATCGGCCCCTTGCCCTTACCTAGAGTCTGGACCCGCGTTCCATGTAGAGCTTGAAAGCAATCATCTTCGACTTCGTTTTTACCAACTTCTCCAGCAACAACCACTGAATCCCACCCTGCGCTTATTAGTTGATTAGATAAACTCTCAAGCCAGCGCGATGTGCCACCTTGGTTCATGCGCGTAATTATGTGGAGTACTTTCACGAGCTAAGCCTACTAATCCTTGGTTGGAATTAGAAAGTGAGCGATTACGCCGTCAGAAAATTGCATCGAGAAGATAGGCTTGCTGTATGAGACTCTTAGAGGTGCGCTCGAGTTTTAGGCAGACCACTTTAGGTCGAGCGTTCAGTATTTTATCGAGAGATGATCGCCGAAAAGTTTTTGCAGTTGTGATTATCCAGATTTTATTGGGTCTGCTAGATCTGGCTGGTGTCGCAATTTTCGGCGTCTTGGGTGCGCTAGCGGTTACAGGCGTCGGCTCTCGAGCTCCAGGGAATCGCGTAAGTACTTTTTTGGAAACTATCGGATTGTCGAACTTCAATCTACAATCACAAGTGACGGTACTCGCAATTCTTGCAACTGGGTTGTTAATTGGTAAGACACTTTTTTCGATACTTTTTATTAGGAAGACTTTGTTTTTCTTGAGTCGTCGTGGTGCTTTAATCTCCTCACTGTTGGTTTCAAGACTCTTGTCACAACCTTTGCAAATTATTCAGCAGAGGACTATGCAACAAAATTTGTTTGTGGTTACATCAGGAGTCCAGACAGTTACCGTAGGTATCTTAGGCACAGGCGTGGCGTTGGTATCCGATATTTCGTTATTAGTAATAATGATGATAGGACTTTTGGTAGTAGATCCAATTATTGCCTTTAGTACTTTAATTGTATTTGGTGGAATCGGATACATTCTTTATCGCTTAATGAATGTTCGCGCTAGAACTCTTGGGTTACAACAATCCCAATTGAGTATAGGTAGTAATGAGCGAATACTTGAGGTTTTGGGTTCATATCGTGAGTCAGTGGTTCGCAATAGACGAAATTACTACGCAACAAAAATTGGACAGCAGCGACTTGAATTGGCAGATAATTCAGCTGAAATGGCATTCATGCCCAACATTAGTAAGTATGTTATAGAGATTACAGTCGTGTTGGGATCTCTTTGCATTAGTGCAATGCAATTTGCGCTTCAAGATGCAGCTCACGCAGTCGCAGTACTTTCAGTTTTTTTAGTGGCCAGTACTCGAATAGCACCAGCAGTGCTTCGAGTTCAGCAAGGGGCACTGGCATTACGTGGAAGTCTAGGTTCAGCCGATCCAACACTTGAACTTATTGAGCAAATAGGAATGCAAGAATCGCTCGAAGCTCAAGTCTCCCAGTTAGATCTGCAACACTCTGGGTTTACTGGTGATGTGAAGCTTGTCAACGTTCAATTAACTTACCCAGGACAACAATCTCCGGCTATAAGGGCAATTAATCTTGAGATTCGTAATGGTGAATCTGTGGCTCTTGTTGGACCCTCAGGGGCCGGAAAAACAACTCTGATTGATGTGTTACTTGGTGTTCTAACTCCCGATCATGGCCAAATTAGAATATCGAATGAAGAACCATTGGCGGCATTTGCAAAGTGGGAAGGTGCCGTTTCTTATGTGCCACAAGATGTGATCATTTCAAATGGAACGGTCAGGGAAAATGTGTCGCTGGGATTCCCCCTTGAACTAGCCTCAGATGAAATCGTTTGGCGAGCCTTGGAGTTAGCTCAGCTCTCTGATTTTGTGAAGAGCCTTCCAAACGGATTGGAAACACGTGTTGGTGACAGGGGAACAAAAATTAGTGGCGGGCAGCGTCAACGCTTAGGAATTGCTCGGGCAATGTTTACAAAACCCATGCTTTTGGTTTTGGATGAGGCAACAAGTTCCCTTGATGGTGAAACTGAATCCAATATATCTGATTCAATCAATCATCTTCATGGAAAGGTGACCGTTTTAATGATTGCCCACAGACTTTCGACCGTGAGGCATGCTGATCGGGTTATTTATATGTGTGATGGAGAGATTAAGGCGCAAGGGAGCTTTGAAGAAGTTCGAAAATTAGTGCCCGATTTTGATCGACAGGCGACCTTAATGGGCCTTTAGGCATGGAGCTTGATTAGAAGAACAATCGCGTAACATTTTGTTAATCGATAGGAAATGAGAAGGGGAAAAGCGCATGAGGATCTTGGTAACGGGTGGGGCAGGATTTTTAGGTTCGCATCTTTGCGATCGCTTGCTATCGGATGGCCACGAAGTTCTTGCAGTAGATAATCTTTATACAGGCTCCAAGGACAATATCGCTCACCTGCTCAGTAACACTAAATTTGAATTCATCAGGCATGACATAACATTTCCATTGTTTGTCGAGGTTGATGCAATTTACAACTTGGCCTGTCCTGCCTCGCCAATTCATTACCAAAAGTACCCAGTGCAAACAATAAAAACCAGCGTAATTGGTGCCATAAATATGCTTGGTTTAGCTAAACGATTAGGAATAAGAATTTTGCAAGCTTCGACTTCAGAAGTTTATGGTGATCCAGAGATTTCACCCCAAGAAGAGAGCTACTGGGGAAACGTCAATCCAATTGGCGTTCGCTCATGCTACGACGAAGGGAAAAGAGCGGCTGAGTCACTATTTTTTGACTACAACCGACAATTTGGTGTTGAGATTAGAGTTGCGAGAATCTTTAACACATATGGGCCTCGAATGAATCTTTACGATGGTCGAGTAGTCAGCAATTTTGTTTTACAGGCACTTACGAATCAAGACATAACACTTTATGGAAATGGTGAGCAAACGCGATCATTTTGTTATGTATCGGACTTAATTGATGGTTTAGTAAAATTAATGGAGAGTAATGGTTCAGTAGTTGGTCCTATGAACCTTGGCAATCCAAGAGAATTTACTATGAACGAGTTAGCGCAAAAAGTTATCCAGCTGACAAACTCTAGATCCAAGATGACATATCACGAATTACCTTCGGATGATCCAAAGCAAAGAAAACCAGACACCAAATTGGCGGAAACTTCAATAAATTGGAAAGCAAAAATTGATTTGGAAATTGGCCTAAATCACCTGATTCAAGATTTCAGATCACGCATCAAGTGAAAATAAAAAAATTGATTGGAAACAATTCCATATCGCGAGCAGTATTCAAAAAGTTACTTCCGTACATGCCACGGGAAATACTACAAGAATTCATGGGTTATGAATCTTTATCTCCAATTGAGCAATTTGCCACCAAAGGTTATAACAGTTTTCTGTATCAAGGGCTAAGGATTGAAAAGGATGAATGTGCTTTGGTTCTTGGAGGCTATTTAGGAGCATCCATTTCAGAGTGGCGAAGGAGATTTGACTGTGACGTTATTGCCTTCGAGCCAATTCCTGAGTACGCAAAGAAGCTTAGATCAGAGTTCAGAGCAGACGAGAAAGTCTTGATTGAGGAATTTGCGGTTAGCGCTCATGAAGGATTTATTGAGCTTGGAATTGAGGGAGAAGCTACCGGACAGTATTCAAATTCTCCAGCAAAGTTTAAAGTTGCGTCTAAAGATATTTCAAAAGTAGTAAGTGAAGCTGGTGAGTCCTTAAAAGTTCTTGAAATGAATATTGAAGGCGGAGAGTACGAAAATCTTGAGAGGCTGATTCAAACAAGAGTTATTTCAAACATTCCTACACTCTTAGTTCAATTTCATCGCTATTCACTAAATGAAGAGTTAAGAAGAGCAAAAATACGTTCTGAGTTAGAGAAGACACACAAATGTGTCTTCGAATTTACTTGGGTTTGGGAGCGGTGGGACCTTAAGGAATAAAAAGTCGGTTAGCCGTTTTAGTCGACACCGACCAACAAATTAGGGCCACGAGGCACTGAAATACTGAGATATCAAAGAACAAGACACGCTCAAACCCTCAATGCCGGCTTTACCCTTGCCTATCCCATAGACTAGAGACCTGATTCCGGCAGGCTTGTTTCTCGCTGCCATTCGGCGAAAGCCCTGCTATCCATTCCCCCACCAACCTAGGCACATTTCAGGCTCAACCCACCGCGCCAGGGAATCTTTCTAAAGATTCTTTTCAATAGGGCACAACATTTGGCCCCCAGCGGTGTCTTAACTAATAGAGGGCAAGACGTTGCCTTCGTTTTATCAACTCGCGGGAGTTACTTAAATGGCACTATTGAAGTCGAAAGCGGCGAAAGCAGCTGCAGCGACC
>Ga0164295_10001520_pt1 | contig 19257 bp, 15 predicted proteins | sample GEODES006metaG_FD_111798 | JGI IMG/M metagenome (GOLD analysis project Ga0164295, IMG submission 111798) | Oligotrophic lake water microbial communities from Sparkling Lake, Wisconsin, USA - GEODES006 metaG | ecosystem: Environmental > Aquatic > Freshwater > Lake | place: USA: Sparkling Lake... | reverse complement strand
CTCGCGGCCGGTTCAGATGCGCAGACCGCTCTCAAAGGTGCTCTGGCACCGGAACAATTCCCGGATTACCGCCAACTGCTCGTCGTCGACGCACACGGCAACACCGCCATTCACTCCGGATCGCACAGCCTCGGCGTGCACACCCACGCCCACGGCGATCAGGCCGCTGCCGCCGGCAATCTACTTGCCGATGAGGACGTCATCAGCGCACTGCTGGCCGGATACGCCGACAGCGCCGCGGACGCCTTCGAGGAACGCCTACTCGACGGACTCACAGCGGCACTGACCGCCGGCGGCGAGGCAAGCCCGGTCCATTCCGCGGGCCTGATGGTGGTCGAGGACGTGCCGTGGCCGGTGACCGATCTGCGAATCGACTACTCCGACAATCCCATCGGTGACCTCGTCGCATTATGGAAGCTATGGCGGCCACAGAAGAATGACTACCGGGTGCGCGCCGTCGATCCGACCCGGGCGCCGTCATACGGAGTGGCAGGAGACCTGTGACCACCATCGACGATGTCATCGCCTCGGGAGTCACCGCGGCACAACCACGACTGATCGCACTGTCGCGCGACCTCTACGACCACCCCGAAATCGGCTGGGAGGAAGTCCGCTCTGCCGCGCGGGTCGCGGGAGAATTGTCCGATCACGGATTCGCCATCACCGAGGACTTCTGCGGACTCGAGACCGCCTTCACCGCGCACATCGGCAGCGGTGACCTACATATCGCACTGTGCGCCGAATATGACGCACTGCCCGGCCTCGGCCATGCCTGCGGCCATAACCTGATCTCCGCCATCACCGTGGGCGCAGCACTGGCCCTGGCACCCGTCGTCGACGATCTCGGCCTGACGCTCACGGTGATCGGCACCCCGGCCGAAGAAGGTGGCGGCGGCAAGATCGAACTGCTGGAACGCGGCGGATTCTCGGGACAGCACGCCGCGGCGATGGTCCATCCCGGACCGGTCGACGTCGCCCGGGCGGCCGCGTTCGCGGTCTCGCATAGTCATATCGAGTACACCGGCAGGGCGGCGCATGCCGCCGCCTACCCGGAACGGGGTGTCAACGCGGCCGACGCGTTCACCGTCGCCCAGGTCGCCATCGGTCTGCTACGCCAGCAGTTGCCGTCATCGGTACGGGTACACGGCATGATGACTCGCGGTGGAGAGGCGCCGAACTCCATTCCGCAGCACACCGAGGGACGCTGGTACGTCCGCGCGGAGACTCTGGCAGAACTGGCCGAGGTCGAGCCGCGGGTCACGCGCTGCTTCGAGGCCGGCGCGCTGGCCTCCGGTGCCGCTCTCACGGTCACTGCCGAGTCCAAGCCCTATGCGGAATTCCGCAATGACGACGGCCTGCTGGCGTGCTACCAACGACGCGCAACCGCCGCCGGCCGGCACTTCAGCACCGGGCCGGACACCATGATGGCGCGGGCGTCCACCGATATGGGCAACGTCTCCCAGGTCATCCCCGCGATACATCCCTATATCGGTATCGACTCCCTGCCCGCGGTCAATCACCAACCCGAATTCGCTGCCGCCACCATCACGGGTGCGGCTGAGACGGCACTCACCCAGGGCGCACTCGCCCTTGCCGGGACGGTCGTCGATGCCGCTTCTCCGGGCACGATTCGGCACCGACTGTTGTCGCGGGCGGTCTGAACTGGGGTTTCTGGTCGTGTCGCGGTCCCGCGCAGCGCGTCCGGACTGATATTCTGATGGCCTAGATCTTGAATATGCCGTGCGGGTGACTTACCCCTGCTGCTCAAAGCAAGGGTGAGGTGTCATGTCGCGAGAGTTAACAGACCTTGAGTTGCTCAAGGAACTGGAACAAACCGCCGAGGACAATCTCAACCGCCATCTGTCCGCAACGACCGACTGGCATCCGCATGATTACGTGCCGTGGGATCGCGGCCGAAACTTCGCCGAACTCGGCGGCAAAGACTGGGATCCGGCGCAGTCACAACTCAGCGAAGTCGCCAAGGCGGCGATGATCACCAACCTGCTGACCGAGGACAACCTGCCGTCCTACCACCGGCAGGCCGCGGAGCACTTCTCTCTTGATGGCGCGTGGGGAACATGGGTTGGCCGCTGGACGGCCGAAGAAGGCCGGCACAGCATCGCCCTGCGCGACTATCTGGTCGTCACCCGCAGCGTCGATCCGGTCGCACTCGAGCAGGCCCGCATCGCCCATATGACCCATGGATTCGCGCCAACCGCCGAAGAGGAAGACCGTCACAAGACCGACTTCCTGCTGTCGATCGCCTACGTCTCGTTCCAGGAACTCGCGACCCGGGTCAGCCACCGCAACACCGGCAAGGCGTGCGGTGACCCGATCGCGGACCGGTTGCTTGCCCGCATCGCGGCAGACGAGAACCTGCACATGATCTTCTACCGGGATACCTGCGGCGCGGCGCTCGATCTCGTGCCCGACCAAGCGCTGGCAGCCATCGGCAGTGTGGTGGAGAACTTCCGGATGCCCGGTCAGGGCATGCCGAACTTCCGCCGCAACGGCGTGCTGATGGCCAAGCACGGGATCTACGATCCGCGTCAGCATCTCGAAGATGTCCTGACACCGGTCTTGCGTAAGTGGCGCATCTTCGACCGCACCGACTTCAGCGCCGTCGGCGAGCAACGCCGCGAACAACTCGCCGCCTACATGACCGACCTCGAGGGCCAGGTACTCAAGTTCGAAGAGCAGCGCGACCGGATGCTGGCCCGCGAGGAGCAGAAGCGGGAGCGTCAGGCATCTTGATCACCGCCGCCCCCCGCACCGCAGCACTGGCATGCCTGGCCGCCGTCGGCCTGACCGCATGCGCCACCAGCAGCACCGAGCCGGCCGCGCCAATCAGTACCGTCGCCGCCTCGAGTTCCACAACCACCCCGATGGTCGGCGGCATGACCGAATGCACGAAGGACGCACTCGCCCAACCCGCAACCAACGCCGCCCAGTCCATGGGACCCGACAACGTCTACGCAATCAGTGATCTGCAGTGCGCCGACGGTTGGGCGGTGACCGGCGGTCTGCTTGCCAGCAAGGCCAACCCGGACATGGGCGCCCCGACCTCGTTCGTGTTCGAACAGGAAGGCCAGTTCTGGATTCCGAAGGACAAGGCCAAGGTGTGCGGCACCAACCCGACCACTACCACCGCTCCCGCCGATGCCCTGATCCCGGCTGCGCTGTTTCTGCCCGGGTGCGCCGCCGGCTAGCCGTTCTGCCAACCGCTGGAACAAATCATCCGCTCTGCGCGACTATTAGGTCATGGACTGCGCCACCGCTCGTGAGGCGCTGTCGGCTCGGATCGACGGGGAACGCGAACCCATCCCCGCCGCCCGTGTCGACGAGCACCTCGCCGACTGTGCGGCGTGCAGCGAGTGGCAGGTGGCGGCGGTCGAGCAGACCCAACTGATGCGGCGCCTGGCCGGGCGCTCCCACGTTGCCGCGGTGCGGGCATCCTCAGACACCCCGGCGCAGCGGTTCCAGCGGCCGTCGGTGTCCTGGCAGCGGTGGGCGCTGGGCGCGGTCGGCGCCGTCCAGGTGGCACTGGCGGTCGCCCAGGGCCTCGGCGCGAATCTGGGTGTACCGCACGCTGAGACAGCCGGCCATGTGCTCAATGAGTCGACGGCATGGTCGGCGGCCCTGGGGGTGGCGATGCTGGCCGCAGCGGCCCGGCCGGTGATGGCGGGTGGGTTGATGTGGGTACTCGCAAGCTTCATCGCCTTCCTGGCGCTATACGAAATCATCGATACCAACGCGGGCCGGGTTAGCATCGAACGCCCGCTAACACACCTTCCCCTCGTCGCCGGGGCGCTACTTGCCCTGCTGGTGTGGCGCCGGGATCGTCCAGGTGGTGATCCTCAACCCGATCATGCGGCGATGGCTACCACTGATGATGCTGTCTTGGCCGATATTGTGTTGCCGGAGAACGCTTCTCGCGGCCGCCGGCGCGGGCATCTGCGCTCCACCGATGGTTCCGCGGCCTGAGCATTAGAGCATCACGCCGAACATGATGGCCATCCCGGCCGCCATCGCGAGTTTGCACAGGATGCCCAGAGTCTGATCCGATTCGGACGGCTGCAGACGCGCGGTGATCAAGCGATACAGCCAGAACGCGGTCGCCACGCCGAATCCGATGGTGCATACCCAGTTCAGCGTCCCGACCCAGTCCAGAGAATCCGAACCACCATGCCCGCCCGCACCGGAGTGCCCCGCATGCCCGGCATGTCCCGAGGAAGTCTGCATATCGGGCATCCCCGGCATGCCTGGCATCCCGGGCATATCCATCCCGGGCATCCCGGCCATCGAGTCCGACTCCCCCGACCTCAGCTTCAACCCGCCCATCGCCGCATACATCCACGACATCGCCAGCATCATCAGTGCGTGGTAGCCGTTCGCCACCCGGTGGCCGGCGGAGCGCACCGTGATGACGGCGAACCACAGCGCAGCCACAAAGAAAAAGATCATCGGTGCACGAGTAGGAAGTTCCGCGCCGCGCGGCCAGGCCATCACCGCCATCGCGATCGCCATAACGGCGTGCAGCGAGTTGCCGATGACATTCACACCCGAATGACGGTTGGCCACGATCGTCTGCACACAGACCCCCGCGCTGAAGACGAACAGCAGCGTGACGACCCACCGCAGGGCCACGTCCTGAATCATCTCGCCACTCCGGTGTCCTGTAGACGTCGTGTCACGGTCATTTAGTCGGGTCCCAAGCGAGGAAAGTTCCCGCCCGGGCCGTCCCGCAGCTTAGGCGCTTAGACTCACCGCCCATGGCCCCGCCACGATCCGCAGTCTCCCGGTTGAGGTGGACGAGCCGGCTACTGCTGGCTGGATACGCCGTCCTGGCGGCCGCCGTTGCGGGGTACGCGCTCACTTTTGCAACCGCTGCGCCTTCGACAGCCTTCGTGCAGGCGCTCGGGAGTTTCACCGCCTCCCTCGCAGGTGCAGTCTGCCTGGGTGGTGTGGTGCTGATCCTCATCACCGCGCGACCGGACGATCGTGGTGTCATCGACGCCCCCGCATTCCGTGTGCACCGGGTGGTCGAGCGGATATCCGTGGTGTGGTTGGTGACGGCATTGGCGATGGTAGTCGTCCAGATTGCCGCCGACGCCGGCCTCGCACTGCCGCTGTTGTTCAGCGGCGACCGAATCGGCTCTATCGGCAATGCGCTGGGCGCCTCGCCGTACGCTCGCGCATGGGTGATGGTCGCCATCTGCGCAGCGGTGACCGCGCTGAGTTTGCGGCTCACCCTGCGTTGGGATTGGCATGTGCCGCTGTTGATTCCCACGATCATCGGCGTGGTGGCATTCCCGGTCAACGGCAACGCCGGCTACGGGCCAGATCATGATTACGCCACGAGTTCGGTCATTGTGTTCACGGTTGCGATCTCGGTGTTGACCGGACTGAAAGTAACTTCGGCATTGGCAGGACTGAACACCACTTCGGCATCGGCCGGAACGAGCGACGCCGTCAGCCAAGCCGAACGAGTGACCGCAATGCTCGCCGGCCTAGTGGCACTTGTCTTCTGGGCGATCTTGATGGTGCTGTTGGCCGGGCAGCCGCTGGCCTCCGGATACGGCCGACTTGGGCTGGTTACGGCTGCCGCACTGCTCGCCGGCCTCATCTTCGACTGGCGCGGGCATGCGTCGGCGTTCAATGCCGTGACAGCGATCACCGCGCTGGCCGCAGTCTCGGCCATGGCCGTCCAGATCGCACCCCGGCTGCTCCCGTTTTGGTCGGCGGTGTGCTGTTACTACGACATTGCAACCAACACCCGTTTCCTCAGGACCGGCAGTGGTGAGACCGTCTCTCAACTCCTGCTGATTCTCGGCTATGAACTTCCCGGCGCCCCGGATCCGCTGCGGATGCTGACATTCTGGCGTTTCGACACCTTCCTGAGTGTGGGTGGATTGCTGTTGGCCGCCCTCTACCTCGTCGGAATGGTTCGTCTGCGCCGCCGCGGTGACCCGTGGCCGGTCGGACGCACGGTGTCCTGGCTGGCGGGCTGTGTGGCACTGGTGTTCGCGACCGGTTCGGGTGTCCGGGCCTACGGCTCGGCAATGTTCAGCATCCACATGGTCGAGCACATGACGCTGAACATGTTTGTCCCGGTGCTCCTGGTCCTGGGCGCACCGGTGACGTTGGCGTTGCGGGTGTTGCCGAGCGCGGCACCCGGAGCGCCACCGGGTCCCCGGGAATGGATTGTGCGAGCGGTCCATTCGCCGTTCACCGCGTTCCTATCCAATCCGATCACGGCCTTCGCGCTGTTCGTCGGCTCGCTGTATGCGGTGTACTTCACACCGCTGTTCGACGCCCTGGTGCAGTACCACTGGGGCCACGAATTGATGTCGCTGCACTTCCTGCTCACCGGGTACCTGTTCTACTGGGGGATCATCGGCGTCGATCCGGGCCCGCGCCGTCTTCCGTTCATCGGCAGGCTCGCATTGTTGTTCGCGACCATGCCCTTTCACGCATTCTTCGGTATCGCCATGATGACGAAGACAACTGCCGTCGGAGGCAACTACTACTCCACCGTGGCGCTTCCCTGGGTATCGAGCCTCACGGACGATCAGCACCTTGGTGGCGCAATCGCTTGGGGAGCAAGCGAAGTACCCCTCGTCATGGTGGTCATCGCATTGGTGACACAGTGGGCGCGCCAGGACAGACGCACCTCGGCCCGCTCCGATCGCCACTCCGACGCCGGCTATGACGACGATATGGATGCCTACAACAACATGTTGCGCGAGTTGGCCCGTCAGCGCACCAGTGAGTAGTTGCCTTCCTCTGCTAAGGCTTCCTGCACCTCATCATCGGTGAGCGATCGAGATGCCTCGACGTGGACCGCTGAGGCGCCCTTGGGATCGAGGTCGATGTGCACACCCTCGACGCCCGACAGCCCACTCAGTGCCTCCGTGACGTGGTTGACGCAACTCTGGCAATTCAGGCCGGTGACGGAAAACGTTTGGGGCATGGCGTTCTCAACCTTTCGCTGTGGAGATTTCGCGGCCGAACTTTCGCAACCGCAGACTGTTGGACACGACGAAGAACGACGAGAAGGCCATCGCGGCGCCCGCGATCAGCGGGTTGAGCAGTCCGGCGGCGGCAATCGGGATCGCCGCGACGTTGTAGCCGAATGCCCATGCCAGATTCACCCGAATGGTGCGCATCGTCGCCCGCGCCAGGTCGAGGGCCTGTGGCACCGAACGCAAATCGTCGCGCACCAGGATCACGTCGGCCGCCGCGATCGCCACGTCGGTGCCGCGCCCGATCGCCAGGCCGAGATCGGCCGACACCAGCGCGGGACCGTCATTGATACCGTCGCCGACCATCGCCACCACCCGGCCCCGGTCACGCAGTTGCTCAATGACGTCGACCTTGCCTTCGGGCAACACCTCGGCGATGACCTCGTCGATACCGACCTGAGCGGCTACCTCGGCGGCGGCGGTGGCGTTGTCGCCAGTAAGAAGTACGGTGCGCAACCCACGCTGATGGAGTGCGGCGACGGCATCGGCGGCACTGGCCTTCACCGCATCGGCCGCCGCGATCGCCCCGCACACCACGTCATCCACCGCCACCAGGACGACCGTCTGCCCTTGCGACTCAGCGAACCGACGCGCCGACTCAACTGCCAAGGGGACGGTCTTGTCACTCCCAATCCAGGTCGGCCGCCCGACCGCAACCCGGCGCCCGGCCACGGTCCCGATGACCCCGCGGCCAGGGAGCGCCTGGAAATCCTCGACAGCGTTGCGCTCATCGGTGGCCGCCAGGATCGCGGTGGCGAGGGCGTGTTCGGAACCGGATTCCACCGCAGCCGCCACCCCGAGGACCTCTTCGGGCGCCCACCCCGCGGCGGAAGTCACGCTGGTCACGGCGAGATGGCCGGTGGTCAGGGTGCCGGTCTTGTCGAACACGACGGTGTCGACATTCCGAATAGCCTCCAGCGCGCGGTATCCCTTGAGGAAGATGCCCAGCTGTGCGCCGCGGCCGGAGGCCACCATCATCGCCGTCGGAGTCGCAAGCCCTAGCGCGCACGGACACGCGATGACCAAGACGGCCAGCGCCGCCGAGAATGCCTTGTCTGACCCGGCGCCGGAGATCAGCCAGCCGGTGGCGGTCAGCGCCGCGATGACGAAGACCGCCGGTACGAAGACGCCGGCGATCCGGTCAGCCAGGCGTTGGGCATCGGCTTTGTCTGCTTGCGCCTCCTCAACCAGACGCACCATGCCCGCGAAGTGGGTGTCGGAGCCGACGGCGCCGGCCTCCACGATCAGGCGGCCATCGAGCACAACGGTCCCGCCGATCACGCCGGAACCGGGCTCTGCCCGAACCGGTTTCGACTCACCGGTCATCGCGCTCATATCGACGGCGGCGCTGCCCTCGGCCACCAGTCCGTCAGCGGCGATCGTCTCACCGGGCCGGACAACGAAACGCTGCTGTTCCTTGAGTTGGTCTGCGGGAAGGACCATTTCGGTTCCGTCGGCGTGCAACACCGTCACGTTCTTGGCGCTCAGTGCTGCCAGGGCGCGCAACGCGCTGCCGGCCTTCGACTTGGCTCGGGCCTCAAAGTAGCGCCCCGCGAGTACGAACACCGTAACGCCGGCGGCCACCTCAAGGTAGATGGCGTCGCTGCTCATCAAGGCCTGCCACACGCCCGTGGTCTGTCGCTGCGGGTGTGCAGAGAAGATGGTGAACAACGACCACAGCGTGGCCGCGATGATCCCGACCGAAATCAGGGTTTCCATCGACGCCATACCGTGCCGCGCGTTGCGCAACGCGACCCGGTGGAAGGGCCAGGCCGCCCACGTGACGATCGGTAGCGCCAGCGCGGTGAGAATCCACTGCCACCCCGCGAACCGCGTCGAGGGCAGAACCGCGAACATCACCGACAGATGCGACAGCGGCACGAACAGCACCGCGGCCACGGCCAGCCGCACCAGCAGCGACCGTGCCACCGCATCGTCGGGATCGGGTCGCTCATCGGCACCGGTGGTGCGCAATTCGGCCTGATAACCGGCTCGCGCCACGACCTCGCACAGGTCGTCGGCAGTTACCACGTTCGCCGCGTCGACGGTGGCCACCCTGGTCGCGTAGTTCACCGACGCCCGGACGCCGTCGAGTTTGTTCAGTCGGGTCTCGACCCGGGCGGCGCAGGCTCCGCACGTCATCCCCGACACGTCCAGTTCCACACGGCGGTGCGGCGGTGCCTCCGTGCCGCCGGCGACGGTCGTGGTCATCGTCCTCCTCGGTGCGCCGCGCAGCCCCGGCACAGACTGGCCACCTGAGACAGTCGGCCCGAGCCCGTGAAAAGTTCCCGGCGTTCATGGCCAAACTACCCGGCACGCCCTTGCCCGGAGGGCAACCCTGATCGCCTACAGTCAGTTCCCGTGACCGACTCCGATCCGTTGACCACCCTGGCACTGGCCGCCGGGCGCGGGGATCGGGCGGCACTCGATGAGTTCATCCGGGCCACCGAACGCGACGTGTGGCGGACCGTGGCCTTCCTGGCCGATCCCGGCATGGCCGATGACCTCACCCAGGAGACCTATCTGCGGGTGATCGGCGCCCTGCCGCGCTTCGCCGGCCGGTCATCGGCGCGCACCTGGCTGCTGTCGATCGCCCGACGCGTCGTCGTCGACCAGATCCGCCGCAATCAGGCTCGACCCAGGACGACCGGCGAGATAGATCTGGACGGACTGCTCGGCGCCTCGCCCGCGACGGCGCGGTTCGAGGACGTCATCGAGATCAGGATGCTGCTCGACGGACTTGAACCCAACCGCCGCGACGCACTGGTGCTCACACAGGTGCTGGGCCTGAGCTATGCCGAGGCTGCGGAGGTCTTCGGATGCCCGCTGGGCACCATCCGATCGCGGGTGGCGCGGGCGCGCGAGGATCTGATCGCCGCCGCGCATCGCGACGACCGCACCGGCTGATAACTACGGGAACCGCCCGCCCATTTCGCGCGACTAGTAGTGCATGGTCACTGTTGAACAGGAACGTGAACCGGGTGAGCGCGAACAACGCCGCGGCGAGGCGGCGATCCTGCGGCGAATCTGGCGCCTGCACTTCTGGGTCGGACTCTTCGCCGCGCCGGCCCTGATCACCCTGGCCTGCACGGGCCTGATCATTCTGTACACCCAGCCGCTGGACCTCTGGCTGCACCGTGATCTGAAGGTCGTCGCGCCGTCCGCGTCGAGTGTGTCCCTCGACACCCAGATCGCCACCGCCCGCGAGCAGGTCGGTTCCGACATGGTGTTCGACGCGGTCACCCCACCAGCGGGGCCGGACGGTTCTACCCAGGTCGACTTCCTGCCCGCCGAGACACCCGAGGTCGGCGAACGCAATGTCACCCAGGTCTTCATCGACCCCTACACCGGCCGCTACCTCGGCCAACGTCGTGAACTCGACGGCCTGGTGGGGTGGGCCAACCAATTGCACCGGGTATTCGGCAACAACGGGCCGACGGTGTCGCTGCCCTCGCTAGGGCACCTGATCGCGCCGTCGTCCTACCCGGAAGCCTCGATCAAGGTCGGGATCGGCAACCTCATCATCGAGATGATGGCGGTATGGGTTCTGGTGCTCGCCGCAAGCGGGATCTATCTGTGGTGGCCGCGTGCCATGGAGAAGGGCAAGCCGCGGCTTGCGGTGCGTTGGGGCAAGGGTGGCCGGATCCGGTGGCGCGACCTGCACGCCACCACCGGCATCCTGCTCTCAGTGGTATTGATCTGCTACATCGTCTCGGGCCTGACCTGGTCGCGCTACTGGGGTGAGAACTGGCGGGCCGTGGCCTCGACCGTGACGCCGTCCACGGAGGTGGATGCGCCGTCGACACCGGCGAAGGTCGGTGATCTGGACCGGATGGGCCGGCGCATCGCCTGGGCGGACAAGGCGGATCCGATCTATGCATCCGCCACGTCGGATGTGACGGCTACGCCGTTGGGCTTCAACGAGATTGACCAGATTGCCAAATCGGAGAATATGATCCCCGGCTACTCCATCATCGGGCCGTCGGATTCCGACGAGGACGGCACACCGGTGTACGGCAGTTACACCGTGGTGAACCACTGGCCGCAGAAGCTCTCCGAACAGCGGACGCTCTATCTCAATCAGTTCAGCGGCCAGACCATCACCAACGCCACTGCCGATCAGGACGGCGCGCTGGCCCGCATCACCAGTTGGGGTGTGAACACACACATGGGCACCCAGTACGGCATCCTCACCCGGATCCTGGCCACACTCGCCTGCCTGGGCGTGCTGACGAGCATCGTGTCGGCAACGGCCATGTGGTGGAAACGCCGCCCCACCGGTGGCGCCGGCCTTCCCGGCAGATCCAGCGACACGCTCCGGGCCAACACCCCGCGCGGTGCTGTGGTCGCAATCGGCGTCATCGCCACCGCGCTGGCAGTGCTCTACCCGTCCTTCGGCGTCACCCTGATCGCGGTGCTCGTCGTCGAGGCGATCGTGGAAAGCCGACAGCGCAGGTCACCAGCGGACGCACTGTGACAGGCTTATTGCCATGACCAAGGAATCAAACGAGCAGCCGGCTAGCTGCAGCAACCCCAACTGCACGTGTTCGCCATGTACCTGCGGCCCCGACTGCAGTTGCGGCCAAGACACCGCCTGCTCCAATCCGAACTGCACCTGCTCGCCGTGCACCTGCGGACCCAACTGCTCCTGCGGAACCTGACCAACGGGTCCTGGGCCGGACCGGTTCGGAAAGGTTCGATATCGAACGGTCAGCCTCGGGGCAACGGCTGCTGCTGGGTGATGCAGTGGATTCCGCCGCCGCGGGCGAACAACGGTCGCGCATCCACCGTCACCACTGTGCGGCCCGGGTACTGCTCGGCGAGGATCGCCACCGCATCAGCGTCATGCGCGTCGCCGAATCCGCACGCGATGATGCCGCCGTTGACAATCAGATGGTTGATATAGCTGTAGTCGACGAATCCCTCGGAGTCGGTCAACGTTGCGGGAGCAGGTATTTCGGTGATTTCCCACGAGCGCCCCGCCGCGTCGGCGCTGGCCTCGATGACGGCGCGAATCCGCTGACACACCGAGAAGTCGGGATGGGATTCATCGCGCTGGGAGTGCAACACCAGCCGTCCGGGTGAGGTGATTGCGGCGACGATGTCGACGTGGCCGCGGGTGCCGAACCGTTGCGAATCCCGGGTGAGCCCTTCGGGCAGCCAGATGACGTGGGTGGCCCCGATTGTGCGGCCCAACTCCGCCTCGACCTCCGCGCGGGTGATGCCCGGATTGCGCCCGGGATCGAGTTGCACGGTGTCGGTGACGAAGACGGTGCCCTCCCCGTCGACCTGGATGCCGCCGCCCTCGTTGACCATCTTCGAACTGATGATGGGCGTACCGGCGGTCTCGGCGACGAAGCGACCGATCTGCGAATCGAGATCCCACTGCGCCCACTCCTGGGCGCCCCATCCGTTGAAGACCCAGTCCACCGCGGCCACCGAACCGTCGGCGGCATGCACGAACGTCGGCCCCATGTCACGCATCCAGGCGTCGTTCAGTGGAGCCTCGACGATGTCGATATCCGCCGACAGGTAGCGGTCGGCGATATCGCGTTCGCTCGGATGTACGACCATGGTGACGGGTTCGAATTCGGCCGCCGCGTGGGCCACCGCGGCCCAGGTGGATCGCGCCTCGTCCCGATCCTCAGCAGACTCACCGAGGGTGTACCCGTCACACGGGAAGGCCATCCAGACCCGTTCCTGTGGCGCGTATTCCGCCGGCATCCGGTAGTCGGAAGCTGGAGCATTCATCTGATCGCCTCTCTTAGTGGTGGTGTTCGCGGCGGGGTGGTGCGCCGCTCACCTGTTGCTTCGAATGCTGCGGCGAATGCGAGCAGTGCGTTGTCGTCATAGGCCCGACCGGCGAAGGTCAGTCCGACCGGCATACCGATATCGGCCATCGTTCCCATCGGAACCGTCACGGTCGGGATTCCCAGATGGCGCGGAACCAGATTGCCATTCGCGACCCACACTCCATTGCGCCAACCCAGATCGGCAGACGCGGGGTTGACGTCCATATCGGCGGGACCGACGTCGGCGACGGTCGGGAAGATCACCGCGTCGAGTCCACGCCGGTGCATCCACTCCTCGAAGTCGACCTTGCGGGTGCGCTCCAATCCGCGGAGTCCTTCTTCCAAATGCGGAATGCCGAGGAACGAGTCAATCGGGTTTTCGCGAATGAAGTCCGGGTAGGTATTGATCTCATCGCTACCCTCGCCGAACCCCTGCACCCGGTCCGGTAGCGCGCCGGGATCGTTGACCCAGATCAAACTCCCGTCGACCGCGGCGAGGTTCGGCAGATTCGGATCGCCGTTGGCGCGCAGGAAGTCGTCCCAGGCCCACGCGGACAGATCGAGGATCTCGCGTTCGAGGAACTCAGGACTCACCAGTCCGCGGGTCTTGATCGATGGCACACCGTCGCGGTCATGCTCGTAGTTGGACACCACCGGGAAGTCCACCAGAACGACGTCGGCTCCCGCGGCCACCAGATCGGCTCCCGCCGCGCGGAACAGATCCAGGATCGACTGCCGGGTCTCGATCCGCTGTCCCGTCGCGCCACCGATGCCCAGGCCCTCGCCCACGCCGGCCTCCGGATCGGCATTGACATACATGCGCGGAACCCCGAAACGCTTGCCCGCCAGGGTCCTTCGGGCCGCATCGCGGTCACGTGGAATCAATGCCGGATACGACTTCGGTCGCACGTTGGATGCCGGCCGAATCTTGACCCAGGGCTGCGTCCGCCACAGGTCGCCGCGCGGATTCGGATCGTCGGCCACCAGGACGTCCAACACCTCACACATATCGGCCATCGTGCGGGTGTGCGGAACCACCACATCCATGGTGGGCACCAACGGCCAGTTGCCCCGCACCGAGATCACCCCACGCGATGGCGTGTAGGCGCACAGCGCGTTATTGGTGGCCGGCGCTCGGCCACTGGACCAGGTCTCCTCGCCGAGCCCGAACGCCGCGAAACTCGCCGCCGTCGCGGTACCCGATCCGTTGGATGATCCCGATCCGAAGGCCGAGGTCAAAAAGTCTGCGTTATAGGGACTTTCGGCCCGGCCGTACACACCACGCTGCATACCGCCATTCGCCATCGGCGGCATATTCGTCAGCCCGATGAGGATGGCACCGCCGCCCCGCAGTCGTTCAATCGCGAAGGCATCCGTGTAGGCCACGAGATTGGCGAAGGCATGCGAACCCGCCGCCGCACTCAGACCCTTCGCCAGGTAGCTGTCCTTGGCCGTGTACGGGATGCCGTCCAGTGGTCCGAGTAACTCACCCCGGAAACGGCGTTGGTCGGAAGCTTCGGCCTCGGCCAGAGCGTCGGGATTGAACACGATGACCGAGTTCAAAAGCGGCCCGCCGCGGTCATAGGCATCAATCCGGCGCAGGTAGGACTCGACGAGTTCGACACTGGTCACCCGGCCATCCTCGAGAGCGCGTCGAAGGTCCGCGATACCCGCCTCGGCAACCTCGAATGACCCCACGAACGCCTTACCTCCGATGACCAGTGCGCTAACCAATCATTGGATCACGGTTCGCCCTGCCCGCCCGGGATGATGAGCGGTTGGGCTCAGCGATCTTTGGCGGCAGCCCGGACCGGATCCGCTGCGGATGTGTGAAAATTGAGCAGGCGGGAGGATTGTGACTCCCGTTCACGACGAAGGGGGCCCTCATCCGCGGATACTCATCACCGAGGATCGATCCGGCTATGGCACGACGAGCATTACGCATCGGTGCTGCGCTCATTGCTACGTCGCTTGCCGCGGGTTGTAGCACTGCCGAGCCCAAGCAGGAACCCGGAATGATGACGGCAACCTACCAGGATGCGACAACACCCGCGGCGATCCAGGGCCGGACGCTCATGCAGAACGCGCGCGTATTGGAAGATATGGCCGATTACATCAACGGCTATCTGAAACTGCCGTACGGAATCGAACTCGTGGGATCGCAGTGCGGCGACTCCAACGCCTTCTGGAGCGCGGCGGACAAGAGGATCACCGTCTGCTACGAGTTCGCTGACTTCTTTCTGACCGTGTTCAACACCGACCCCAACGAACACGTCACCGACCCCGCCGAGGCAGCAGTCAATTCGATAATCGCAACCGCGTATCACGAGCTCGGCCATGCGGTCATCTCCATCTATGATCTGCCGGCGACCGGGCGACTGGAAGACGCCTCCGACCAACTCGCCGCCTACATGTGGCTCGTGCCCGATGACAACATCAAGAACGACGCGCCCCAGGTCGTCAAAGATTTCGCCGAGATGTTCAAGCGGTACTCGGCTAACCGCAGGGGTCTGGTCAACGACGACTTCGCCGATGAACACTCGCTGGATCTGACCCGCATGTACAACCTCGCCTGCTGGGTCTACGGAGCGAATCCGGCCGCCAATGCCGACGTGGTGGCCCAGGTCGGGCTTCCGAAACTGCGAGCCGACAGCTGCGAGTTCGAATTCCGGCAGATTTCCAAGGCCTGGAAGGCGCTGCTGGCTCCGTACGTCAAGTAAGGCTCAATGCCTGCTTCGCAACGTGGGGCGGCCACTGTGATGTTCCAGGACACTCGAATCGGGAGCCTCACGAAAACGGCAGGTGAATAGGCCGGGAAAGCCGGTCACAATTTCGCCCACGACCACCGGTAAACCATTAGTCTGCTCACATGAAAATTCCTGCGCTAGGTGCTGTAGCCCTGCTGTCTGTGACCCTGGTCGGTTGTGCCGGCAGTGCCGATAAGTCGGCGCCGTCGACCACCACCACGACTAGTTCAGCGGCGGCCGCGTCTGCAACACCTGCGGCATCGGGGCCCAGCTACACGACTCAAACATTCCCCTGCGGTGGCGACTCATACCCGGCCGACTATCAATGCCAGATTGTCGTGATCGACCCGATCGACCCGACGACGGACGGCTTCAAGGAGACTGTCAAGCAGGTGGTCGGAGAACTCGCCAAGGACAACGGCGGGCCCAACTTCCTGGCGGGGATATGGGATGACCCGGATGCCGCTCAGGTTGCAATCGACTACATAAACACTCCCAACAAGATCCCGTTCGAGGACCAGAAGGCACAGAATCCGGGCTACGAGCAGCACAATATCGCCATTTATCAAGGCGGCCTCCAATGCCCTAGCCAGGGCGCCGCGGCATGCATCCCCAGCAGCAGTGCCGACGCCTTCACCCTGGCCTGGTTTCCCAACGCCGCGGCCACTGCTCCCGACGTCGGTCAATGGTCTGGCAGCGGCGAGACGTGGAAGCCATGACCGAATTGCAGCGGCGACGCTGAGATAGTTTCAGCTCTCCCCCGCGCGCGACGCCAGCCGTAGGATTCCCCTACTTGAGAAGGGGGACGGCAATGACTGAACCCGAGGATTCCCTCGAGGCGGTCCGGTGTTTCGTGACACTGGCGGCTGATCGGGCCGAGATCGGTGACCCCGACGGGACCGTGGCGGCGATAGAAAGGCTGACCGCGGACATCTATGCCAGGCACCCCGACGTACGCGTCCGCAGGGCCGTCTCCTCGGGCTTTGTCGAAATCGCGATCGCCCTGTCCACTGCCGGTGAGCCGGCATCAGCGGTGCGGATCGATGAGCGACTGGCCACCGTGTTCCCCCATGAAAGCGATCCGGCGGTGCGTGTCGACTTGGCGCGCGGATTGCACAATCTGGCTTTGCACCGCGCACAGGCCGGCGACCTATCCGGAGCCATCGATGCCGGACGGCTGCTGCTGGCCACAGATGGCTCCGATAGCAACCCCGATATTCGGGAAGCCGTGGCCCAAGGTCTGCGCAATCTCGCTATCGATCAGGCCGCATCCGGCGACCTCGCCGGCGCCATCGAGACGGGGCAGCGTCTCGTCGACGATTTCAGCGTCGATCAACTACCCGTCGTGCGGGCCGCGGTGTCCGGCGCCATGGTCAACCTCGCCGACAACCTCGCCCAGACCGGCCGCTCATCCGACGCGAAAGCCGCAGTCGAGCGGCTCATCGCGATCTTCGGCGATGACACGGAACCATCGGTACGCCAGTGCGTAGAACGAGCTCAGGCCGATGCGGAAAACCGCCGGACGGTCCCCCAAACCGAGGACCCACATACCCTTTCGGAGTTCCTGGGAGAATGACGGATATCGACATGGACGCCTGCTCCCTACCTGAAATCTGGCGGGCGGGAGTAAAACCGGGGATACCGCACCCACCCTGCTGTATAAAAATGGCCATGGCTAACCCGAGGTCGACCCGTGGTCGTCGGCCCCGCACTCCGTATGGGTGGTTGAGTGCTGGTGCCGTGGGCGTGGGTGTGTGGGCGGCGTTGGCTGGTGGAGCCGGGGTGGCCAATGCTGAGGGTCCTGCGGCGGACTCGACGAGTTCTGGATCGATGGATCGCGATGTCTCGACGACGGCCAACAGTGGCGTAGCGCGACGGGCCTCGCGTGCGGCGGCCACCCGGGTGGCGCGCCAGGCTCCGCGGGTGTCGGTGGATGTGTCGAGTTCTCACCCGGCGGTGGTGCCTGCGGTGGCCAATCGGGTCCGCCGCGATCTCGGCGGCCTCGGGCGGGGCGCGTCGCCGACGGTGGCTATCGGTGGTGCTTCGGGGAGCGTGCCGATCGGTGCTGTCGTGGCATCGTCGGGTGCAACCGCTGACCCGATCGCTAGTTTCGTCCGTATCTTCGTTGGTTCGGGCACCGCCGAAAACCCGAATGCAGGCGTCTTGATGGGCAACGGTTACTCCTACACGGCCTACGGCGGCGCCTGCACGACCGGTGCGTGCAATGGCGGTATCGGTGGACTGATCGGTAATGGCGGTGACGGTTTCGCCGGCGGTCACGGCGGTGCGGCCGGATGGTTCGGTTCCGGAGGCAAGGGTGGTGCGGCCACGGCGCTTGGCGGAACCGGTGGCAGGGGTGGGTCCGGTGGGCTGTTCGTGGGCGACGGCGGCCAAGGCGGGTCCGGTGGTCCCGGTGGCGGTGTCGGCGGAGACGGCGGTAGCGCCGGCGTGTTGTCAGTCATGGGCATCGGTGGTACCGGTGGCGTCGGCGGCATCGGTGTCGACGGTGGCCCAGCCGGGAAGTCTGGCTTCGACGGAAGCCCCACCGGCCCGAACGCACTGGGGCTCGCGTGGCCGGCGCGCATCGCACTCGACCTGTTCCTCAACGGCGGGGCGTTACTCGGACTGCAGTCGGGCTACGTCGCAATGTTCGCGCGAGACGGTCAGGTCGTCGACACGGCTACGGCCGGCTACGCGGACATCGCGACGCGTACGCCCATGCAGCTCGATACGCAGTTCCGCATCGCCTCGATGACCAAGCCCATCACCGCGGTCGCAGCGATGATCCTCGTTGAAGAGGGCCGCCTCGGCCTTGACGATCCGGTGGCGCAATACATTCCCGCCGCCGCAGACCTTCGCGTCGCCACGAGCCAGACCGCTCTGCCGGATGGGACGATCCCCAGCGTTCCGCTCGATGAGCCTCTGACAGTTCGCGACCTGCTGAAGTTCGCATCGGGCATCGGCGGAATCGCCACCACGTCGGATCTCGACCGGCTCTGGTTCGGAAACAACCTCTACACCGGCTCGGGCTCACTCGCGCAGCGCGTCGATCGGATTCTCACTGCGCCGCTTTACGAACAACCCGGCGAAGTCTGGCGCTACGGCTGGTCTGCTGACGTACTCGCCCGCGTGGTTGAGGTGGCCGCCGGCGAGCCCTTCGGAGATTTCGTCACCGGGCGGATTATCGATCCGCTCGGTATGACGTCGACCGAATTCCTGACGGCCGAATCCCCGCGCGACCGACTCGCCACCATGTACACCCAGGATTCGGCCGGCCATCTCGTGGCCGTTGATCGACTGGGCGGTGATTCGCTCGACTGGACGCCGGGCGGAAGTGGGCTCGTCTCTACTGCCGGCGATTACATGCGCTTTGCGTTGATGCTCTGGAATGGCGGGACTTTTCAGGACACTCAGATTCTGAAGCCCGAAACCGTCACCCTCATGACGCGACCTGCCGTGGAATCGGGCGTGCTCATCGATGAGGGCATCGAGGGTCTCGGCTGGGGACTGGGCATGGCGGTGGTGGTTGACGGCGACGCGACCGCCAACTTCGACCGCACCGGCGACTATTGGTGGTCGGGCTTCTATGGCACGACATTCTTCGTCAGCCCCTCGACCGGCCTGGTCGGCGTCGTGCTCAGCCAGAATCAGCCGGGCCCGTACAGTCCGACGCCCTATGTGGTCTATCTCGCG
>Ga0164295_10001519_pt1 | contig 19260 bp, 15 predicted proteins | sample GEODES006metaG_FD_111798 | JGI IMG/M metagenome (GOLD analysis project Ga0164295, IMG submission 111798) | Oligotrophic lake water microbial communities from Sparkling Lake, Wisconsin, USA - GEODES006 metaG | ecosystem: Environmental > Aquatic > Freshwater > Lake | place: USA: Sparkling Lake... | reverse complement strand
GTCTGCTAGTAGCGTATTTTTTTTCGAGAAGGATGTTGAAGCCTAGATCAATTTCACCTTCTTTTGTGGTTGTGTAGGTGAAGAGTTTGCCGCGGGTTACGCGAAGTTTTTTAATAATTTTTTTTGCGGAATTTTTATTTTCAGCCCTCTTTGTCTGCGCAATTGCGCTTTGTAATTTGTTCGTGCCAATATTTTTTTCAATCACCAAGCCTTCAAGCTGGGCGCGAGTTTGTGCGTCTTTCACGGCGATTAAATTTCGGTAGTGGCTCCAGCTTAGTGCTTTTTTTTCGTCAGGTAATTTCGGATAGGTTTTGTAGAAGGCGCGCATTTTATAGAGAGAAAATTTTTCAATCGAAGTGTCTTTTGCCAGCTGATTAAATAGCTCTTCGCCGTAGCCAGAGTTTTTATTTTGTCTTAAATGGATCTCGATTTCTTTGCCAATTTCCCAGCTCATTACCACCTTTTCACGATTCACATCTCGAACAATATTTCCCTTTGTTTTGGCGATTGTTTTTTGAATTTTGACGAGAAGTTTTTTGTAATTTTGGAGGGTAATTTTCATTGGGCTTGAAAGCTTGGGGTTAAAGGCTTGAAGTGGTTTTTGTTTGAATTTTGGCCTCGAGGCCAAAATTGTAAATTTCACAGATTTTTTTAAGACAATCTAAAGCATTTTTTTCTAGCTGATTAAAAAATTTTTCCAAAATTTCTTGGTGGTAATTGTGAAGCCATTTTTTTTCTGGGCGCGTCAGCATTTTAAAATCAATCAAACTGGGATCGAGAGGAGCTAAAGTTAGAGTGCGAAATTGAAGGAAATTTTCCTTCTCGGACTTTTCGACAAGCATTAAATTTTCAATACGAATTCCATATTCGCCTTCTTTGTAAAAGCCTGGTTCGTTCGACAAAATCATTCCTGGCAAAAGTTCTTGGTGCGCGCGCTTGCTGATTCCGCAAGGTCCTTCGTGCACTGACAAAAAACTACCAACGCCGTGGCCAGTGCCGTGATCGTAATTTAATTCAGCGCGCCAGAGATGTTCGCGAGCGAGAATGTCAAGCTGTGCGCCAGAAGTTCCGCGCGGAAATTTTGCGCGGGCAAGGGCAATGTGTCCCTTCAAAACGCGAGTGAAATTTTCGCGCATTTCTTCACTCGGATTTCCGATTGCGACGGTGCGCGTAATGTCTGTCGTACCACAAAAATCTTCGCCCAAATATTGTCCGCCCGAGTCGATTAGGTAGAGTGAATTATCAGAGATTTTTTTGTTCGTTTCTTTGGTCGAATGGTAGTGAATTACCGCGCCATTACTGGCGAAGCCAGAGATCGCAGAAAAACTTTCGTAGAAAAAGTGTGGTGATTCTTTTCTGAATTCGAGGAGTTTTTTTGCTGCAGAAATCTCGTCAGTTTTCTGGCCAGTTTGATTTTGTTTTGAGAGCCAGAACAAAAATTTCGTAACTGCTAATCCGTCAATTTCGTGTGACTTAATTGCGCCAAAAATTTCCGCAGAATTTTTTTGTGATTTAGCTAATTCAATCGGATCAATTTTGTGGGTGAGTTCGAAATCATTTTTTTGTAATAAGTCGTAAAGCCAGTAATTGGTAGAGCTCTCGTCGATTTGAATTTTCTTAATTTTTTTGCTCAAAACAGCAAGACGTAAATCAAAACAACTCGGCGCAACGCAATTTACTTTTTCTAATTCGAGATTTTTTTGTTCATTTACGAAGAGGTCAACCTCGCCATTTTTGAAGAGAATTGCGTAAGCAAGAAGGAGCGGCGTGAACTCAACATCGGCAGCACGAATATTGAGAAGCCAGCAAATATTTTCCGGCTTGGTAATTAGAATCGCGTCACCCTCGAAGCCTTGCAGAATATGAGCGCGCTTGGTCAGAGAATCAGCGCCGGTGAGTTTTGTTGGGAGAGAGAAAATACTTTTTTCTTGGTTTAGGCTAGACTCAATTAGCGAAAAAGTTTCGTGGTTAAGAAGAGTGGTTTTCAACCCTGCTTTTGCGCAAGATCTGACGAAATTTACATTTACTAATTTCGGATCAAACGCAACTCGCGATCCCTTGGGAATGAAAGTTAGAGGCTGCTTTTCGGCTAAGTTGAAAATCTCAAACTCATTTGGATCAAGCTGGTTTTTTGCTTGTAAAGTGTAGCGCCCGTCAGTGAAGAAATATGATTTTTTCTGCCCAAAAATCACTGTTGCATTCGAACCAGTGAAACCAGTAATTGCTTGAACTCGCTTCTCACTCTCTGGTAAATATTCCGAAAAAAATTCGTCGGAATTCGGCAAGAAAAAGTAGTCGAGGTTTTGGTCTTTTAAAAAACTTTTTAACTTTGCTAGCATTCGTCTACCCATTAATTTAGTTGCGCCACTTGGATTTCTGCTTTTGCGGGAATGACGTTTTAAGTTAGGATCCAGAAAAACAATCAGACTCAAAAATGAAATCTAAAAAAACAGCTTACTCCTGCCAATCTTGTGGCTCTGTGCATTTTAAATGGGCAGGAAAATGTCCAGATTGTGGGGCGTGGAATAGTTTATTGGAAGAGTTTGAAGAGGGTGGCGCGTCACATTTTACGCGGATTGTTGAAGGCGCAAAATCAGGAAAAAAATCTAGTGGTAAAAAGATCGAGCTCGTGCAGCTAACTGGCGAAGCGCAACATTTCCCGCGAATTAAAACTAATATTGGCGAGCTTGATCGCGTGCTTGGGGGTGGCTTGGTGCAAGGCTCAGTCGTGTTGATTGGTGGCGATCCTGGAATTGGAAAATCAACTTTGCTTTTACAAACGGCAGAAAGTTTGGCGGGAGGAAAAAATCAGGTAATTTATATTTCGGGCGAAGAATCGGTGGATCAAATTCGTCTGCGCGCCAATCGTACGGGAGTGAAGCAAGATTCAATTCAACTCGCAGCGACGACGAATGTTTCAGAAATTATTAATTCAATCGACGGTAAAAAAATGCCGACAATTGTGATTATTGATTCGATTCAAACGATGTTTTTAGAAGAGCTTTCATCTGCGCCAGGCACGGTTTCGCAGGTTAGGGCCGCCGCTGGTGAGCTGACAATTTTTGCTAAGAAAAACAACATTACTTTACTCATTGTTTCGCACGTAACCAAAGACGGACAAATAGCCGGACCAAAAGTTTTGGAACACATGGTTGACACGGTTTTGTATTTTGAAGGCGAGAAAGATTTGCACTTCAGAATTTTGCGCTCGATTAAAAATCGCTTTGGCGCGGCCAATGAAATTGGTGTTTTTGAAATGAATGAAATCGGACTTTCCGAAGTAACAAATCCGAGTGAATTATTTTTAACTTCTTACGACCGCGAAACTTCTGGCTCGATTGTTTTTGCTGGCGTTGAAGGCACGCGACCAATTCTAGTTGAGATTCAAGCTTTGGTTTCGCCAAGTTTTATGCCAACGCCAAGGCGTGCTGTTGTTGGCTGGGATGTTAATCGCTTGGCAATGGTGATTGCAGTTCTTAGCGCTCGTTTCGGCCTCAATCTTTTCGACAAGGAAGTTTATTTGAACATTGTTGGCGGATTAAAAATCGAAGAAACTGCAGCAGATTTAGCATGCGCTTGCGCCCTAATTTCCGCCGCGCGCGACATTGCGTTGCCTTCGCAAACAATCGCAATTGGTGAAATTGGATTAAGCGGAGAAGTGCGAATGGTGAGTAATTTAGAGGGCAGATTAAAAGAGGCGGCCAAGCTGGGCTTTAAGAACTGCTTGATTCCAAAGGCTAACGAAAAAAATAAAAACTTTGCGGTGCTAAAAAAATCTTTGCCGGAATTGGAATTTAATTTTATCAGTCACGTGCGCGATTTAGCGAAATTTTTTAAGAAGGGTTAGCTCAAAGGATTATTTGCTTAACTTTCTAATTTAATGACTTGTGTTGCCCCAGAATATTTGCCCTAAATATTTGATTTCTTGTTTAGTTGGGGGGTTTTGTTTGAGATTGGGGCTTGTCTATTTTTGTTACTAATTACTTTTGAAAAATGAAAAAATTTTTTACCGCGATTATCTCTTTGGCTTTTATTTTCGGCTCTTCGCAAGCTAGCGCAGAGAGTAAAGAATTTTTAGTTCAGATTAAAAATCATAAATTTGAGCCGGCGGAAATTGAAGTTCCGGCGAATCAGGAATTTAAATTAATCGTTGAGAATACCGACAAAACTTTGGAAGAATTTGAGAGCGCCGATTTGAAAAAAGAGAAGCTGGTTGGCGCTGAGAAAAAAATAACGATTTTTATCGGTCCGCTAAAATCAGGCGAATACAAGTTTTTCGGCGATTTTCACCAGAAAACTGCGCAGGGAAAAATTGTGGTTAAGGGGAATTAGATTGGTTTTATTTAATATTTACTTCGCACCTTCGGCATTATTTTCACGAAGGTGGGAATTCAGAATATCGTTTTTGAAAGTCGGCTGACAACCATTCTAAATCTCGGCTTTTGCTGGGATGAGGTGTAAAGAAGAGGGGTATTTGACTCTGGTCACTTTGTGGCTCAGCCGAGTGCGCGAGTCGATGATCGTTTAAGACGTTCCGCTCCTGCTCTAGCAACAACAGTTCCAGGAGAAACTCCGCCTCCTCCTGTACTCGCTTTACCAGAAGCAATCACCTCGGGAGCGCTTTTTCCTTCAGCTTCAACCTTTACCGTAGCGCTCCCTCTATTTTCAGTTTTCTGCGCGCCAATTTCTTCTGAACCTTTTTTCTTCTTAGAGATCTCTATTGTAGTTCCTATTATAGTTCCTATTAGGTGAGCGGACTTGTTAATAACTGTGGGAATAACGTATTCAAATATACCAGAAACGATAGATAAGGCGAGACCAGCGGCAGCGACAAGAGTCTTTTTAGAAAATTCTAGCATCCAATATGCGTTCAAGGGCAAATCAAATGCCTCGAAGAAAATATTTATTGTTTTCCCAAAAGCTTCGCCAGTTTCGCTTGTTTTGAAGTTAGCGGGATAGGACATTTTCCATCGATTGAATGGGTCTTTTGTCTCTACTTTTTCTTCAGGCTTGGATTCTGGACTGAGAATTTTCTCTCTACCAGGCTCATCATCAATTTTTTTGGCAGTTGTTTCGTAGAGCGGAGATTGCTTGTCTTGCTTGGCTTCGTAATCATTTATCAAGAGCTTGGCGATACCAGTCTGTTTGCTCATCACTGCACAACACAAAGCATTGGTCAAAAAGTCTTTATCTTGTGTTATTGCATGCGGAAGGAATTTTTTAAGATTCTCTTCATTTCCTTTAGCAATCGCCTCATAGCAAAGGTCTGCCGTAGTTACAAAATGCGTAGCTTTTGGCATTAATTCTTTTTTTGCCTCGGTGGGATCTAAAGGACTAATTAAGTTCGCACAAAATTCTTGCGGATCTGCGATAAAATCAGTTTCGTTCGCATCAACTGCTTCAATAATTTTTAATACATCTTCTCTATTTCTCTCATCACTAAAAAATCCACTAAGACCTAAAATGGCGTCGGTTTTTTTGTCATCTTGTTTATTGGTTAATTTAAGCAAATAGGTCTGTGCTGCGTTTTGTAATAACCCGCTGGTTGAAACAGCGCCAATTTCTTCAAGGCGATCATTTAGAGGTTTCCTGATTTCTGGTTTGATAGATTCTAACTCCTTCAGAACAGCTTTTAAATCACTCTCCTCATCAAGATTTAAAATCTTTTTGACGTGCTTTTCTATCTCTATTTCCTCAGCAGTGTGATTTGCGCCAGCGGCCGTAATTTTTTCAATCCGATGTTCGTTCTGAATTTTAGGCGCCGCTGTTTCCACGCTTCTTTTATGCTTATCATCGTGTAGCGACGTCATTGAAAGCGCGAAGGCAAAAGCTGCATTAGCCCAACATCTATTCCCGCCATTTGCTGTGCCGTTTCTGCCCTGGCTTTCCGGCAAACGACATTCGTTGCTGAGCGCATCTATCGGCGAATATTTAACTACGTAGGCCTGTGCTTTTGCCTTTTCCAAATCATCGTCAGAAACTGCGGTTTTTGAGCTGTCGTTGTAGCAATACCATCGTTTGTCACTTTCTTGAACATAAGCGATATAATGCCCGCCACCAAGCCCCCCTTGATGCACAATGAAAGAAGTGGCGCGATAGTTCCGCATCGTGTTTGGATCAGCTTGCAGCGGCAGAGAAATATCATTTAGCGAGACAGGATCATTTATTTTTTTTCTAGAAAGCTCGCCACCTTTTATCTCATACTCGAATCGCTTCAAAGAAATTACTATTTCCGCTTCTGGATTAGTGACTTGTGGTTGTAGATTTTTTTTAGCATTAATTTTTTTCCCCGGAGTAATCTCGTATTGATTCGCTCCTTTTAGGTCTTCCTCATTCTGATACCCTGCCAGCATACCAGGAAGAGTTGCCGTCCCGCCGCCAGCTGGAAAACTAAATTCAAGCTTAGTCTGTGTTTCTATCCTTGATTTTTCTTCTTTTTTAGCTCCAGTTCCCCACTTAACATTTGAAACAACAGCTACACGATTTTCTTCCGGCATCACCGATGCCAAAAAGAAATTAAGAAATTCTGTCGTGTCTAATTGAACCGCTCCCCCCCTTAAATCATCCGCAACATCTTGAGGGCAAGATGCGTTCGCTAATCGATCGCGCAACAGAGCTCGCTCGCTCGTGTTTGGCTTAGTCCCTCTTCTTTTAAATGCGTCATATACTGCATCTTGAAATGCAGCTTTAGCATCGGCGATTCTTTTTTGCTCCGCCGCCTCTCTCTCAAGAGCATTTCTGGGATTGCTACTTGCTGAAGTTTTTGTTTGAGGGGATTTCATTTTAGTTGGTTTAAGTGATTCCCTAATGTCGGACACAAATTCCACTCATTAGGAGTTATTTTTTAAAGAAGATGGAGAAAATTCATTCGTGAACAGACTTCATATTTCTGAAAATAAATTAGATCGCAGTAATTTTTCGGGGCCGAACTTTCTTGGTTTCGACTCCGCTCAACCAGCGAAAGTTTTATTCACCCATTTCTGAAAATAAATTAGATCGCAGTAATTTTTCGGGGCCGAACTTTCTTGGTTTCGACTCCGCTCAACCAGCGAAAGTTTTATTCACCCAGCCGGCGAAAGTTTTATCCGCCTGCGTAGAGGCCAGGGTAGGCCAGGGTAAGCCAGGGGAGAGGCCGGGGGAGACGAGGTGCGAAGTCATTTACGAAAATTTATTAATGATTTTTTCGGCAATATTTTCGGAAGTTGTGACTAGCTTTGCGGCTTTGTCAGACAAGGCTTTGCTGCGAGATGTATCGCCTAAAAATTCTCCAACTTTTTTTGTTAATTCTTCTGCTGATTCAACAATAACGCAGGCATTTTCTTTGCGTAGATTTTCGTAAATTTCCTTGAAGTTGAAGGTGTGCGAGCCGCTAATTACAGCGCATCCAAGTTTGATTGGCTCAAATGGATTGTGGCCGCCAATTGGCAGAAGTGAGCCGCCAAGAAAAGTAAAATTAGCGAGACGGTAAAAAGTTCCGAGCTCGCCGAGAGAGTCGGCGAGGTAGAATTCTGTAAAGCTCCCAATGATTTCATTTTTGCTGCGTTGAACAAAATTAATTCCGGTAAGAAGTGATTTTATTTCTTCAGCACGATTTGGATGACGCGGAATTAGAATCGTTAAAAGATCAGGAAAATATTTTTGTAATTCGTAATGAGCCTGAATTACTAACTCTTCTTCACCCTTGTGAGTGCTGGCGGCAAGCCAAAATTTTCTTGCGCCGATTTGTGATTTTAATTTTTCTAATTCGCTCGAATCAAAATTCAAATCACGCGCCTGCGATTTCAAATTTCCGTAAAATAAAATTTCGTTTTTGGTAAGGGCGGAAAGGCGGTTTTGATCTTCTTCGCTTTGGGCAAAAATCGCGTCGAAATTGTCAAAAATTTTGAAACCAAGTGAGTGAGCGACTGACCATCTTTTTGCCGACTTTTCTGACATTCTAGCATTAACCAAGAAAACCTTCGCGCCAATCGCACGGGCCTCGCAGATAAGGTTTGGCCAGATTTCTGATTCAACAAAAATTGCCGTGTTTGGTCGCCAAAAATTAATAAAATCGCGAACGCAAAGCAAAGAATCAATTGGCAGAAATTGGTGAATTACTCTTCCGTTAAATTCCGGCAATTTTGCTGCGATGGTTGTGGCTGAAGTGAGAGTTGTTGTGGTAAATAAAATTGTAGTTTCAGGAAATTTTTTGAGCAGTTCGTCAACAAGAATTAAAGCTGAATTTGTTTCGCCAACACTAACAGCGTGAAGCCAAGTCAGATCGCCTTGAAGGCGCTCTTGAGTATGTTTGCCAAAGCGTTCGCGTAGACGTTTTTTGTCCTCTTTCTTTTTGTAGACGCGGTAAAAAAGATACAGCTCGAGAAAGGGAAAAAGTAAAACGGAAATGGTGCGGTAAATGAGCATTAAAAACCTCCAGCGGATTTAATAAAAAATTTTTTCAAGCGCGGTAATTTATTTACAAGACCCAGTCCAAAGTCTCGCGCTAGGCCGATCGACAGGCTTTTAGTTTCGAAGAGAGAATTTAGAATATCGGTAGCGACTAACATTTTTTTTGCTTGGGATTTGGCTTTTTTGTTGTAAGAGCTAATTAAATTTTGATCAGAATTTTTTACCAATTCGCAGAGAATATTAATTCCCGCAATCGCCAAATTAAATCCCTGACCGGCAATTGGATGCACGCCACAAGCGGCGTCGCCGATTAACAGCATTTTCTCGTGAAAAAATTTTTCTGCTTCGATTGCGATTAAAGGATAAGAAAATTTTTCAGAAATTACTTTTGTCGCACCTAAGCAATCTTCCATTTTTTTCATCAATTGCTGTGCGAAGTTTTTTTCATCGAGAGCCAAGATCGCTTGCGCTACTTGGTCGGGCGCGATCCAAACAATTGAAGAGTGATTAGAATTTTTCAGCGGCAAAATTGCGAGCGGGCCGCCAGGAAGAAATTTTTCTTGGGCAATATTTTGGTGAGAAAGCTCGTGCTCAACATTAAAAACAATCGCCGTCTGTCCGTATTTTTTTACCGTAGTGTGAATTTGAAACATCTCGCGAAGCTTAGAAAATCGGCCATCGCAAGCTAAAAGAAGTTTTGAATAAATTTTCTCCCCATTATCCAGCGTCACTCTAGTCATACCGAGTTTGTCGAAACATGTCTCGTCCAAATCGCTCTTCGACAGGTTCAGAGTGACGTCACAAGCGGAGTTCGGCGCAAAAACAGAAATATTTTTCCGCTGCAAAATCTGATCACGCAATGCGTTGTGAATTTGATAATTTTCAATTATTTGTCCGAGATCGCCGCCAGTCTCGCGCTTAAGAAAATCAAGGAATAAGGGCGATTTGTAATCAGTGATTTTAATGTCGGAAATTATTCCCGCATTATCTTGCAGCTCATCAAAAATTTTGATTTCTTTGAAAAACTTTAACGAAGTTGAGGAAATCGCGTAAGCCCGGCCATCCCTCTTTCTATCTGCCCCGAGGATGTCTTGTTTCTCGATGATCGCGATTTTTAAATTCGGCGAAACTTGCGTAAGAGCAAGCGCCGAAGTCATTCCCGCAAAGGATCCGCCGATAATTGTGAAGTCGAAATTCATTGAAGATTTTTATTTTTGCCCTGAAGGCTAGAATATTCTCAATGGGTAACAATTTGTCACCGATTCATTTCTTAGATCATTTTTTTTGGATCAACCCACTCGTTGAATTGCTCTTCGGTAACTAGGCCCGAAGAAAGTGCGGCGGCTTTTAGGGTCGTGCCTTCTTTGTGTGCTTTCTTGGCGATTTTGGCGGCATTGTCGTAGCCGATGTAAGGATTTAATGCGGTTACTAACATTAAAGATTGTTCGAGCAATTGCTCGATGCGTTCGCGATTGGCAACTATTCCAACAAGGCACTGATCAATGAAACTGTTAATTCCGTCATTCAAAAGATTTAGCGATTCAATCACGTTGCGAATAATCATCGGGCGGAAAACATTTAATTCGAAATGTCCGTTCGAGCCACCCACGGTTACTGCCACATGGTTCCCCATTATTTGGCAAGCGATCATTGTTAGCGCTTCACATTGAGTTGGATTAACTTTTCCCGGCATGATTGAAGAACCTGGTTCATTTTCAGGAAGGCTGATTTCACCCAGGCCAGAGCGTGGTCCAGAGGCCAAGAAACGAATGTCATTGGCAATTTTCATGCAAGAGGTTGCAAGAGAATTTAGTGAGCCAGAGAAGTTCACTAACTCGTCGTTACAAGCTAAAGCGAAGAATTTATTTTTGTTGGTGAAGAAGCTCTCAGCCCCTGCTAAGCCTAGTCTAGTGAGATTTGAATCTTTAACTTTCCAGACGCCGTCAGCCAAAGTTGTGCGGCCCAAATCAAGATCTAAAAGATTTTTGTGCAAAGATTTTAAACCAGAAACCTCAGTAATTTTTTCAGCGAAATTTACCGCGAATTTCGGGTGACAGTTAAGTCCAGTTCCAACTGCTGTTCCGCCTTGCGCTAAGGCCGTGACGTATAAAATTGATTGAGAAATAAATACTGCCGCAGTTTGAATTTGAACTTTGTAAGCAGAAAATTCCTGACCCAAAGTTACTGGCGTCGCATCTTGCGTGTGAGTGCGGCCAATTTTTACAATGTCTAAAAATTCTTTTTCTTTTTTGCCTAACTCGTTGGCAAAACGAACAAGAGTCGGCAGAAGCTTTTCGTAAGTTGCGATAACTGTCGCAACATGCATGGCTGTAGGGAAAGTGTCGTTTGAGCTTTGCCCTAAATTTACGTGGTCGTTGGGATGTACTGGTGATTTTCCGCCTTTTTTTCCGCTAACTTTTTCGTTGGCAACGCCGGCAATTACTTCGTTGGTATTCATGTTGGTCTGGGTGCCGGAGCCTGTTTGCCAAACAACCAGAGGAAAATGATTTTCGTAGAACCAATCGAACTTGGCTAGAATTGTGTCGACTGCGTCAACAATTTTATCGGCCAAATCTGGAGAGAATTTTTTGAATTCATCAGACTTCGGGTCTGCCGCCATTAAGTCTTTATTCGTAAGAGCTGCCGCCTTTTTAATTAGCAACATCGCGCGCACAACTTCCTTAGGCATTTTGTGGCCAGGATTGTGATTTTGAATTGGAAAATTTTCTACTGAGCGCTGTGTTTGAGCGGCGTAATAGGCTTCGGCAGGAACTTTAATTTCGCCGAAAGAATCGGATTCGATTCGGAAATTATCGGTCATTAATGGCTTTGTTGTAATTGATTGGGGCGGAAGCTGATTGGTAGCTTATTGGTTTTGTGAGAGCGTTTGGAGCAATCGCTGCAGTTTTTAGTGCCTCGAAAATATTTTGTTCGCCTTCAATATTTCGCAAATCTCCAGTCAAAATTTTAGCGACAATTTTCGCTAAATCTGCCTTTGCTAATTTTTCTGCACTTTCTTTGTCTAAATTTCTAAGTTCTTCAGTTCTGTGAGTGCCAAGCTCTCTGGAGAGTTGTTTGGTTAGAGAGTTCCATTCTGTTGAATCTGCACAATTTAACGCCAAGATTTTTTCTGCTGCCGCTTTTTCGTTAATGTTTTCAAGCTGCTTAGCTCCAAAGCTAGCTAAAGAAAAGACGGCTGAAGCAGGCTGGCCAAAAACAGGAACCAGCGAAGAGATTTTAGAAAGTAGATCTGCAGCATTTGAAGCCGCGCCATTCTTCAATTCAAACTTGCCGCTGTGTGATATTTTTGCCGCCGCTTCTAACTCATTTAATTCCGTGCGAATAAAGCGGCGATATGTGACAACCGATTCCGCTTCTTCTCTGTTAAGTGTGTCGATCATTAGTTAACCGCGGTAACCGCTCTTCTATTTTTATTGAAGATCGATTCAGTTGCGCCGAAGAATGCAGGACGCTCTTTGCCGTAAGAAACAGTTTTGACGCGAGCGGCTTCAACACCATTTGCGACCAGGTATTTTTTTACTGAGTTCGCTCTTTTTTCGCCAAGAGCAATGTTATATTCGCGAGTTCCGCGCTCGTCGCAATGACCTTCAATGGTTATTTTGATTGTTGGATCGCTCTTCAGCCAGGCGATTTGCACATCAAGAATTTTTTTTGATTGGTCGTCAACGTCAGAAGAATTATATTCGAAGAAAACGCGATCTTGCACTTCAACTTGTTGTGCCTCGGTTTGCTGATCTAGAACTTCAACTTGTTGCTCGTCGAGAGTTTGATAAAGGCTGGGATCGTTTTCCATCGCGCCATCTTTAACGGCAGTTTCATTTTCAGTTACAACTGAATCGTTTTTAGCGTGGCAGGAGGTAAGTAAAAAAATTGCGCTCAAAGTTAGAATCTTCTTAAGCATTTAGGCCTCTTTTATTGTATTGGGGAGTGCTTTGAAAAGCGGGCGGAAGTTATTTTGTGCGTGATCAAAATGTCAACCTCTGAGAAGCCTCTCAGAATTCTTGATGAACTTTGAATGCAGCAAAATGTGATTGATAGGTAGCTCGATGTTCAAATTGATAGTCGACGCTGAAAATAATATCGTCGATATGATAGCCATTTATTTCAGCCCCGAGCCTTAAACTACCTGGATCAACCGAAGATACCCGAGAATTAAAACTCGAGTTCTGCCCAGAAAAATTACTGACGGTGTCGGAGGCCTGATTGATGAAGTTGTAGCCGTAAGATGTTTTTAAAATAGTAATAAACTTTTTGAATTCGCTGCGTTCGTGAATTTTTTCTGACCAACTTAAGCCAGCGCCAACTCTGCCTTCAAACACATTTGAGGTTGAGCTATTTACATTCAAATTAAGTGAGTCTGCGCCTTTTTCGCGGTAGATGCCAGTGTTGCTGTGAAGAAAGCTTGTAGAAATTTCGGGAATAAAATTGAGCTCGCGATTTATTTTTTTTGTTATTCCCGCTCTTAATTTTGCGACGTAACTTGAGCCGGTATAATTTGCCGAGGCGGTGGAGGAAACTGCAGGAATGGCGCGGCTTGAAGAATATTGGCTAAAAGCAATGCCGCCCAAAGAATCGAAGAAAAATTTCTTAAAATTTTGACTGTTGTAAAAGTTGAGTTGGTAAGTGTTGGCGGAAGTTTTTTTTAGAGAATCGAGAGATTTTGTTTCGGTGCGGGCAATGCTTAATGCCAGACCAGACGTATTTTGTGATGAGAATTCGCGATCTAATCCTATGGAAATTCCACTTAAAACTGCTTTGTAGCCTACATCGTCTGAGGTCTGGTTTTGTGTGGCTGAAGCGCCAAATGGCTGCACCCAAAATCCATTCTTAAGTGATCCACCTTGCTGCTGTAAATTGAATGAATCTAGAGGCTGATTTGTAGAAAAAATTTGCGCAAAGCTCGTGCCTTGCGCTGTTAATTCGTAAGTGCCGGCGCGAATTTTGTCGAGTCGCATTTCGCCAGTTTTAAGTGAGCTATTAACAACATTAATATTGCCGATTGCCTTGCCGCGACTTGATTGCGGTGCAAGCTGGGTAAGGGTTTGTTCGAGTTCGCTATCGCTGAAATTTTTGCTGTCGAGGTAGCTCAGAAATTCTTGCATCTTGCCGCTGCTGCTAATCGTGCTTAGATTTTCGTAAATTTTTTTGGCGTTATTGCTGACGTTAATTTCGCTGGCTTGAAGATGATCGATGTTAAGTATTAAATTATTGCCACTGACCTCGGTGCTTAGTTTGAGAAGGCCACAACTGCTTGCGTTGCAATTATTAACTTTGATGTCAGAGATTTTTTGTAGTGACGAATTGCTGCCGCCACTGACTAGGGTTATCTGCTGACCACTGCTTAAATATTTACTAGCTGAAGAAATTATCAGTTTTGAATTGGCGTCGATGCTTGCCTCGCCAATTACAGCAAGGCTGCCGAAGCCATTTTTATCGCCGGCAATTTGCAAAGTGTCGCCGGAAACTAGGGAGAAATTTCCGGAAATTATTTGGTCGTTAGTTCCGAGGTTAATTATTCCTGAGCCTGTACCAGCTAGGTTTCCCGCGAGAGTTAAATTATTTACGACGCTTAAATCCAGAGTTCCGCTGGCGGAAATATTACCGACAGAAACATTGTTTTCTGGAGAAAATTTTGCGCCAGAAGAAATGTTTAAAGTGCCCGCACCATTGAGCTCGCCACTTAGAGAAGAATTAGAGTTTAGCGTTAAAGTTGCACCGCTGGCGATCGAAATAGTTTCTGCTTCTAGTTCGTTATTTGCAGTGAGTGTGCCAGCAGAAATATTGAGCGCGTTTAGATTCGAGAAATTTGCTGACTGAGTGAAGTTGTTGGTAATGTTAACGGTGGCGACATCTGAGCCTTCGACGATTCCACTAATTGTGCCGCCGGAAATATTTAGCGTGCCGTTACCGATTCTTATGCCGCCGATTAGCGCGCCGGAATTATTAATTATTGTGCCATCGCCCTCATTATAGATTGCGTATTTTGTGGCGCTTATCGTGCCAGAATTATCGAGGGTAGAATTAGCGCCGTCGATTCGAATTCCGTAATCTGTGCTGTCATTGCCGCCGCTAATTGCGCCGGAATTAATGATGTGAGTGTAGCTGTCATTGGTGTAGATTCCGTGAGCATCGGCGGCATTTATTGTGCCAGAATTTGTGACGCTGCTGTAATTGCTTAAGCTTGCTGCAGAGTTTGTTCCAGCACTGACGTAAATGCCGTAAGCACTAGAGCCAGAAGTGATGATTGTGCCTGCATTATTCGCCGAAGAGAAATCTCCACTAATGCTGATGCCCCGCGCTGAACTGTTCGCGGTTGTGATTGTTGCGCCTGATGCGTTGTGGATTTGATTGTAGTTTCCTGTCGTTCTGATGCCGTAAGCGCTAGAGCCTTGGGTGGTTATCCTGTAAGTGTTTTTGATTTTTCTTGGACTCGAACTTGTTCCGGCTTGGGTGCTGTTAATTCCTGCGCCGCTGGTATTTGCAGCGGTGGTCGCGATATCGGATGTTGTTGTATAATCACTTTGACTGGAAGTTAAAGTGATCGCTTGAGCTTGTCGGGTAACAAGCAAGCAAAATGCCAGAAAGGCCACGTGGTGAAACATGGGTTTGTTGTGGTTTGGGTATTTTAGTTATTTGTGTGAGTTATAACTTCTTCGCGATTTTGAGGCCGATAATTAAAGCGGCAAGAGTAACGAAGTAAGCAAGAAGCTGCGAGCCGGCTGGTTGATCAATATAGCCAAAAAATATGTGTAAAAATTTTCCGATGAAACTTTGTTGCGACAGAATCATCGAGAAATCGAATTCCCCAAGAGCTGGCGTGATTTGGGCGTTGATCCAAAAGCCAATTCCTTGCGAAGCAATTCCTGCTGACAAGAAAATTAAAAGCCAAGTTGTGACGATGAAAAAATATTTTCCGAAAGCCTTAAGAATGCCGAGATAGAGAGCAAATCCTACTGCGGAGCCAAGGATTAATCCGGCGATTAATCCGGAAATAATTCCTGAAACTTCGGTACCGGAGATGTAGTAGCTGTAGGTGAAGAGCACGACTTCGGCGCTTTCACGAAGCACGGACAAGAAGACAACAACGAGTAAAATATAGAGCGGTTTTTTGCCTTCGCGTACGGAGTTGCTCAAGCGCTTTAATTCTCCGGAGATAGATCTGGCGTGCTTTTGCATCCAGAGGACAGTCCAGCTAATCATGACTGAGGCGGAAATTAAAATGAGTCCGTTGAAAAATTCTTGACCCATTCCGTCCAGGCTTTCAGAAATTTTGTCGGTGAAAAATGCAAGAAGAAGAGAGGCGGCGATGCCAAGAGTCAGGCCGCTTAAGATCCATTTTGTACGGCCAGGAATTTCTTTAGTGGCGGCGGTTAAGATTCCTAAGATTAGCGAGATCTCAAGAATTTCGCGGAAGACGACGATTGCGATTTGAAGCATTTGAAGGAGATTAAATTTTGTGAAAAATCATCTTTCTGTTTACATACATTATCCTTTTTGCAAATCGAAATGTCCTTATTGCGATTTTAATTCGCACGTGCGGGAAGGCGTTGATCATGCGCGTTTTTTGGGTGCTTACGAAAAGGAATTAGAGTTTTTCGCGAAAAAAATTGGCGCCAGAAAGGTAAAGACAATTTTTTTTGGCGGAGGAACTCCTTCGTTAATGCCGGTATTTTTGGCTGAGGGAATTCTGAAGAAAATTGCTGAATTGTGGGAGGTCGCAGAAAATTGTGAGATTAGTTTAGAGGCAAATCCAACATCGTCAGAAGCTTCTAAATTCAAGGCTTTGCATGATATTGGTGTTAATCGTTTATCTCTCGGAATTCAGGCCTTGAATGACGAGGATCTTAAATTTTTAGGACGAGAACATTCGGCGAAAGAGGCGATGCAAACAATAGAAATTGCCGCAAAAGTTTTTAAGAATTTTTCCTTCGATCTGATTTATGCAAGGCCAAAGCAGACTCTGGATCAGTGGGCTGATGAACTTAGAAGGGCGATTGATTTTGGCACAAAACATCTCTCGCTTTATCAATTAACGATCGAAAAAGGCACAAAATTTTTTACAGAATTTCAGCAGAAAAAATTCAAAATGCCGGAAGAAAACTTATCAGCAGAATTTTATGAGATGACGAATGAAATCACGTCTGACGCTGGTTTAGAGCTCTACGAAATTTCTAACTACTCACGTAAAAATTTCGAATGTCTTCACAACCTAGTTTACTGGCAAGGTGGTGATTATTTGGGAATTGGAGCTGGTGCGCATTCGAGAATTTTTCTTGCTGGTGAAGAAAAAAGATCGGCAATTATGATGCTTCACGAACCCTTGGCTTGGTTAAAGAAAGTTGAGGAATCTGGCGCGGGAATTCAAAAGTTAGAAAAAATTTCGGCAGAAGAATTGCGTGAGGAATTAATTTTAATGGGGTTGCGTTTGCGCGACGGAATGAATAGCGAATTTTTTGATCCAAAGAAATTACAGAATCTCGTAAATCAAGGCTTGATCGAGGTTATGGCTGATCGCGTTAAAATTGTTGATGAAGCGAGATTGCTTACTAATTCAATCATCGAAAAGCTCATTTAAGCGGGAGGTTGCAATTAAAAAACCCGTAAATAGGGTGCGCGCCCCTTTGAGCTGTCCTATTATTCAAACTTAAATTTACTCAAATATTATGCCTCTTTACGAGACCGTTTTTATTGCACGGCAAGATCTAGCTGCAGAAGACATTGATACACTTACCGATAATCTAGCCAAGATCGTTACTAGCGGCGGCGGCAAGGTTGTTTTTAGAGAGTATTGGGGCGCAAGAAACCTTGCTTACAAAGTTAAGAAAAACACACGTGGACACTACGTTTTTCTAAGCCTCGATTCTGAATATGCAGCAGTTGCTGAACTCAATCGTGTTATGGGTTTCAATGAAGATATTATTCGCAGCGTTACTTTTAGCGTTGAGGAACACCAAGGTGAAACACCGTTATGTGTCGCCAAAAATGCTAGAGATCACAAGGCTGGCAAGGTTTATATTAAGAAAGAGCCAAGCAAAATTGATTTGGCGATTGAGCAAGTTCAATTCGATATTTAGGAGTTTCAATGTCTAGAAGTTATCAAAATAAATCTACCAACAAATCTAACAACAAGTCGTCTGCAAATAACGCGGCTCCAAAGGTTGGGGAAGAGGGTTTTATCAAAGTTTCTTTGGTTAACCAAAGCGTCTTCATTAGAAGAAAAAAATCTTGCCCACTGCGCAGTATTCCGCTTACGGAAATCACTTACAAAAATTTGAAATTACTCAATAAATTTTTGTCTGAGCGCGGTAAAATTTTGCCAAGTAGAATTACTAACGTTACACCAAAAAAACAAAGAGCCTTGGCTAATGCAATCAAGAGAGCGCGTTTTTTGGCGCTTATCTCTCCTATTAAGAAAGACTAAACATTTCAGATCTAAATCCCGATGAAAATTATTTTAATTTCTGCCGTTTCTAAGCTTGGTAAAATTGGCGACATCGTTGAGGTGGCCAACGGTTATGCAAAAAATTTCCTAATTCCAAGCAAGAAGGCGATTTGCTTTACCGCAGCCAATTATAAAGTATTCGAGGCAAAGAAAGCCGAGTTTGAGCAAGCTCACATAAACAACCTCGACTCTGCCTCTAAAGTTAAAGCAAAAATCGCTGGAAAAGATTTGATTATTATCGAAAACGCTTCGGATGACGGTAGATTGTATGGCTCGGTAAATTCATCTGTAATTGCAGCAAAAATTAACGAAATGCTTGGAGAAAAACTAGTTTCTCGCGCTGATGTTTTCTTAAAAAAACCAATCAAAGAAATTGGTGTTTACGAAGTAAAATTAAATCCCCACTCCGATGTTTCTTTTGATGTTCGTGCGATTGTAACTCGTAGCGAATCAGAAATCGAAGCGCTTTTACGCGGTGGAAAAAAGAATAAATCTGAGCAAGAATCAGCAACGCAAGAATCAATTTCTGATTCTTCTTCTGATGAAGAGCAAAAAAATACCAAACCTAAGAGAGTTAGAAAAAAAGCGGAGGTTTCTGCCGAGGAGTAGAGCACTCTCTTCGGTTGTTAGTTTTATTTGTTAACTACGTGTTGACAAATAAAAATTGGCAAGAATTGTGTCCGCCCTTCTAATTTTTAAAGGAAGTAATTGAGGCTAAAGAGTTTACGAAAGTTTACCTTTAGGCGAAGATAGATAAGGTCTTTTACAGGTTCTTTATAGAGCCAAAAAATCAATCTTAGAGTAGAGCAAATAAATCTCTCGAATGGCTTAAAAGTTTTTCGAGCGAAGGAAATTCTATTCTCAAAGTTTTGATCGAAAGATTAGCTGTTTAACAATCGTGAATAATTGATAACTAAAGAATACTGCAAGTTAGTGGAGCAGAAATGCTCGTACTAATTTAGCGAATTCATAAACTGAAAAAGTTTATCTCAAGAAAAAAACCTTAATTGTATTTTCAATTCATGTGTGGCTCTTCTCTTGTTTGGAGAAGATTGTATTCTTGCAAACGAAAGTGAGCAAGTGCAATGGGGGACTCAAATCCTCGAGCAAGCGTGCAGATTTGTTCTGCACATAGATTTAGAAATAAGCAAAATAAGGGCATTTGATGGATGCCTTGGCATAGAAAGGCGATGAAGGACGTAACAGGCTGCGATAAGCCTCGGGTAGCTGCCAATAAGCTTTGATCCGAGGATCTCCGAATGGGGTAACCCGCTCTCTTTTAGAGAGCATCCCTAACTGAATTCATAGGTTAGGGAAGACATACCCGGTGAACTGAAATATCTAAGTAGCCGGAGGAAAGGACATCAACAGAGACTCCGTTAGTAGTGACGAGCGAACGCGGACCAGGC
>Ga0164295_10001518_pt1 | contig 19266 bp, 20 predicted proteins | sample GEODES006metaG_FD_111798 | JGI IMG/M metagenome (GOLD analysis project Ga0164295, IMG submission 111798) | Oligotrophic lake water microbial communities from Sparkling Lake, Wisconsin, USA - GEODES006 metaG | ecosystem: Environmental > Aquatic > Freshwater > Lake | place: USA: Sparkling Lake... | reverse complement strand
CCAGAGGAGCGACGCGCACTCGAATCCGACTTGCGCGAAGGGCGACTACTCGCCGTTGCTACCACCTCTGCACTCGAACTGGGCATCGACATCAGTGGTCTCGATGCAATTCTCATCGCTGGGTGGCCCGGCACGCGCGCAGCTTTGTGGCAGCAAGCCGGTCGAGCCGGACGGGAGGGTCAACCCGCGCTCGCGATTCTGATTGGGCGCGATGACCCACTCGACGCATACGTCTTGCATCACCCCGAGACCATTTTCGGGTCACCCGTTGAGTCCACGGTTATCGATCCATTTAATTCGCACTTCCTCAAGCCACATCTCGCCTGCGCCGCAGCCGAACTACCGCTGACCGATATAGAAGTCGACGCCCATGAGTGGTTCGGAACGACCGCACGCACTTGCGCTGAGGAATTGGCCGCGCAAGGCATTCTGCGCCGACGACCCGCAGGCTGGTACTGGACCGATCCGAGCCGACCCACTGAGCATGTCGATATCCGCGGAGCAGGGGCCACCGTGCGATTAGTCGAATTCGACACCGGTCGATTGCTCGGTACGATCGATGCATCAAGCGCTCATTCACAAGCGCATCGTGGCGCTGTGTACGTACACCAAGGGGAGACGTACGTAGTCCGACAACTTGATCTCGTCGACGGCGTCGCTCTGGTCGAAGAAGCGCAAGTGGACTACTCCACGCAAGCCCGCGATGTGAGTGACGTGCATATCCTGACAACAGACGAGTGCACTGCTTGGGGTGATGTCACGATCTCGCGCGGCACTGTTGAAGTCAGCGCTCAAGTTGTGAGCTTTATGCGACGCCGTTATCTCACCGGTGAAGTTCTTGGTGAAGAATCTGTCGAGTTGCCAATCCGCACTCTTGAGACACGTGCAGTGTGGTGGACGATTCCTGATGACGTACTCCTGCGTGCAGCTTTGGCCGAAGGCGATGTACCAGGGGCTGCGCATGCGGCCGAGCATGCAGCCATAGGTCTACTTCCCTTGATCGCGATGTGTGATCGATGGGATATCGGTGGCATCTCGACGGCTTTGCACCCCGACACCGGCATGTGCACGATCGTCGTCTACGACGGGCATCCGGGGGGCGCAGGATTCGCTGATCGTGGATTCGAACGAGCTCAGGAGTGGCTCACTGCGACCCTTACAGCCATCAGTGCGTGCAAGTGCGCTGCCGGTTGCCCGGCCTGCGTCCAGTCGCCCAAGTGCGGCAACGGCAACAACCCACTCGACAAGGACGGCGCCAAAAGATTGCTATCTGCAATGTTGACGGCATCTGCTCTGTCCTAGAAATTGGCGACACAGAGTTTGAAATCCAAGGCAATTCTTGCCCCTTATTGGGAAGCGAAGCTTCCACGCGCTGCCACACTTAGTGCGTGCCAGGGGTTTCTGTCGAAGACGAGGTGGGTCGCCTCCTGCTTCGCGGCTATCGGATCGCGCACCGCTCTGAAGAAGAAGCGGTGCTCTCCCTCGTGCCCGCACGCAAAGGTGGGCAGATCGCTTTGTTTATCGTTGGTCTACTGATCGGCATCGCCGGAGTCATCATGGGCTTCGCTGATGCGCGCGCGTGGATGCTCTGGGTAGGTGTTGGCGTTATCGCCATAAGTCTGTTGCTTTTTGGGTTGAGCACACGCCCTTCAGGCCTACGTGTGTATACGGATCAAGAAGGTCACGTCAGACATCAGCGCGTGCGCGGCTCACAGTGGTGACTTTCTAGTCCATCGAAGGAACAATCACGGCCTTCACCACTGAAGGATCGTGCGCCGACGCCGCTATTGCATCGCCGGCTGCGTTGAGACCGCTGCGATGCGTGATAAAGGCGCCGAGCCGAACTCTCCCAGACACGATGTGGTCGACCGCAAGTGCAAAATCGTCATCGGAATACGCGAAAGAAGCAACGACGTCGTGAACCGGCCATGGCACGGGCCGGTCACCCAATCCCACTGTCACGAAGATTCCGCCCGGACGCAGGGCCACATCTGCCGCCTCAATCGCGGCAGCAACTCCAGATGTGTCGATGACTGCGTCCACGAGATCCACCTCGTCACCTGGCTTCACTGCCCCAACGCCGATCTGAGCTGCGGCTGCGCGACGCTCGTCGCGGGGTTCGGAGACGGTGACGCGCGGGATACCCATTGCTTTGGCCGCTGCAGCCACACACAGTCCGACTGAGCCACCGCCAAGCACAAGGACCGAATCGACAGCTCCAGCACGACGCACAGCCCGCACTGCAACGGCAAGTGGTTCGGCCCACATCACTTCATCAGCAGACACCGCAGCCGGAATTGCATAGAGATCGGCTCCGACAGTGACATCGGTATAGAGCACTACATCTGCATATCCACCTCGCGCACCGTAGCCCAAGGTGCGCGCGCCTGAGTCACCACACAGTCCAGGCACACCATCAAGGCAGTAGGGGCACTCCCCGCATGAACGAGCCGGCCGAACCGCCACGCGAGTGCCGATAGGAAGGGCTTGGGCTAAATCAGCACCAATCTCCTTAATGACGGCCGACATCTCGTGGCCAAGCGTTTGCCCTTCAGTCACGTAGTGCCCATGCAGATAACTCGAGACGTCTGAGCCGCACACGCCACAGGCCTCAACGGATAGCAGCGCATCGCGCGGGCCAACCTTCGGGTCTGGGAATGTCTCGACTACGACGTGCTCGGGGCTCTTATAGACGAGCGCACGCATCAGTGCATCTCCTGTCCACCGGTGACGTTGAGCGCTTCTCCCGTAATAAAAGACGCAGCGTCGGACAACAAGAACGCTGCAGATTCAGCGATGTCCTCTGGGCTGCCGAGTCTGCGGAGGGGGATGAATTTCAGAATGCGTTTTTGGTAGTCCTCGACCGAGATCCCGGCGGACGCTGCGTACTTCTCGTACAAGCCACCCTTGACATGAAGAAGGGGCGTTTCGATCGTGCCTGGACATATTGCGTTCACGGTTATGCCAAGAGGACCGAGTTCCATCGCCATGCTCTGCGTGAGACCAATGACCGCGAATTTCGCTGCGGAGTATGCGGTGAGGAGCGGCATGCCAGTCTTGCCCGCTTGCGAGGAGATTGTCACGATGCGTCCACCATGTCCCTGGGCCGACATCACACGTGCTGCCTCGCGTGCGACCAGGAACGCGCCGGTGGCCATGACGTCTAAATTGACGCGCCAATCCTCGAGGGTCAAATCGACGACTGGCGTGAGTCCGATGCCGAGGCCCGCGCAATTCACCAACGCATCGACATGGCCGAAACGCTCAACTGCAGCAGCGAACAGGGCGGTGACTTCTGATTCATTCGTCACGTCGCACGCCACGGCTAGCAACGAATCGGGGTTCTCTGCTCCTAGCTGGAGCAAATCTTCAGGGGCCGCCACCTCATAGTCGGGATGTGACTCCAAGGGGCGACCAACGTCAGATGCCACCACCTGCCAGTCGCTGCCGAGGAGCCGCTGCACAGTGGCCCAACCGATGCTTCCCGGACGGCCCGCGCCGGTGACTACCGCGACCTTCGCACTCATGTTGAACCTCCGAGATCCACAAATTCCTCTCGCAGCGTACGCCGCAGTACTTTGCCGGCCGCATTGCGCGGTAGTTCCTCCACAAACACGATGCGCGAAGGCTTCTTATAGGAGGCGATACGTCCCTTGACGAAGTCGATCAACTCAGCTTCATCGGGTGCTTGACCCTCACATACGACTACGGCAATCGGAGTTTCTACCCACTTCGCATGCGGGACGCCAACAACAGCTGCGTCAATGACTACAGGGTGTTCCAACAAGACTCGTTCAACTTCTGCCGGATAGATGTTTTCGCCACCACTGATAATCATGTCCTTGAGCCGATCCACGACGGTGATGTATCCATCCGTGTCTCGAACGACCAGATCGCCGCTATGGAACCAGCCGCCTTCAAACGCCACGGCGGTGGCAGCCACGTCGTTGTAGTAGCCCTTCATCACAGTCGGCCCGCGGTAGATGATTTCGCCTACTGTGCCGTCCGGTACGTCGTTCATAGCCTCGTCAACGATGCGAACTTCTACATTGACTACAGCCTTGCCGACACTGCCACGTTTGCGGATGGAGTCGACAGGTTTGAGAAAGCAGGTGTTTGAGGACATTTCGGTCTGCCCAAAAGCGTTGTAGATCCCGACATGGGGCAGCGTCGCACCGATGAGTTCTAGTGTGCTCAACGGACATTGTGATCCGCCCCAGAGCCCACGCGCGAGTCTTGGCAACTGAGTCTGGGTTGTAGCGACAGACTCACAGATGGCTTCCCACTGAGTCGGTACGAAAAAACAGATCGTCACATCAAGTGCCGCGAGGTGCGCCACGGTCTGAGTTGCGTCGAAGCCCATAGATGGAGTGATGATCGCGGTGCCACCCGTGTAGAGAAATGGCAATATTCCGTTAATGCCCCCGATGTGGAACAACGGCAGGCCGGAGAACCACACGTCGTCCTGACCAACACCGACCTCGACAAGCCAGTTGGTCGTATTCGTCACGAGATTTCGATGCGTGAGCATTGCCGCCTTCGGCACGCCGGTAGTGCCGGACGTGTACATCAAGAACGCCAACTCATCCTCGGTGACTACTTCGCCAGCAGCCCATGGGCCATCCACGAAGGCTTGCTCAAGAGACTCGGTTGGTGAAGCAGTCGGACTCTTGCTTAAAAGCACGGCATGACTCAATGCCGTCGCTTCACGTGCTACGGCGTCTAACTGGGCATCCACCACAACGACCTTCGCACCCGAGTGCACCACCTGATACCGCACTTCAGCAGCCGCTAGACGAAAATTAATCGGAACTGCGCATGCACCGATGCGGTGGCAGGCAAGAAACGTCTCAACAAATTCCACACAGTTGAACATCAGGATGGCAACGCGATCCCCACGATCAACCCCACGAGCGACCAAAGCTCCAGCAAGGCGGGCTACACGCTCATCTAACTCGGCAAACGTACGTCTTTCGTCTTCAAAAACCAACGCAGTGTGATCGGGTCGACGCCTCGCCGTACGAGACACAATCTCGCCAAGCGTCAGGTGCCGAGACAGTTCGAGTCCCGTCGCGCCGTCAGTCACAGAACGGCTTCGATCTCCGTGCGATGACCCACTCGGTTCACCAGATCCTGAACGGCTTTTGGACCCACGAGCGTCACTTCTCGTTGCACCAGTTCGGTCACCGACGGTGCATCCACCTCAGCAAATGGCAAAACCACCGTGCCACCGCGCACGACGGCCTTAACTGCTGCGCGGCCTTGGCGATCTGTCACTACGACATCAGGTCGCCCCGTAGGAGTGAGTTCCTGAAGAGCCGCCCTCACGTCAGGGTCGGCGCTGGATGCCGCCTCCAGGGTCGGACCGTCATGGATCATCCGGATGAGCCGCGCCAGCGTCGGCTCATCCGCCAAAACAAGCACGACTGCATCGGCAGGCACACCGGACGATGCAAACGCTGCCGCAGCAGTCACTCCCCGCAACATGACGTCTGGATCAACGCTCCCGCGCAGAATCTCAACCCCTACCGCCCACGGCTCGGTGCATGAGAGCAGTACGCCCCTAAGACACGCTTCACAGTTGCCGCAAGCGTGATCGAACATGCGGGTAATGCCAAATTCGACTCGGATCTGCAAAGTTGCGATTTCGTATTTCATTGAGCGAGGAATCCTCCATCGACATTGAGCTCGGCTCCTGTGATGAAGCCAGCACGGGTACTGCAGAGGAAAGCAACCGCTTCAGCGATGTCCTCTGGCTGACCGAGACGACGGAATGGTGTGATCGCCTGCAACTGGTCCATGTCCATGTCCTTATTCAAGTTGGTGAGGATCACGCCCGGGTGAATTGAGTTAACGCGGACTCCGTCCTTCGCCCACCCAATCGCGGCTGCCTTTGTCAGTGTGCGAACAGCGCCTTTCGACGCGTGGTAACCCGGCGAGACTCCACCAAAACCACCTGAGATGCCGAAGATCGAACTGATATTGACGACTGCGCCATCTTCTACTTCCTTCAGCCACTTCGCGCAGTGCTTCATACCCAGCCAAGTGCCCGTCTGGTTGACATCGACGACGCGTTGGTAGACCGCGATGTCCTCAGTCTCGATGGGGTCCCAGTCACCGATTCCGGCGTTGTTGACGAGGCTGTCAATGCGGCCATAAGTGTCGATTGTCTTGCTTACGACGGATATCCATTCAGCCTCTGACGCGACGTCGAGGTGTAAGTAGATCGCAGTGCCACCCGCAGCACGAATCCGATCGACCGTGCGTTGTCCACCCACATCGTCGATATCGCAAGCGACCACCGGGCCATCGTCGGCTAAGCGCACAGCACTGGCCGCTCCGATACCGCTGCCTGCACCGGTGACGATCGCCACCCGATCGCCGGTCATTTGATTACCAATGCGTTGGGGGGCGAACCAACGCCACCACGCAGGTTGAGTGGAGCAGATGTGAAGCAGAAGTCGTACACGCCATCCTCCGCACAGTCGGAGGCGAGATCTTCGATGAAGAACATCTCACCCAGTGTCATTCCCAGGAGTGGGATCAATCGGTAATGCAGGTAGTGATCAATTTCTAGTTTGTGCGGCCATGCTTCGAGCGCCGGGTTGTCCGCCGCGACCGCAGAGATATGAAGATCCCAAAGGTACTCCGCGACTGATTCATCCCCAGCGAGTCCGGGGGTCTTCAATCGGGCCAGTGAATCCTCTGCTAATCCTTGCTTCACCTCGGGGCTTGCCTTGAGGTACCACTCCATCCATCCTGTCCGCAGGATCAAGATGTCACCCGCTTCAATCTCGACACCTTGCGCCTTGCGGCAGGCCTCGACATCGGCAACAGAGAACTCCACGCATTCACCGCCATCAAGTGGCTTGCCTAGAGATGCCCAGTGACGAGCGATGTCAAGAAGAATCCCGCGGCCAACGATGCCCTTGCGTGAGATGTGTTCGATCCCATTGAGGGTGCCCTCTTCTCCGGTGAAGTCCTCATCCTTGCGGCCGTTGTAGAAGCCATGGTCGGGATTGCCTACGTGACACAAGGCATCCCACTGGCTAGACGCCTGTGTGAAGAAGGAATCCATCGAATCGTCGAGAAGCGGATAGCCAGGGACGGGTCGATCAATGTGATGGACGAGTGGCCGGCGCCCATAGAACGGCGGAAACGGCTGCTCAAGGTTCCAGTTGAGTGGGAAAATCGCGCCGCGCTTCGCTAACGCTAAACCACGTTGAGCTCGCTCAACTGTCAGCAAGTTCATCGTGCCTAGCTGATCATCGTCACCCCACACACCCCACGCTGATCGCGGTGGCTTATCGGGGCTAACCGGCAGTTGCCGATAGGAAGGCAGGCTCACTCTCATGCTCCTTCATAGTGGTCGACAAACATCTCTCGCAGAATATTCTTTTGGATCTTGCCCGTGGCCGTGCGCGGAAACTCGGACACGATGATCACAGACTTCGGGCACTTAAACTTCGGGAGCACGCTTTGGGCCGCCGCATTGACCTCTTCAGGTGTCAGCGTCTGTCCCGCGTGCGGGATCACCAGGGCCGTCACGGCCTCGATCCACTTCGCATGAGGCAAACCGATCACGGCTACAGATTGGATCCGCGGTTCGGCTTCAAGTAGCGCCTTCTCTACCTCGAGTGAGGCCACGTTCTCACCGCCGGTTTTGATGACGTCCTTTTTGCGATCTTCAAACCACAGAACTCCGCCCTCATCAAAATGACCTAAATCGCCAGAGTGAAACCACCCATGAGTCATCGCTTCGCGGGTTGCTTCATCATTGCGCAGGTATTCCTCGAGCGCATGTGGGCCGCGATAGACAATCTCACCGCTTTGGCCCCACGGCAGAATGTTGCCGCTGTCGTCCATGATCTCAAGTTGGACGTTGACGATCTGAGTTCCTACGGATCCGTGGTGTGACAATTGCTGCTCTGGGTGAAAAAGCGTCGTCATGGGTACCATCTCGGTTTGACCGAACCCTAGGGAGAATTCGCAGCCAAATGCGTCCATGGCACGCAAGAAATCTGCCTTTGGCAATGGCGCCATCGCGTAGCCACAACGACGCAGCGAAGACATATCCCGAGTCTTGATGTCGGCATGGTCGATCATCTCGCGGTACATCGCGGGAAGACCGAAAACAAAAGTGATGCGTTCTTTCTCGATCAGTTCCAAGAGTCCTGGCGCATCAAATCCACGCTTGAGAACCAACGTCGCACCAACCATTACGTTGGGCGTAGAAAAAGCATTGAGTTGGGCAATGTGGAACAGCGGCATCATGGTGCACATGCGATCGTTCGTCGTGAACTGCATCTCGATTGCGGCGGTGAGCGATCCCATGTAGAGCGCAAGATGACTAGACACAACACCCTTTGGCGCACTTGTCGTACCGCTGGTGTACATATACGACAACGGATCACGATCTTCGACGTACACCTCGACTGCGGCAGAACTTTGGCCCTTCACGAGATCGCGAAGTGCAACGCCACGAGACTCGGCGGTTGCAAGCTCATCTCCCGAGACCGTGCCAGGTGCGATAAACACGTCGACCAAATCAGGGCACTGCGGCAAGACGTCGTCGAGTCCATTAAAGAGTTGCGCCTCAACGACGATCCCTTTTGCACGAGAGTGCTGGAGGACGTAAGCAGTCTCTTTTGCTCGCCAGACCAAACTGAGTGGGACAGCAACCACACCAATCTTGGCGCATGCGTAATAGACCTGCAGGAACTCCAAACTGTTACCCGACAGAATCGCGAGCGCGTCATGGCGTAGATATCCACGCGCAATTAGGGCATGGGCTAAGCAGTTGACCGAGTCGTCGAATTCGCGGTACGTCATGCGGCGGTCGCCGTCAACGACGGCCTCTTTGCGGGGATAGCGCGCAGCCGCGCGAGTAAGCGAGTCGCCGATGTTGACGCGTTGGATCAAATTGCGATGCAACGTGAACTCGTCCATGCTCACTCCTCCGCGGACGTGCCTGGAGCTGCAGGGCTCCATACCGCAGTCGTTCCCCCATCGATGTTGATGCTGGCACCGTACATATACGAGGCGGCATCTGAAGCGAGGAAGGTCGCGACCGCAGCAATCTCCGACGCCAGACCGACTCGTCCGGCTGGCACCGCATTGACGATCATGGCGTTGATGTCTGGGTCAGACAATGCAGACTCAAGCAAGGGCGTCTCAATGGGTCCTGGGCAGATGCAATTGACCCGGATCCCCATGGGAGAGAGGTCGGCGGCAATGCCGCGCGTCATAGACACGAGTGCCCCTTTGGAGGTTGCGTATGCACTGCCCCCCGGTGACGCGAGCACCGAGTTGCCGGAAGCGATGTTTACTACAGCCGAACCACGAGAGAGATACGGGAAGGCCGCAAGAGTGACCGTGTATGCGCTGCGCACATTGATTTTCATAATGCGATCGAAGAGCGTCGCGGTCATCTCACCAAATGGTGCAGTCTCAAGCACGCCAGCACAGTTGATCACGATGTCAATGCCACCAAATGCGTCGACTGCCGCAGCCACTACGCGCGCACCGGCATCGTCGTCCATGAAATCAACTACGGCCTGCGCGGACGGACCCGCGAGCGACGCCGCCACAGTCTTCAGTCCGGCCGCATTCCGATCGGTCAGCAAGACCAGAGCCCCAGACTCCGAGAGCGACTGGGCGATCGCGGCACCAATGCCCGAAGCTGCTCCAGTCACGATCGCGCGACGTCCATCCAGCCGAATATCCATAGTTAGTCCTTCACTCGATGTGCGCCGATCATGACCACGGCCAAGAGACAGGGCTCGGGGCCGGGGTTGCGCCAGACATGACGCGTGCCATTTTGGACGACGGTGTCGCCCGGAAGCAGCAGCCGCTCCTCGCCGCTATCAAGTTGGAGATATACCTTGCCGCTGATCACAACCTCAAAATCAATGCTGTCGGTGGTGTGCATACCGTCGGCCTCGAGGTGCGACATCATTCCGGGTAGGGCGCGTTCAACCTCGGCGAGGCCCTCGACCTCATCGACGCCCTCAGCAGGCGGCGTATCTATGGGCGGAATGGTCGAGAAGGTAAACCGAAAGCCGTCAAGGGGCGGGAAGTAGGTGGCTGCCGTCGGCACCTCGCCACCATCCGGGAACCGAGGGGTGGAATCGCCACCCCACATATCGAAGAACTGCCAACCAGGAAACAGCGGAAGTTCGAGCGCCTCGACGGATTCATCACGCGCGAAGACGGACTTCCCCTGCGCGTCGTGGCCGGTGACCACACGACGGATACCCACTGAGGACCTCCCTGCGACTGAACCCCGACCGTACCCGCTTTGGGCTCTTCACGATAGGGGAAGCCGGGGGAAACGTCAGACGTCTGGGTAGACACTCGCAGCAGATCAAGGACCGGCGCGGGCGGAGGCGCTGAAACGTGGTGGCAGTTGGTCGGACAGCACGGCCAATCGGGACAAGAGTCCTCCACTTGGACACGAGACCGAGACGACCGCATCGAGGCCATCGAAGTCGCACGAATCGAGTGCCACTCCGGACTCAAGCGCGAGTCGTTCGGCGAGCGGACAGCCCGATGTGGCTGCAGCTAGGGCAGCACTGTCTGCGATGTGTCCAAGCCGCGTATGACGAACGGTGCTCTCACTGATGACCAGGCCCACTACCCCGCCTCCACAGAGGAGCGCAGCCATGGCCAGGGCGAAGACCGTAGCCGCCCCACGATCTGCGCTCACCCACCCTCCCAAGCGACCACAGCGGTCGCACTTATCGGTGCGGTCAAGCCCCGCAGAATCGGCACATCTGCAAGCACATGATCAGTCACCGTGACCGACACGGTGTCTGCATCACTCGTCATCTCTACCTGAGCACTCGCGAGACGTGACTGCACTACCAACCGAACGGAATCCTCGGTCGCTCCCCGCGCGGCAAGCCGCGCAGCTGAGTACGCAGCTTCATCGACGCGCACGTGCGTAACGCCCAGGCTGATGATCCACAGGAGCGCCAATGCGATGGCAACAAGTGCTGGTATTGCAACTGCGGCTTCAATGACCGCGCTGCCGCGCTCGTACGAGTGATTATCACCCGTACGAGCGCAACAGCCCCGGTCACGCCGGGAAGAAGACAGAGATCGCACTCTTGATCAGATTCCAAATGAGGTCGCGCACCCAATCACTTGTCAACAACTTGATGAGCAGCCCACCAAGACCAGCCGCAGCGACTGTGCCCACCGCGTATTCGGCAGTAGTGAGGCCGCGATCATCGCGGGAAAGACGGGCCAGAACTCGACGCATAGATTCTCCTTGCACTTCCGACTTAAGTCGGACGGTCACGATGACCGCGACCACAGACTCAGCGATGTGAATTACAGATGGAATACCCAATTTACGAACTGGGGAAAACGTGATCGAGAGAAATTACTTCCAGAGGGATTGCGCCAAGGACGCAACAACCGGCACTACGCCAATCAGCAGGAACGCGGGCAGAAAGCACACAACTAACGGCAAGACTGCGCGAACACCCGCAGAGCGGGCAGCAGCCTCCGCGCGCACCCGCGCATCTCGGCGGAGTTCTTCTGCAATCGATGGGAGAACATCCGCTAACGGCGCACCGGAGCGAGTCGATCGCCGCATCGCTCGCGCGAGTGGCGAAGGCTCTAATTCACTCCACGGATCCGGAGCACCAACAGCAAGTGATCGCTCGACCGTGGACATCACTTCTGACATTGGCGGATCAATTGAACGAGCCACCGCCGACACAGCAGCATGAATTGTTGCGCCACTCGACATGCAGGACGCAAGGAGATCTGCCACCAAGGGAGTCTGCCGTTCCAATTGGGCTTGGCGGCGCCTCGCAGTGCGGGGTGCCGATCGCGATAGTGCGACTGCGACGATCGCAGCACCCAGCCCACCAAGAGCAATTCCGAGCGCATTCCCCAACCACAAGGCGATAGATAGGCCTACTACAACTGCAAAGATGCGGGTCATCGTCACTCGACTAAGCCTCCGACGCGGGCGCGTTGCGCCTGCGGGAGTAAATGCACGGAGCCTTTGTCTCCTCCGTGTGGATATGCCGCCGACAAGCACAGCGGCCGCTAGCAAGAGCGCAGCGATCATGTGTAGGCCTGCACACCCAATGCGATACGATGTGTCCACCACGCGCCGAGGCCAGTCAGCGCGACTCCGCCAAGGAGGCAGATAAGGCCTGGAGCGGTAGACAGTAACCAACCAAGGGGATCACCACCGAGCAATAGACCCATCAACAATCCGACGAGTGGCAATGCGCTGAGCATGCGGGCCGTTGCCTTGGGAGCAGCTAATTGTGCGGCGAGTTGACGACGGACATCCTCACTAGCACGAGCGCTCGCCAGCAACGTGCCCATTGAAGTCACCAGACCTGCTCCTGCGTTCTCCCCTACCTGCCACGCTGCCGAGACTGATTGAAGGACGGGGGCGGTCTGTGCGTCAGCGCGCAGCGCCTCTACAACATCTCCACCGAACGTCGCCGCGGCTAACGTCCGCGGGCATAGTTGCGCATGAACTTCTGCCGCACGGGTCAGCGCCGTCCGCGGTGGTAGGCCCGCCTGCAATTCGGCTACGAGAGCGCTGAGGAGATCCAGCACGGCGGCCCTGCGCGCATCGGCGGCGCGCGCGCCGCGTGATCGGAAACGTTGCGTGACACCAGAGAGAACTCCTCGCCATCGCGGCACCGAAGCCCCTAGGTGCCCGCGCAGTCTGACCAAGCGTTGGCCTAACGCCGGCGAGATCATAAGAAAAACGGCAAGTGCGAGTGCAAGGGCGGCATATAGCTCCATCAGGCGGCTACTGCGATCAGCCACGGGCGCAGGCGAGAGAGCAAGTGTTCATAGCCAGGGCCACGCTCATATCGGTCGTTGTGCAGAGTCAATGCGTCGCTCATCACCCCGTCAATGAACATGGCCAAAGCCTCCACTCGCCGTTCGCCGTTGGAACGACTCAGGTGAATGACGAGATCAAGTCCACAGGTCAGCAGTGCATGAACCGCGTCTCCAGGGACCCCCGCAGTCATACCGAGTGCCTGGACGCGGGCAGGCACATCGCGTGCTGAATTGGCGTGGATGGTCCCGCAACCGCCCTCGTGTCCGGTATTGAGCGCGGAGAGTAGATCGAGAATCTCCGTGCCGCGAACCTCACCGACCACGATGCGATCTGGCCTCATGCGCAATGCCTGACGTACGAGGTCGCGCAACGTGATGCCCCCCGCTCCTTCAGCATTGGGCGGTCGCGACTCAAGCCGGACCACGTGGGGGTGATCCGGCCGCAATTCGGTCGAGTCTTCGACAATGACCAACCGTTCACTCGGATCACACTCGGCAAGAAGCGCGGAGAGAATCGTTGTCTTTCCGGATCCGGTGCCTCCGCTGATGAGGAATGACATCCGCGCTCGCATGACTGCACGCAAAATGTTGGCCGCCGTCGCGTCGATCGTTCGGCTCCGAGTGAGTTCAGCGAGCGTGAAGGACTGACGTCGAGGAACTCGCAGCGAGATGCAGGTGCCATCTCGTGCGATGGGAGGAAGAACTGCATGTAGTCGCGATCCATCAGGCAGGCGTGCATCAACAAACGGGCTTGCGTCATCTAGTCGTCGACCAGCCGACGCTGCGAGACGTTGAGCCAAACGGCGCACAGCGGCATCATCAGGAAATTGAACATCAATCTGGGTCAATCCCGCCCCGCAATCGACCCACACCTCATCAGCGCCATTGACAAGCACATCTGTCACGCCTTCTGCACGCAACCACTTTTCGAGTGGTCCCGCTCCCGCAATCTCATCGCGCAAGGTTTGCACCATTGCCAGCACTGCATCGTCACCTAGAACGACTCCGTCTTCACGCAGTACAGCTGCAACTCGCGCAGGTGTTGGATCAACCGCCCGAAGAACAAGTTGATGTCGCACCCGATTGATGAGATTTGTCGACATCATCAGGCCGCCTGTGACTGTGGGTGCAGTGCTGCCATGAGCGTCGTACACGCAGAGGTGAGCGATCCTCTCCGACGCATCGCAGGTAGTTCACCTTCACCGGCTGCTCGACGGACATCTCCCTCATCGGGACACGTTGCCGTCACGGGGCGACCGAGCGATTCAGCAACGAGGTCTGCATCGGCTGCTGACCCTCGCACAACCAAATGCAGAGGATCAATCAGTCGAGCTGCTGACTGGAGCAATCTATGCGCAGCGGCAACTGAGAGCGCGGAGGCCGCCACAACCAAGACAGTTGAGCGCAAGTGGGAGTCGAAACAGGTTTCGGTTTCACGACCTAAGTCGACAATCGTCACGTCAAATCCGCGAATGGCGGTTGCCATAACTGCCTCGACGGCATCTGCAACGAATGGCATCAACGGACCGCGGTCCCACGAGAGCACACTGACGCCGTTGAGGTGAGGGAGTGCGCCTTCGAAATCACTCGGCGCAATTCGCCCACGCGCAGACATAACTTCCGGCCAGCGCATGCCAGGTAAGTCTTCGGCGCCCAACAAAACATCGAGTCCGCCTGCCGCACAATCCCCATCAATCAGAAGGGTGCGATGTCCATTGCGAGCAGCGACCAAGCTCATGCCAGCCGCAATCGTGGATGTACCGATACCGCCATGCGCTCCACGAACTCCAACCACCAGCCCGCTGCGTGCCGGGCCCTGCTCAGCGTCAGCAAATCGCGCAGCAAGCCAACTGTCCGCAGCGGGGAAGACCGCCACGTGTTCGGCTCCAAGACTCACGGCCGCCTGCCAAATTGCCGCATCCGGTTCCTCAACAGCCACGACGATCACTCCGCTGCGGCGCGTGGGCGCGGCGAGTGCAACGCGCTGAGCGACATCGGCCCCAACCAACACGAGTGATCCGCCACCCCACCGGGCTCGGGCAGTACCAACGTCAGGGACGAGTTCGATCTCCACGCCGACTGCCGCCGCAATACGCAAACAATTGTCAAGAAGTTCGGGATGATCAGTGACAAGAACAGGACGCATGATTCCTCCAGCACGAAGTCGGTGAAGGCGAGCGTCGCGGGATTCTCAGGTAAACAAAAGACCGAGTGAACCGCCTGTGGACAACATCAGTCGAGAGCCGCCCGCGCCTCCGCGGCCGAAAAGCCAATTGCACCCGCGTGCCAGATGAGCCACTCGGCCATGCCGGTGTGGGTGCCGGACATATACGCCCTGAGTGCGGCGACATACGACGCGCGGCCCATAGTTCGGAAGCCGTGCTCCGGAGAAACGAGATTTCCTGGGTCGACACTGCAATCAGCGAGCACGAGTCGCACCGCTGCCCGCGCCACGAGACCGGAACCCCAGGCGAATGGGCGCAGGGCCATCAGTTCGGCATGCGCAATCGCGGCAACGACAAGTGCAGGGGCTTCGGTCGGCAACATCACCACCCGAGCCAGCGCATCTAGTCGCGCGGTCGCCTCGCTCGAACTCGGCGCCGGGCCAAGATGTAGCGGATCATCCGGCGCGTCATTAGAGCGTGGCCGCCCGAGGTCATCGACAGTGAGCACATCACGTGCCGCGAGCAGATGGAGCGCAGCGAGCGCCTGCAGCGGTGCCGTGTGCCACGCAGCCACCTGGTGCGGCACTTCGACGGTCACGCGCAGCGAGGCGCCGAGTACAGCGCCTATAGGAGAAGAGTCGACTCCTTCTCCCGCGAGCACCAGATCAATAGGAACTTCTGCGCCTTCAATGGCTGCCGACTCACGAGCACCGAGACGAGCTGAACGCACACTCAATTCGACTGTGCGACCTCGAGTACGACGATCCCACAGCAGGGTGTCTATTTCGTCTCGCGCGACCTTGCAGGCATCGGCCACATCTGGCAATGCCCCAAGCGCCGCGAAGGGATCGCTCAGTACGCCTGAGCGCCCTGCGCCCGCAACTTCGCGAGGACTGAGGGGTCCTGAACTTCCAGCCACGTCACCAGATCCTTATTGGAAATAAACTGAAGGTCAGGGTACTGGGCCACGGCATCACGGATGAACTGGTTCACGGCACTGATGTACGCGCCACACATGAGGGCCTTCCAATGCATGCCCCAGAAGAGCGGCGCCCGATTGCCATTGTAAACAGCGTCGGTTGCAGCCATGAGCGAGTCATAGGTGGACTGACGCGCCTGCTCACATATAGCCGGGTCACTTGAGTCGCTACAGTTCTGACCGCCTGAGCCATTCTGCTGACACATCAAGTTGTAGTCCATGGATAGCGAATCGCGGCCGAATCCCGAGACTTGGATGTCCTGAAGTGGGAAGTCCCAAAGTCCATACTCATTCATAATCGGCCACTGAAGTGTGCCGCTATTGGACGCGTCGTACTTGAACCCGTTCGCCTTAAAGATGGGATACATAACATCGCGCTGACCTTCAAGGCACGGCGTACGTGCACCCTGAACAATGCTGTGATTGAACGGAAGCGGCGTCGGATCGGTAATTCCGTTGATGCTTGCCCAGTCGTTCATGAACTGTGCGTCCTGCGCAAATTCGCTCTGCCACTCCTTGGCGTTCCACGAGTTGACCGAACCCTGACTTGGCGCGCACCAGTGGCCAAGGAAGTGTGTACCGATCTCGTGGCCAGAGTTGTAGGCACGAGTCAGGTTTGTAATGCGCTGCGAGACCTCGGGAGTGTCGTCGGCGAAGCCGATCGCGGATGATCCCGCGTCACGGCCCGGAGTTTCGTACAAGAACCTCTGCGACTCTGGGAGCAAGCACAGTCCGGAGAGGAACAAGGTGTAGTGCGCACCGGTAGCCTCCGCAGTGTCCATGAACTGGTTAAACACATCACTGCTGCATGCACCATCAAAGGAGACAACTACAAACTGCGGCGGCTTTTCACCCAACGCGAGTTTGGTGGCGTTGAAGACCGGCTGTGGCTGATTTTCGGCCGCGACTCCACCACCCTCACCGGTCACGGTGAAATCGACATTGGGGTTGCTCGAGGGCTCCTGCGAAGGAGTCGAGTCAGAGCTGGATTCAGATGGCTGAGTCGAGTTCTGGGATTCGCTGGAACCAGAATTCGTTGAGGAGGCACTCGGGCCACTCGCCGCAGGCTGGTCACCTGTGGGCAGCACCGCACCAAGAACCAGACCCAGCGCAGCTGCCAGGGCCAGGAGCAGGGGCACTACGACCCGCATACGCACGATGAATTGCCTCCCAGTCGTCCCACCCAGCTGGGTGGTCACTCCTATGGTGACGCACTAAGACCCCAGATCGGTTCCCAGCAACGCCCTTCAGCACGTGTCGGAAGCCACAAAGTCGCCCAGTCACGGGGCCCGGTTGACTAACGTGGGCGGTTCATCACCCCAAGGAGTACCCATGAGCGACGACGACCTCTCAAATCTGCTGCACGAGGACCGGGAATTCCCGCCTTCAGCCGCTTTCGCCGGGCAGGCAAACGCCCAGGCGGGCATGTACGCCGATGCCGAGGATCGGCTCGCCTTCTGGGACACCCAGGCCAAGCGCCTGGATTGGTCAACCCCATGGGAGCAGACCCTCGACTGGTCCGGCGCGCCCTTCGCCAAGTGGTTCGTCGGAGGCAAGCTCAATGTTGCCTACAACTGTGTCGATCGACATGTGGAGTCCGGACACGGCGATCAAGTGGCTTTGTACTTCGAAGGTGAACCCGGCGATCAGCGTGCAGTGACCTACGCGGAGTTGCAAGACGAAGTGTGCCGCGCAGCGAACGCACTCATTGAGTTGGGTATTTCGGCAGGTGATCGCGTAGCTATCTACATGCCGATGATTCCCGAGGCTGTCGTAGCAATGCTCGCGTGTGCGCGTATTGGCGCTCCACATTCGGTCGTGTTCGCTGGTTTCTCGGCAGAAGCACTGCGCTCCCGCATTGAGGACGCGCAAGCCAAGCTCGTGATCACCAGTGACGGTCAAAACCGCCGCGGATCCGCAATGGCGCTTAAGCCTGCCGTGGACGAGGCGGTTGGTCAATCGCCTTCGATTGAGCACGTGCTTGTGGTGCGTCGTACAGGGCAGCCAGTCGAGTGGACTCCCGGCCGCGATGTGTGGTGGGACGACATTGTTGAGCGTCAATCCCCACAACACGCGCCTGAGGCATTCGACAGTGAGCATCCACTATTCATTCTGTACACCTCTGGTACTACTGGCAAACCCAAAGGGATCCTGCACACCAGCGGTGGCTATCTCACTCAGACTGCATACACCCATTACAACGTCTTTGATTTAAAGCCAGATTCTGATGTGTACTGGTGCACTGCCGACATTGGCTGGGTAACGGGACATAGCTACATCACCTACGGGCCACTCGCCAATCGCGTTACGCAGGTCATCTATGAAGGCACGCCAGACACTCCGCACCGCGGACGTTTTTGGGAAATTGTGCAGAAGTACAGAGTGTCCATCCTTTACACCGCACCGACTGCGATTCGCACCTTTATGAAATGGGGCCGCGAGATCCCCGACGAGTGTGACTTGACGTCGTTGCGTCTCCTCGGCAGCGTGGGCGAACCAATTAATCCCGAGGCCTGGATGTGGTATCGCGACGTAATCGGTGGAAACAATTGCCCGATTGTCGACACGTGGTGGCAAACCGAGACTGGAGCGATCATGATCTCGCCACTACCGGGCGTTTCTGCGTGCAAACCCGGCTCTGCCATGGGCCCACTGCCCGGCATCGGCGCTGAAATTGTTGACGACCAAGGTGATCCCGTGAGTTTGGGTGGGGGTGGCTACCTAGTGCTCACTGAACCGTGGCCGGCTATGTTGCGCGGTATTTGGGGCGATCCCGAACGTTTTGTCGACACCTACTGGAGCCGTTGGCCGCAGTATTACTTTGCAGGCGACGGCGCGAAGTGGGATGACACTGGGGCTTTGTGGCTACTGGGCCGAGTTGACGACGTCATGAACATCTCTGGTCATCGCATCTCTACAACTGAGGTGGAGTCCGCCTTGGTGTCCCACCCGGCAGTTGCGGAAGCAGCTGTCGTGGGCGCAAATGATGAAACAACCGGACAAGCAATCGTTGCCTTTGTCATCTTGCGCGCCGGTGCTGAGGATGGCGATCATCTCGTTGCGCGGCTGCGCGATCACGTATCGCGCGAAATTGGTCCCATCGCCAAGCCACGCCAAATCATGATCGTGGCTGATCTTCCAAAGACCCGATCGGGCAAGATCATGCGGCGTCTACTGCGCGATGTTGCAGAGCACCGCACACTGGGAGATGCGACTACGCTTGCAGATCCGACGGTCATGAACCTGATTTCCCAAGGGTTGGCAACCTCGACTTCGGAGGACTGAAGGAGCAAT
>Ga0164295_10001517_pt1 | contig 19275 bp, 31 predicted proteins | sample GEODES006metaG_FD_111798 | JGI IMG/M metagenome (GOLD analysis project Ga0164295, IMG submission 111798) | Oligotrophic lake water microbial communities from Sparkling Lake, Wisconsin, USA - GEODES006 metaG | ecosystem: Environmental > Aquatic > Freshwater > Lake | place: USA: Sparkling Lake... | reverse complement strand
CAACACCTTACATTTGGGATGATACTTGTAGAGCAGAAGATGCAGCTGAACAAATTATGGCTGTTTATCAATTAACACCTGAAGAACGTAATGAAATAGGATTAGAAGGTAGAGAATGGGCTACAAGTGATGAGGCTGGTTTTACTTCAACTCATCAAGCAGAAAGAGTTATTAATGCTTTTACTACATTATTTGATACTTGGAAGCCAAGAGAAAAATATGAATTGATTAATGTAAATGAATATCCTGATAGAAATTTAAAACATAATTTATTATATTAAAATGAAGCCGTTATTTATAATTAGTTGCCCTATTGACACATATAGTGGTTATGGTGCTCGCTCTAGAGATTTAGTTAAAGCTATTATTGAGCTTGACAAATACAATGTTAGAATATTACCTCAACGTTGGGGAGGTACACCTTGGAACTTTATTGAAAACCATAAAGAGGAATGGGGATTTTTACAAAACCATTTATTACTTAATCCGCAATTACCCAAACAACCTGAAATTTGGGCTCAAGTAACAATTCCAAATGAATTTCAACCTATTGGAAAATTTAATATTGGTTTTACAGCTGGTATTGAAACAACAATTTGTGCTCCAGATTGGATTGATGGATTAAATAGAATGGATGTAAATTTTGTATCTTCAACACATTCTAAAAAAGTATTTGAAGATTCAACTTTTGAGCAGAAAGATGAAAATACAAACCAAATAGTTAGAAATATTAAATTAGAAAAACCTGTTGAAGTATTACTTGAAGGTGCGGATTTAAGTACATATCTTCCTCTTGAATCAAAACAAATAACTGATATTAATTTAGATAGTGTTAAAGAACAATTTGCTTATTTGTTTGTGGGGCATTGGATCCAAGGTGATTTAAATGAAGATAGAAAAAATGTTGGTTTATTAATTAAAGCATTTTATGAAACATTTAAGAATAAATCTAAAAAACCAGCATTAATTTTAAAAACATCTCAAGTAGGTTCATCTTATGTTGATAGAGAAGAAATCATCAAGAAAATTAAAATGATTAAGAAAACAGTAAATTCAAAGGATTTACCTAATGTTTATCTTCTACATGGTGAATTTACAGATAAAGAAATGAATCAACTTTATAACCATCCAAAAGTAAAAGCAATGGTTAGTTTAACAAAAGGTGAAGGTTTTGGTCGTCCATTATTAGAATTTAGTTTAAGTAAAAAACCATTAATTACTACAGGTTGGTCAGGACATACAGATTTCCTAAATCCAGAATTTGTGCCTATGATTGGAGGACAATTAACAAATGTTCACCCAAGTGCTGCTAACCAATGGTTAATAAAAGAATCACAATGGTTTAGTCCAGATCATGGTCAAATAGGTCATTATTTAAAAGATGTATTTGAAAATTATAAAAAATATCAAGACGGAGCTACACGTCAAGCATATAGAAGTAAAACAATGTTTAGTTTTGAAAAAATGAAAGAAGTTATTGATAGTTATTTAACACAATATGTTCCTGAATTTCCAAAACAAGTACAATTAAAACTTCCTCAATTGAAAAAAATTGAACTACCTAAAAGACCAGAAAAACAAAATGGATAATTTAATAATTTGTGACCGCTGCAGTTCAGATGCATGTTACGTAGATGAAGTAAACCAAGATATCAAAACATATTTTTGTTATGGATGTGGTTTTCAAACAAACTCTTTAATGAAAGAAGGTGAAGATTTTTATAATACACAAATAGAAATTTTACCTGAATTGTATAAAGATTTATTCCATACAGATAAAGATGGTAAAATATGGATGCCATCAGCAGTAAATATTCCTGATCAAGGTATGGTTTTTGCTAATGGTTCTAATTCTACTAATTGGAAATGGAGTGCTGTTAAAGCTATTCCAGTACTAGAAGAAGAAAAAACCAAATATCCAATCCCGGGTAAACAAGAAGAATATTATTCTTATCGAATGGATATGACTACAATGAAAAATTTCACTGAGCTTGATTATATAGAAGCTCTTACGTATATTAATGTATTACCAGAATAAAAATTTAAATTATGAAAATTAGTTATGGTTTAACAGTTTGTAATGAACATGTGGAAATAAAAAATCTTATTGAATATTTAATTAAAAAAATTGATTTAGGAGATGAGATAGTAGTAGTCTATGATCAAAATAGAGTTACTCCTGAAGTGATGGAAGTTTTAAAGGATTATGAAATTGAAGTTAATTCTTATCCATTTGACTTTCAACAGAATTTTCTTGAAAATAAAAACTTTATGAATAGCAAATGTACAGGAGATTATATTTTTCAAATTGATGCTGATGAAATACCTGAAAGTTTTTTAATAGAAAATTTAAAAACAATTTTAGAATCCAACCAAGTAGATTTATTAATTACACCCCGTAAAAATTTAGTTGAAGGATTAACTACTGAACACATCCAAAAATGGGGATGGAATGTAAATGAACAAGGTTGGGTTAATTGGCCAGATGCTCAAAAACGTATTTATAAAAATACTTCTGAAATTAAATGGTCAGGTCATCAAGTACATGGAATGGTTGAAGGTTATAAAACTTTCGCAGCATTACCACTTGCTGAAGAATGGAGTATTATTCATAATAAAACAATTGACCGTCAAGAAAATCAAAATAAACGTTATACAAAAATTGAAATAGGAGAATTAAAATGAGCAACACTTATAAATTTACATCAGATTGGTTTTTAAATAATCAATCATCATGGGACATCCATTTAGAAGAATTCAAACATAAACCAAATTTAAACTTTTTAGAAATAGGTTCCTATGAAGGGCGTTCTTCTATTTGGTTATTAGAAAATGTACTAACAGATCCTACATCTAAAATAACTTGTGTTGATTTGTTTGATGGTAAAATTGAAGGAAACAATATGGAATCAGACCCAAATCTCAATTCAGAATATTATCAAACTTTTTTACATAATATAGAATCTTTTAAAGATAAAGTAAATATTTGTAAAGGATACTCATCAAAAATACTCAGGTCATTCCCTGAAGAAGAAACATTTGATGTAGCTTATATTGATGGTACCCATACTGCTTATGGTACATTAATGGATGCTGTTTTAATTCATCCTCTCATTAAATCAGGAGGAATGATTATTTTTGATGATTATGGATTAAAACACCCTGATGATCTTTCACCACAAAATAGTCCTGAGTTGGCTATTGATTCCTTTTGTTATATATTTGACAAACAATATACTGTTATTCATCAAGGATGGCAAGTAATTATTAAAAAGAAATAAATGAATAAAAAAGTTTTAATAACAGGAGGAGCAGGTTACTTAGGCTCCGTTTTGACAGAGGTATTATTAGAAAAAGGATACCAAGTAACAGTTTTAGATAATTTAATTTACAAACAAACATCTGTAGCACCTTTTACCTATCATTCTAATTTTAAGTTTGTATTTGGTAATGTTACTGATGAGTATGTGCTTAAACCATTAGTGGAAAGTCATGATGTTATTATTCCTTTAGCAGCAATTGTAGGTATGCCTGCTTGTAAAGCACAACCTGAATTAACTGTTAAAGTCAATTTTGAACAAGTGAGAAATATCTCTAATTGGGTTACTAAAGACCAAAAAGTAATTATTCCAAACACAAACAGTCAGTATGGTTCATCAACAGAGATTATTACTGAAGATTCTCCATTCCAACCGTTATCACTTTATGCTGAAACAAAATGTAATGCTGAAAAAGCAATATTAGATTCAGGTAATGGGATAGCATTAAGATTAGCTACAGTATTTGGTATGTCATACCGAATGAGAATGGATTTATTAGTGCAGGATTTTGTTTATAAAGCAGTAACTGATGGTTATTTAGTATTGTTTGAATCACATTTTATCCGTAATTATATACACATTAGAGATATAGTAGGTGCATTTTTATTCATGATTGAGAATTATGAAAAATGTAATAACAATGCCTTCAATGTAGGATTAACTTCAGCTAACTGTACTAAATTAGAATTAGCTCAAACAATTAAAAAGTTTGTTCCTGATTTAGTTATTGTTGAAAACAATTTTAAAGAAGATTTTGATAAAAGAAATTATATTGTTTCTAACTCTAAATTGGAGAATGCAGGATGGATACCTAAATTTACTTTAGAAGATGGTATTCAAGAGTTAATCAAAGGATACCAATTAATTACAAAATTTAAAAATAAAGATTTTACTAACTTATAAAAAAATATGAAAAATAAATTAGATGTTTTGTTTATTGCTCCTAGTAATGCTGCGGGTATATATCAAGATTTAGCTAAAGATTATGCTGGTATTGAGCCTCCAACATGGGCTTGTTTATTAGCAGAATCTTGTAGATCTGTAGGGTATAAAGTAGATATTTTAGATACAGGTGCTGAAAATTTATCCTTTGAAGAATCATTAGAATATGTGAAACAAAGTGATCCTAGATTTATTTGTTTTGTTGTTTATGGACAAAATGTAAACGCTGGTACTACAATGATGAGTGGTGCTGTAGGATTAACTAATTATCTTAAAGAAAATAATATCAATATTCCTATTGGTTTTATTGGTTCTCATGTTCAAGCTTTACCTTATCACACATTAGAAAAAGAAAAAAATATTGATATTGTTTTTACTAATGAAGGAGTTTATGCTTTACGTAATTTACTTTCCTATGACAATTTTATGGATAATATTTTAAATATTAAAGGAATAGGATATAGAATTAAAAATACAGTAATGCTTAATTTACCGGAAAAATTAGTCCCTAATGATAAAATGGATGAAGATCTTCCAGGATATGCTTGGGATTTGTTACCATATAAAGAAAAACCATTTGATTTATATAGAAGTCCTATGTGGCATGCTGAATATAATCATGATCTTAGATCACCATATGCTGCTATAAATTCATCATTAGGGTGTCAGTTTGGGTGTGAATTTTGTATGATTAATATTTTAAATAGAAGTGATAATGATCCTATTGGAGTAGCTGGGAATTATAGTATGATGAGATATTGGTCTCCTGAATTTGTATTGAAACAGTTTGATAAATTAATAAGTATGGGAGTTTATAATGTTCGTATTATAGATGAAATGTTTTTATTAAATCCTAAGTATTATATTCCTTTATGTGAAGGTTTAATAGAAAGAGGATATGGAGATAAACTTAGAATGTGGGCTTATTCTAGAATTGATACTGTTCGTAGACCTGGAATTTTGAAACTTCTTAGAGAAGCAGGAATTAGATGGTTAGGCTTAGGCATTGAAAGTGGAGATAAAAATGTACGTCTTGAAGTATCTAAAGGAAAATTTGAAGATGTTGATATTACTAAAGTAGTTAGACAAATTGAAGAAGCAGATATAAATGTAGGAGGTAATTTCATTTTTGGACTACCAGGAGATACTTTAGAATCAATGCAAACAACATTAGATTTAGCTATAGAATTATCACCAATGATGTCTAACATGTATGCATGTATGCCTCTTCCAGGTAGTCAAGTTTATAAAGATGCTATTGATAGAGGTTATAATCCACCAGAAGATTATTTAGATTATTCTTTCCATTCATATACTACAATACCTGTTCCTAATGAACATTTAACATCAGAAGAAATTTTAAGATTTAGAGATGAAGCTTATATAAAATATCATACTAATCCTAAATTTTTAGAAAAAGTTAAAAATAAACATGGAAACCAAGCTGTTGAAAATATTTTGAATAATACTAAAATTAAATTAAAGCGAAAAATTTTAGGAGATTAATTTGGAAGTATAAAATAAAAATATTATATTAACAAAGTATGAAAAAAGCACTTATTATAACTTGGGAACGATTCCAAGATCATGAATTGGTTTATCCTTATTATTCATTGAAAGAAAATGAATTTGAGGTAACTTTAATGGCAAATAAAGTAGGTAGAATATATGGTGATATGGGTTGTCATATGCCTTGTGATATTACTACTGATATTTTCTTAGATGAAAATACTCGTAAACAATATTTGAAAGATTATGATGTTGTATTGATTCCAGGAGGAGTTAAGTCACTTGAAAAATTAAGACAAGAAAAAGGTGTTCTTAAATTTATTCAAGAATGGAACGCTGCTAATAAAACTATTTTCTCTATTTGTAATGGAGCTCAATTATTAATTTCAGCAGGTATTCTTAAAGATAGAACAATATCAGGTTACTATTCAATTGATGTTGATATTGAAAATGCTGGAGCAACTTATAGTAGAGGTCCTGTAGTAGTAGATGGTAACATTATCTCAACCCCACATTATGATTTTATGGGGGAGTGGATGAGAACATGTGTTGAAGTACATGAACAAAGAAGTTATAATCCAGAAACAATTATTTAATGAAGAAAGATAACTACGATATTAATGTGGTTAAAAAACCTTGGGGCTACGAATATCTCGCTTATGAAAATGAGAACGTAGCCTTATGGTTTCTTCATATTAAACATACTCATTCTACATCATTACATTGTCATCCTAAAAAGACTACTGGGTTAGTTTTATTAGATGGAAAAGCTGAAGTATCATTTTTTAATAATACTAATGTTTTATTACCTGGTAATAAAGTAATGATTAGAAAGGGTTTGTTTCATAGTACTAAAGCCACAGATGAAAAAGGTGCATTTGTATTTGAAATAGAGACACCAGTTGATAAACAAGATTTAGTCCGTTTCAGAGATAGTTACGGTAGAGAAGGAAAACCATATGAAGATAGTACTCATGAAATACCTAAAGCAGAAGATTGTCTTTGGATTAATGATGAGACTAAAGATTATAATTTTTCAAACTGTATTTTATCTGTAAAAAATATTACTGATATATCTCAATTTATTGAAATTGAAGATAAATATAATGTAATGTTTTTAAAAGGTGGATTACAATCTGATTATGGTCAAAATGTAGCAGGATCTGGAGATGTAGTTTCAGCAAGTGTTATTAAAAAATTAACGGAAGTATTTACTAAAGTAGATCCTCAAACCCTTATAATGATTATTAAAAATAATGGTTAATTTTTATCCTCCAGGAATGGAACATGAGAAACAGAATTTAGCTATTGATTTTGATGGTGTGATTCATAATGCGGATAAAGGTTGGGGTGATGGAACTTGCTATGGTGACCCATTACCTGGTGCTATAGACGCTATTAAACGTTTATCTGAAAAATATACTATTATTGTATTTACCGCTAAGGCTAGAACAGATAGACCTCTTGTAGATGGTAAAACAGGAGTTATGTTAGTTTTAGAATGGTTACAAAAGTATGAGATTGCTAAATATGTATCCTCAATAACTGCTGAAAAACCAAGAGCAGATTTATACATTGATGATAATGGTTATCGTTTTGAAAATTGGGTTGACACATTAAATTTTATAAAAAGTTATGAATAATTATAGATTAGAAGTATTTAAAAAAGCCTCATTTTGTAGACATTTTGAAAATCAAGTATATAAAAATATACAAAATAAAAACATTATACTTCCTTCATATCTTTCAGCTGGTCAAGAATATATTCCGGCATCAATCTATACTTTATTAGAAGAAAAAGGAATTGATCCTAATGTTTTTATTCAACATAGAGGACATTCTCATTATCTTTGTAAAGGAGCAGATCCAATTCAATTAATAGATGAATTATTAGGTAGAAAAGAAGGTTGTGCTGGTGGTATGGGAGGCTCAGCTTCAATCCATTCAATTGAAAAAAATATTTTTGGACATGATGGTTTGATGGGTAGTCAAGTTCCAATTGCTGTTGGACATGCTTATGAAACTCGTAAACCTACTGTTGTGGTGATGGGAGATGCATCTGCTGAAGAAGATTATGTTTTAGGAGCATTAGGTTGGGCATCAACTAAAAATTTACCTATCTTATTTATAGTAGAAGATAATAATTTATCTATATTAACAGAGAAAAAAATGAGACGTAATTGGGAAATGGATGATGTTGCTAAATCATTTAAAATGAAAGCCCATAATATAAATGATAATCCTATTTCTTTATGGTCTACTTTATATGAGTATGACTTTAGTTATCCTATGCTTTTGAATATTAATACTACAAGAAAATACTGGCATGCAGGAGCAGGTACAGATGGTGATTATACTACTCAATACGAGTTAGAGTTACAATCATTAGGAGAAGAAGCAAAAACAATAGATGAACAAAATAAGTTATTTATAGAAAAGTTATGGCAACAACAGTTAGAGAAACAATAAAAGAAATTACTCGTAAACACCTAACTGAAGGTTTAGGTAAATGTTATGGACAGTGTTTAACCGCTGTTGGATGGGTAGGAGGAACATTACCAGAAATGTATGAAGAAGATGGTATGGTTGAACTTTCAATGGCCGATGTTTCTAATGGTTCAATAGTGACAGGTATTGCTTTAGCAGGAGGTAGGCCTATTTATGTAGTTCGTTATCAAGGATTTCAATGGTATAACTTAGTATCAATAGTTAATTATGCTGCTAAATCTAAAGAAATTTGGAATCGTCCTTGCCCTATATTTGTAAGAAGTATAGCTATGGAAGGTGGAGTAGGACCAGTAGCTGGTTCTTCACATCATTCATTAGCTCATAGAATGCCAGGTATTAAAGTTATATCTCCTATGACACCCGGTGAATATGAATATGCCTATGACTGTTTTATGAATGATGATGAACCATATTATGTTTCTGAACATAGAAAATCATATGATAATACTGAAGAATTAGAAAATATTATTTTACCTAAAGCTGATTTTACTATATTTCCTATCTCAATCACTAGATTAGAAATGAAAAAATTAGTTGATTTAGCTAAACAAGAAAATATTAAATTAAATATTATTCATCAATTATGGATTAAACCATTTGATATTCCATTTTCATGGAGACTAGCTCTAGATAATTCTGAGTTTGGTGGTTTAGTGACTGATGATGATTATGTAGAAGGTACAGCTAGTAGTATAGCTAATGAATTAAGTTTGGCTACTGGGAAAAAAGTTCATACATTAGGACTAGAACCTCGAACAGCAGGTTTTCACCCATCAGTAGATAATTTACCCCCATCAGCAGAAAAAATGATTGAAAAACTAAAAAATATTAAAAATGGAATTAGTAAATAGAAATCCATCCCCAATTAAAATTTCAGTAATATTTCCTTCCCGAAAAAGAATAGAGATGTTAAATGATACTTTATTTTCTCTTCTTTCAACTGCTGATCCTGAAAATGTAAATTTTGAAATATTGGTTAAATTAGATTTAGATGATCATGAATCTATTGATTATATAAAAAATTACGGAAATGAATTTGAAAATGTAACCTTTGTAACAAATTCAAGAAAAAATGGTTGGCTTAATATGGTTGACTTTGTTGAAAATTTAATAAGATGTGCTGAAGGTCAATGGATATTAGGATTTAATGATGATGTAATAATGAAAACCCAAAATTGGAATACATTATTAGAAAAACATTTGACTGAATTTAAAATTTATTATCCAAATCCTAGTTTTGGTTATAGATGGGCTTTTCCTTTATTTCCTAAAAAATTATATGAACTTTTAGGTCATGTATCTCCTCATAATCAAATTGATACTTATTTATATGAATTAGGAGAAAAAATTAATATTAATTCTTTAATTGATGATGTGGTTTTAGAACATGATTATGAACACCATGATGAAACTACTGATGGTAAAGCGGAAGTAATGTATAGAAATTATTTAACAAGAGATTATCATTTTAATTCAATTGAGTTTAAACAAGATATAAAAAAAATAGCAGAATATTTAAAAAATCATGAATAAGTTTTATTTACCATTAATGAGTGATAACATTGATAAGGAAGATGTTAACATGTTAATTGACTTTTTAAGTCAAGACCAAATTCCTAAATTAACTAATGGACCTAAAGTTATTGAATTTGAAAATACTTGGGGTGAATGGCTAGGTACTAAATATAATCTTATGGTTAACTCAGGAGCATCAGCAAATGAATTAACTATGTTAGCTTTGAATTATATTCATGGTGAAGGTGAGATTATTATACCTCCACTTACTTGGATTTCAGATATTTCATCTGTTATTTTTAGTGGAATGAAGCCTGTGTTTTGTGATATCAATTTAAAGAATTTTTCTTTTAATATTGAAAAACTAAAACAAGTTATTACTCCAAATACAAGAGCAATATTTTTAACTCATGTGCTTGGTGTTAATGGTTTAACAGATGAATTAATTCAATTATGTAATGATAATAACATTTTATTAATTGAAGATGTTTGTGAATCTCATGGTGCAACATTTAAAGGACAAAAAGCAGGTACCTATGGTTTTGCAAGTAATTTTAGTTTTTATTTTGCACATCATATGTCTACTATTGAAGGTGGAATGATTTGTACTAATGATGAAAAATTCTATCAAATATGTAGAGCATTACGTTCACATGGTATGATGAGAGAAATGACTAATGATGAAATGAAACAAGAAATTATTGATGCTAATCCTGATTTAAATCCTGATTTTATTTTTATTAGACCAGCTCATAATTTTAGAAGTACTGAATTAAATGCTGTTATTGGTTTGTCTCAAATTAAAAAATTAGATTTAAATAATTCACACCGTATTAGCAATTTTAAATATTTTATAGAAAATCTTGATTCAAACAAATATCATACAGATATTGAAATGGATGGTCAATGTAATTATGCTTTTATTGTTGTATTAAAAGACGGTAATTTTGAAACAAGAAATAAATTAGAATCAACACTAAGGGAAAACGGTATTGAATTTAGAAGAGGTTTATCTGGTGGTGGAAACCAATTAAGACAACCTTGGTTTAAAAAACATTTTAATATTGACCATTCACAGTTTCCTAATATGGATCATGTTCATCACTTTAGTTGGTATATTGGTAATTATCCGTCATTAGAAAGAGAAAAAATCACAAAATTAGTTCAAATTCTAAATTCACTATAATGAGAGTATCAATTTTACCTGATGTAAGTGTTTACAAACATGATGTTCATTATGATTTCAGAGGTGAATTATGGACATTATGGAAAGAAGGAGAATTTCCTAGAACCGATTTAAAATTTAATCATGATAAAGTATCAACCTCTAGGAAACATGTTTTAAGAGGTATCCATGGAGATACTAAATCATGGAAATTAGTTGAATGTTTATATGGTGAATTATATTTTGTAGTAATTGATAATAGACCTAATTCTCGTAATTATGGAAACTGGACAAGTATGATGTTATCTGATAAAACTAGACAATCAGTACTATTACCTCCAGGTTTTGGAAATGGATTTTTAGTAATGAGTGACCATTCAGTTTTTCATTATAAATGGTCTTACCCAGGTAAGTATCCAGATGTAGAAGATCAATTTACTTTAAAATGGAATGATCCTAACCTAGGAATAGAGTGGCCTATTGATAATCCTATTTTACAAACAAGGGACAAATAATATGAATTTTAAAAATTATATTAGAGAAATCCCTGATTTTCCTAAACCAGGGGTTTCTTTTAAAGATATTTCTCCATTATTAAAATCTACTTGGTTTCCATATGCTATACATTTAATGGCAGGACAAGTTAAACATCCTGATTATTGGATCGGAATTGATTCAAGAGGATTTATATTTGCCTCAGCTATAGCAGGAACTACAGGTGGTGGATTAATTATGTGTAGAAAAAAAGGTAAATTACCTCCACCTATAGTAAGTCAATCCTATTCTTTAGAATATGGAGAAGATACTTTAGAAATTCAACCAGGCACAGGTAAAGTAGTGATTGTAGATGATGTTTATGCTACTGGAGGTACTATGAATGCTGTAGAACAATTATGTATTAAAGCAGGATATGAAGTAATTGATAAATTAGTATTAATTGATTTAAAATATCTTCATGAACCAAATAATGTTAAAAGTTTAATTCAATATGAATAAAAGAGTATTTATAGTTGCTTCCCCTTTAGAAACAGGAATATTAAATCATATTAATGATTCTCCAATAATATATAGTGGAGTAGGTAAAATTAATGCCACTATGGCCGCTTATAAAGCGTTTACTGATGGATATAATGAAGTAATTAATATAGGATCATGTGGTTCATTAAAATATGAAAGAGGTACTATTATAAATGTTGGTTTAGTATATCAAGATATTGATGGAACACCATTATGTGAATATGGAGTTACACCTTTTGAAAATACATTAAATATAGTTATAAACCGTCTTTCTAATTTAACTTGTTTTACTACAGATTATTTTGTAGATTTATCTCAAATAGATAAATACTCTCCTTTATATGTTAATATGATTAATAAATGTGATTGTTTTGATATGGAATGTTATGCTATTGCTAAAGTATGTAAACGTTTTAATATGGCTTTTAAAGCATATAAATGGGTATCAGATAATGGTGGTGATGTAAGTTGGGAAGAAAATTGTTCTATTGGTTTTGATAAAGTAAAAAAATTATTATAAAATGTATACAGCAAAGTTATATCATATCATAGATGAAACACCAACAACAAAACGTTTCTTTTTTGAAGCAATTGACTTAGAAAAACTAGATTTTATACCTGGTCAATTTATCTCATTTGAGTTTCCTATACATGAAAAACAATCTAAACGAATAAGACATTTTTCAATCTCTAGTTATCCTAAAGGAGATAATTTATTTGAAGTAGTAATTGTTAAAAAAGAAGGTGGAGCAGGAACAGAATGGTTATGGAAACAAGATATTGGAGTTGAAATACCATTTACAGGACCTTCAGGTATAATGGTAATGGATGAAAATAAAGTAAAAAACCATATATTCATTTGTACAGGTACAGGTATTGGTCCTTTTAGAAGTATGTTATTAGACATTCATCATAATAAAATTCAAACAGGAGACTTAATAATGGCCTTTGGTACTCGTGATAAACAAAGTATGCTTTATACTGAAGATATGTTATATTTAAAGCAAGAGATACCTCAAATGAAATATTTACCTATTTTATCTCGTGAAGAAATAAATGGTAAACAAGGATATGTTCATAAAATATACACAGAAGTTATAAATGATTATTTTAAACAAATGGAAGAAGGGTTATATAATGATTTAGATTGTGTGTTTTATATTTGTGGGTGGAAAGATATGGTTAAAGAAGCTAGAGCTAATTTAATGAGTATGGGTTTTGATAAAAAACAAATTAAACAAGAAATTTATGAGTAATCTTAAAAAAGAAGAATTTAAACAATTTAATGTTTTAGTTATTGGAGATAATTGTGTTGATAAATTTATATATGGTACAACTGTAAGATTAGCCCCTGAGGCACCAGTTCCAGTATTTAACCCTTTATGGGAGGAAACTAATGATGGTATGGCAGGTAATGTTGTAGCTAATTTACAAGCCTTAGGTATTTATACACATTTTGTATGTAATACTGAAAATATTATTAAAACAAGGTATGTTGATGATAGATCAGGTCAAATATTATTACGTGTTGATGAAAATGATAAAGTACAAAGAATACCAAAACAATATATTCAATTAATAAAAGATAATTTATATCAAGGTCATAAAATAGATGCTATTATTATAAGTGATTATGATAAAGGATTTTTAGATGAGGAAGACATTCAATGGATTTGTGAACATAATACTAACACATTTATTGATACTAAAAAAATATTAGATGAGTGGTGTATTAATGCTTCATTTATTAAAATTAATCATGTTGAGTATGAGCGCACTGAATATACTTTAAAACATTTAAACATTGAAGATAAATTAGTAGTGACATTATCTAATAAAGGTTGTCAATATAAAAATAAATTATTCCCTGTTAAAAAAGTCCAAATTAAAGATGTATCAGGAGCTGGAGATACATTTCTATCAGGTTTAGTATCAGAATATATTTTAACTAATGATATAGAAAAAGCAATTTTATTCGCACAACAATGTGCAACAATAGTAGTACAAAAACAAGGAGTAGCAACAATATAAAAAATATGAAAACAGCAGTTATAACTTTTAGTAGAAATGATGGTTACAAGGAAAAAGAACGATTTGCAATTCATTTGAATACATTATTAGACACATTTGATGAAGTAAATTATGTTGATTGGAATTCTGAAGGCAGAAGTTTTCTATATGAAGTAGAAGATTTAGTTCCTAAAATAGGGCGCATTAAACATTTTGTAATCCCTCCATCAGTTCATAAAATATATTCATCTTATATTCCTGATATGCCTAAATGTTTTGGTCCAATAGCTTTTAATTTAGCTTTAAGACGAACAGATGCTGATTGGGTAGTATCAACTACCACTGATAATATTCCTCCTTCAAAAGAAGAATTACATAATATTATTAATAATAGTGATAATAATACATTCTACACAATTAGTAGACGTGAAATAGAATATTCTGATGTCTTAGATAATATTAATAATTTAACCCAATATAGACAACATCTTAAAGAAACCACAGAACCTCGTTATTACTCAGCAAAAGTTACCCCTAATGATAATTATAGTTTAATTAATTGTTGTGGAGATTTTCAATTAGCACCAAGAAAAATTTGGTTGGATGTTAAAGGATTTGAAGAGAACATGATTTATAATTGTTTCATAGATACTAATATTCAGAAAAAAGTATATTTAGCGGGATATAAATTAGAAGCATTATTTGATGTTCCTTTATATCATATGTCTCATGATAATATTTTACCTCAATCTCATACTACTAAATTACATGAAAATGCGGGTAAAACACCTCCAAAGTATAATGATGCTTGGGATTGGGTTGAATGGTTTGAAGAAACCCAAAATGATGAAAATTGGGGATTAGGAAACTCAGATATTGAATATGAATTAATTTAAAAGAATATGTTATTTGCATTTTATAGTAGAAACGATGTAGATCAAGAAACGATCAACCGTACAGTATCCACTTCAAGATTACAAGCTGCAAAATATTTCGCTGCTCGTAAACAACTTAAATTAAAAGACTTTTTAAAAATATTTGGAGTGAAAACAATTATATGAATTTAAAAGACTTTGGTAAAAATTTAAATTTAAAACAAAAACAATCTGTATCTAATAATACTAAACAATTTTTTATTGATATTGTAACTCTATTTGATGGAGTTTATCAACGAACAGTAGAGATGGATAGTTTTGGTATTAATATGGAAACATATGATGATGGATTTTATATTTTGATTGAAAATTTAATATTAAAAACTTATGGTGAATGGAAAACAGAATTAATTCTATGGTACATTTATGATAGATTTAATGAAAATGAGGAGCTAATGCCTTTAATTTTACAAGAAGAAGAACAAGATGGAGAAGAACAAGATGGAGAAGAAATATTTGTAGAAACTCCTGAACAGTTATGGAATTTAATTAAAAAAATAGATAAAAAATCAAAAAAATAAAAGTTATATATTTAGAGTTATGAACTGTGTGAAATGTGGAGATGAAATACCAGCGGGTAGACTAAAAGCACTACCTGGAGCTAAAACATGTGTTAGTTGTTCTAGCATTAAGAAAAAAGGAGTAGTAACCTTAATGAAAGGTGAAGGAGATCATACTTGGATTGAAACTATCCATTTAGATCATTCTGAGTATGTTAAATATATGGAGGAAGAAAATAAATCACGCAAGAAAAGTAATATATTGCTTGATGATATTGATACTCCAACTAATATTCCTTATGGTTTTAGTGAGAAAAAACTAGACAAAAAAAGTGAAGAATAATGCCTTCAGCTAAACCATTATCTAAAGAGTCCATAGTCAGTGCAATGGACAAAACTAAGTCTGTTAGAGGTGCTGCTCGTTACTTAAATTGTTCTTACCAGCATCTAAAAAAATGGATGAAACTTTATAAAGATGAAGTATCTGGTAAGACATTATTTGAATTACATAAAAATCAATCAGGTAAAGGAGTACCTAAATTTTTAAGTCATGCTCCATTTGGAAGAAAAGAACCAGCTATTTTAGATATTATAAATGGTGTAGTTGATCCTTCAAATTTTAATCCTCAAAAAATTAAATACCGAATGATTGAAGGTGGATATTTGAAAGAGGAATGTTACAAATGTGGTTTCAATGAGCGTCGTGTATTAGATTATAAAATCCCTTTATTGATGCATTTTAAAAATGGTAACAAACAAAATTACACTTTAGAAAATGTAGAGATGCTATGTTACAATTGTTATTATCTTTCAGTTGGAGATTTATATACTGGTAAACAAATTGAAAACATTGAAGACCACAAACCAATTAATAATGGTCAGGTGGATTGGGAAGTAGATGATTACACTCTGGAACGTTTTAAGGAATTAGGATTATATGATTCTAAACCTTTAGATAATGATGACCCTTATGATTTAGTATCTAGACTTTAAATATTTATAATCATGGTCAAAAAAATACCATTATTAAAAAAAGGCAAGCATAAAAAACATGATGCTATTGTAAATGACTTTGAAAGTCAAAAAAACAAGCAACTTGAAAAATTAGCAACAAAGAGTTTGGCTGAGCAGGAAAAGCTCAGTAGATTAAAAGAAAAGAATATTAATACAGATTTTTTAAACTTATTTTAATTATGGCACAAGAAATTACAGTTAATAACTCAGATGAGTTTCAAGAAATGGTTACTAATAAAGACTTCAGAATAGCAGATGCTATTGTAACATCTATTTTAGGAAATCTAAATACTAAAAAGAAAAATATTCATATATTATCTGTAATAAGTCTTGAAGAACAAGAAGTATATGATTTAACCTTAGAGAAAAAGTTTTTCGCTGACACATTAGAGGAAAATTTAAAACATTTTATTGAGCAAGAACGTTATGAGGAATGTTCAAAAATTGTTGAGGCCATAAATAAACTCAAAGAAAAAACTACTTCAAAATAATTTGGTTTAGTAAATCATTATTGTTATTTTAATAACAAAAATAAGTTATGAAAAATTTAATCACAGAAGAATTCAAAGAAAAATTCAAAACAGCATTTGCTCGTTTTATGAACATTACTATTGTAACATCAACTTTGATTGCAGGTTTTGGATTAGGGTATTACTTCCAAGAATTAAAAGTAAAACCAAAAGCAGTTAATGAAACTATCTTAAATAAAGAAGTTAGAATTGCTATTGATTCAGAAGATAAATTAATTATTATGGATAGAAAAACAGGTCAATATATAATTTATAGTGACTCAGTTGGTAAAGCTATCTTTAACATGTATGCTACTAAAATTATCCAATAATTAATATGTTCGCTAAACTAAAACATTGGTATTTCATTATTATTTTAGGTATTATGATACTTATGTATCTTAGCCTTAACAGAAGAATTGATGATTTTGAAGACAAATTAGATTTAGCAGCTGGAACTACATCACTCCAAATGTATGAATCAATTGAACATTGGAGTGATAGTTTTGGTATTCCAAAACATATTGCTTATAATGTAGCTTATTTAGAAACTAGTTATCAAGGTCCATTTGATTTTGATTATGAACATCGTAAAACATCATCAGCGGGTGCTGTAGGACCTATGCAAATTATTACAAGGTGGGCACAACCATATGTTAGAAAACATGTTACTGCTAAAGAATTACGTAACAATATTGATTTGAATGTTATGGTTAGTATGAAAATGCTTCATAAATGGTATTCAATTCATCATGATTGGACATTGGCTTGTGGTGCATATAACAGTGGCCAACCAATTAGAAATTCATATGCTGTTTATGCTACAACTAATAAAGATTATAAGGAGAAATGGGATCGAATTTATGAATAAGATACAGTATGTATTGCCATCATGGCAACAGTAAAATCTAAAAAAACGACCCTAAGTGCATCTTCACTTCACAAAGAAAAAAGTAAAAAATCAAGAAAAGGCATTGTAGCAAAAACAAAAACAAGTAAAACAAAAACATCTAAGTTATACAAAAAACGAAGTGTAGGACAAGGATAAAACAAATAAAAACAATTTATGAGCAAATCAAGCAATTTACAAAAATTACCAGTTTTAAGAATTTGGTTAGAAGAATTAAAAACAAAAGGAAAAATTAAAAAGAAAAACCCAGATTGGTTAAAAGATATTCTTAATGAAGATTAATATGAATAACATAGAAAAATCATTTGAGATAGTAGAAACACCTTTTGGTAATTTTTTAATTAATGAATATGATTTAATAGGTAAATTCATTCAAAATCATAAACATTGGGAATATCATTTATATGAATTTTACTCTCAATTTTTAACTCCTGAAAGCTATTGTATTGATGCTGGAGCTAATTTAGGTTTTCATACAATACAGTTTGGCAGACTTTCTAAAAAAGTATATGCTTTTGAGCCTCAATCTTTAATATTTAATCAACTATGTGCTAATATTTTATTTAATGATTTAAATGAAGTTATTATTCCTTATAAAAAAGCTTTAGGTGAGAAATTTGAAGAAAAACAATTATGGAATATAGAACATGAAGATTGGGTTGGGGATGGATCTTATAATTGGGGCGGCAGAGGAATTATTCCTAAAAATTTAGATGAAAAAAGAGCTAATGATAATGAATACCGAGAATATGATATAGTAGAAGTTATTACTCTTGATTCTTTAAATATTCCTAAATGTGATTTATTTAAAATAGATATTCAAGGATATGAATATTATGCTTTTTTAGGAGCTAAAAATTTAATAGATAAATATAAACCAGTAATTCTTTTAGAAAACCAAGGTGATGGTGAATTAGAAGTTATAGTTAAAACATATCTTAAAGAAATAGGATATGAACTTTACAGATATAGAATTGGACATTGGGAAGATTGTATTGTTATTCATCCTGAAAGTGAAAATTATAATAAAGCTAAAGAAATTATAGATTCACTTTCTTCAAAATATGATATAAATATAGATTAATAAATAATGAAGAATAAATTAGGAGGGGCTATAGAATTTTTTGAATCATTACCTGAAGATGTTATGATTAAAATAGCAACATATGATTTTGAAGCGTTAGAAAGAATTTGTGTAGCCCTTACTTTAGATGTTCAATTGTATAATGAAGCTCTAGGTAAAAATAAAAAGAAGAGTTTGGCTTAGTAAAAATCATTTGTTATATTTATGTCATAATAAAAATAATAAAGGTTATGGCATTACATAGAATAATTGAAAAACACAAAGTTACTATTTTAGGTCAAGAAATCACTTACACTAATAAATTTCTTAAATATTCTAAAAGTACAACTTATAGTTT
>Ga0164295_10001516_pt1 | contig 19275 bp, 7 predicted proteins | sample GEODES006metaG_FD_111798 | JGI IMG/M metagenome (GOLD analysis project Ga0164295, IMG submission 111798) | Oligotrophic lake water microbial communities from Sparkling Lake, Wisconsin, USA - GEODES006 metaG | ecosystem: Environmental > Aquatic > Freshwater > Lake | place: USA: Sparkling Lake... | reverse complement strand
CGCCGCCCCCTCCATCGCCGCCGCCAGAGCCCCCGCCGTCGCCTCCCCCACCCCCGCCTCCACCCCCCTCCCCGCCTCCATCTCCTCCCCCCCCATCGCCACCTCCTCCGTCGCCACCTCCTCCCAGCCCACCGCCACCATATCCGCCAGAGACCTTCATCCTCACGTACGTCGTCAACTTTGATCCCAACGCAATGCAGTCTCGGACTGCGAATCAAGTCTCGTCAACACTCGCAAACGCCATCGCCGCAGCCTCCGGCGCCAGCCAGGACAACTCTGTGTCGATCGCACTCACCACTCGCTATGACCTGTCCGGCGTCTCCGTGTCAACGGCGCAGATGGTGGTGGCTCTCAACAACCAAGTGTGCGTCAATGCCGGACGTAGCACGTGCAGCGTGGCTCCGTTCACCAACCCCTCGCCACCAGCAATGCCAGGCGAATTCGGGCGCCGCCAGCTGCAGTGGGGCGCCGCCAGCTTTCGAGTGACCACGGACCTGCAGGCGGCGGATTCGCTCGGCGGCATCCCTCTCGACTTGGGCGCCCTGGCGGTGGCTGTCGGGCAGAATTCGTACGATATGCAGTCCATCCGGACGGTCGAGGCGACTGCGGCCAGGGTGGAGGCAACGGTGCTTGGACACGTCTCCGCGTCCTCTCCCCTGCTCGATGGTAGCATGGCGCAGGATTCGATTGCTGCCCGCGCCGGGGCGGCGCTTGGCCTCTCGAGCAGTCAGATTACAGTCGACCCTCCACTGGTGATCACGCCGCCGCTACCACCCCCGCCCCCGCCGCCGATGCCGCCTATGCCGCCGCCGCTCAGGGCTCCGCCCACTTCACCTCCCTATCCAAAGCGGCCGCCGCCTCTGCCGAGATCACCGCCGAGAAGGCCGCCGCCGCTGCCGCCCGCGCCCGCTGGCGGCTACGATCCGCCGCCGCCGAGCCCTCCGCCGCTGCCCATGCATCCACCAAGCCTACCGCCAGCTGGACCTACGCACCCGCCACCGCCTCCAATGGTGCCGCCCCCCATGTCGCCCTCGCCAAAGCGGCCGCCTCCCTTGAGCCCACCGCCCCCGAGGTCGCCGCCGCCGCCAAACCGTCCGAACCCACCTTCGCTCCCGCCGCTCTTCTGCCATCCTATTTACGGCCGTGGCGACTGCTCCGAGAACAACTTTTGCGCCCGCGCCGACGGGCGCGGCGTCTGCCGGAATGGCCGTTGCATCTGCTCCGCCGGCTTTGGTGGCCATGGGTGCGAGCTTGAGGCGCGCTGTCATTTCTGGGATGCGAGTCTCGTTCGATGGAGCGACCATGGAATACACACCCTCCACGCGGCCAGCTCGGAGAATGGCCCCTCGGCTGTCGTACGCTGCGCTGTCGACCGTTTCCCGACGGCGCCCACGGAGTACGCGGCCATCTGGTCGAGCGCGGCCATTCCGGCTGCCCCGCCGAGCGCGCCACCCTTTGTCGCCTCCTCCTTTGCACTCACCGTGCTCGGCATGGACTCGAACCCGGTGTTCGAGAGCGTCGTGTGGATCCTGCTGCTCGACATCCTCACGCTCCTGCTCGCCTGGAAGCTCGCCGCCGTCACACGCCACCCAGCCAAGGGCATCATCGGCTGGTGGCCCATCTTTGCCGATGGCGGCCGTTTCGGAGCGCCTCTTCCCAAGCCACCATCAGCCCCGCCACTGCCACCGCTCGAGGGCATTCAGGAGCGACTGCGGCCGCGTGGGCCGATTGCCAAATTGGGGACGGTCCTCGCGCTGCGCAACCGAGTGCAACCGACGCCCGCCCCATCCGCTGAGGCGGCTCCCCCGCCCCCTGGGGGAATCCAAGAGCGCCTTCGCTTCCCCTCAAAGAAGACTCTTAAGTCGGCGGTGCCGTCCCAAACGACGACGGCGACAGCCCGAACGACGGCTCTGGCGACGCAGCACGCGTCACGGCCCGAGCCTGAGCTGAAGCCCGAGCCCGATGCCGATCTTTTGGCTGCGGAGGCTGCGCTCGCTACGGCAGCTGCGGCGGCGGCGGCGGCTGAGGCGGCGGCTCTCGCACTAGAGAGGGCGGCCGCGAACGAGCAGGCCGAGAATGAGCGCAAGGCTGCCGAGGAGCTCGCGGCTGCCGAGGCGGCGGCCGTGGCGTCTGAAGCCGAGGCGAACGCGGCGACCGAAGCCGCCTTGGAGGCGGAGGTGGCCCAGGAGGCGGCCGCGCAAGAAGCCGACACAGCCGAAGCCGCGGCGAATGAGGCCGCGTCGGCCGCACGCAGGCGCTTCGGTGCGGTCATGCAGTCGGCAGCAATTGCGAATCTGCTACAGGCGCAGGCGAGCGTCGCGACAGAGAAGCGGCTGGCCGTGGAGCGAGCAAGGCAGGAGGCAGACAAGAAAGCGGTCGTCGCTGAGGCAGCGCTTGAGCGCCACAGGGAGGCAGCTGGCGCGGCGGCCCGCGCCAAGCTCAAGGCTCGTACCAAGACAGCAGCCATCTCGACTCATCTCCAGTCGAAAGCCCTCGAGGCCGCCGAGGCCCGCGCTGTAGCGGAGGCGGCGGCCTTGGCCTTGGCAACGGCGCAAGCGGAGCTCGCACGGAAACGGGCGGCCGCGGCTTCGGCCGGGCGCGCTAAGCTCGGCGTAGGTGTCAAGGTCGGAACGTTTGCGTACGCTCTCCAGATCAAGGGCCAGGCTGCGGCCGAGGCAAGGGCCGTTGCCGAGGCGATCGCTGCGCTTGAGGAGAAGGCCGCTGCTGAGGAGGCGGCGCGGATCGCTGAGTCGGCCGCTGCCGGGCGGCGGCAGCTCGGGGCCTTCACCCAGCTCAAGTCCTTTGGTAGCCAGCTCAAGTCCAAGGCCGAGGAGGCGGCCGAAGCTCAGGCGCGACGTGTCGCCGAAGAGCTCGCAGCCTCTGAGGCGGCCGCTGCAGCGGCCGCGGCGGAGGAGGAACGTCGGGCTGCGTCGGCTGCAGCCGGCGTGCTGCAGCTCGGAGCGGCCACCAAGGTCAAGGCCTTTGGCGTAAAGCTCAAGGCCAACGCTGAGGAGACTTTGAGAATGCGCGAGGCCGAGGCGGCGGCTGCTGCCGAGGCGGCACGGATCGCCGCAGAGGTGGCCGCCGCGGCCGAAGCGGCCCTCGCATCTGCAAAGTCCAAGATTGGCGCAGCGACCAGCTCCATCTCTCTCCTACGGATGGTCAAAGTCAAGTCGGATGCCGCGGCGGTTGCGCGGGCTGAGCAGGCGGAGAGGGAAGCCGAGGCGAAGCGAAAGGAGGAAGCTGCAGCTGCCGCTCGCGCCGCGGCTGCAGAGGAGGCGGCGGAAGCCGAGAAGGTCCGTCGCCAAGAAGCGGCACGCACCAAGCTCGGCTCCTCGATCAAGACAGTTGGCAGGTCGAACTGGATCGCCAGTATACTCGAGGAGAATGTAGATGAGGCCGTCGAGCTACGCGCCGAGGCCGCGCTGTTTGCTGCACAGGCAGCGGCAGCTGAGGCGGCAGAGGCAGTGGCCGCGGCCGAGCAGGCGGAGCAAGCTTTGGCATCAGCGAAGCTCAAGGTGGGTGCCGTCGGTCAAAGCGTCTCGGTGATGAAAATGTTGCAAGAGAAGGCCGACGCCGCGGCGGCAGCGCGCGTAGCCGCGGAGGCGGCGGCTCGGGAGGCCGCGGAGGCGGAGGCGGAGGCTGAAGCCGCGGCTGCAGAGGAGGCGGCGGAAACCGAGAGGGTCCGTCGCCAAGAGGCGGCACGCGCCTTAGCACGCGCCAAGCTCGGCTCATCGATCAAGGCAGTTGGCAGGTCGGCTTCCATCGCCAACATGTTCGAGGAGAATGCGGATGATGCCATCGAGCGGCGCGCGGAGGCGGCCCTTGCTGCAGCTGAGGCGGCAGCAGAGGAGGCCCGCACCGCCGCAGAGGCTGCCGCGGCGGCGGAGGCGGCGCTCGCCTCAGCAAAATCGAAGCTCGGCGCTGGCGTCCAGTCGGTGACCGTGATGAAGTTCTTGCAGACCAAGGCCGACACTGCCGCTGAGCTACGCGCGGTAGCAGAGGCGGCCAGCGAGGCTGAGACGATCGCGGCGGCCGAGGCGGCCGAAGCAGAGACGGCGCGCCGAGTGGAGGCGGCCAAGTCTGCCAAGGCAAAGCTCTCGTCCACGATGCGCGCCAGCTCGGTGGCGAGGCTCCTGAAGTCAGAGGCAGAGGCGTCCGCGGAGGCTCAGGCAACCGAGGCTGCGGCTGCGGTTGATGCCGCGGCTGCCGAGGCTCGGGCGTTGCTTGAGGTCGCGGTGGCCGCGGAGGAGGCGGCTGAGGTGGCCATTCGCAGGTTTGGAACGGCTACCAATTCAGTGTCGGTGATGAAGCTGCTGCAGTCCAAGGCGGATGCGGCGCGGGAAGCTCGGCAGGCCGCCGAGGCGGCCGCTGCCGCCGAGCACAGTGCTGTGCAGCAGGCAGCCGCGGCGGAGGCGGCGCGGCGCAAGATGGCGGCGGCCGGACGTGCCAAGGTCAGTCTGGTCAGCCGGGCGGGGATGATCGGCAACATGCTAAAGAAGAAGGGCCAGGCCGCGGCCGATGCGCGCGAGGCGGCCGAGGTGGCGAAAGCAGCCGAAGAAGCAGCCGCAGCCGAGGCCGAGGCGATGGCCGCAGCGGCGGCAGCGGCGGCAGCGGCGGCCGCTGAGGCGGTCTTGGCCGCCGCCGCCGTGCGGGAAAAAGCGTCCGCCGCCGCACGACTTCGATTCGCCGCCTCGTCGAAGACGATGTCCATTGCCAATATGATGAAGGCCGGTGGGCGACGGGTTGCAGATGCGCGTGCGGCTGCCGAGGAGGAGCAAGCAGCCAAGGTGGCGACCGAGGCCGCCGAGGCCGCCGAGGCTGCCTCAGTCGAGGCAGCACGTGCGGCTGCCGAGGCAGCGCTGCGGCATCAGGCGCTCGCGGCCGAGGTGGCCGAGAAGGCGGCGGCAGTTGCGGCGGCCAACGAGGAGAAGGCGCTGGTCGAGGCGGCCGAGAAGGCCATCGAGATCGAGGTGGCCGTAAGGGGCGACACAGCTGACGATCTTGAGGCAGCAGCGGCAGTGGCCGAGGAGGCAGCGGCCGTGGAGGCGGCAGCAGCGGAGGCGGCAGCAGCGGCGGCGGCTGAGAAGGCAGCGGCCGAGAAGGCGGCTGCGGAGGAGAAGATTAATTGGAAGGAGAAGGATGAGAAGGCGGTGCTTGAAGAGATGCGAGAGCGCGACGAGCAGCGCATCGCTCGTCGGGCTGAGGCCAAGGCGGCCGAGAACGAGGCGGTCCAGGCGGCATTGACCGCGGCGGCAGAGCGGCGTGCAGCCAAGGCAGCGGCGCAAGCGGAGGCGAAGGCTGAGGAAGCACGACGGATCCGCGCGATCGTCGCTGCGAAGCAAGGCGGTCAGCTGTGGGCGAGTCAGGCGGGCGCCCACGCCAGATCCACAGACAAGGCAGCAGAACAGGAAGCAGTGGCTGAGAAGGCGGCAGCTGAGAAGGCAGCGGTCGAGAAGGCAAAGGAGGAGGAGCAGGCCGCTGCCAAGAAAACGCTGCCGAGCAGTCCGACGAGCCCGAAGCCGCCGCCCACGTCCCCCGGAAGCCCAGCGAATCCGCGCGTCTTCCTTGCTCAGGAGCGGCTGTCTGGCCGGCCAGTGTCCGCCAAGCACAAGACGTCCGTTCACTTCGGCGAAGGCATCGACAAGTCGGACGCGGGGCTGGAGGCGGCCTTTGCCAAGATCGACATAGACAAGAGCGGCAAAATCGACGCCGACGAGATGAAGGGGTACATCCTGAGCACGTACGAGAATGGCCTCGACGACAAGACCATCGACGAAATGATGATGGCGGCAGACATTGACAAGGACGGTGAGGTCAATTTAGCCGAGTTCATGGTCATCATGCGTGCCGGGCCCAGCGGGGGCTTCACATTTGCATCGGCCAACGGCCAACCCCTCCGCCTGCGCGTGGGTCCGCCTGAGCCGCGTATCGCGCAGATGGCGGCTGTGCGGCTGCGCACCTTGAACGCGCTCGGCACGTCGTCCGTCGGGGAAAGCCCTGGACAGTTGGGATGGGGATCGTCGGTATCTCGGGGCGTGGTGACACTGTCTGATTTAGCCGCAGAGCCAGACGGCGGCAGCACGCGCCCGCAGACGGCCCTCACCGCTACGGGCATCTCATTCACCCTCGGCGCCTCTCGTCCGAGCACCGCTGTGGAAGAGACGCCACAAGCCGCAAGGAATGCCGCCGCCGCGCTGCGCCGTGCAGAGTTGCGGCAGCGCTCTCACGCCGCCGTCAACGACCCATCGCTCGAGGCGCTCGTGGCGCCCGCGCCGGCCGTGAGTAACAGCAGCGGGCGGCGGAAATCGGCCGACTCGTTTGCATCCTGCGCTGCCTCGGTGGGCTCCAATGGACAGATGGACTACACGGCGACGGATGCGAGCGGATTCCCCGAGCAAAGCAGCAGACGGTCGTCACAAGATGACCTCCCGCAGATGTATGATACGTTCACGACGGCTGGGCAGTTCCCCTCGCGCCCGACAACCTCAGGCAGCCTCGGGATGGTCTCGGAGATCGGCGACAGCCTGCCGACGACCACGGCGCTGGCAAGCACTGGCGCTGTATCGGGCATGGTTGCGGAGGCGCGTATCCGCCGGCCGCGCCGCTTTGACATCTCCTCCGGAGTACGCGCCGCCTTCTCTTTCGAGAGCTCGCCGGAGATTGCGAGTCGGCTGCCGCCGCGCGCCCGTGGGCTGGCCCCCGAAGCCAACGAGATGGGTGGCGCACGGCCAGGCACGGCGGACTCAAAGGGTGAGCTGGCGGCCGGGATGGTGGCCGAGGAGCGCTTGCGCCGACGGCCCGGCTCGACGCGCCCCACAGCCTCGGCGCTGCGTCCTGTGCGCGCTCTCACGGGGGACATCAACCGCGCCACGGGTGACGTTCGCCGTGCTGCGGAGCGCCCACTAAGCCAAGGAAACGTGCTCGGGCAGTCGCAGATCCCCCAGGAGAGAGTCCGCTGGGTGGGCGGCGGTGAGCGTAACAGTGGCGGCGCGCGCACGCCTCTGTCGCAGCTGCTCGCCTCAGGCATTGCGAACACGATAGGCGCTCTCTCCCTCAGCGGCTACATGCGGCCCTCCACCGCGCCAGGCGTGCTGCCCTCGACGTCTGAAGAGACCATCTTGGCCGCTCCAGGTGAGGCGGCGGCGACAGCAGCGGGTCCAGCGGCATCACAGCAGCAGCCGTCCTTGATGGTCGTCTCCGAGGATGGTCTCGAGTCATTCACGCTGCCGGCCTCTTTTGCGCCACCGACACGAGCAAACGCCCCGCCCCCGCCCGCTCCGTCGACGTTGCTCGGGCTCCCTTATGTACTGTCACCACCGCCCTCGCCACCTGCGCGTGTGATGCCCAGCCGGCCTGGCAGCGGCTCCACCAGCCGGCCTGGCAGCGGCGGCAGCCGCTCGCGCATGGAGGAGGAGGCGCTTGCGGCGCTGCATCAGTGCTCGCCAAGCACGGCCACGCTGCTGCCTGCGCTGCTCACAGCGCTTCGCGAGAGCAGCAGCACTCGAGCATTCGTCTTCGAGGAGGACCAGGCCGCAGCGCTACGCCAGCTTACGCAGCTCGTGAGCGAGAGCTCCGACCAGGAGGCGATCGCACTGTGCGAGTACCTGCGCGCCGCAGGCGGCGTGCAGCTCATCGCCGGGCTTCTCGGTAGCCATGTGCCGTCGACCCACCAGATGGCGATCGCGCTCGTGGGCAATCTCGCATCCGTTGCAGTCGACCCTAACGCTGAGAAGACAAAGGTGCTGCTCAAGACGGCGGGCGCCTTCGGTCTGCTGCTGCCGCACATCTTCTCTGAAGAGCAAACGACGCTCGTTAGCGCACTGAGCGCCGTGCAGATCCTGTGCACCGAGATCGCGTACGTTGAGCAGCTGCAGCAGGCGGGTGGGCTCGAGCGACTGCAGGCGATCCTCCAGCTGAACGACCCGCAGCTCGAGCCGTTTGCACGCGGCTGCCTGGTCAACGTGACGCAGGCCAGGGCAGCGAATCAAGGCACCTTTGGCTATGCGATGGGCGTCTTGAGCAACGTCTTGGGCGGTGGGAGCGCGGCGCAGGTCCTGCCGCCGGCCAGGGCGTCGGCGCCAACTGCGGCGCCGGCGCCAAGCGAGCTGCGCGCGATGAAGGCGGAGCTGGAGGTGCTCGAGGCGCAGGGTGAGGCGCTCGGCAAGCTCGAGGACGACGAGCTCGAAGACGACCTTGACGACGAGGACGAGGACGAGGGCATCAATGAGCTCTGGGACCCAGAAGGCGTGCATGCAGCCAAGCTCATGGCGCTCGCGGAAAAGGGAGTACGGACAGGCCGGTTCATCAAGAAGGTGCGCCACAAGGGGCGAGATCGTGACGTGAGCGCGCTCAAGGTGCAGGCGTGCTATCGCGGACACTTGGCGCGCAGGACAGTGCTCCCGAAGGCCCTCGCGTACCCCTCCGCCCCGCCCCCGCGCAAGGGGGCCATCGTGTGCAAAGCTCCCGAACTGACCACTCCTGACAAAGAGGCGTGGCGCGCGTGGCCAGAGGTCAAACTTGAGATCTCCACCAAAGCTGGAGAGCGGCTCGGCTGGGATCTGGCGGCCGCCACGACGGGTGGCGTCGAGGTGCGTACAAACACGATCGGCGTCAACGCTGGAAGCCGCCTCCTGAGCATCAACGGCCAGGACGTGCGACGGTCCGCCCCCCAAGAGGTCGCATTGATGCTTCTCGAGGCCGATGGCCTTGTGGAGCTGCACTTCGCCATCGCCACGCCTTCGAGGTGGTCGACTTTCAAGGGCAGCATTCTGACGTGGCTCAGCAGCAGCGGCTCACCCTCCCCTGTGCTGCCAGCCACCGGCAGCCGCCAAAGCGGTGACACAGGTAGCAGGTCGAGGTGGGCGGGCGGCCTCGGCACGCTCACCAACAAGGCGCGCCGCCCCGTCAAGGTCACGGAGCTTGCATGGGACGACCGCTCGGCTCGTGAGATCGTGCTCGGCTGGCTTCGCGAGCACACGCTCTACTGCGCGGTGGCTTCTTTCCTCTTTGGCGACGGTCCGAAAATGCCAACGGGTGCGCAGGCGTGCCAGCTGCTCTGGACGACTGTGCTCGGGCTCCTCTACATCGTGTGCATGCAACTCCGCTACTCGTGGCTCGCGGGCGATCGTGTGCATGCGCTGACCACGAATGGCGCCTCAACGAGGGAGCGCGCGCCTTTCGTCACCGCTGTGGCTTTCATGTCGACCATCATCCTCTACCCATGCCTGCTTGCCGGGAGGGGACTGTTCATGATGGTGAATCGGCAACAGCTCGTGTATAATCAAGCCCACGGCCTGACACGGATCGCGACCGACACAAAGGCGGCGCTCTCTAGCGCCATGGCGGGTGCGATCGCGCTGCACAAGTCGCTCGACCTCGACGGCGACGGCAAGGTGACGGCGGCCGAGTTGTACATGGCCGCCAAGGCAAAAGCGCGGGAGCGCACCGCCAGGCTCAAGAAGATGAGGGATGACCTGCGCGCGTCGCTCGACACCGACGGCGACGGCAAGGTGAGCTGGTCAGAGATGAGAGCGGGTATGCGCCGGCTGCGGCGCGAGATGGCGGCGCAGACCAAGTCAGCCTTCCAGGAGCGGCGCGAGCGGTTGCGTACGATGCGGGCCGAGCTGCGAGCGTCACTCGACACGGACGGCGACGGCAAGGTGAGTGCAGCAGAGTTCGCGGCCGGCATGCGCCGGCTGCGCAAGGAGGCCGCCGCCCGCGCGCGAGAGAGGGCGAAGCAGATGGGCGCCAACCCTCTCTTCTCCACAACGCTCGCCTTCGCGTCGGTGTGGGGCATCGCCTTCTTCCTGATGCTTGCGCTCGCCGTCGGCTCGGTGAGTGCGGCAGCGAGCATGGATGAGCGCGTCGTACGAGAGGATGTGATCTCGGCGTGGTGGCTTGCCATGGCCTTGCAGTGGCTGCTCATCGAGCCGATCGTTGTGGCGGTGCTCGCCGGCTATAACTTGCTGTGCAAGCGGTTGTCGACGTTCGAGGGTCCCGACATTGCTGCTCTCAACCTGAAGATCACACACCGGATGTAACCGGATGACCAACCCGACGAAAGGTCAGAGGGTCGAGAGAGGCATGCAAGATGAAAAAAGAAAACGTCGCAGAAATTGCTTACCCGGTACTGCATGTGGGTCTGCCATAGGTCTACCGCACATAGAGTCGTTTGCGCGGTGCCGGTAGTGACAGCTCAGGCATTGGCCTAAAAGCTGTGCGTGCGTCTGTGTGTGTTCCACAACTCGGTATTTCGTATTTGGAATTTGCCGGCGCGCGGCGGGGGTCGAGGTTCGGTTGATCGGTGCACCTCGGTCCTCGCGAGGTGCACACCCAAATGCCAAAAAGCGAAGTACGATAAGATATGAAGCACCCCATATTTATAATGTAGACTACAGCAAGATGTGCTAGCATCGCTGCCGCCGTGACTATTCATCGATGTGTACACAAGTGCATCGTCGATCACAGCGGTGTACACAAGTGTGATTCACCGGGCACTGCCCGGCCGCTACGCCCGGCGCTGCCAACGCGTACTCGCACAACATCCTGTCGCCGCTGCTCTCCCAATCAAAGCGGGCCGCGTGCTCAGCCGCGCGGCGCCCCATCTCGCGGCGCGTCGCCGTGTCGGCTACGAGCGCCGCGACAGCCTCCGCCATCGCGCTCACATTGTCGGGCGGCAGCAGCCGGCCTCCCACACCCTCAGCAACGACCTCGACGATGCCCGAGGAGGCGGTGGCCACCACTGGGAGCCCGGCGGCCTGGGCCTCGAGGCAGGTGGCGCCCCAGCCCTCCGAGGTCGACGGGTTGAGAAAGATGTCTGACGAGGCATATGCCGTCGCGAGCGCCGCACCCGTGAGCGCGCCAAAAAATCGCGTGGACGATGGGAGCAGCTTTCCAAACTCGGCGCGCGCGGGGCCGTCCCCGACCACAGCGACGCGCACAGGCACCCCACGCAGGCCCAGCTCGGCTACGACGGCTGCAAAAGTGCGCAGGCCCTTCTCCCAGCGCAGCCGCGCCACGAGCAGCACGATCGGCGTCGACTCATCGCCGTCGCCGACGCCCTCGCGCCACGCTTCCGAGCGTGACGCCGCGTTGAAGAGAGTGCGGTCGACGCCGCGATGCCACACGCCGACGCGCGGCACGCCGTGCGCCTCGAGGTCACTCGCGAGGCTCTCCGAGGGCGGCAGAGTCGCCTCGCACCCGCTGTGGAAGCGGCGCATACCCCACCAATACCATTCCTCGAGGCGAAAGGCAAACGGTCGCAGCGGCTGGTAGTAGTGAAGGTAGCGCTCAAAGCGGGTGTGGTGCGAGCAGACGACGGGCACCTTGTGTGCGCGCGCCCAGCGCTGCGCCGCGTGGCCAAGCCCATCCTGGATGGCGATGTGCATCACCGTCGGCGCAAAAGCCTCCAGCCGGCTGCGCGCCGTACGGCCGAGGCGCCACGTCAGGCGGTACTCGCTCCACAGCGGGAAGCTGACGCTCGGCACCGTCACAATTTCGGCTCCCGGGCTGCGGATGACCGGAATCCGCTGCCGGCGGCCTGGCGTGGGCACGACGACCAGCACCTCGTGCCCGCGCCGCATGAGATGCGCCACGAGTCGATTGAGCGTGAGCGCGACACCGTCTAGGTTGCGGTCGTATGAGTTGGTGACGAGCACTACCCGGTGCTGCAACTCTGGCTTTGAAGCAGGCCATTGCGAGCGGTTGACCGTAAAGTCCGGCATCATGCAAAGAGCCAGGGCGGTAATAGGCCACGCCATTTGACTTTTTTTGGAACGGACGACTGTTCCTGTGAAGACTAGACTTGAAGGGAGCCCGCCCCCATTCTCTCGCCGGAACCTACCAGAGGTCGACAAGGTTTTCGCTTGAGACGACACGCGGTAGAATCGAGTCCTCAAAACGCGCAGACGCGCACCGTCAAGTACTGGTTTGAGCTTGAGTAAACGACAGACAAGTGCTCAAGACTAACTCGACCATCGAGAAGTATTTCACAGCCGATCGCTTTTCGCCTCATGAATAGCCAATTCACACTCTGGTTTCTTTTGTCTTTTGGAATGCCCTCAAGACGTTTGCAGGGTGGCGGCGGAGGTCACGGTCACAGCCCGCACGGCCACAGCCCACACGTTCACCATCCACACACACCACACGTGCACTACCCGCCCCCGCCCCCGCCCTCTCCGCCCTCGCCACCTTACTCACCGCCAGCACCGCCGAGCCCTCCAAACCCACCATCGCGACCGCCCGCGCCGCCGCCTGCAATCCACCTTGGAGCGGCGATTGCGGTTCCCATCCTCCTCTTCTGCTCCTTCATCTGTATCTGTGCCTACATTAGACGAGGCTCTCGTGGCAACACCTTAGCGCATCTTGGCGCCTCTGGTCCTGCAAAAGCTGACGAGCCCCCAGACTGGCGGCGACTCGATCGGGCGGGCCTGCAGACTATGATGGGCGCGGCAGCAAATCTTGCCAAGACGACTCCGATGGGCGTCCCAGTCGGCTCGACCCCTGCAGGGAACTACTGCGGCATCTACTGGCAGTACGGACGGTCGCACCCGATTCCAGCGCAGGCCATGGGGTGCACGCCCTCGGACGAGACCGCCGGCTACGCCTTTGGCAACGGGGTGGATGACGTCGGCACGTTCAACATGAGCGGCACGTATAAGCTCGCGAAGCTCAAGCTGACGAAGCAGTACGTGCCCGGCACAGGCGATCCGAGAGAGAACCTGGGCCATGCCGTCGAGCTGCGCCTCATGTGCTGCGACCTCTTCGCGGCGTTACCCTCTCACGCGGCAGAGCTGCAGAGCTGGGGCTGTCCGCCCGGCAACGCCGGCTTCTACGGCACGTGGCACGTGCGCACACGCAACTACAATGGCGACGCGGAGATGGTCCTGTGGCTGCCTCCCGTGCCCGTCGTCGTGGGCCACACTATCACGCAGACGTTGACGACCACGACACAGACGATGATGGTGGACTCCAACGGCGACGGCGCGGCGGATGGGACACAGATGATGCAGACCAGCGCGATGACGACGACCTCGCAGGTACAATGGGGCTTGCAGCTTCAGAATCCGTTTGGTCCCAAGACTCTGCCCGTGAGCCAGAGTTCCCAGAGCGCATTCGCGTTGGGCGCATGAGGCTTGATTTCCGGCTTTCGCTTGCGAGAATACGTCTACGTGCCACCGCGCTGCACGCGTAATTGCCACGAGAGACGAGTGAACGAAATCTCGAAGCAGATGCTGTTGTCAAGGTGAGGAAGAACGTCACCGGTGCATGCGCGCAGCGCGCGTGCAGAGCGTTCACACGTGTAGTTAAAAATACATTCTTTGTATGTCCCTTACTAAAATAGATCCGATCGGACCACTCCGCCCGGCTTGTTCGGTTGTTCGGCCTTCGGATCGGTTCCTCGAGAATTTATGGGCAATTTCACAGTCGAAATCCCTTCGGACTCCAACTTCGTGCGCTCGGCGTGGTCCGTGCCAACCCTCGCTCGCCCCGGGTGTCGGCCGCTCTTGCAGCAGGCACCGATCAACCCTAACCCAGGCACGAGGTCGCCCTCGTGACGGTGGTCCTACCGGGTTTTCGCCCAGCTTTTGCCGGTTGTCACATACCAAAAGCGCGGCGGCGGGCGAGAGCGTGCGTGCCAACGGTTCGTCACCGTGCTGCCACCTGCGAGGAATGTGGACGCCAGGTCCCGATGCTCCCTCGGAGACCGGGTTGAAATGGCACCATGCCATTGTTCCTGGCGTTGTCTCGCGCCTCGCAGGCGGCGGCGCGGCTTTGCGGCCGTCGCCGAGCGACTCATTTGGACCACGATATCCGTATCCCGCTGTGGTTTTGCTCTCTTCAGAGGCGCCGCCATGCGGCGAGGTTCGACTCCTCGGTGATCCGTTTGTGTGGGATGCGGCATGCGCACACACACACGCACCGTGCCAGGATTCGTCGCTGCTCCTCTGCCTTCACAATCGTTACACACACGCCGGTCGTCTCTGTTCCTTACCTTAGCCAGGGCGATCTCCTGGCTCCCCGGCTTAAGCTTCCCGGGGTCCCGCCCCCGCGATACGGCCTGGGAGAGGATCGTGTACGCCATACCGACCTTCAAAGAATACGAGGACGGACACGGGACACGTCGCTCCGTTCAGACTCGTACAGGTCCCACATTGTCATATGTCATGGTACATGGACCTTGACATTGACATTCGACATTGAACAGTGGACGCTTTCGGCGGACACACAGGTCCGTCAGGGAGCTGGTTGGGGGGTTTTCATGGACCCCCGTACAATTTAGACCCTGTGGGAAAAGGGGCAACTGTTGGAGCCGCTCCGTCTCTGTGGTCCGCCTCTCGGCACAAGCCGCCGCTGAAGGGCCATTCATGCCGATCCTATCACCCGGCGACCTCATCGCAAGGTGCGAGGAGTGCGTGCGCACGTGGGAGCCGTCGAAAACGACGGTCGATTCGCATGTCGAAGAGTACATCACCCGGAACCGCGTGAGCGACCCAGACGACCAGCGCTTTGTGCAGCAGGTTATGTACGGCACAATGCGGTATAAGAAGATGCTCAAGATCTTCCTCTCATCGCTATACTTCAAGCACGGTGGTGAGACACAGCGCAGCGACTACACACTCTACATGGTATTCGCGTACCTCGCGCTGCTGCGGCTGCACGAGCTTGGCTTTCCTGACTTCCGCACACTCGTCATGTCACAAGAATACCATGCGATGAGCGTGCTACTCAAATTCCTCTTCAACCAGACGAACCTCAATGAGTGGCTCCGTCCGGAATGGCTGAAGCTCTACGAGCCAAAGTTTGTTGACGAGCAGCTCATCGAGAAAGTGTTGGTGTTCGTGCCCAATGTTGAGGCCCTCCAAAAAGTGCTCGAGGGGAGCATGGCTGCGGAAGCTGCCAAGAAGGAGGCGGCCGCGGAGGCTGCGAAGGCTCTTGCCGAGGGCCGCGGTGGTGGTGGTCAGTTCACCACTCCGGAGCCCTTTGCCCTCACTCAGCCCAAGCTGCGCCTTGTTCCGCCGCCCGAGGACGTGATCGAGCCCTTCAAGGCTGGCGGCGTGCCGACGTCCACGTATACAGATCCGAAGGACCTGGTCGATCGCGTGGAGCTCGACAAGAAGAAGGACGCGAATCGCATCCGGCTGAAGGCCAAGTACTCCAACCCCAACATCCAGCCCTTCAAGTTGCGCGTGCTTGAGCGGCCTAACAACCTCGAAAAGGTTCGCGAGGAGGTGGAGCAAGCGCGAGCCGCTGAGTGCAACTTTGAGGGCGAGAAGGCGCATCCAGTGCCGCGGCAGCTGCCTGGCCAGGGCATGGTGCGTCTGAACGAGGCGGCCATCCTGCGCGAGGATAATCTTTACCGCAAGAAGCAGGAGAGCGAAGCGGCGCAGCTCGGCGCCTACGAGCGCGAGCTGCGCGACTCGGCCGAATTCGATGCGTGGCAGCAGAAGATGAAGGAACAAGACGAGGAGGCAAGGGTGCGCAACATCGAGCGGCGACGCATGGAGACCCTTTTGGCCGACGAGGAGGCCAAGGAGGCGCGGCTGCGCAAGGAGCAGGAGAATCGTGCGGCAGCGATGGCCATGAAGGTCGACGCGGCGCGGGCCGAGGAGCAGCGCCAGGCAGCCGAGGAGAAGCTGCAGGCGCGGCATAAGGCGGTGGTGGCTGAGGTGCAGAGCAGGCGGGACCGGCCGCTCATCGCAAAGGAGGAGGTGGTGCAGAAGAACAAGAAGGACGCGCGCGTGCTGCGCTCCGAGATTGAGCAGATGGAGGCGGCGCGGGCGGCAGAGCGGCGGCTGGAGGAGGCGCGCCGAGCCGACTTGATCAAGCAGATCCGGGCGCTCGAACTGGTGCCACGCAAGCGCGAGGCACGCCTCGACCCGACGTACACGCCGCAGCTGGGGCTCCTCGAGGAGATGTCGCTGGCCGAGCTGCGCGAGCGGCTGCTCATCGTCGAGGAGCAGCAGCTTGAGGATGAGGAGGCACGGCGCACAAAGATCAAGCTCGAGAAGGACGAGAAGCAAACGGATCTCGCGCAGCGCGCGGGTCGGCTCGCGGAGATGCGCGAGCGCGCGGCGGTGGAGGCGTCCATGCGGCGAGAGCAGACGAAGGCGGCCGAGCGCGCCGCCGTCGAGGCGACGCGCGAACGAGTGGCAGACGCGCAGCTCAAGGTCAAGGCGACGCTTGAGGAGAAGCGCACCCAGCGTCTGCGGAAGGAGGCAGAGCTCGCCGCCGAGCTGAAACGCATCCGCATCAAGAACCAGTTCCTCGAGGCGGATAAGGATGCGGTCGAGCGCAAGAAGTGGGAGTCGCAGCTCGTGGGTGAGCAGCGTGAGATCATGGATCGGCAGCGCCTGAAGCAGGAGGCCGCACAGGCGCACCTGATGGTGTACGATCAGGAGACGAAACAGCGTCTGCTCAACGTGCAGCGCGAGCGCGAGGCGCATGAGGCGTTCCTGAAGGAGTACGAGGCGCACTTCTCGGAGACGAGGGATGAGGCCACCGCTCGCGAGCTCGGCATCGTCACCAAGCAGGCGAAGAAGCTCGAGACCCGGACCACCTTCAAGGAGACGAAGGCATCAGACTTGAGTGGCAGCACGCTGCGCAATCTGATTGAGAGGACGGCGTCGCGCGTGGAGTGAGTGACCACCGCAGATCGACGCCGGATGAGACGTGACGGCGTCATAAAAAGGCCTTGGTTCTTCGCAGGAGCGCTGACTGCCTGGTTTGTGCTCAAATCGGGTCCATCGATGGACGAGCAGTCTAGAAACAAGTCTGGTCGAACACAGATGGCAGCTGGCTGAAGCCTCTGGCCGCGTTTGAGAAGCGTTTGAGTTGAGTTGCGTTGCGTTGACGGCGGGCGCTCGTTGCTAGTAAAGGTTTCTGGCGTTTTTTCGTTCTCTAGAGGGGCCTCGACTGGACCTCGACTGTGAAGAGTCGCTGTGAAAACGGCCGCTTTCGTCGCAACACCCCGAGTGCGACGCTGAGGTTGCGCATTGAGGTTGCGACGTGCCTCGCTCCCGGACGTCGGTTCGGCACATATGCGTCACCTGCTCTTGTTCGCCGACACCCTGCAGCCGAATGCATCGAAGGTGCACGAGATACGCTTCAAACATCCAGTCCACGTGCACGGCTTTCGGATTGTGGGTGACGGCGAGCGTCCGCACACGGAACTCAGCTTCGAAGGTCGGACGTCGCCAGAAATCGTCACAATCGAGCTCTTCGGATGCGAGCATGGCAGCGGCGCTGTGCTATGTACTTCGCTTCTGACCGAACCTCACCGACACCAGGTGGGCCCTTCGATGGTACACGAGCTTGTGCCCTCAGCTGCAAATGCAAGGATCAACTACCTCGTCGTGAGGTGAGGCTTGCTGTTGTGCGGCGAACATCCGCATGGTCGTGACTAGGTCCTGACCGCTGTTCGCTGCTCGCCACAGATCCAACGCGCTACCACTGTCGCTGTGCCTTTACGGCATTGAAGCAAACGGCACTGTTCCGGCTCCTGCAGAACTAAGCTACTATGAGCGTCTGCCAGTATTCCGCCGGCTGTGCCATCATCTCGAGGGCCGCAACGAAGCAGTACTCCCGGAGCCCGAGGCGGTATGCCTTTACTTGGCATCTCCGCTCGATCCACATCTGACAACATGCGGGCCGTGCTGCATGTGTGCAGGTCGTTCATTCTTGCACGAAGCCCGTTGAGCTGCTCCGACTCGCTGCGTGTCCTCTCTTCGCTTCAGTCGCCAACGACGCGCTTCCTGCTGCTATGCCGCAAGAGTTGCAGGCGCGTGCAATCCCTGCATGTGTAGACGGTAACCGTGTGTCAAACAACTCCCTGAACCCGCGTCGCAACATTTTGCAACGCTCGGCAGATACTACGAGAGCGACTGCAGTCGGCATCGAGTGAGCGCGAGCGCCTGGCAGTCCTCGACGACCTCGCAGCGTTTCTGCCACATGCTCTGGCTCAGCCAGGTGCCCTCATGGACGCCGAGCTCGGCGCTACTGCCGTGAGCGTGTTATTCGTCCTCGGGCCGGCGGATGCGCCGCATTCCGCGGGGCTCGCCGAGACGGTCGTTGCGCTCGAGTTACTCACTACCCTGGCGGCCGATGAAGCGGCGAGCCATGCCCTCGTGGACGGCCACGCTGTCGAGCAGCTCACTGAGCAGCTGCTCGACCGGTACTGCACGGCAGTTCTACGTGCTCAGATCCTCGTGCCACTCACGGAGCTCTTACACCACGCTCATGCCATGGCGCGCTTCACCTCTTCACAAAAATCGCGCTCGGCCAACGGGGCTGCAAGACCTGCGGCCTCGGCGGAGGTCCACACGGACGACCTCTTCAGCTGCTATCAGCGCGTACTCGATTGGATGCTCAAGCCGTTGCCGCCCCTTCTGGTAGCGCCACTTCAGCAGATCATGAGGCTTGTGGCTGCATGGGAGGCTATTCAGGGGCTTTGCGAGGCGAGTGAGGGTGCGTTACATGAAGAGGGCGGTTGCTCCCCGCACGTCGGTGACGCAGTATGTGTGCCCGTGTTGCGCGCACTACTGCACGTGACGTACGCGGTGCAAGCGCTCCTGCCTTCGATCAACGTGCATGACAAGCAACGTGTCGAGCTCGGTGCTCTTGTGTGCCACTCTGCGAATTCGCATCCTCGAGCGCGACCAGCTCTCACGGCCGCGCCGTTTGAGGCGACGGCTGGCTTTGATAGCTCGGAGTTATCGTTTTCTCAAGCCAAGCTATTGAGCGGCGCGGGAGTCTGGCGTGCAATTCTCTGTGCCTTGTCAGCACCAGCTGTGCGCACGAGTACGATGCTGCCATCTATGGCTGTGGCCATTGCGGACCTTGTCGAGGTACTTCTCGGCGGCCTCGAGGGAGCTCTCAGCCTAGCTGCACAGCCCGAGGTTGTGAACGCCCTCATTGAGCTTCTGGAGCAACCGCTACATCTGGCGCCGGCAGCCGCAGCTCCGACGCCCCAGCGAGACTCGATCTCTGCGACGGTAGCGAAAGTCGATGCTGATGGCGATGCGCTCTTGGCAGCTGCTGAGAAAGACACGGAAGCGCTCGAAGTCATCGTGAGCGAGGCCGTCGCCCGCAAGCTCGAACACCAAGTACAGCTAGCCGATGAAGGTACGTCAGCAGCTTCAGCGGCAGAGATGCCGCATTCGAATGCGCCGACGTGGGCAGTGCGCATCGGACGGCAGGTTCGATCGACCTGTGAGGCGGTCGGAGCCATGGAGCGCTGGCTCAGCGGTGGGCTGAGCTGCCTGCACACGCTCG
>Ga0164295_10001515_pt1 | contig 19279 bp, 16 predicted proteins | sample GEODES006metaG_FD_111798 | JGI IMG/M metagenome (GOLD analysis project Ga0164295, IMG submission 111798) | Oligotrophic lake water microbial communities from Sparkling Lake, Wisconsin, USA - GEODES006 metaG | ecosystem: Environmental > Aquatic > Freshwater > Lake | place: USA: Sparkling Lake... | reverse complement strand
TTCCGGGGTTTTTGGCGTCTTTTGAGCCAGCACGTTCGGCGGCTTCGGCGGTGTAAGCGCTGAGCTCCTCGATGGCAAGTTTGGCTTCCGCCGTTGCAGGCATTGGGAACATATTACCGGCGGTAGCAAGGAGGCGGTAGAGTCCTCGGACCCCAAAGGTTTTTCGCGTAGTGGTAGAAAGAGTCGTAGCTGATGATTGATTATTCGAAACTGCGGGCGGCTTTAGGAAACTTGGAGCGTCAGTGGGAAAATCTGAAGGGTAGTCGGGATAGGGAACAGATTTCCGCGCTCGATCTGGAAGCCTTACAAGAGTCCGTAATCAAACGATTTGATCTTGCTCTAGAGATGAGTTGGAAGTTGTTGTTAAAATATTTGGAGCAGGAGGTTGGGTTGGTGGACGTGCCGAGTGGACCGAAGCCAATTTTTCGTTTGGCAGATCAGAACAACTTGTTGAATGCCCGGATCGACGCTTGGATTTTGTATGTGAACGCGCGGAATGCTAGTTCTCATGATTACAGCGGAGAGAAAGCAGCGGAGACTCTGCGTGTGATTCCGGACTTTCTGGAGGACGCGGTTCGCTTGTATCAAATGATTAGTGGAGATAAGAATTGACACTCACAAAGGATCAAGTTCAGCTTGTCCAGAATTTACTGAACGAGCATGTTTCAGGCGTGCGAGCATGGGCATATGGGTCTAGGGTCAAGGGTACGGCACGGCGAACCTCTGATTTAGATCTCGTGGTGTTTGCTGAGCGAGGTGACGGTCGGGTGTTTTCGCTTCAAGAGGCTTTTGAGGAGTGCGACTTACCCTTCATCGTGGACGTTCACGTTTGGGATGAGATTCCGGCGGATTGGCGGGACGGGATTGAGCTCGGGAAGTTTGAGCTGGTTTCGGGCTGAGGTGCGGTAGCAGAGCTACCGCACTCCAGATTTAACGCTTTAGCGGTCGGTGCCGGTGAAGGTGAATTGGCCTTCTGCGGCGGTGATGGTTACTAGTTGGCCGTCGCGGATTTCGCCTCGGAGGAGGAGGGTGGCGAGGGGGTTCATGATCTCTTTTTGGATGGCTCGCTTTAGGGGGCGGGCGCCGTAGACGGGGTCGTAGCCGGCGGCGGCGACGAGGTCCATGGCTTCGGGGGAGATGTCGATTTCGATGCGGCGCTCGGCGAGGCGGTGGCGGAGGCTTTGGAGCTGGATGCCGACGATTTCGCGGATTTGGGCGGAGCCGAGGGGGTGGAAGACGACCATGTCGTCGAGCCGGTTGATGAACTCGGGGCGCAGGTGGAGCCGGACTTCGTCGAGGACTTGTTGTTGTACTTGGGCGAAGTCGCGGGCTTCGAGGGGGTCGCCGTAGTAGTGCGAGCCAATATTACTGGTCAGGATGAGAACAGTGTTCTTGAAGTCGACGGTCCGGCCTTGGCCGTCGGTGAGGCGGCCGTCATCTAGGACCTGCAGGAGGACATTGAAGATTTCTGGGTGGGCCTTTTCGATCTCGTCGAGGAGGATGACCGAGTAGGGGCGGCGGCGGACGGCCTCGGTGAGCTGGCCGCCTTCATCGTAACCGACGTATCCTGGAGGGGCACCGATGAGGCGCGAGACGGCATGCTTCTCGCTGTACTCGCTCATGTCGATGCGGACGAGGTTGTGCTCGTCGTCGAAGAGGAACTCGGCGAGGGCCTTGGCGGTTTCGGTTTTTCCTACGCCGGTGGGGCCGAGGAAGAGGAAGGAGCCGATGGGGCGGTTGGGGTCGCTGAGGCCAGATCGTGAGCGGCGGATGGCATCGGCGACGGCTTCGAGAGCTTCGGATTGCCCGACGACTCGCTGGTGGAGGCGGTCTTCCATGAGGACGAGCTTTTCCATTTCGCCCTGGAGGAGGCGGCTGACGGGGACGCCGGTCCATTTGGCGACGACTTCGGCGATGTCTTCGCTATCGACCTCTTCTTTCAGCATTTTGCCGGCGGTTTGGAGGGCGGCGACTTCTTCTAGGTCGGCGTTCAGCTTGGCTTCGAGGCGTGGGATTAGGCCGTGCTGGATTTCGGCGGCGCGGGCCCAGTCGAGCTCACGTTGGGCGGCTTCGAGCTGGGTTCGGAGCTGTTCGATTTCCTGCTTGCTGGCGCGGACGGTTTCGATCTTGTCTTTTTCTTGCTGCCAGCGGGCGCGGAGGGTGCTGGATTTCTCGGAAAGCTCGGCGAGTTTGCGCTCGATGGCTTCAAGGCGGGCCTTGCTGGCGGCGTCGGTTTCCTTTTTCAGGGCTTCGCGATCGATTTCGGCTTGGACGATTTGGCGTTCGACTTCGTCGATTTCGGCGGGGACGCTGTCGATTTCGATTTTCAGGCGCGAGGCGGCTTCATCGACGAGGTCGATGGCCTTGTCGGGGAGGAAGCGCGCGGTGATGTAGCGGTTGGAGAGGGTGGCGGCGGCGACGATGGCACCGTCGGTGATGCGGACACCGTGGTGGATTTCGTAGCGCTCCTTAAGCCCGCGCAGGATGGAGATGGTTTCTTCGACGGTAGGTTCATCGACGAGGACCATTTGGAATCGGCGCTCAAGGGCTTTGTCTTTTTCGATGTACTTGCGGTACTCGTCGAGGGTGGTGGCGCCGATGCAGCGGAGTTCGCCGCGGGCGAGCATGGGCTTGAGCATGTTGGCGGCGTCCATCGCGCCTTCGGCTTTTCCGGCGCCGACGAGGGTGTGGAGCTCATCGATGAAGAGGATGATTTCGCCGTTTGAGCCTTTGATTTCTTCGAGGACGGCCTTGAGGCGCTCTTCGAATTCGCCGCGGTACTTTGCGCCAGCGACGAGGGCGCCCATATCTAGGGAAATGACGGACTTTCCGCGGAGGCCTTCGGGGATGTCGCCGCTGACGATGCGCTGGGCGAGGCCCTCGGCGACGGCGGTTTTGCCTACGCCGGGCTCGCCGATGAGGACGGGGTTGTTTTTGGTTCGGCGGGAGAGGACTTGGATGACGCGGCGGATCTCTTCGTCGCGGCCGATGACCGGGTCGAGCTTGCCCGAGCGCGCGGCGGCGGTGAGGTCTTGGCCGTATTTTTCGAGGGCTTGGTAAGACTCTTCGGCGTTCGGGGAGGTCACGCGGCGGCCGCCTCGGATTTCGGCGATGGCTTTTTGGACGATAGCTTTGTTTGCGCCGAGGGACTTTAAGAGTCGGCCGGTGAATCCGGCGTCTTCGGTGGCGGCGATCAGGAAATGCTCGGAGGAGACGTATTCATCTTTCAGCGCATCGGCTTCTTTGAAGGCAGCGTTGAGGAGGTTCTGAAGGCGCGAGGACATGGCGGAGCCGTAGCTGGTGCCGCCTTGAACCTTGGGGGTTTTGGCGAGTTCGGCTTCGACCTCGGTTAGGATTTGGTCGGGATTGAGGCCAATCTTTTTGAGGAGGGGGGCGACGACGCCATCGCCTTTTGCCAGGAGGGCAGAGACGAGATGCTCGACGTCGATCGTGGTGTGCTGGAGGCGTTCCGCAACGGATTGCGCCTCCTGCACCGCTTCTTGAGCTTTGAGGGTGAGTTTGTCCAATCGCATATGGACATTAGTGTAACAGGCTCAAGTGATCTTATTTGAAGGGTGTCAAAGGTTTGGGTCTTTTGTCAGTAGTCGCCCATAACGAAGTTGAGGAGGTAGAGCATGAATCCGGCCAGGCAGAGGAAGAGGAGACTTGCCAGTCCATAGACCCATTGACCGGACATGAGTCCGATCATGGTGCCAACACCCTCGCGGAAAAGGCTTCCATATAGAACCCACTTTGCCCATACGCCACAAAACTCGTTTCGCACAAGCAGGCCGATGCACATTCCTACACGGGCGATGGCAAATATTCCGAAGAAGGCCAATGGGCCCGGCTGCCACTGCGCAAGTCCCCAAAGCACGATGTCGTAAGAAGCGGCTAGGCCCCACAGTATGCAGATGATGTTGAAGGCGATTTCTTGCCAAACGTGGTCAGGGCCGTCTTGGCGGCCAGCGAAGGTACCGACGGCGCGGTTTTGGAAGTTGCAGTGGGGGCAGATGGCGGCGTGGGCCATGATGGGCTGCCGACAGTTCGGGCAAGGCATCGTTGCGAGGGCTTGCGGGGCTTGGTTTCCGGCGTACACGTGGCCGGTGGGGCCGGCGATGACCGGTTGAGGCCTTGCGGCGGCGGGTTGAGCGGTACCGCCGGCAAGCGGGTCGGCAGTGTTGCCGCCGGCAAAGAGTTGCGGGCTAGAGCCCATGGGCGGCATCGCGACCTGAGGCTGGATGGGCACGCTTGAGATTGGCGTGGATGAGGCAGGACCTCCGATGGCTTGGTACTGCGGGTCCATTTTTACTTTGCCCACGAAGGTCGCGAGCGGGGCAAGGCCCTTGATTGACTCGTCCAGGTTGGAGAGTTCGCGGACGACCTTTCCTCGTTGGCCCGTACGGTGGAGAAACTGGAGGTAGGCGTTTACCGTGGCGGGGTTTCGCTGATCCATTTTGTAGGCTCGGCTCAGGACTTGCTCGGCGTGTTCTTTGTCATCGGTTTCACTTGCTTCGCCGTCCATGACGAGCGAAGCCACGAGGGCGAGTCTTGCCGGAACGTGGTTGGTCTTTAAGATGAGGGTCGTGTCGAGTTCGCTGACGGCAGCGCGATGATCGCCAGAGAGGCCGAGGAGGTAGCCGAGGGTGTAGCGAACCTCTGGGTCGGCGGGCTGGATTTTTGCGGCCTTGCGGGCGGCTTCGAGGGCGTCGGTGTGGTTGCCGAGGAGGCCCTGGGATAGGGCGTAGCCGCGTAGCAGGGACGAACTGTTCGGCTCTTTTGCCAGCAGTTCGCCATAGATGTGGGCTGCGGTCGAATAATCACCCGCTTGATATGCGGCTTCGGCTTCCGGTTGAGTCACCATCGAATTACTTAGGATACAACTCGAAGGTTGCAAATGGGTTCGATTTTAACAGTGGCTTAATGATTTGGGTTGCTTTCAAGTTACCGCCTTGAAGTAGCGAGAATCAGATGACAGAGTGGAGGAGTTGCTGGCTCTTCGCGTCGAGGGCATTGATGTCCGTTAGTTCGAACCGGTTTCCATCTACATCGATGAGCATGAGATGAGTAGGTGACAACCACTGGGCGTTTTCCTGAAGCGATTGCGTTACCAGTTCGCGGGTTCCTCGCTCAGTTTCGACGGTCCAGTAAGTGGCACCAAATTCGGTTCGTGCGTCGAGAATGGTTTGCACTTGCGCGGTTAGGTACCGACGAGCCAACTCCTCGTTTGCAGCCTTTAGACTCTCGGGATTGAGGTCTTCAAGGTTAGGCACGAGGAGGATTTCTTCGCCTTTGCCGTTCATCAACGACAGGTACTTCGTGGGATGGCTGAGCGGGGCAGACCAGACGGGCTTAACGGTTACAAAAGACCGGTCCTCGGCGGTCAGCCGAAGACGGTCTTTGGGTTCGTGAAAGAGGCGAATGGTTTGCGGGGTCATGGCGTTCTCAGTTCTGAATGAGTTCAACCCATCGCTCGCCGGAGCTTGAGAGCATCCGGAGGGCATGGGCGCGGAGCCCTTGCTCTAGTCCACATCTCTCGAAGTCTGGGTCGACGACGGGGGCGCCAATCCTTGGCTGACCAGGGGTGACATCCAGCAGAAGTTCGGCGATGGTTCGATCATTTAGCCGTGCTTCAACGCGGATGTATGGCCCTTCGGCTCGTTTTACCACGGCAATGCCGAGCATCGCGAGCAGACCTTCGTAGGCTCTTTGTGATCTCAATGCGGCGGCGATGGGCCGGGCACGGAGAGGATATGGGATCGCTTGACTTTCGGTCAGGGCAGACGTCAAAGTGGATTCGGGTTTGTTTAGAGTTTCCGTCAAAATCGTGCGAGTTGGGTTTAAAGTTTCGCGCGATCGATCCGACGCGCGAGGGGGTTGAATTCAATTTTCATTAACTTGATCATTTTGTTCACCTCCGGTTCTTGCTTCAGAACCGCTTGCGTCGTTAGGCTTCGTAGCCAGTTTGCAGTCAATTGGCAACATTGCCTGACTATTGACGATGAGATAGTACCGTGTTCGGGCCCTCGATTCAAACCATCATTAGGGCCAAAACACTACTACACACTTCCGAGCCCAATGATTTCGTTGATGGCAGTTTGGGTTTCTACTAAGGTGTAGAACGCTCCCTTCTTTTCCATCAATTCTTCGTGGGTTCCAATTTCTGCGATCTCGCCGCGATCGAGCACGATAAGACGATTTGCGTTTCTTAGCGTCGAAAGTCGGTGGGCGATCGCGAAGGTCGTTCGCCCCTTGATGAGGCGGCCGATGGCTTCTTGAATTTGCTTTTCCGTTTCAACGTCAACCGAGGAGGTTGCTTCATCGAGGATGAGAATGCGCGGGTTGTGCAGGATTGCTCGCGCGATCGAAACCCGCTGACGTTCGCCGCCTGACAGCTTTGCCCCTCTTTCGCCGACCATGCTGTCGTAGCCATCTGGCTTTGCGAGGATGAAATTGTGGGCGTTTGCGGCGCGGGCGGCCTCGATGATTTCGTCGAGCGACGCGCCAGGCTTTCCATAGGCGATGTTCTCGGCGATCGTGCCGTTGAACAGGAACGGTTCTTGAAGAACGATTCCGATTTGGCGACGGAGGTCTTGGAGCGAGATGTCCCGGTAGTCGACGCCGTCGATCTTGATCACACCGGCATCTGGCTCATAGAACCGGCAGATGAGGTTGATGGTAGTGGACTTTCCTGCACCCGACTTTCCAACGAGGCCGATCATTTCTCCGGCTTCGGCGGTGAAGTCTATTCCCTTTAGAACGGGGTTCGATTTGTCGTAGCCGAAGCGGACATTTTCGAACTTAACCTGGCCGCTGATCTCCATCTTCTTGCCGAGGTCGCCGTAGTTTTCGGCTTCGGTGTCGATGATTTCGAAGATTCGATCGGCACCGGCCATCGCGCGGCTGAACCATTGGTTGATAGCGGAGAACCACATGAGCGGTCCGTAAACCAGCTGCAAGAAGGCATTGATGCGCCAGAACTCTCCGAGGGTGAGCTGCTTGTTGTAGACCATGTATCCGCCAACGGTCCAGCAGATGAGGCCGCCAAGGGCGGTGAAGAAGGTCATCGCGCCGAAGATGGTGTGCCAACGAGTGTCGGCTTGGACACCGGCATCGCGGAGTTCGTAGTTCCGGTCGCGGAACTTGTTGTACTCCTTGTCTTCGTTGGCAAACGCCTTAACGACGCGGATTCCGTGGAGCGACTCGTTAAGGTGGGTGTGGAATCGAGCCCACTTTTGGCCGACGCGGTGGAACATCTGCGACATCGGCTTCCAGAAGAACGCGCCGATGCCGAGAATGACCGGTACCGGGGCCAGGATGCACGCCGCCAAGAACGCGTTTGTCCAGAAAAGGAAGCCCATGATCCCGATGAGGGTGAGGCCGTTGAGAAGCAGGTAGGGAACACCCTCTACGAGGAAGCCCCAGACTCGGTCGGTGTCGCTGGTGACGCGGGAGGCGATGGCTCCGACCTGCTTCTTATCGAAGAAGCTGAGTTGTAAGAACTCGATGGATCGGTAGACGGCAGCGCGTAGGTCGGCCGCGATCGAACCGGCAAGGAAACTGATGGTGCGGCCGTTGAGGATTTGCAGGCCAGAATTGATGACGAGCACGCCAAGCCAGGCTCCCATAAGCTGCCAGAGCATGGGTAGCTCTTCATGCTTCTGCAAGACGCGATCGATGAGCTGCCCCTGGATCATCGGTGGCAGCAGGTTTAGGATCGTGGTGAGCAGCGAAATGAAGGTGAGGAGAAGCGCTTGCTTGGTGTACGGGTGAAGGAACTTGCCGATGCGAAGCATCGTGCGGCCGCGGTTTACGCAGGCGGGGCAGATGCCATCTTTCTCCGGGAGTAGGCGGTTGCACTTGGCACAGCGAAGTCGCTCTTGCTTTAAGTTAATGGAGAGCGGTTCTCCCTTTGCTAGTTGCTCAATGCCTCGGGCGGCTTCGCTGAATTTTGCCGCGACGGTGAGGGAGTAGGAGATGATCGGAAGGATCTCACCGGTTTTGGTGGTGACTTCCAAGCGACCGCCACCTACGAGAGGCTCGTTTCGAGCACTCTTGATGTCGGCGATGGGGATTTGGAATGAGACGGCGCCGCCGGTCTCCTGGACGCGCACCTGGGTGGCGTCGACAAGGAGGGTCCGGCTGCCAAAACGGCCGTTCTCGGCAAAGTCTCCGATGAGCTCGATGAGGGTTTCTGAACTTGTGAGGGGGGCATCCCCGGGGCGCAATGCAGGCGCGGTTTCCATTTATGGGCTCCTAAAACAGAGGGAAGAGGGTGGACGGAGACGAGTTGAGCGTCTTTCTTCGTGGCCCCGGCTGGCAACGCTCAACCGATGTATACCGCCTGCGAAAGGCAATGTCAATGACACGGTGATATAACGTAAGAAAGATCATGAGTACAAAACAGATTGCCTTTGTAGCCGAGCCGATTGAGGCCGCAGAAGCCCAAGGCGTTCGCATTCGACGCAGCATCGGGAGCGAGCGCTTGATCATGCTGGATCCGTTTTTGCTCTTGGACCACCTCACGGTTCCGGCGGGTGAAGGTTCGGAATCGGTTGGTTTTCCGCGGCACCCTCATCGCGGAATTGAGACGCTGACGATTGTGCTGAGCGGACAGGTGAATCACCGCGATTCGCTAGGGAACGACGATACGATTTCGAAAGGCGCGGTTCAATGGATGACCGCTGGCTCAGGAATTTGGCACTCCGAAATGCTCGTCGGTCACGCCGATGGGAATGACTCGATTCAGTTGTGGTTCAACCTGCCCGCGGCGCAGAAGTTTGTCGCACCGGCATATGTCGCGAAGGCGGCGGATCAGATTCCGCAGGTTCAGGTTCCGGCTGGCTTTGTGCGAGTCATTGCGGGTGAGTACTTCGGGGTCAAAGGCGCCGTCAGCGGAATCGCGGTGAACCCGCTTGTTTTGCACATCCATCTTGAGCCTGGTCCTGGGTTGACGGTGCCGATTCCTTCGGGGTTTCTTGGCGGGGTCTACGCTGCTCGAGGCTCGTTTGAGTCCGGCACGAAGACGGTCGCTGAGGCACAGCTTGGGGTGCTTGGTACGGATGATGCGGTGCGACTGCGCGCAGCAGATGCGGGACCGGTGGACATCGTTCTATTTGCGGCCGCCCCTTTGAATGAGCCGGTGATGCAGTATCGATCGATTGTTTTGAATACGGCGGAGCAAATGTCGGAAGCGGTGGATCAGATCGCGGCTGGGACTTTTCCGGTTTAGATAGTTTTTGAGCCAGCTCCCTCTCGCGTCTGGGTGCATTGCGAGAGGGAGCTGTTTTGCGCTTAGTGCGGCATCAGAATGGAATCGATGACGTGGATGACGCCATTGCTGGCGAGGACGTCGGTCGCGATGATGCGACTGTTGTTGACGCGCAGGGTGCCTTTGTTCCGGATGCGGACGGTTTTGCCGTTCACGGTCTTAACGTGGGCTCCGTCTTGCAAGCGAAGAACGTTTGCTGCGAGGACTTCGGTAGGTAGGACGTGGTATGTGAGGATGCTGGTTAAGGTGCCTCGGTTCTCTGGCTTCAGGAGGTCGGAAACCGTGTGGCCGAGCTTTGCGAACGCCTCATCGTTTGGTGCGAAGACGGTGAAAGGTCCGTCGCCCATGAGAGTTTTGGCAAGACCCGCCGTTTGGACGGCCTTGATGAGGGTTTTGAACTGACCAGCACCTTGCGCGACTTCAACGAGGTTGCCATCGGCTCTCGCTTCCGACGCGTCTGCATCGTTGAGCTTAGGCAGGTTTGGCGGGAGCAAGACGGCGTCGATGACGTGGATCACGCCGTTGTCGGTGAGAATGTCGCGGGTGACGATGCGAGCGTTTCCAATTTTTGCGCCGCGCTTTTCGAAGGTGAGGTTCGCGCCGTTAAGAGTTTCGAAGTTCGTCTTCGACTTCACACGGTCGAGGTTTGCGCCAAGGACCTCCTTCGGCAGAACATGGAAAGTTAGGATTTGAGTGAGCGCACCTTTGTTATTCGGCTGAATCAACTTTTCCAGCGTTCCCTTTGGTAGGGCGGCGAAGGCGGCGTCGGTCGGGGCGAAGACGGTGAGGTTATTGCCCTTGCGGAGGCTGGACTCGAGTCCGGCCTTTTGAACGGCGGTGATGAGAGTCTTAAAGTTACCGGCCCCGATGGCGGTGTCGACAATGTCCGCCGCCGTGGCGGATGCAACTGTTGCGAGAGTGGCAGCGAAGAAGATGACGGACTTGAAAGTTTTCATATGCGTTCTTGGGCGACGACGGTCGCGGTGAAACATCATACGAAAATGATGAATTTATCAGTTCCCATCAGTTCAGGTTTTGTTCAACCTTGTTGGTGAAGTGTCTAGGCATCTTGAAAACCGGGATTGTATGATGAGGCGTGGCTTCGCAACCAGTTCCATCCGGTCCGGAAGCCCATATGCTCTTGGCGTCCTTACTTTTCCGGGTAACCAGGACGGCGCATTCCTCACGCGCATTGCTTTCTAGATTGCTTCAGAGCCATGGCATCGATCTCTCTCCGGAAGAAGCAATGGGGCTCGGTGCGATCGCAAGGTTTCAGCAGAACACGGTGACCGGAATTGCGGACGCTCTGCAGCGCGATCGAACGACGATTACTCGAATGCTTGATAGCCTTGAGAACAAGGGCCTGATTGATCGGACTCTGAACACGGAGGATCGCAGGATTACGGAAGTTCACGTGACCGAAGCCGGATATGGAGTGGAGATTGCGATTCGGAAAGCGAGTGCAACCATCTTTCCGGATCTGTTGGAGCATTTGAGCGCGGAGGATTTACGGGGAGCACTCAAGACGCTTGAAGCCTTGAGTGAAGCGGAGGCCGCGTGCATTCGTCGGCTTGAAAACTCAAACACAATTCTGGAAGAAATCTGAAGATAAGTTCTGAATGTCCCACATGTACTAGAACTGAAACAAATCTTGTGTACTCTACACGTATCTTGAATGCGTGTGGTACATCCGATGAACCGTCATCAAACTAACTCGAAAATTCTCTTCGTTTTCGTCATCTCGTTTGGGCTCCTCGCCTCCTGTCGGCCGGCTCCGCAGCCTCGGAACTACTCGGTTAAGGTTGCCGATTCGACGACGGCAGCTGATATCTCAGTTGATGAAATCCTTGCTGGTACTCGCTTGGGAACGATTCTGCGAACGGACGTGGCTAAACAGCTTGATCTCAGCAACTACTTAAAGAAGAAGATTCGGGAAACGTTTGAATCGAACGCAAAGCCACCGAATGGTGGTGGCCTTCCATCGTTCATCAGCGACTCGATGATCAAGGACGTGCTTCGCGGAAAGCTTGCCGAGACCGAAGCCAAAGTGCTGACTCTTCTGTCCGAGGCGAGACTTGCTAGGTTAGAACAGCTCATGAACCAGCTGAAGGGACCGGCTTTCCTTCATGAAAAGGAAACCAAACGAAGCCTGAAGCTAACCCGAGATCAACAGCGCAAGTTCGACTCCATTCGAGCAAAGTATGGACAGTTGCCAGGCAACACAGATGGTTCGGAGACGCAAGCACTGGTAGAAGTACTCACACCAAAACAGAGCGAATCTTTGAGCAAGTTACTTGGCCCGTTAGAGAAGTTTGATCCCGTCGCTAAGTATTACGTCGATCTGCCGAGGATCAAGCGATGAGTCGATTGCGGTACCTATTTTCACTGCCTAAATGGGTCTACTTTGTCGCGGTCGCAATATCCATGGCAATTGGCTACTCACTCTTTAGTGGCCGACCGCGTGAGGTTGAGACATTCTCGGTTAATCCGCGTGATATTGACACTGTTCTCTCGCTAACCGGACGGATTGAGCCCATTTCGGAGGTCTCCATCTCTTCGGCAAGTTCTGTCGCTCAGGTGCGACAGTTGCTGGTTGACGTTGGCGCAAGAGTAGAACCAGGACAGCTACTCCTGAAACTGGATGACGGCGAGCTGTTAGCGCAGGAACGAGAGGCTCGGTCTCTGCTGAAACAGGCTGAGGCGGAATTGATGCGGGCTCAAGCGGCGTACCGGGGAAGTTCGCTGAGTAGAACAATTGCAGATCGATCTCTCGAACTATCGTTAGAGCTCCGCGCTAGTCGTGACCAAGCGGCGGAGAACCTACGAATCTCGGAGAAGCGCTTGTTGCAGGTCCGAGCGAGGTTGCAGAAGGTTGCTACGGGAGCACGGCCAGAAGATGTTCGCAAAGCGCAAGCGTCGCTCGGCTCAGCAGAAGCGACGATGGCGGACCGTGAGCGAGAGGTAAAGCGCCAGTCCTACCTCTATGAAACCGGGGCGGTTCCAAAGAAGAACCTCGAATCTGCAGAGTTGGCCCTAGTTACGGCAACGGCAGCGACCGAGTCGGCCCGCCAAGAACTCAAGTCACTGGAGAGTGGGCGTGCCGAGGACATTGCGGAGTCGCAAGCAGCTTTGGCGGAGTCGGAGACTGCGTATGCCGCGGCAAAGATGGCGCTTCAACGGGCCGAGCGCGCGTTGCAAGAGCGTTTGTCCCTGCGTTCTCAGGCTCAGTCGGCGGCAAATGAAGTTCAGGTCAATCAGTTTGCTCTCGAAGCGGCGAAGCTGCTGATTGAGGTCCGTAGGGCAAGGGTTGATGAAATCGCGGCCAAACTGCAGCAAACGGAACTGCGAGCGCCGATTGCAGGATTCGTGAGTCGCCGCGACGTTTCCCTCGGAGATACCGTCCAAGCTGGCAAGGTACTGCTTCGAATCACTTCGGGCATATCATTCCGCGCATCCGCTGACGTCGACGAGAAGCTGCTGCCAGAGTTGAAGGTGGGATTAGCGGCTATTATTCGTCCGGATGCGAACCCGTCTATGGCATACAGCGCCGTTGTAGATCAAATTGGTCGGGAAGCAAATCGCACAACCGGCACGGTCCTTGTTCGGTTTCGTTTAACTTCGACAGATGAGCAACTCAGATCGGACCTTACGACCAACATTACTGTCGTTACGAAACAGTACAAGAACGCAATTGTCGTTCCAAATTCTTGCATCGCCAAGGTGAACGAAGCTAGTTTCGTGATGATCGTTGAAGGTAAGCGGGTTCGGCGGCGCGAAGTGAAAGTAGTTTCGTCAACGGCGGAGGGAGTTATCCTAGCTTCTGGAGTTTCGGCAGCTGACGAATTGGTGTTAGACGCTCAGGCTGTCACAGACGGCGCACTAGTGCAAAGCAAGAGGAAGCAGACTTGATCTTTGGCTTCTATACCGCGCTTCGATATGTTCAATCTGGAAGGAACCAGACGATTTTGATGCTTTGCTTGGTGATGGTAGGCGTTACTGCCTACACATTCATCACGGCCACGGTACAAGGGATTCAAAGTGACGTTATCCGGAACAGCCTCGGCTCCAGTTCTCACGTGACGATCGAGCCGTTTGATGACTTGCCCATTGTGGATAGAACAATCGATCGTGGTCAGGTGCTAAGCACAATCCAGACCGGCCAACAACGGGAAAAGAAGATCAGTGACTGGCCGTCTGAAATTGCGAGGCTCGGGGAGTTACCGGAGATTACGGTTATTTCCCCGGCGGTGCTTGGCAGTGGTTTTGTAGAGCGCGGAACACAATCTCGTCCGGTTTCCATTCGTGGTGGTGAACCAGAGCTGATGGATCTGATTGTCAATATCAAGAAGGATCTTGTCGAAGGGGTTTTTGATCTTTCGGCAGGAAAGGCAGTTATTGGCATCACTTTGGCAAAGAAGCTCAATGTTTCGGTATCGGACCGTGTTCGTGTGATTTCGAACCGTGGGGTTCAGACCAATGTGCAAATCGCAGGAATCGTTTATGCCGGCAATCCTATTGCGGACGAATCAACGATTTATGTGACCTTGGGCGACGCGCAAAGGCTGTTGCGTTTGGATGGATCCATCTCGGCAATTGAAGTGAAGGTGAAAAACGTTTTTGATGCTGCGAAAGTCGCGGAGATTCTGCGGCAGCGAGTTAAGTTGAAGTGCACGCCGTGGATGGAAAACAATACGCAGGTTCTAACGCTCATCTCCTCGCAGAACATTGCGACCGGAGTCATTCGAGCTTTTGCCTTGTTAAGCGTTGCCCTTGGAATTGCGTCGGTTTTAAATGTAACCGTTACTCAGAAAGGCAAGGAGATTGGAATTATCAAGAGCATGGGGGCAGTTCAAAGCCAGGTTCTGTATGTCTTCATCTTTTTGGGCGGGTTCATTGGGCTACTCGGTGGACTTGCGGGAGCATTCCTGAGTTACGTTCTGAATGCCGCGTTGAAAGTTGTATCGGCAAATACTCAGAAGGGTGCTCCAAGTTTCGCGACGGACTTTCAGATGAGGCAAGTTTGGGAGGCGGTCATTGTTGCGGTGCTGGTTGCGGTGATCGGCGCTTACATACCGGCCAGAAAGGCGTCGAAGTTGGATCCGGTGGAGGCGATTCGTGGCGTCTGACGAAACCCTGATCCGCTTTAGCTCGGTTTCAAAAATATATGGGACCGAGGTGCAAGTCCATGCGCTTAAGGAAGTGTCGCTGGAGTTCAAGCGCGGAGAGTTTGTTGCCATCACGGGACCATCAGGTTCTGGCAAAAGCACGCTACTCAACCTGCTTGGTGCGCTTGATCGGCCAACCAGCGGCACGCTTGAGATTGGTGGAGTGCGGCTGAACGATTTGGATGCCGACGGCTTGTCGCGCCTTCGGCGAATTCACCTCGGGTTCATTTTTCAGTTTCACCACCTGTTGCCAGACTTTACGGCACTCGAAAATGTGCTTGTACCAAGCCGCATTTGCGTTGGCGTTGCTAAGCCGCCCGACATTTCGGAGGCGAAGGCGCTACTCGAACGGGTCGGGCTCGGAAGCAAGTTTGATAGCAAGCCGGCACAGCTTTCGGGCGGTCAGCAACAGCGAGTTGCAATCGCGCGGGCGTTAGCTCGGAAGCGAAGCATCGTGCTGGCAGATGAGCCCACCGGAAACTTGGATTCTGTTTCCGGCAACGAGGTTTTTGAACTGATGAAGGAGTTCAATCAGAGTGAGGGAACTACGTTCTTGATCGTTACGCACGATCAGAATCTGGCTCGAAAGACTCGCCGGATGATCACCGTCGTTGACGGCAAAATCGCTACGGACGTGATTCCCGAGAAGTCGGTCGAGCCAGCTTAATTTCCTACTATCCGCCGAACGCCTTCTTCGCTTCTTCCAGAGAGACCTTGCCGTCGCCATTGAGGTCGGCGGACTTGATTTGGTCCCAGACTGAGCCGGCTTCGGCGGCTACGACGAAGCCGTCGTTGTTTCGATCTAGGCGGGCGAAGGTTCTGTCGACGACGCTGGCGTCAGCGCGACGTCGGCCGGTGCCGATGCCGGGGGTGTCGGCTCCGGGCGTTGCTCCGGGAACGATGTATTCCACGTAGCCAAGGTGCATTTCGTCGTAGGTCTGATCTCCCCATCGGACCCGCTTGGTTGGGTCGGGGTTGGCGGGGTTTTTGTCGCTGTTATCGAACCAGACGCTGAACTCGATCTTCTGACCTTTCTCGAGCTTCTTCCACTGGGCGTATTCGTAGCTGAGCTGCCAGTTGAAGTCGTACCGAGGTACGTCAAGCAGCGTTTCGCGCTTACCGTCGGGGGAAACGACATCGTAGCGACAGGCTTTTCCGCGCACATGCATGTGGGGCAGGAAGGAGAGGATTTCGACGTCCGTGGGCACGGTGACCGCGGCGACTTCTTTGTGGTTGTCTGCTCCGGGCGGAATATTGATCAGGACGTTCGAAACGCCAGCGGTACGGACCTCATGCTTCGGCGGAGTAGCGCTGTAAACAAAACCAATTTTCGACTGGTCGGTGGTGGCTTCGCCATTTGGCGTGTAGTGGATTTGGAACCGCAGGTCAGAGTTTGCCGGGATCTGCTTCGCAAGGCCATCTGGGTAGATAATCGAGCTGTTTCCGGGCACATAGATGGCGAAGTATCCGTTCAGGCCCTCGACATTCTCGCTTGCTCGGCCGCCGGTTCGCTGCCCTTTGGGGACCACGAAGACAAGAATGTGGTGCACGACTTGGCGAGCTGTGGGGATGATCTCGATGGCTTTCACCCAACGTTCAGTTGCGGAGTTCAGCGGAACGATCACGTTTTGGTACTCGATGAATCCGTCGGCCTTGATGGCGATCGGTTTGGGGAGTTGATAGATCTCGTCGGGCTTGCCGATTTGCCAATCTGGGTTGAACTTGGCGGGTGCGGGAGCTTCTTTTGCGTCGCCGAGGGGAGTTTTGGCATCCATCCAGGCCAGTAGGTCTCGCTTATCGGCTTCCGAGAGGCTTCGGTCGTTCTTCCACTTGCTGGGCTTTGCGTCGGCGGCAAACCAAGGTGGCATCTGCTTGTTGTTCACCACCAGCTTGATCATTGCGGCGCGATCTTTCACCTTTGCGAAGGTGTCTAGGGTGAACGGGCCTACGCCTCCGGGGCGGTGGCAGGGGAGGCAGTTCTCCTGGATGATGCGTGAAATCCGGTTGTGGTAGGTGACGGGCTTTTGGATGGGTTGAACGTCCGAAAGGTCCAGCGCGCAACCTGGGGCCGGGGTTTTGGTGACGGCGGGCGCGGAGTTCTTGAGGGCGGAGTCAATCGCCCGGGCGAGGTACTTGTTGGTTGGCTGGCCCTTACTGTAGGTCAGTCCGTACTGGTCGTCCACCGCGCCGCGGTAGATGACTTGCCGCTGGGCGTTCATTAGGAAAACTTCGGTCGTTGTGGTTGCTTCCAGGGTCTTGGCGACCTCTTTGGTCTTGTCGTGAACGTAGGCGCCTTTAAGGCCAAGGCGAGTTTTGGCCGAGCGCATCTCGGCAGCGGTCTCGCTTTCGGCGGGGTTCACGTAAACGAACTGCACACCCTTTGCCGCGTAGGTTTTTTCAAGCGACGCCAGAGTTGGGCCGTAGCGCTTGGCGACCGGGCAGGTGGTGCCGGTCAGTGCGATCACAGTGAGCTTGCTGGTGCCGATATTCACCGTCGTCCCGTCGATGGTGGTTCGGTTCATCACGGGGACGGTGGGGCCAGCGACCGCCGAGTCGGTGGGGCGGTTGGCATAGAAAATCCCGATAAGGGGGATCATCGCCGCGCAAGGCAGGGCGTATCGGAACGAGCTCATTGCTTCCAGATTAACATAGGAGCGTGGATGGCCGGAGCTTTGGGCCCAATTTGACGTTCCGGTTGCGGACGCTCTTCTTTATATTTTCTTAACAATACGAGTTAAATATTGGTGACTAGGAAAAAACTCGCGTCTTAAACGTTGCTTAACAATCCTTCGCCTAGAATGGCTCGTATTCCGTTTGTGAGAGGAATTATGAAGCGAGCATTTACCCTGATTGAACTTTTGGTGGTCATCGCGATCATCGCGATTCTAGCGGCAATTTTGTTCCCGGTTTTTGCTCAAGCGAAGCTGGCCGGAAAGAAGGCAGTTGACCTGAGTAACACCCGACAGCTGGGAACGGCAACGATGCTTTACCTGGGAGACTACGACGACAATTACCCTCAGAGCCTGTACGCTACGAACGGCGTGATTGCTAGCCAGTCCTGCCAAGTGTATGTGCTCGGTAGCATGGCCAACCAGCCGATCTTCACGCTTTACGATGCTTTGATTCCTTACATGAAGAACGTTGAAATTCTTCAGAGCAAAGTCGATGCACCAGGAGAAGACTGGAACGCGATGCTGGCTCGACTTGCTCCTCTCGGACTCTCGGTTCGAGCTACCGGTGCCTACCGCTACTCTAGCTTTGGTCCAAACTTCGCCGTCTTCCAAGATCCGGGCGTTGGCTCGCTCTGTGACGGCGTTTTCAACCAGGCAGACATGCAGGATCCGGTTGGAACAACCGTGTTCTTCCACGCGAAGTACTACGATTTCACCGCATCGGCGACTCCGCCAAAGACGGAGTTCTATCGCCCTGGCACTTACTGCAACCAGATGTACCAGCGAGCTCGCATGGGCGCGTTTGAGTGGATGAACTTCCACGGCAACTTCAAGGGCAACGATGGAATCACGGTCAACTACGGCGACGGCCACGCGAAGTGGATTCGCGGCGACGGAAACCTTCCTGGTCGCTCGACTTCGGACTGCGACTTCTATCCAGACCGAAACGACTGCCAGACCTACACGCTGCCATGCGACTTGAGCGGCGTTCCTGGCGGCAAAGCTAACACCTGATCATTCTTTGATTTGGTTCGGAATGGGCGTCTCTTCGGTTGAAGAGGCGCCCTTTTCGTTGTAAGCTCTGGCCATGAAGCCACTCGGCATTCTTGCCCTTTCGCTGTTGGTCACCACTGCTTTTTCGCAGGACTTTGTCCGGAAGTCTGATGTGGTTTATCTGAAGCAGGACGGGGCGGCGTTTACGATGGACGTTTTTCGCCCGGCGAAGCAGAACGGAATTGCTTTGGTCTTCATGGTCAGCGGCGGCTGGGTTTCGAACCATAACAGCATCAACGCTGACTTCGCAAAGCAATGCACGGACCGCGGCTTTACCGTTTTTCAGGTTGTACATGGTGCGCAGCCTCGATACAAGGTTCCGGAGATTGTTAAGCAGGTACAGCGGGCGGTACGTTTTGTGCGTTCGCACGCGGCGGAGTACGGGGTGAACCCAAACAAGCTTGCCATCTCGGGTGGCAGCGCGGGCGGGCACTTGTCACTGATGGTGGCAAGTCTGGCTTCGCCGGGTAACCCCGGAGGTCCTGATCCGGTGGAGCGCGAATCGGCAGCGGTGAACTCGGTGGGAGTGTTCTATCCGCCAACGGACTTTATGAACTACGGCAAGGACGGATTCTTTGCTTTTGATAATCCGGCATTGATGGCGACTTACGGACGGGCATTCTTGGAAGACCCGAAAACGGCTCCAAAGGAAAAGATGGCGGAGGTCGGTAAAAGCATGTCGCCACTATCGTTTATAACAAGCGCGATGCCGCCGACGTTTTTGGTGCATGGCGATGCCGATTTGCTGGTGCCGATTCAGCAATCGGAGATCACGATCAAGAAGCTCAAGGACCTTGGCGTTAAGAATGAGCTCGTGAGAGTGCCCGGCAAGGGGCACGGCTGGGCCGGAATGGAAGTCCAGGTTGGTCTGATCCTGGACTGGTTCGAAAAAACCCTAAAGTGACTTTGCTTCGAGTCCGCGGAGGATGAACTCAACGGCGGCTCGTGAGTGCAGGAACGTGCTGTCTAGGAAAGGCACCGGATGATTCTCGCCTTCTAGGAGGATGGGAATCTCGGTGCAGCCCATGATCACGCCCTCGGCACCGTCGGCGATGCCGCGATTGATGATCTCGCGGTACGACTGTCGGGTGGCGATTCGGAAGAGGCCTTTGCCCATT
>Ga0164295_10001514_pt1 | contig 19285 bp, 15 predicted proteins | sample GEODES006metaG_FD_111798 | JGI IMG/M metagenome (GOLD analysis project Ga0164295, IMG submission 111798) | Oligotrophic lake water microbial communities from Sparkling Lake, Wisconsin, USA - GEODES006 metaG | ecosystem: Environmental > Aquatic > Freshwater > Lake | place: USA: Sparkling Lake... | reverse complement strand
GCCGGCAATGGCTTTGGCCAACAGAGTCTTGCCGGTTCCGGGTGAGCCGACCATGAGAACCCCTTTGGGGATCTTGCCACCTAGGCGTTGAAATTTCTTGGGATCTCTAAGGAAATCGACCAGCTCGGAGACTTCTTCTTTGGCCTCTTCGACGCCAGCGACGTCTTTGAAAGTGATTTTATTACGGTCTTGGGAAAGCATTTTGGCGCGGCTTTTGCCAAAGCTCATGGCTCCGCGACCGGCGGTCTTGATTTGCTGACGAACGAGGAAAAAGAGCAAAAAGAGTAGCACGACGATTGGCAGCATGGACATGAGCATGGCGGCCCATTGTTCATTTTGATAGACGGGGATGAGCACGAGGCCATGCTTTTGCATCAGTGCTTGCAGTTCTTCTTTCTGATACTGAATGCTTACAGGGACGCGGAATTTGATGGAGCCTTTTTTGGCTGGAGTGGCTTCGGGTGTGCTGGTCGGCAGGATAGGAGACTCTGGGGTAGCCGTAACAGCTGTTTTCGAAGCAAGGACGTACCCTTCAATGAACTCTGCCGAGGTCGTGTCTTGCTGGACGAGAGTTAAATTGGCTGATTTATCGATCAGGTCGGCTTCGACTTTTTCTTTAAACTCCTTGTAGGTAATTTCTGCTGAACGGGTGGCCTCTTTACTGACCATTAAGCCTGAGCCCATGAGCAGAATGACTAGCGATATCAATAGCAGCCCCTTCCAATTAAATTGTGGCTCTTGATTGCGCCTGTTTGGGCTGTCGTTTCGGGGGGTTGGTTCGTCTGACATGAGAGGGTTGGGGGTAATGCGCTAAATTACGTTCACTGATCATACACACTGCCATTTCTTTTGCAAAATGCGATTCCAGCCTTGGGGTAAAAGTTTAAGAACTTAAAGATGATAAATCGGATTCTGATTTCGTCTTATTTTTTAACACGCTGGCGGACAGCTTCAAAAAGACAGACGCCTGTAGCGACGGAGACGTTCAGACATGGCACCTTGCCGCCCATGGGAATGCGGACGAGGAAATCGCAATGCTCGCCAGTCAGGCGCCTCATGCCTTCGCCTTCGGCGCCCATGACGATACCAATGCCGCCTTTGAGGTCCATGTCATAGATGGATTTTTCGGATTCATCGGCGGTGCCGACGAGCCAGATGCCAAGTTCTTTAAGCTTTTCCATGGCCCGAGCAAGGTTAGTGACCCGCACGAGAGGCACACTATGAGCACCGCCGCAGGAAACGCGGATGACTGTATCAGTGATCGGTGCCGATTTATCCTTTGGCATGATGACACAGGCGCAACCCGCGGCATCAGCGGTGCGCAGGCATGCTCCCAGATTGTGGGGGTCCTGGATGCAATCAAGAATGAGGATCAGGGGTGACTCGATTTCATCCAGCAACATGGGCAGGTCACCTTCTTCATACATATCAGGCATTCCTGAAGCATTGGAACTGTGACGATTCTGACGGGCAATAAGGGGCTGTTTTGGCATGTGTCGTAGAAAAGGGAGGCGGGAAAGTGGAATCATCTACCTGATCGTGCTTTTGTCACGCAGTTCGAATCGTTTCTTATCGAGGTGGCAACTCAGGTCTTTTATAAAGAGGCAGACAAAATGTGTCGAAGCGTGGTTTTGTCTAAAGGGACGGGATTGCCTTTCATGCTGCTAGATGCGGCAGCTTTGCTGACAATGTCGTCCAAGTGACACTCTTGGATTCCCCAGTGCTGCAGGGACGGAATCGATAACTTGCGAGTGAGTTCGGTTAAATAACTCACGCCCGCTAGCGCTGATGCTGTCGGTTCTCCAGTCATCAATCTGGCGATTGTCTGGAATCGGTTCATCGCAGCTGAGTTACCACGTTGTTGGATAGCCTCTAAATTGGCAGCCCAAACTGGGGCAATGAGAGTTGCGCAGATGGCCCCATGAGGTGCGTGGAAAGCTCCACCAATCGGTGCCGCAAAGCCATGGACTGCACCGAGCCCAGCATTGGCTAGGGCCATGCCACTGATCATGGCTGCATAGGCGATGTCAGTGCGTGCTTTAATGTCGGTGCCATCAAAAACGACTCTTTCAAGTGAGCGGACACAGTGCTCAATTCCTGATAAGCAAAGAGCATCGGTGAGCGGGTTTGCTCGGCAGGTGACATAGGCCTCTAAGTTCTGGACAAAAGCATCCATGCCGCTAGCCGCGGTGACGTCTGGTGGGCATTGCAGGGCGAGTTCTGGATCAATGATGGCTAGTCTCGGCAGCATGCTGGCATGACGCAGGCTGGCTTTGACACCATGCTCTGGGCTGGAAAGAACCGCATTGCGGGTGACTTCGGCGCCAGTGCCTGCTGTGGTTGGGATCGCGATGTAGGGCAGGGGAGTGGCCGTCAGTGGGTGACCTTTGCCGACGATTTCGATGTAGTGCCAGAGGTCCTCTGGCTGCCTGCTTAGCGCAGAGATAGCCTTGCCGGCATCGATGACACTGCCACCACCAAGTCCGATGATGATTTGGGTGGCAGATTTTTTTGCCAGATCAGTTCCCTGGACAATGTCGTCGATGGTGGGCTCTCCGGCGATGGAGAAAGTGTTGACGGAAAGTCCCGACTGTCGAAGCAATTTGAGCAAAGACTCATGGCGATTTGGATTCTTACCCAAGACCACAAGAGCTTGATGGCCAAAGGGCAGGGCGCTTTCGGCTAGTTGTGAAATTTGACCACAGCCGAAAAGGATGCGCGTGGTGGTGGCGAACTCGAATGTCATGCTTTCTTCATAGGCAGGTGAAGGAAAACGGCAAGGAACGCTGCATCCGTTAAAAACGCAGATGAAAGAAACTTTTGTGATTATGAGCCGTCAGAATTGACATCGATGATTAAAATCCTCTAACTTGGTAATTCATCCAAAAATTAGCGTCCCCCCGCCAAGATCGCATGTATTCCAACGAAGAGTTCCTCCTCGAACTGCTCACTGAAGCAGGTTATGTCACGTCCCAAAATCTCCAACAGGTCAAAGCTTCTCGCAAAGGCCAAGAGACAACCCTGGAGACTCTGCTAAAAACGGGGGTGGTCAGTGACGAGCAGTTGGCTCAATTAGTGTCTTCCAATAGCGGTATGGAGTTTGTGGATTTGCATGGTTTTCAGGGTAATGCGATGCTGAAGACCTTGATTCCGGCAGAGACCGCGCTGCGCTACAAAATTGCACCCTTGGGAATGAGCGGCGGCACCTTGCAGATCGTGGTGGCGGACCCTTATGACTTTGAAACTCTGGATGCACTGCCGCATGCTCTTCAGCCTGATTTGGAGTTTTTCTGTTCTACCCCGACGCTCATCCGCGAATTGCAGGCCAATGTGTATGGGAATGAGGCCGTCATGGGCTCAGCCATGGGCAAGAGCTCAGATGGCGCAACCACGGAAGGTGATGCTCCCATCATTAAGCTTGTCTCGAACATGTTAATGGAGGCCTTTAAAAATAAGGCCTCTGATATTCACATCGAACCACTCGAAAAAGACATTCGTGTGCGTTTCCGCATGGACGGTGTTTTACATGATGTCGAGCACCACCCGAAACGTCTTCACTCGGCCATCATTAGTCGCATTAAGATTCAAAGCGGAACGATGAGCATTGATGAAAAACGCATCCCTCAGGATGGGCGTATTCAGATGAAGTTCAACGAGAAGGAGCTGGATATGCGCGTCTCCATCATCCCCACCCAGAATGGTGAAAGCGTGGTCATGCGTGTGCTTGATAAAAGCAGTCTACGTTTGGGTCTTTCAGACATGGGTTTCTTCAGTGATGACCATGAATGTTTTGAAAAACTGATTTCTCTCCCTGACGGCATTGTTCTGGTGACTGGACCCACAGGCTCGGGGAAAACGACCACTCTCTATGCTTGCTTAAATTTCATCAACAGGCCTGACCGAAAGATCATCACCGTTGAAGATCCGGTCGAGTATGAGCTCCCTGGCATTAATCAGGTTATGGTGCGTGAAGATGTCGGCATGACCTTTGCTGCAGCTCTTCGCGCCATGCTTCGCCAAGCGCCGAACATCATCATGCTTGGGGAAATTCGAGATTTGGAAACAGCCTCGATCGCCATCAATGCTTCTTTGACGGGACACATGGTGTTCAGCACCCTGCATACCAATGATGCCCCGAGTGCCGTCGCCCGTCTTTCTGACATTGGTGTGAAACCCTTCCTCATTGCCTCGGCTGTGCGTGGTATTCTAGCCCAGCGACTGGTGAGAAAGCTCTGCCCTGATTGCAAAGCGCCTTACACCATGAATGCCAAAGAATTGCGTCAATTGGGCCTGGATGTGGGGCAGTTGCAGGGCGCCTCAGTCATGGGACCGAAGGGCTGCAATCGCTGCCGTAGTTCTGGCTATAAAGGCCGAATGGTGATTGCCGAAATTTTCAAAATCGACGATGAAGTGCGCACGATGATCAATCAGCAACTTACCACGCCGCAACTCCGCAAGCGTGCCCGCGAGCTTGGCATGAGAACATTGCGTGAGGACGGTGTCCGCAAGGTGCTCGCCGGTATCACAACGGCTGAAGAAATCATCGAATCAACCATGTCGGACAGCGAATGATGCACTTGTCTGTTAATTCTAATTTCACTTTAATTTCCGTCCCCCTCTTCTTCGTATGACCCCCCAGAACGTTGTAGATATGCTTGAATCCCGTGGAGTCATCGATTCCGGACAAGCCTATGATCTTACCCAGGATGCTGTTCACAATGGCAAAGACATCCTGCAAGTCCTCCTAGACTATGGGATATTTACTGTCGAAAATGAGTTCTGGGCTGTGGTCGCTGAGGAGCTTGGAGCGGATCATTTTGACCTGACGGAATATGAGCCGCCACCGTCGGTGATCAACATTTTGCCTTCGGGTATGGCCCGCCTCTATGGGGCTTTCCCGATTACTCTAGATGGCCGAGGGCTTCATGTGGCCTTCACTGACCCGCTGAATCCTCAGTTGGTCGAAGACCTAAGCTTTGGTGTTGGTAAGCCTGTCGTGCCGGTCGTTGCTCAGCGAAATCAAGTGCAAGCCTTGATTGATAAGCATTACGGCACTGCGGCACCGAGCATTGAAGACATTTTTGGTGGTTTAAGTGACGTGGCCAAGGGATCTCCCGAGATCGAGGCTAATTCAGCACCCATCGTCAAATTTGTCGATTTAGTGATGGCTCAAGCGATCAAAGAAAAAGCTTCAGACATTCACTTCGAACCCTTTGAACACGAATTCAAAATCCGCTACCGCGTGGACGGAGCCCTCTATGAGATGGCCCCACCGCCTGTTCATTTGGCCAATTCAGTGATCTCCCGTATCAAGGTCATGTCGAACATGAACATCGCTGAGCGCCGAATTCCTCAAGATGGTCGTATCATGACCGTCGTGGGGGGGAAGCCGGTGGACATGCGTGTGAACTCCCTACCAACGCAGCATGGTGAATCCGTCGTTCTGCGTGTTCTAGATCGTAGTTCAGTCAATCTAGAATTGGAGCACCTAGGCATGTCTCCCTATCTCTTTGATTACATCACCGACACGATCAATAAGCCCAATGGCATTTTCATCGTCACGGGCCCGACTGGAGCTGGTAAAACCACCACTCTTTATGCCTGTCTGCGCCGTATTAATACCATCGACACTAAGGTGATTACAGCTGAAGATCCAGTTGAGTATGAGTTGGATGGCATCATGCAGGTGCCGATCAATGAGGCTGTCGGTCTGACCTTTGGAAAAGCTCTCCGTGCCTTCCTCCGTCAAGATCCTGACCGTATCATGGTCGGAGAAATGCGTGACGTTGAAACGGCTCAAATTGCGATTCAGGCCTCACTGACAGGGCATTTGGTCTTGAGCACTCTTCATACCAATGATGCTGCTGGTGCGGTCACTCGTCTGGTGGACATGGGTGTCGAGCCCTTTCTTGTAGCGGCGACCCTCGAAGGTGTTCTGGCTCAGCGGTTGCTTCGGACGATTTGTAAAAATTGCCGAGCTCCTTATCAGCCCAATCAGTCCGTTTTGAATCAGCTCAACCTCACTCTTGGTGATTTGGGTGGAAAAAGTTTCTACACCGGCTCTGGCTGTGACAAATGTGGTGGCAGTGGTTACAAGGGACGCAAAGGCATCTACGAACTTCTGGCCATGAATGATCCGATTCGCGACCTGATTATTTCAAGGGCTCCTTCGTTGGTTCTCAAGCAAAAAGCCATCGAGCTAGGGATGCAGACTCTTCGTGAAGATGGACTGCGCAGTATTTATGACGGCGATACCACCATTGAAGAAGTGCTCAAATACACTTAATTCATTGGATTGTTGGCTCATTTTTGTCCAATAAGTCCGAATGAATTTGATGGACAAAAACCGTCACAGCCAAGTATTCTTAATTTCAGATCTAATATTACACGTCGCATCCCTTTATGCCGAAGTTTCACTACATTGCCCTAGACCAGAACGGCCAAGAAGTTGCCGGTGAGTTGGAAGCTTCTAACGAAAGCGAAGCCATCAATTCACTCCGCCAAAGTCAGCTTTATCCGACTCAGGTCGTTCAAGAAGGCAAAGGCGACGCAGCTGTCAAAAAACGTGCGAATGCCACGGTTTCCAAAAGTAAAGGTAAGGTCATCAAGGCGGGTGCTAATGCTAAGGTAAAGAGCAAGACGCTCATGATTTTCACCCGCCAGTTAGCTACGCTGATTGATGCAGGTTTACCCTTGCTCCGTGGTCTGACCGTTCTATCTCGTCAGGAGCCAACGCCGATCATGAAGTCCACCATTGCGACTCTGGCGGAGAATGTTCAGACCGGCAGCACCTTCTCGGAAACGCTGAGTCAATACCCTAAAATCTTCAATAAACTCTACGTGAACATGGTGAAAGCCGGTGAGCTCGGTGGGGTTCTTGAAATCGTTTTGAATCGTCTTGCCGAATACCAAGAGAAAGCACAAAAGCTGAAGAACAAGGTCATGGCTGCCATGATTTATCCGATGATCGTCATGATCATTGCTTCTTTGATCATGGTGTTCCTGATGTTGGTCATTGTTCCTCGTTTCGAGAAGATCTTCGAAGACATGTTGGGGAGTGCCGATAAGCTGCCTTATCTCACCAAACTCGTCATGGGTTTCAGTCGCTGGATGAGCGGTAACATTCTTTACATCGTTGCAGGTATTACAATCTTCGTCATTGCTTGGCGCATGTTTGCCGCCACCCCTGGTGGACGTCGTTCCATTGATGGCTGGAAGCTGAAGGTGCCTCTATTTGGTGATGTTCAGAGAAAAACTGCAATTTCCCGTTTCACTCGCACGCTCGGAACTTTGGTGACCTCAGGCGTGCCTATCTTGCAGGCTCTTAACATCACTCGTGAGACTGCCGGCAATGCCATCATCTCGGACGCCATCATCAAAGTTCATGATGCTGTTAAAGAAGGTGAGTCCATGGTCGCTCCGCTTGAATCAAGTAATGTCTTCCCGCCAATGGTGATTTCCATGGTCGACGTCGGTGAAGAAACCGGTCAGCTGCCTGAGATGCTTTTGAAGATTGCGGACGTGTATGAAGATGAAGTAGACAACTCAGTCTCAGCCCTCACCTCGATGTTGGAGCCCATCATGATCGTCATTCTGGCGCTTGTGGTTGGTACCATCGTTATGGCTCTCTTCATGCCGCTGATCGAAGTGATCAAAGGCCTAAGCTCTGGTGCGTCATAGTTCATTGTTTCACGCTTATTTAATCCCCCCAACCCTATGAAAGTATCGATCCGTCAAACTTCACGATCTGGATTCACTTTGATCGAGTTAATCACAGTCGTGAGCATTATTGCTCTTTTATTTTCCTTGGTCGTAGGTGGCTTTTCTTATGCTGATCGCTACTCTAAGCGTCAAAAGACTGAGGTAACCATCAAGGCGGTTAGATCTGCTTTGGAAAATTACAGTCAGGAGTTTGGTGGTTATCCAGATGCTAAGAATCCAAGTGCAACGATTCAGATCACCAATAAGAGCTACGTTGTCGGTGGAGCTGCATGTCTTTATCAAGCAATGAGCGGAGATGGAACCGATGCCATCAATGGTGTAAAGTCTGCGGGGATTCCTAATTCAGATGGTGAATTAGACCTGAATGAATCGAAGAATGTGATGCTGAAAGACATGCCCAAAGAGCTTTGGACTAAAAGTGGCCAAATTTATTTCATGATTGATGGTTTCGGTCACCCCATTCGCTATGTCAAAGCAGCTCCTGTGGCCGTGCAAGGGGGCTCTGGTGGCTCAGCACAACCGAGAACCATTAATTTGAGCACCTATGACATCTGGGCGCTGAATGAGGATACTGAAAATGCTGCTCGGGATTCCGTCGAGACCTCACAATCCGCCGTTCTCAATACGGCTAGTCAGGTCTGGACCAAAAATTGGTAGTTCTCAGCTGACTTTGCCGAGTTACTTCTGATAAATCGGCAAGAAGTGATGGTACACGCTTAAGCTTAAAAGAGCCAAGGAAGTCGCATAAACTGGCCCAGCGCTCTTTTCGTTGCCATTCCTTGGATGCCAAGCGCCGTCGGCGCTCTGAGCTCCCACGAGCATTTGTTCTGTCTTCTGTCTCGCTGTCGCGGCGTGGTCACCACCACGCTGATACATGCCCTGAGCATAATAGTAGCAGCCGTAAAAGAACCAAGGTTCATTGACTTCCGGTGGAAATTTTAAAAGCCAGTTTGAGGAGCCAATCACTTCAGCTGTATTGTATTGACCCGCAACTTGGAGAGAGAGAAGTCCAGCCGAGGTAGTCGAAAAAGTCTGACGTCCACCATAAGGTTCATAGCTGAAAGCCGCCTCTTGCTGTTTGTATAGACCGTTGCTGTCGCGTTCAGCGCGGTAGCTGCGTTTGATATAGGCGATGCCATTGTCGATCGCTTCCTTGGGCACTTCGATGCCGCTGTTTTTTGCCGATCTTAAAGACATGAGCTGCCACACGCTCACACTAATGTCGCTATCGCTGCTGCTAGGCTCATAGCGCCAGCCGCCCCGATTGGCTTCACTTTTAGGGACCTGCTGAGCTCGGATGATGAGTTTGATGGCTTTTTCTGTCATGGCGCGCACCTTTTTATCGGTTGCTTCATCGGCTGACATACCGAGCATCTCGGTAAGCATGAGAGTCATGATGCCGTGGCCGTACATTCGACTTCGATCACTGCGTCCCAAATAGCCGTTTTCATCAGGTTCGACATGATCCACGATGAATTTCAATGCCCGTTCGGCGGCTTTGCCTTCTGGCGTTGCATTGCCCGGCAGATGGCCCACGGAGGCTAGACCCATCAGCGAGAGCGCTGTCATCGCGGCCGTATGGCTAGGAACATCGCCTCGACGTGGTGCTTGATTGGTTTTTTGATCAGAAAAATGACCTGCTGGTTGCTGTTGCTTCATCAACCAGGCGACCGCCTTTTCCACAGAGGCTTTGACTTGGGGTGAGATGATCTCAGGCGCTGGACTGGCTGCCCTAGCATGCAGGCATAGGCAGATAAAGATGAATAAAAAGTGTCTCATGAATGATTGTAAACGCAATCAACGCAGACTCTTGATCAGAACCTTTGAGTTCCTGCCACTGCGGTCATATTTTTCACGACGAGCTAGTGGCAGGGCTGAGGGATCGGTTACCAAGAAGCCCATTTTTTCCTCAAAGAATCGGAAGGCCTGAGTGCTCAGTGCCACAAGCACTTCGCAGCCGCGCTGTTTGGCAGTATCTTCTGCAAAGGCGACGAGCTTTTGTCCATGACCGCGGTTTTTGTGACTGCGCCGAACAAAGAGGCAGGCGAGTTCAGCTACCTTTCGACCTTCTTCTTCATAGCTATGCACGGCCACGCAGCCGATCGGATTACTATCGGTTTCAAGCACAAAGAAGTCTTTGATGCGGGATTGGATCTGCTCACGTGTCCGAGGCACTAGAGCAGCGTCATCCATGGATTGCTGCATCATGGAAAGCAGAGCAGGCACGTCTGATGCCTGAGCTTTTCTAATTTGCTGATAGTCATCGGCATGAATCATGGTCCCGACCCCTTCATTGCTGAAAAGTTCGGCCAGCAAGGCCTCGTCCTGAGTGCCATCGACAATGTGTACCCTCGCTACACCTTCTTGGCAGGCAAGCGCGCCGTAGCGTAGCTTTGAAAGCAGATTGACGTCATGACGTGCTTCTTTGCGCTTATAAATGTCTCGTGCATCTGCGACGGAGAGCTGGGCTAAGCGACTTCCGTCTGGATTGCTTAAGCCTGCTTCGGAAACAAAAATGACTTTGGCTGCTTTCAGGGCCAGTGCGACTTCGATGGCGACGGCGTCTGAGTTCAGGCGTAGTGTAGCGCCTTTGCCATCATAACCGATGGGAGAGAGGATAGGGATGATGTCTGCTTTTAGAATGACTTCCAAAGACTCAGAATCCACGCGCTCGATCCGACCGGTGAATTCCAAGTCGGTTCCATCGATCACACCCGCAGGATGAACCACAAGGGCATTGGAAATGACCACAGGCAGTTCGAGAGCCGTCAGATCAGCCATAAGTTCACTGGCTTGTCTGGTGATTGCTTCAATAGCAATGTCTAGGCTAGCCTCATCCGTTTTACCCATGCCATCGTCACTGCTCAGAGCGACCCCGCGCTTTTCAGCCAAAGTGCGAATCTGCGCGCGTGCACCAAACACGAGGACCACTTCAATATTCAGTGATTGCAAGACAGCTACATCCTGCAGCAGGCTCGGGAAACCTGGCTGATGTAGTAGTGCACCGTCGATAGCGATCACGAAGACGCGCTGCCGGAATTGCGGCACGTAGCGGAGGATGCCGCGTAAGTCTTCGAAGCGCGCGGCGGGTTTGATGAGGTCGTTTTCTGGCACTGCTCAGTTTCGCGCATCACTCAGCATGTGCAAGAGCATTGGATGGATGAAACTACACATCACAAACCATGGCGGCATGACGAAGGGCTAAGATGGGGTCTTCCCAGGTCGGTATAAACTCATGAGCCACAAAGTCATGATAACCGATCTCTAGGGCCGCCTGCATGACAGCGGGGTAATGGATCTCCTGATGCTCGTCTAGCTCGCAGCGTCCGGGATTGCCTGCAGTATGCAGGTGGCCGATGTAGTCCTTGTGTTGCCGCATCCGGCGGATCACGTCACCATTCATGATACTCACATGGTAGATATCAAAGAGTAGTTTGAAGTTGGGTGAGCCGACTTGCTTGATCAGATCTACACAAAAATCCACGTCGTCCCCCAAGTAGCCTGGATGACCTTTCATGGGGTGCGAGCTATCTCGTGAGTTGAGGTGCTCTAAGACCAAGGTGATGCCCTTTTTTTCTGCATGAGGCAGCACCGCCTTCCAGGTGTTGATGCAGTCTTTGATAGCTTGATCGCGATCCATGCCTTCAAATTTCATGCCTGTGAAGGTAATCACCTTTTTGCAGCCAACTTCGGCTGCCACATCAATACTCTCTGTCAGCTTGCTAATGACTTCGTCATGAAACTTAGGATTGCAGGGGCCATTTGAAAAGCCATGGCTACCGACCAGGGAGATATCGAGGCCGATCTTCTTCACATCAGCGTAGTATTTACGATCAATGCCTTCAATGCCAACGAGCCCGATGTCCTTTGCGTGTTGTGCTAAAACCAGTGTGTCCATCGGCTTCCAGCACCAACCCATAAGAGTATGTTTGATACCATTATTTTTGATTTTATAGCTGGGATCAGCGGCCTCTTTGGCTATGCTGATCGCGGCGGCTCGGCTAGCGCTTGGCGTAATTGTCGCTGCCGCAGCGGCGATAGCAGTTGTTTGGAAAAAGGAGCGGCGATTCATGAGGCGGGCTAGTTATAAGGAGCTAAACGCAGAGTTAGGGGTGGTCTTACTTACCTTGGTAAACCTCTGCTTCTTTGCGAAAGCCATCTGCAATGATGGTCTGGCGCATGTTTTCTTGAGTGACGCTGACAATGTCTAAGAGCACACTAGGAACAGCTATTTTGCCGTTATGGGTTTCGGCTTGGGTTGCGATTGGCTCTCGATTACCTAACTTAACGGCAAGTTCGGCTGCTCTCTTGGCTAACTCTGTCAGCGGCTTGTAAATGGTCATCGTCTGTAACCCAGAGACGATTCTCTGGCAGGCTGCGAGATCAGCATCCTGACCTGTGACGAGGACCTTTCCAGATAGACCTTCTTCAATCAAAGCCTGGATAGCACCACCTGCTGTTCCATCATTACTGGCTAAAATGGCATCAATGGTTTGCCCAGCTTTCGTGATGGCGGCATTGGTGATCTTTTTAGCGTTTTCAGGCTTCCAATCTTCGGCCCAGTCTTCAAACACGACTTCGATTTTCCCAGCCTCAATCAAAGGTTTCAGGATGTTGTCTTGCCCTTGTTTAAAGAGCTTGGCATTGTTGTCTGTCTTCGCGCCGTAAATGCGCACGAGCCGCATGGGGCGTCCTGAAGGAAGTCGCTCAGCTAAAAACTTGGCCTGAAGTTCACCGACCTTCAGATTGTCAAAGGTGATGTAGAGATCTGTCTCTGCACCTGTGATTAATCGATCATAAGAGAGCACTGGAATACCCTCTGCATGGGCCATAGCCACCGCTTTTGCCATGGCGGCTCCATCATGAGGGATGATCACCAGTGCATCGACTCCGGTGGTGATTAAACTTTCCACATCTCTGAGCTGGCGTGTGTCATCACTGTTCGCGGATCGGACTTCTACCTTTGCGCCGAGCGCCTTCGCCTGAGCCATAAATAAATCACGATCTGAGATCCAGCGTTCTTCCTTAAGCGTGTCCATGCTTAGCCCAATGGTGAGTTGTCTGCTCTGGCGGGTGCTGCCACTGCGGGAAATGACCCAGCCTGTAGCGATGCTCAGGATAAAGGAAAGGATAACGAAAGTGATACGACCATTCATGTTCCTAACGGTCTAGCGACACCCAAGCATCTTGGGAAGTAAAAAATCTGTCCAAAGTGTCTGTTGACGGGCCTCTAAACATTGCTGCCTATCCTTTATGACTGATCGAACGACCTCCTTTCTAGAGCTGCTAACTACCCATGACCGGGCGTTGTCGATGTATGTTCATAGTCTTGTGCCCCGTGATTCGTCGGCTGAGGATATTCTGCAACAGACGAAGCTTTTGCTGTGGAAGCACTTCGCAGATTTTGAACTTGGAACCAATTTTTTGGCTTGGGCGCGCAAGATTGCGTTTCATCAGATTCTTTCCCATCGGCGTCAGAAAAAGCGTGAACATTTACCGCTAGATGAGGTCACCTTGGAGGCTCTGGGGGCGGCTGTCAGTGAGCTTTCTTCGGAGCTGCCTCAACGACATGAAGCGCTGCAGCATTGCCTGGCACGGCTGCCTACAGAGCACCGACAACTCATGCAGTTACGCTATTACGATGATTTGGAAATCGAGCAGGTGGCTGAACGAGTCAACCGCACCGAAGCTGCTGTTTATCGGGCTCTCAGTCGTGTCCGTATGACGCTCATGGAGTGTGTTCAAAAACAAATGGCCGCTGAATTGGCATAAAATCTTTCTTCCTTATGACAGCTCAAGACCAGTGGAATTTAAGTGAACTTTGGGAAAAAGCCCGGGACGGTAGGGCGACGGAGGCTGAGGCTCTGAGACTCAACTCTCTGATGAATGAGCACGCCGAGGTTCTGCCACTGATTGCGCGGATGGCACTGATGGACGCTCAACTGCGTGACATGGAAGAGGCAGCGTTCCAATCTAAGCCAACTTCGGGTCAGGTTCATGTTAAAGCTCGTGCATGGCCTTGGCATGTGATGACAGCAGCGGCAGCAGCGCTGGTCGCAGCAGGAACTGTTTGGCTTCTCAAGGCAGAACCAGCGCCTGTGGCCACATTGGTGAAGGCACAGTTCTGCAAATGGGGAAATAGTGCCCTGCCAACCCTTGAGGGTGGACTTTTAAAGCCTGGACTCTTGGATCTGGTGGAAGGCATGGCGACACTTCAATTCAAAAGTGGTGCTGAGGTGGTAATGGAAGCCCCTGTTAGCTTAGAAGTCCTCTCCAGCATGGAGTGTCGAGTGCGTAAAGGCACCGTCGTCGCGGATGTGCCAGACCGGGCTAAAGGCTTTACTGTTTACACACCAGAGACGAAGGTGATAGACTGGGGAACTCGTTTTGGTGTGAGTGCTGGCGACGATGGCAAATGCCTGGTGCAGGTGATCAAAGGTCTCGTCGAAGTACAACGCAAGGGTGAATCTAAATCCAAGGAGCTGCGTGCCGGAGAGCGGGCTGATTACGGCGGTTTTTTGGCGAGTGCCGTGAATCCTGATGCAGATCGCGAAGATGAGCCTGGTCGCTGGCTGCCTGAAACAATCAAAGATCTCGGTGATGGCTGGCAAGCTGTTACGACTGCCTTTGGTGAAGGGCGAGACTCATGGATTCAATCCAATCCCAATGTCAAAGTCACAGGTCAGGAATCTTACCTGCGTGTGAAATATTCGACCTTTGATGGTAAATTGGATCGGAAAGCTTACATGGCTTTCGATATCTCCCGTTTCAAAGGGAAGCAGATCGAGGAGGCTGAGTTCGTGATCAATGTGGAGCCAAGTGATCTCGGTTTTGCGTCACTCGTTCCAGACGCGATTTTTAGAGTTTATGTGCTAACGCGAGAGGATCAGGACCACTGGCGTGAGGCAGAGCTTAACTGGAACAATGCTCCTGCCCACGATGATCTGCCTCAACATCGAACTTCTGCCATTATTGGACAGGCTCTTTGTGTCGGTTCATTTACGATTCCTCAGGGCACTACGCGCGGCGCTTTTTCGGTGAAAAGTGCGGCGATTGCTGAAGCTTTGCGCAGTGACACAAACAGCAGTTTGACGCTCATCCTTTGTCGCGAGACGAATGAAACGGATCGCAATGGTCTGGCTCATGCGTTCGCAAGCAAAGAGAATCAACGGAATTCACCACCGACTTTGCGTGTGAAAGTGGCTAATTAAGTCGGTTTATTTGCCCTTTTGACTTTCCCACCAGGCTTCGATGGTGGGCAAATCAAAGAGCCGAAATTTACGGCCAACTCGCTTTTCAAGAGTTGTTTGGGCCTGCTTGGCCACATCAAGCGATGGATCTTCTTTGATTGCTCTTAAAAGGATTTCATTCGTGCTTTTGTCAGTGCTAGCGCGGAGCAGGAAAGCGCTTCTGAGACGAAATTCCCAAGGCTGCTTCGAGTCTTGAAGAAGCCCTGTCAGCTGAGTAGGTGTAATATCTGCTTCTGCGCGGATGGAATCGTCTTTGTAGATGTCTTGCACTGGCAGCGTGAATCCTGGATCGATGCTGAGGCTGTATTCGTAGTGGTTCTGAACTCGTTTAAATTCAGCCCGACAGGCATGATTGAGATGCTTCATCGCTGGGTCAAACATGGCATCCACAATCGCCTGTAAGTCATCTCGGCTGCCATTGGCGATGGCTTTGTCTGCATATTCACTTAGCCGATTGCGTTCTTTGAGTAAAATGAGTTCGCTGATGCTGGGAGAGACGGAGGGGAGCATGCTGGCTACCTCAGCAGCGTCTGAAGTCCCCGTTTTTGTTGTTGGTCCAGATGGTAGAAAGGATGACTGTTTGAGAAACAATGCTAGGCGGTCGGTCATTTCTTGCAGCTGTGCCTGGGTGCTCTTTTTTTCTTCAGCCTGTGCATCTAGCTGCTTTTGCAGTGCTGAAATTTGTGATTCTGCGCGATTCAGACTAGCTTCTAGATTTGACTTGGGTCCTAGTGCTTGATCGGCAGTTGGTGAGATTACGTTGATTTTTGGTGCGACACTTGAGTTGTAGAACATCACGATCCCAAGCAAAATGAGAAATTGAATCATCACAAAAGCTGGCCAGCCGACGCGATGTTGACGATGATTGTCCCGTTTGGCCTGGCTAAAATCAGGCGCGATCGTCTGGTTATGATAGCTTTTGGCAGCGATGGATTTTTTTTGCTGACTCTTGGCGATATCAGTCATGTTCAGAAAATGCTAATGGATTCATTGTCGTTTCAAACAAGCCCATACTGAAACAAAAATCTAGCAGAGGATCTGTTGTTATTGAGTATTCTTGCCGCTAGCATTCCCATTACCTATTCATGTCTGCCCCTTCTATAATCCCACAGTTTTCTTCCAAAGAACTCTTCCGCCGCCGTTGCCTGTGGGGCGTAGCTGCTGTATTTCTGGTGCTTCTTATTGCAGTTTGGCCCTATCAGCATTGGGATTTTGAGCAACGCAGCAGTATTTTTGGCGGTATTATACGAAAGGCAAATAAGGATGCGGAGTGGTGGTTCTGTTTGTTTACTCCTTTCATTGTGGCTTGGCTTGTTTGGAGAATGCGGGTCCAGTTATCGCTGTTACCGATGCGTGCTCATTGGCTTGGTATTCCCGTGTTGACTCTGGGAATGGTTTTTTATTGGTTCGGATTCAAGGTAGACACTGCCTATCCGGGCTATCTATCGGTTCAGCTTATCACTCTTGGATTGATCTTAGCGATCGGTGGGGCGGCTTGGTTTCGGCAGCTCTTTTTTCCTTGGGCTTTTTTAGTTTTCACTTGGCCGATGTTACCCTTGGAAAATTTAATGGCCGTGCCTTTGCGTCATCTTACTGCGCAGGCCTCTAGCGTGATGTTGAATCTGATTGGTGTCGATGTGGTGAGGGAAGGAACTGGGCTGCATTCGGCTGCAGATACGGCTCGTGGATTAGCCCGCGGGCAGCTATTTCAGTTGGATGTTGAAGAGCCATGCAGTGGCATTCGTTCCCTTTTTTCATTGATGATGATCAGTGCGCTTTATGGATGGCTCTCTTTAAAGAGTTGGCTGCCACGTGGCATTCTTTTTGCCAGCGCTATTCCTCTGGCCATGGTGGGAAATATGGTGCGGATGGTCATCCTTGCCCTGGGTAGTCTTTGGTTCGGAACAGAATTTGCGGTGGGTCGGAACATTGATGGGCAGCAAGAAATGAGCTTTTATCATAGCATGGCAGGCTTTGCTGTCTTTGGGGTTGCGTTGTCAGGTATGTTCGCGCTATGCACGCAGCTGGAGAGACGGCTGGAGCGTCGTAAACCAGCGGTCATCGACTCGAAGGTTGATTCTAGCCAGCCTGCGATGCCATGGTTACCCTTTGCTGCAATGCTGCTTATTTTGGGTGGCGGACTGGTGATCTGTATGATGTCAGATTCCAGTTATCAAGTAGCCCCTGCTGGAATACGAGCCGAGATGCCTAGTTTGCTAGGTAGTTATGCTAGCAGTGATCAACCCATGACTTCTCGTGAGCAATCCATTCTCGCGGAAGATGTGAAGATTGAGCGTCGGCTCTTTACGAAGCCTGATCGAGTGATCCTAGCTTCAGTGGTCCTGAGTGGTGGGGAAAAAAGATCGCTGCACCCACCTGATGTTTGTTTGCCTGCTCAAGGCTGGAAAATTGCTAGCTCCACTCCGATCTCTCTTGATGTTGGAGTGGGAAAAGAAATCACCGTAACACTCATGAACATGTATCGTGAGGTGGAAAATGAGTCGGGCCAGAAGATGCGCGTTAAGGCACTAAGTTTGTTTTGGTATCAAGGCTCAGACAATGCTACAAGTGCTAGTTATCAAGGACATGTCATCAGGACTTACACGGATGCATTTATTAAAAACATCAATCACCGTTGGGCGCTGCTGATGTTCTTTGTTCCGATCAAGCAATCGGTAGGCGGGCTCGATGATGCCTATTCTGAGATAGCAGCCCTTGAGGATACAAAGGCTTTTATCAAGGAGCTCATTCCAGGCATGCTGGCGAAGTGAATCATGCCGATGTCATCTCGGCAACGGCTTCATCAAAAGCTTGGGACATTACTTGCAGTCCTTCTTCCAGGGCTTCACGAGGCATTGTCAGAGGTGGACAAATTTTGACTGTCTGCCCCCAAGCGCCTACTGGAGCAAAGAGCAATAGGCCTTTCTGATAGCAGAGCTCGATGACCCGATGTGCCAAATCGTGATCGGGTACCTTGGTGCCACGTTTCACGGTTTGGATCCCCGCTACAAAACCTGCACAGGTGACATTGCCGATCACTGAAGGGTGCCTGGCCTGAATGCTTTTACAGCCTTCATGCAAGATGTGTCCGAGTCGTGCAGCATTGCCCGTCAGATCTTCCCGCAGAAGTTTGCGGATGTTGGCAATGGCCGCTGCACAGCAGACAGGGTTTCCGGAATGGGTACTTGTCATGGATCCTGGTGGAAACATGTCCATGATCTCAGCACCCCCAATCACAGCACTCAGAGGAAGGGACGAGGAGATACCTTTCCCACAACAAATCAGATCAGGCACGACATCATAATGTTCGAAAGCCCAAAACTTGCCTGTGCGGCCAAAGCCTGATTGCACTTCATCAAAGGTCAGCACGACCTGATGTTCTGTGCACCAAGCCCGAAGCTTCTGGATGTAGTCTACTGGCGCAAAGTCAGGGCCAACTCCTTGGTAGCTTTCCATGATAACTCCAGCAATTTGACTGGGCTTAAGTCCGCTTGTTTCGATGCCTTTGAGGAATCCCTCAAAGCTGCTGTCTTCCTCCCAATACTGATCGGGGAAAGGTACATTAATGATGGCTGGATCGAGATTAACAATCCAAGCTTTTTGACCTGCCATGCCACCAGCCTGCTGGCTAGCCATGGTGCGCCCATGATAGCCGCGCTCGAAGCCAATAATGCCAATCTTATCGCGCCCACCGACTTTGATACCATGGGCACGGGAGAGCTTAATGGCGCATTCCGTGGCTTCACTGCCGCTGCTGAGAAGAAACACTTTCTGCAATGCCGCAGGGGATAAACTGGCGATGAGCTCAGCCAATTCAGGGCGCTCTTCACTGGGGAAAACGTAATTGTGAATCAGGCCGCTATTGACCTGATCAATGATGGCCTGACGCACTTCAGGGACGCCGTGGCCGCAGTTTGTCACCAGTACACCGCTGCTCCAGTCCAGCCAGCGATTGCCATACTTATCAAAGATGGAGATGTCTTCTGCCCGATCCCAAACAATGGGTGGCATGCCGCGCATGGACAGGGGTTCAAATTTGCGGCTGCGCTCAATGTGCTGCAATGAGTCTGGATGGGGCACTGGTGTGCAGATCGTGCGGTATTGGGTCGAGACGTGCGGGACGTTTTGCGGTGTAGTGTCGAATTCTTTGCCCATGGGGAGTGTGCGTCGATAAACGCATTTCTATCATCAGCTTTTCGGCGCTGCTTCGCTACTCGCAAACTGGCGGCTCTGGATATTTTTGTGACTCATTACGGCAGTGGCTGTCTTTCTACCAATGACAGCCTTTTGATTCATCTGCATTTCGTGCTATG